>Ga0208462_1000636_pt1 | contig 32460 bp, 30 predicted proteins | sample AD_SCU001_MetaG_FD_184452 | JGI IMG/M metagenome (GOLD analysis project Ga0208462, IMG submission 184452) | Active sludge microbial communities of municipal wastewater-treating anaerobic digesters from China - AD_SCU001_MetaG (SPAdes) (version 2) | ecosystem: Engineered > Bioreactor > Anaerobic...
CGACCGCTCGGAGCGGATCCGCACCTATAATTTTCCGCAGGGACGCATGACCGATCATCGCATCGGAATGACGCGTTACGATCTGGACAATTTTCTCAACGGCGATATCGGCGAAACGATTGATGCGTTGGCGACCCATTACCAGGCGGAATTGTTAAACAAAAACGAAATTTAAATCAGTTCGAATAATGTGTGTTCATGACATTTTAAATGAAGCCGCCCGTAATTTTGCCGATGCGGGTATTCCCTCATCGCGGCTGGACGCGGAAATACTGCTTGCCTTCTGTCTGAACTGCGACAGGATCGATTTTATTAAGAATCCGGCAACGCCTGTCGATGCAGAAACGCTGGCTGCTTTTCGGCAACTGGCGGCGCGCAGACTGGCGTGGGAACCGGTTGCCTACATCACCGGCCGCAAGGAATTCTGGTCTTTCGTGCTGGAGGTGAACAGATCCGTGCTGATACCACGCCCGGACACGGAAGTTCTGGTGGAAGAGGCGCTGAATGTTTCCAGGCAACGAAACCTGGAGGAAATCAGAATTTTAGACATCGGCACAGGCAGCGGGGCGGTCGCCCTGGCGTTGGCCAGCGAAATTCCCACGGCCCGGCTGACGGCTACGGATATTTCCGGCGCAGCTCTCGCCACAGCCAGCCGCAACGCCCGCAAGCTGAATCTGCACCGCCAAATTGAATTCCTGCAGGGCGATTTATTTGAACCGGTTGACGGCTTTTTTGATATAATCGTCGCCAATCCGCCCTACATAGCGGACGAAGAATACGAAAAATTGCCGGCCGGCGTGAAAAATTATGAGCCGGCCGTAGCTTTGCTGGCCGGAGTCGAGGGGCTGGATTTCTATCGAAAAATAGTCGCCGCAGCGCCCGGTTGCCTGAAAGACGATGCCTGGATTCTGCTGGAAACAGGATCATCTCAGAGCACGCCAATCGGTGAAATTTTTGCATCTTCCGGGCAATACAGCGATATAAGCATAAGAAATGATTATGCCGGATTGCCGCGCGTAATCAAAGCGAGGAGAAAAATCAGTGGATAAATTTGTTGTTCAGGGAGGGAAACCTCTTCACGGAGACGTACGTATCAGCGGAGCGAAAAATGCTGCGCTGCCTGTTTTAGCTTCGGCCCTGCTTGCCCCCGGAACAAGCACTTTCCATAATATACCGGATCTGGTGGATATCAAGACAATTAAAAAGCTTTTGATAAATTTAGGCCTGGAAATCGAGGGCGACGAAACCGTCCGGATAAATGCTGAAAAAATAACCAGTTGCGAAGCACCATATGATCTGGTGAAGACCATGCGGGCCTCCGTCCTGGTTCTGGGGCCGCTGGTTGCACGCCGGGGTGTGGCGCGGGTATCGCTTCCCGGCGGATGCGCTATCGGGGCGAGACCGGTTAATCTGCATATTAAGGCCCTGCAGGATCTGGGCGCTCATGTGGAGCTAAAAAACGGCTATGTCGAAGCAAAAGCAAAAAAATTAAAAGGGGCTGATATTTATTTTGACATCTCCACGGTGACCGGAACCGAAAATATTATGATGGCCGCCGCTCTGGCGGAAGGAACGACCGTGCTCAACAATGCCGCCTGCGAACCGGAGATCGTCAATCTGGCTGACGTCCTGAACGGCATGGGAGCAAAAATAAAGGGGGCGGGCACGGATGTGATCACCATCGAAGGTGTAACCTCGCTCCAGCCTGTGGAGGCATCGATTATCCCCGACCGCATTGAAGCCGGCACTTTCATGATCGCCGCCGGCATGACCGGCGGTGAAATAAATATTCTGGGCTGTGACCCCTTTCATCTGGAAGCATTGATCAATAAGCTGCGCGATACCGGAATGAAAATTACGCCTGTTAAAGGCGGATTAAAAGTATCTTCCGGTAAAAAGATCAACAGTGTGGACATAAAAACTCTGCCTTACCCGGGTTTCGCGACGGATCTGCAGGCTCAGATGATGGCTTATATGTCCATCAGCAGCGGCTTGAGCGTGATCAATGAAACTGTTTTTGAAAATCGCTTCATGCACGTCAGTGAATTGCTGCGCATGGGTGCTGATATTGTTATCCAGGGCAGCAGCGCCATTGTTCGCGGCGTACCCGGACTGCACGGCGCACAAACGATGGCGACGGATTTGCGGGCCTCCGCTTCGCTGCTTCTGGCGGCGCTGGTTGCTGAAGGAACGACGGAAATATCCCGCGTTTACCACATTGACCGCGGGTACGAGGGAATAGAGAAGAAATTTTCCGCTCTGGGGGCGGACATTCAGAGGATAAAATAACATGCAAATTATTAAAGCCAGTGCCGCTGAATTCGAATATTTTTTCCACAGGCTGCGCCGGCGGGGAGGCGCTTTTACCCCCGAACTTTTGGCGACGGTGATGGAAATAGTACGCGATGTGGCCGCCAGAGGCGATGCCGCCTTGTTTGATTATACGGCAAAATTTGACCGCTACGAACTGACGGCGACAACGGTGGAAGTAACTGAAGAAGAAAAAAAAGAAGCGCTCTCCCGCGTGCGACCGGAAGATCTGGACGTAATTTCCCTTGCCGCCTTCCGGATTGAAAAATATCACAAAAATCAGACCGCCCAAAACTGGCTGGTTAATGACGAGGAAGGCGTGGAAGTAGGCCAGCGCATTTTACCCCTGGAGCGCATTGGTATATACGCCCCCGGAGGCAAAGCTGTTTATCCTTCGACAATTTTGATGGCGGCTATCCCGGCGCGCATCGCCGGTGTAGAGGAAATAATTCTGGTCACGCCCGCCAAAGACGGCCAGCTCAATCCCCTGATCGCCGCCGCCTCCAGAGTGAGCGGCGTCGACCGCATCTTTAAAATAGGCGGGGCACAGGCAATAGCAGCACTTGCTTACGGAACAGAAACCATTCCCAAGGTCGATAAAATTGTCGGCCCCGGCAATGCCTATGTCGCCGCCGCCAAGAAGCTTGTTTTCGGTCAGGTGGATATCGATATGATTGCCGGCCCCAGTGAAGTTGTCGTGATCGCCGACAAAACCGCCAACGCTTCTTTTGCCGCGGCTGATCTGCTGGCGCAGCTGGAGCACGACGAAATGGCCGCCGCCGTTCTCTTTACCCCGGAAGAAAACCTGGCACAGGAAGTATCTCAGGAGGTAGCCAGACAATTGCAGACGTTGTCGCGCACGGCAATCCTGGAGAAGTCGCGTTCAAGATACGGCGCTATTATCATTACCGCTGATATTGATCAGGCGATAGAACTATCCAATGTTTTTGCGCCAGAGCATTTGGAACTGATGGTGGAAGATCCATCCGACGTTCTATCAAAGGTGCGCAATGCCGGCTCTGTGTTCCTGGGCTCCTTTACGCCGGAAGCTTTGGGAGACTACATGGCCGGGACAAATCACATCCTGCCGACCGAAGGCACGGCGCGTTTTTCTTCACCGCTGGGCGTGTATGATTTTGTCAAACGAATGAGCATCCTGCGTTTTTCGCCGGAGGCGTTAAGCAAACTGGGCCGCCCAACAGCTCATTTCGCGAGGATCGAAGGCCTTGACGCCCATGCCAATTCCGTCGATGTCCGACTTATTTGAGATCGGTAACCAATGGCGCTTGTTTATGAAAAAGAAGGGCATATTGTAAAAGTCGGGTTGAACCGTCCGCGCTGGAAAAATGCACTCGACGCCGATATTCTGATGGAACTGCATAAGGCATGGCAGGAGATCAATAAAGACGATGACGTCCGGGTGGTCATTCTCTATTCCTGCCTTCCCGATATTTTTTGCGCCGGGATGGATTTGAACTCGGCAATTCCGGTTCTCACCGGAATGCGTGAACCGGAAACCGATGCGGAAAAGGAACTGCTGCAATTGGGGAAAAAAACCGGCGAAGCTATGCTCAAACCTAATATCGTCAACAAGCCGGTTATCGCCGCCATCAACGGTTACTGTCTGACAGGCGGATTTGAAATGATAATGGGGGCAGATCTACGGATAGCTTCGGATGACGCCGTGTTTCAGATGCGTGAGGCAAAGCTGGGAATTATGCCCACGGGCGGCTCCAATGTCTATCTTCCCCGGCTGCTGACTCCCTGCCGCGCGATGGAGATCCTGCTGACTGCAAATAATTTTACCGCCCGGACACTTTGGAACTGGGGATTCCTCAATAAGGTCGTTGATCGCTCAGAACTGATGAAGGAAGCAATGGAGACGGCCATGCAAATTGCCGCCAATGGCCCGCGTGCCGTTCAGGGAATTATCCGTTGTATGCGGGAAACCCGTGACCTGAAATGGGAAGAAGCTTTCGCCAGAGAGCTGGAAATCGGCCTGCCGATTTTTTCCGGCAAAGACGCCCGTGAAGGCATCCGCGCCCTGAAGGAAAAAAGAAAACCAAACTTTACCTGACACACCAAAAGGGGGCGGTTCTGTTTTTGGTCTGAATGTTGGAAGGATAAGGTAAAAAAAGAGAACCGTCCCCTTTTTTCTTTTCCCCTTTTTCTTTTTTGATAGCAGGAAATTATCAAACGCTTATCCTCCAGATTATTTCTGACATATGGGGCAATAGAAGGTGCTGCGGCCGCCCTGTTTAATTCTGATGATCGTGGCGCCGCATTTGGCGCATTTCTTCCCCTCTCGTCCGTAAGCTTTCAACTCGAATTGATTTTCCCCTTTCCGGCCATCCAGATCACGCCAATCGGAAATCGACGTGCCCCTTTTATCGATAGCCTTTTTGAGAATGTCTTTGGTTTTCGCAAATACTTTTTCCCAATCTTTGTTTGTTAAGCTGGCTGCCGGTCGTTCCGGCTGAATTCCGGCGCAGTGGAGTATCTCACAGGCATAAATATTGCCGATGCCACTGAGCGCTTTTTGATCCATAATCAGGTTCTTCACTTTTGTTTTGCGCCAGCCATGTTTTTCGACGAAGGATTGTTCATCAAACCCCTGCAAAATATCGCTGCCGGTGGAAGACATTTTTGTCGGCAAAATTTTAATCGTCGCAAAGCGGCGGGGGTCCACCAGATAAATATTTCCCTCGTCAAAAGAGATGCGCCAGCGGCTGTGCTTTGGTCTGTCTCCCGCTTTCTCCTGCCACAACAGCCTGCCCGTCATGCGCAGATGGATGAAAACTGAGTTGCCATCGTCAAGAATCATCTCCACGGTTTTGCCATTGCGCTGCACCGCGGCAACTGTGTTTCCTCGAATATCTTTTACATGTACAAGCTTAGGATCGAAGATTTCAGAAGAGACAATTTTTTTCCCGGCGATTTTTTTCTGCAACTGTCGGCACAGCGTCTCTACTTCCGGTAGTTCGGGCATCGCACACCTCAAAAAATATTTTTAATGGCTGGATAAAAAGCAGAACACATTAACATTATTTCCGTACTTCCGGACAAAAATTCTATTTTTGCCGGCGCCGATAATTTTAACCGGATAAATTGAAACTGCCGGCTTATTGTGCTAAAGGCGTTTCAAAAATTGGAAAGAGAAACCGCATTCCAACCGATGGACTTCTCTATTACTTAATAATGTTCCATTTTAATACGACATTTTTCAGGAGGATTACATACTTTTCCATGTTAAGACCAATTATTTTATTGTTTTTTTCCAACTTATTTATGACCTTTGCGTGGTACGGCCATTTAAAAAGCATGAATAACAAACCGCTTTTTATTGTCATTGGTTTAAGCTGGGGCATAGCTTTCTTTGAGTACGTGTTGCAGGTACCGGCCAACCGCATTGGCTTTCAGTATTACAATCTGGGCCAGCTGAAAGTTATTCAAGAGGTAATCACGATGGTTGTTTTTGCAGGATTTGCTTTTCTTTACATGAAACAACCGCTGAAGCTGGATTATCTCTGGGCCGGACTTTGTCTTATCGGCGCCGTCTACTTTATGTTTCGCAGCGGACTGCCGCAGGCTTAATAATGGTGCCGACAGGCCCTCGGAAATGAAATTTATACGGCGGATAAAGACAAGTTAAACGATCCAGTTTGTTTATATGATTGATTATTTTCCTCCTACCCATTTTTGGCCATTGCCGGTTGCATACGGCAATGTTGTTGCCGCCCCCCCTTAAAAACCTTGCAATTTTCCCTCTAATCCGCTAGAGCTCTGCCAACGTTTATTCCGACATTTAATTTAACCCTAAGGAGGGGTTATTTATGCGTCTGTTTCCCAAAGAAGAAAAATTTTTCGATTATTTCGAAGAATTAGCCAATAAAATAGAAGAAGGCAGCCGCTTTTTCCTGACCATGACGGAAAAGCACGATTACTCGGAGGCGAAAATTGCCAAACTCAAAGAACTGGAACACGAAGCGGATGTAATCACCCACCGCACTTACGAAAAAATGCACAAAACGTTTTTAACACCGCTTGATCGCGAAGATATCTATGCTTTAGTTAATAAAATGGACAGCATCCTGGATATGATCGAAGCGACCGCCGTCCGGATATACCTTTACAAGGTAAAAAGACCCGATGACGAGATAATCAAGCAGGCTAAAATTTTAGTGGAAGCCGTCGCTAAAATAAAGACCGTCGTTCATGCCTTGCGCGATATGAAGAATGCCAAAATGATTCTGGAGGCTTGTGTTGAGATTAACACATTGGAAAATGCCGGGGATGTTGTTTTACGAACCATTATGGCCGATTTGTTTGAGAAAGAAAAAGACGCCATCGAGCTGATTAAATGGAAGGAAATCTTTGAACGCATCGAGGAATCCCTTGATGTGTGCGAAGATGTATCCAATATTGTGGAAGGAATTGTTTTAAAGCATGCTTGAGTCCATGGGGTTTGTAATATTTTTAGTAGCAGTAGCCCTGGTATTTGACTTTATTAATGGTTTTCATGATTCATCCAATGCCATTTCCACAATTGTTTCCACCCGTGTTCTTGCTCCGCAGCATGCCGTACTCTGGGCAGCCTTTTTTAATTTTGTCGCCGCATTCTTTATTGGGACGCAGGTCGCTCATACTATCGGCCAGGGTATAATTCATCGGGATATCATCGATAATGGATTAATTTTCGCTGCTTTGGGCGGAGCGATAACGTGGAATCTTATTACCTGGTACTACGGTCTTCCCAGCAGTTCTTCTCACGCCCTGATCGGCGGTCTGATCGGAGCCGGCATCGCCAAAGCCGGAACCGGCACACTGGTTTGGTCCGGCATCACTAAAACAACGGCTTTCATCGTACTTTCGCCGGCGATTGGTTTAGTTTTAGGGTACATTTTTATGGTGATTTCTTTAAACCTCAATCGTAATTCCAATGTCGCACGTTCCGATAAACTTTACCGGAAACTGCAATTTGTTTCTTCAGCCATTTATTCACTGGGGCATGGGATGAACGATGCCCAGAAAACGATAGGAATCATCGCTATTCTCTTGTACAGCAAAGGTCTTATCGACTCCAGCTTCAATATTCCCTACTGGATAATTATTATGTGCTACTCCGTCATCGCCCTCGGTACAATGTTCGGAGGCTGGCGCATTGTTAAAACAATGGGGACTAAGATTACCAAGCTGCAGCCTATCGGCGGCTTCAGCGCCGAAGCTGCCGCCGCGTGCTCCATTATTGGAGCATCTATCGCCGGAATACCGGTCAGCACCACCCACACCATTACCGGGGCTATCGTGGGCGTCGGGGCGACGAAGCGCATGAACGCCGTGCGCTGGGGTGTCGCCGGTAATATTATCTGGGCATGGATATTAACCATCCCGATCTCCGCCTTTATTTCCGCCCTTATTTACCTTGCATTAAAACAATTTTGCCGCTAATCTATATAAAAGGAGTAGTTATCTATGGTGGGAAAAGAACTGCCCTTTACCAAAAAACAACTTGAAAACATTATTAAACAATATCCTACGCCTTTTCATATTTACGATGAAAAAGCCATCCGTGAAAATGCGCGCGAATTTAAAAACGCCTTTTCCTGGAACGAGGGGTTCAAAGAATATTTTGCCGTTAAAGCCGCACCCAATCCGTATCTTATGAAAATTCTCCACAAGGAAGGTTTCGGGGCGGACTGCAGTTCGCTTGCCGAATTGATTCTGTCCGAACAGACCGGCATCATCGGCGATGAAATCATGTTTACTTCCAACGATACGCCGGCGGATGAGTTTCTCAAGGCTAAAGAGCTCGGTGCAATAATTAATCTGGATGACGTAAGTCATATTAAATATTTGGAGCAATATGCAGGTTTGCCTGATCTGATCTGTTTCCGCTACAATCCCGGCCGACTGAAAAAAGGAAACGTTATCATCGGCCATCCGGAGGACGCCAAGTACGGCTTCACCCACAAACAGTTGATGGAAGGTTATAAAATATGCCGGGATAAAGGGATCAAACGCTTCGGCATTCACACCATGGTGGCGTCCAACGAGCTCGAAGCCGGTTATTTTGTGGAAACGGCGGAGATTCTGTTTAATCTTATTGTGGAATTGAGCCACAAACTGAATATTCGTTTTGAATTTGTCAACATCGGCGGCGGCATAGGAATTCCCTATCGTCCCGAACAGGAGCGCATTGATCTTCAGGCGGTCAGCCGGGGCATCAGGGAAAAATATGAAAAAATAATCGTGGCCAACGGCCTTGCTCCCCTTAAACTTTATACGGAATGCGGGCGCTATATCACCGGTCCCTACGGGTATCTTGTCGCCCAGGTTTTGCACATCAAAAACACTTATAAACGATTCGCCGGACTGGACGCCTGCATGGCCAATCTGATGCGACCGGCGCTTTACGGTGCTTACCATCACATTACCGTCGTGGGTAAAGAGAAAAAACCGCATGATATTATTTATGACGTGACGGGCTCGCTGTGTGAAAACAATGACAAGTTCGCCATCGACCGCGTTTTACCTGAACTGCAAAGAGGCGACATCGTCGTTATTCATGATACAGGAGCGCATGGCTATGCCATGGGATTTAATTATAACGGCAAACTCCGCTCGGCGGAGCTGTTGCTGCGGGAAAATGGAGAAATCATTCCTATCCGTCGCGCCGAAACGGTAGACGATTATTTTGCCACCCTGGATTTTGCGGGATTGTCGTCTTTCCAGGTATGACGGCCTCACAATAAGGCCGTCAATTATCAGCGATGATATCTTCTGTAGCCGGACCACACCCAGAAGGCACCCCAGCCGACGGCGACAGGACAAACGGCGACATAGAGAAACAGCATTGAACAGTTTGTCCATGGTTGAAAATATACGGCCGCACCGGCGATCCAGAAGATAGTTACCAGGATAGCCAGACGCATCCAACCTGTCAGGGTTGTTATTATTCGGGGACTATCCTGTTGAGGCGCAGGTTCTGTTTTTCGCCCCATGAACCGGGGAAGAAAAAAGAGCACGAGGGCGATTGCAGCCACCACTAGAAATTCTTGCATATCTCTTCTACCTTAAATTTCAGTTCCTGATTGCCGCCTTCTCCGGCATATTTCCGGGAAATCACGTCGACAGCGCTATAACACATATTTATCAAGAATACTATTATTTGTAAGTTACTGAAAATTGTTAGGTAATAGCGCAGGTGCGATTTTGAATTGTCCACCTTTCCTGCATCCGCCTGACTGCGCAACATCAACCGGGAAAAAACGGACGGACGGATCGTTTGGTCCGGCCGGAGCCACGTGATTGCGCGAAATGTTTAAGTTATATCATATCGAGGTATCAAGTTACCTGCCCTAACTGCCGATAACTCTACGAGTAATGTTGGAAGACAAGTGCGAAACGGCATTGATGAAGACAACAACGAAGACGATCTAAACGAGAAAACTTATTGTATTCCGGTTACTTATTCCGGGAATGCCACCCCTGACGGCTCATATTTTTTGGTTGCTCCCGAAAAAGGCTCTACATGAAGAAATTTAAAAAGTCTGCAATTACGGATTTTATTCTGGGCGTTGTTTTAACGCTGTTTGTGCTCATCGCTTTTTTCGCGTCCTGGGGGCCATTGGAAAAACTGGAATACGCAATATATGATTTAAACACAGTTCTGCGGGAAAAAAATTCCACGGCACCCACAGTAATGGTAGCCATTGACGAACAAAGCATCACCAATATCGGCCGCTGGCCCTGGCCCCGTGCCTATATTGCTTCGATGATTGACCTGCTGCAGTCGTACAATGTCAAAGTGGTTGGTTTGGATCTAATTTATTCGGGAAAAGATTCCAACCAGGGCATCCTGGAAATACGTAGTCTGATCAATGATATAGCCAACGATCCTGATTATGCGCAAAAAGGTTACGCGCCCGTTTTGGCATTGCTGAAAGAAACCGAAAAAAAGCTTGATAATGATGCTCTTTTGACCAATGCAATTGCCGCCGGTAAAAATGTTGTACTGCCGCTGTCCTTTGCACCCGGCAAGCCCACCGGTAGAATCGCTGTCAGTCTTCCGGATTATCTGCAAAAAAATTCCATTTCCCATACTGGTATAGATTACAGTATCACTGCCCGTGAAATGGCTCCCCCCGTACCTGAGTTTGCAGCGGCCTCCCAAGGATTAGGCCACGCTGTTTTCATTGCCGACAGCGACGGTACTGTGCGTAGCGCGCCGCTGTTTATTAATTTTGAAGAGAGGATTTTTCCTTCTTTTGCCCTGCAACTGACTTTAAAGTATCTCAATTTCGATTTGGCCAATGTAAAACTGGGCAAAGAGATAAAATTCGGCCGCAAAACAATTCCCTTATATGACAACAACAGGATGTTAATCAGTTTTACCGAAGGCATTCCTTGTTATTCTTTTTTTGATGTAATCAACAAGAAAGTTGCACCGACTGTTTTCAAAGATAAGATAGTTATTATATCCCCGAGCACGGCGGGTTCGGGCCTTTTGAAAGATACCCCCACGGCAGCCGGCGTCAGCCCGGGAATCGTTATGGCCAATGTAATTGAAAATATTATCAACGATAACCACATAGAACGACCGAACTGGGCAACTGCTCTCGAATTGATCATGCTTATTGCCTTCGGATTGTATATAGCGCTGGTTATTCCGCAAATCAAAGCCGGTCTCAGCGCTATTATCTCTTTATGCCTTATTCTTGCCTGGATAGGCGCAACAATTTATCTCTTTGCCGCTCACGGGTATTGGATCAAATCGTTTCATCCTGCATTCATATTGATTTTCGGTTCCCTGCTGACCATTACCAGGCATTATCTGCTGACGGAAAAAACCGGGGGCGGCATGGAAGTAGATGGTTTTGAAACAAACAAAATGCTGGGTTTATCTTTCCAGGGGCAGGGTTTGCTGGATCTTGCCTTCGATAAATTCCGGAAATGCCCCGTTGAGGAGGAATCGGTACAGGAATTGCTTTATAATCTGGGTCTGGATTTTGAAAGAAAACGCATGTTCAATAAAGCGGTGGCGGTTTATGAACATATCGCCCGGGCCGCTAATTTCAAAGATGTTAATGACCGCATTAAGAAGCTTAATGCAGCCGGACAAACAATCGTCTTCGGTCGGCCCGGAGCCAAAAAAGAAGCGACTATGATTATGGATAAAACCGAAATCAAACCTACCCTGGGCCGTTATGAAATTATCCGGGAATTGGGGCGCGGTGCTATGGGCACGGTTTTTCTGGGTAAAGATCCGCGCATCAATCGTGAAGTAGCCATCAAGACGCTGAGATATGAAGAAATTGACTCGGAGCAGTTGGTAGAGGTGAAAAAAAGATTTTTCCGGGAGGCGGAGGCCGCCGGCAAATTGTCTCATCCGAATATTGTCACCATCTACGATGTCGGCGAGGATTATGACATTGCCTATATGGCTATGGAATTGCTCGAAGGCTCCGATTTGACAAAATATTGCCGGAAAGACAATCTCCTGCCGCAGGAAGAAATAATCCGCGTCGTCTCCAGTGTTGCCGCAGCGCTCGATTATGCCCATGCCAACGGCATAGTGCACCGTGATATCAAGCCGGCAAACATTATGATCTTGAGTAATGGTGAGGTCAAAGTAGCGGATTTCGGAATTGCCCGTGTCATGTCCACTTCGAGGACGCAAACCGGCATTGTTCTCGGCACCCCCAGTTATATGTCGCCGGAACAAATTGCCGGCAAAAAAGTGGACGGCCGGTCTGATTTATTTTCACTGGGAGTTGTCTTATATGAACTGATTGCCGGAGAAAAACCTTTCCAAGGAGAGAGCATTGCGACCCTTATGTACAACATTACAGCGTCTGCACCTCCGTCACTTCAGAAACTTTCTTCCCGAATACCGGGGAAAATGTTTCCCATAGTGGAAAAGCTCCTGGCAAAAAATGTGGAAGAACGTTATCAGACCGGCAAATCTTTAGCAGATGACTTGCTTGCTTGCTCAAATAAGGAGGCTTAATTGGATTTCACTGCCGTCGGAAAAACTGATCGAGGGTTGGTTCGCGTCAATAACGAAGATGAATTTTATCTGGATGAAAAGCTGGGACTTCTTGTTGTTGCCGATGGTATGGGCGGCCACGCATCGGGCGAGGTGGCCAGTAAATTAGCTGTCAATGTCATTCGCGATTATTTCCAAGGACCGCAAAAATTAATCGGTCGTTCCAATCCTGCTTATTCCGAAGCTACCAATAAACTGAACTGCGCAATTCGCCTGGCCAATCAGGCAGTTTATGAAGTGGCGCAGAGTTCACCGGTATTAAAAGGTATGGGCACCACTATTGTGGCTGTCCTTTTGACAGGCAATAAATTGAGCATCGCCCATATCGGCGACAGCCGCGCCTATCTGATTCGCGCCGGCAATATCGACCAGCTGACCGACGATCATACAATGGTTAATGAACAGATAAGGCGGGATATTATCACAAAGAAAGAGGCGGATCGGTCGGAAATGAAGAACGTGCTCACAAAAGCACTGGGGATCAGCGCAAAGATGGAGGCAGATCTGGATGAACTGACCATGTTCGGCGATGATACTTTATTCTTGTGCACCGACGGCCTGAATACTATGGTCACGGATGAGGCTGTATTGGAAATCATTGCTCATACAGGCGACTTTGGCGCCGCCTGTGATTTGTTGATTGATGCCGCCAACAAAAAGGGCGGCAAGGATAATATTACGGTAGTGATTGGTCATATTAAGAAGAAAAAATGGTATGCGGCTTTGTTTAAATTTTTGGAATTTTTTCGGAGGTGATAAATGGCAAAGGTCCTGCTTAAATACAAAGAAGCTGTTATCCAGGATTTGACATTGGATAAAGAAGTAACAACGATAGGACGAAAACCGGATAACGACATAATAATTGACAATCAGGCGGTTTCCGGACATCATGCACAGATCAAAAGACAGGGCGGCGATGTAATACTGGAAGACTTGGGTAGTCTGAACGGCACATATGTTAACAGCCAGAAAATATCCCGGGCCGAACTTTTCAACGGTGACATGGTTTTAATCGGTGTGCATACCATACTTGTCTCTTCCGATAAAAACAGGGAAGAAGAGAAGAAAAGTTTTGCCGTACGCGGTCGTTCCATGGATGAAACTATGGTTATCGCCCCGGATGATCAAAAGAAAATTCTGGCCGCTGCCGATCGAAGCGTCCCGGAGCCGTTGGGTGGTTTTTTTGTTGTGGAAGGATCAACAGAGCAAAGAGAATATGAATTGAAAGAAAAAGTCTCCGCTATCGGCAAGGAAGAAGGATCGGCCATCAGATTGAAAGGGTTTTTTACTCCCAAGCTGGCCGCTTTAGTCAACCGCCGCAAAGAAGGTTACTTTATTACTCCGTCCGGCGGCAGGGAGTTGAGAATCAACGGCAGAGCCATAGATCGCCGCTACGATCTTAAAGACGGCGATATTGTAGAAGTCAGTAATATTAAATTGCAGTTTTACATCAAAGACTAAGGGCCGGGCAGAAAGATAATTAAGTGGATAGTAAAACAAATCAGGCGATAGGTGTATTCGATTCGGGTATCGGCGGCTTGACAGTTGTACGAGCCCTTATGGAACGCCTGCCTTTCGAAAACATCATCTATTTTGGAGATACCGCGCGAGTACCTTACGGGACCAAGTCCGTGGAGAACATCAACCGTTATGCCTGCCAGATCACCGAATATCTTCTGAAAAGAAATGTCAAGCTGCTGGTTGTTGCCTGCAATACGATGGCCGCCGTCGCCTACCAAGCAATCAAAGATTTATCAACCACACCGGTAATGGAGGTCATTGAGGCCAGCGCCCGCTGCGCCGTCGCGGAAACGCAGACGAAATCAATCGGTGTAATCGGTACTCCGGCAACAATCAACAGCAACGCTTATGCCCGGGCCATCCATCTTCTGGACAAGGGGATAAAGATTTATTCCCAGGCCTGCCCGCTTTTTGTCCCCCTGGTGGAAGAGGGCTGGTTCGATCATCCCGCCACCAGACTGATAGCCCAGGAATATTTAAAACCGGTGTTGGCCGAACAAATTGACGCCCTGGTTTTAGGATGCACCCATTATCCTCTTTTAAAATCATTATTACAGGAGATTGTGGGACCAGAAATAAAGCTGATAGATTCGGCGGAGGCGATGGCCGATGCGACCGCCGCTTTGCTGAACCGGCTCAATCTGGGAAATCAGAACCGGCAACCGCCGCAATATCTGTTTTGCGTCAGTGACGTACCCTACCGTTTTCAAACCATCGGTGAACGCTTTTTAGGCCGCACTTTAGGGCAGGTGGAACTGGTCAGGTTTTAAAATCGATGTCCTTTACCCATAATATCAGCGTTTTTCACCGCCGGTGGAAAAGCCCGTCGTCTTATTGCCGCAACAATTCCAAAGCAAATCCTTGACTTGTTATTTATATTGAAATACTTATTGCCGGTAGGCAGTTCATAACTTTCCCACAGCAAAACTATAAATGATTTATGAAAATTCTTCTGGCCGGCTACAATATAGATTACGATCTGATTTGCGAACTTAAAGACAAGTGCGCTTTTGATGAGGATATTACACCGGAGACTCTTTCCGCAGCTTATGCCCGGATCAGCCGCAGCCCCAAGTCAGTGGACGAGCTGCGTCAAATCGCCCGCAGGGAGGTAGATAAAGCGCGTAAATCAAACCGCAACATTGTTTTTGAAATGGGCCACAGTTCGGTGGCGGAGCATGCCGTTTTTAATATTGATATAATTGGTGTTTCCCGCCTGCTTGTCGAAGCTATTGAAAAGTTTCGCCTCTGCTCCTTTACGGAAAAATCGCAGCGCTATGTTCTTTTTGATAAGGATTTTGTCATTCCGGAAGAAATTGAGAAGGCCGGCCTCGTTGACCTGTTCACGGCGACAATCGACATGCAAAACAATTATTACTCCGAACTCTACAGTAGGTTAAGGCCTTACGTCTTTGCCGAAAATAAAATTCTCGCCGAAAATCCAGCCAACAAATCCTTGCTGGAGGGCTGGGCCAAGGAAGATGCACGTTATATAATTGCACTGGCGACCCAAACCCAGCTGGGAATGACCGTCAATGCGCGCAATCTGGAACTGATGCTGCGCAGACTGGCGGCCCTGCCCCTGGCCGAGGCTCAGGAGTACAGTAAAAATTTATACGCCGCAACCGCCGGTATAGCTCCATCGCTTATTCGCTATACCAAAGCTACTGATTATGACCGGTGCACCGGATCCAATCTGCGGAGACAGACAGAGGCTTTTATTGAAAAATATCCTCAACAATCACGCATGGGAAAATCTCCGGCGGTGCAATTAACTTTTGTCACCCCGGATGCCGATATTTCGGCTGCCGCTGCACTGCTTTTTTCATCAGCCAACGCAAGCCATTCTCAATGCCTGCGCCTGGCGCATTTAATGACCGCAAAAGAAAGAAAAGATTTGTTTAAAACGGCTTTTCAGAATTTGCAGGCGCATGATGCCGCACTGCGGGAGCTGGAAAATATCGATCTGCAGTTTGAATTGGTGGTAAGCGCCAGTTGTTTTGCACAGTTAAAAAGGCACCGGATGGCCACGGTAATTACTCAGGATTATGATCCCGGGCTGGGAGTTACAATTCCCGCCGCCGTCCGCGCAATCGGACAACAAAAACGGTTTCTGGAAATTATCGACAAGACTCAGGATGCTTATGAGCAGATTCGGAAGAAAGCTCCGCTTGCCGCGCCCTATGTCCTGACCAACGCGCACCGCAAGAGAGTCTTGATGAAATTAAACGCACGGGAACTTTATCATCTGGCCCGACTGCGCTCTGATAGCCACGCCCAGTGGGACATCCGCAAACTTTCGGAAGAAATGCTGAAAAAGGCGAAAAAAGCCATGCCGCTGACTCTGATGCTGGCCTCTGGAAAAGATTGCTTTGCAGACCTGTACCAAAAAACCTTCCCCCATAGTTGACCGTATCCGGCAAAACGTGAAGGCATGACTGCAGATAAAAAACAACTATCCATCGTACTTTGCGCCACTACTCTGAGCGCTTTTATCACACCATTTATGGGTTCCAGCGTCAATGTCGCCCTGCCGGTCATGGCGCAGGATCTGTCCATGACCGCACTAACTTTGAGCTGGGTGCCCTCCTCCTTTCTTCTGGCCGCCGCTATTACTCTTGTTCCTCTCGGAAGACTGGCTGATATTTGCGGCCGGAAAAAATTTTTTTTCTGGGGCGCCATCATTTTTACTCTGGCTTCACTTCTGTGTTCCTGGTCACCGACGGCAACATTTCTTATTTTAGCCCGGATAATTCAGGGAATCGGCGGGGCTATGATCTTCAGCACCGGCACGGCAATATTGGTTGCCGCATTTCCCGTTCGGGAGCGGGGCGGAATACTGGGCATCAACATAGCGGCTGTTTATGTCGGACTGACAATTGGTCCCTTTGTCGGCGGCCTGTTGACGGAACAGTTGGGTTGGAGGTGTATTTTTCTTTTTACTGCGCTGTTCGGTTTCATGATGCTCCTGCTCATTCTTTTTATGGCGAAAGAGGAATGGCAGTCAGCCAACGGTGAACACTTTGACTTTACCGGCTCACTGCTTTACGCCATAGCGCTTTTTGCCGTCATGTATGGTTTTTCTTTACTGCCCGACCTGCAGGCGGGCGGGCTGATCCTCTTCGGCATTGTTTGCCTGTTTTTCTTCATCCGGCATCAACTGAGGGTACCTTATCCTCTGCTGAACATTCATCTTTTCCGGGATAATAGAGTTTTTGCTTTTTCCAATCTGGCTGCCTTGATCAATTACTGTGCGACGTTTGCGGTAACTTTCCTTTTGAGTCTTTATCTGCAGCACATTCAAGCGTTGACTCCTCTGCAGGCGGGGATGATATTGATCGCCGAACCGGCGGTGCAGGCTTCCTTTTCACCTCTTGCGGGACGGCTTTCCGACCGTTTTGAACCCGGAATCATCGCCTCCATCGGTATGGCGTTGAATGTTGCCGGTCTGATTCCCTTAATGTTTATTAATTTTGCCACCAGCATCAGCTATATAGTTTTTTGTCTGATCGTACTTGGTCTTGGTTTTGCGCTTTTTTCTTCCCCCAATGTAAACGCCGCAATGAGCGCCGTGGAAAATAAATATTACGGGATAGCTTCGGCCACACTGGCAACAATGCGAATGATAGGCCAGATGTTCAGCATGGGCATTACGATGCTCGTTTTCGCCGTATTTTTAGGAGACCGTCCGTTGGATCAGGCCGGCGGTCTTCTGTTGCAATGCATTCAACTGATTTTTTTCATTCTGGGCATTTTATGTTGCGCCGGAATTTTTGCTTCACTGGCGCGGGGAAAAATTCATAAATGAAGCTCAATATTCTCAGTTTTCTTATCGGGTTGGCCGCAGGAGTATTCGGCGGACTGGCCGGCCTCGGTGGCGGACTGATTTTAATTCCGTTGATGCTCCATGTTTTAAAACTGAGCCAGCACCAGGTGCATGGTACAACCCTGGTGGCAATCATCTTTACAGGATTAAGCGGCGCAATAACATACGGCTTAAAAGGCGGGGTTGATCCTGGGGCAGCCTTGCTTCTGGCCGGGGCATCCGTATCCACGGCGAACTTCGGAGCACGCTACGCCAATACTTTACCTGCCTGGAAACTGAGAAGAGCTTTCGGCTTTTTTTTGATTTTTTGTGCAGCGATTTTACTTTCCAAATCATTTTTCACAAATGCTGTTGGTTGTGTTTCCGGATGGGCAAAAATAATCATCCTGTTATTAACAGGCCTGGGAACCGGTTTTCTTTCCGGAATGATGGGTGTAGGCGGCGGAGCGATAATGGTTCCGGTGATGGTTCTGCTGGCCGGATTCACCCAGCATGTCGCCCAGGGAACATCTCTGCTGGTTATGGTTCCGGCAGGACTTGTCGGCGCACTGACGCATCGACGGCTGGGCAATGTTGTCCATGAGCTTCTTTGGGGGCTTATCCCCGGACTCCTTTTAGGGACTTCACTGGGAGGCAATTTTGCCTATTTAATGCCGGAGAATGCGTTGCGTAATATATTCGCCGCGATAATAATCTGGATAGGATTGCGTTATACCCGAATCCGGACAACTGAATAATTGAAGGCAAATAGAAGAACAAGGGATTGCAACCCCTTGTTCTTCTAGAATAAGGTATCAGTCTTTGAAAACCGCCCCCGTAGACGCGGAAGTCACAAGCCGGGCGTAGCGCGCCAGGTAGCCGCTGGTTATCGCCGGTGTGAAAGACTTCAAAGCTTTTCTGCGTTTTTCCAGTTCCTTGTCGCTCACTTTCAATTCCAGAATTTTTGCCGGAATATCAATTGCAATAATGTCGCCTTCTTTCACCAGGGCAATAGGTCCGCCTTCGGCCGCTTCCGGTGAAATATGGCCGATTGCTGCACCCTGAGTGCCGCCGCTGAAGCGTCCGTCGGTCAAAAGAGCGACTGTTTTATCCAGGCCCATGCCGACAATGGCCGAAGTCGGTCCGAGCATTTCCCTCATGCCGGGGCCGCCTTTTGGGCCCTCGTAGCGGATGATGACAATGTCACCGTCTTTGATCTGGCCGCCTAAAATTGCCGCAATGGCATCGTCTTCACAATCAAAGACCCTGGCCCTGCCTTCGTTTTTCTGCATGGCGGCGGCCACGGCGGATTGTTTGACAACTGCTCCATCCGGAGCCAGATTACCGCGCAGAATAGCAATACCACCCTGCGGCGAATAAGGATTATTTAAAGGCCGGATAACGGTTTCATCAAGAACAGCAGCATTTTTTAAATTTGCCTCAACGGTTTTGCCGGTTGCCGTCAGCGCTTTTTTGTCAATAACACCGAGTGTGCCGATGACCTTCATTACGGCCTGAATGCCGCCGGCACTGTCCAAATCTTCGATATGATGATTTCCTGCCGGACTCAATTTGCAGAGGTTCGGCGTCTTTTCGCTGATTTCGTTGAAGAGATTCAAATCCAGATTAATGCCTGCTTCGTGGGCAATCGCCGGAATATGCAAAACGGTGTTGGTCGAGCATCCCAGCGCCATATCCACGGCAATCGCATTTTTAAAGGCAGCCAGAGTGGCGATATCCCGCGGCCTGATATTCTTCTTGTAAAGCTCCATTATTTTGATTCCCGCGTATTTGGCCAATCTGTGGCGGGCGGCATCAACTGCCGGGATCGTGCCGTTGCCGGGAAGGCCAAGTCCCAAAGCTTCGGTGACACAGTTCATGGAGTTGGCCGTGTACATACCGGAGCAGGAACCGCAACCGGGACAGGCGCAATCTTCCAGTTTCTTTAATTCGCTTTGAGTCATGCGTTTGGCTTTCACGGCGCCGACTCCCTCAAACACGCTGATCAGGTCAACCACCTTCCCGCCCAGCTTTCCGGCCAGCATGGGGCCGCCGCTGATGAAAATTGCCGGAATGTTCAAGCGCAGAGCAGCCATGAGCATGCCCGGGATGATTTTATCACAGTTGGTAATGAAAACGAGCGCGTCAAAGGGATGCGCGGTCGCCATGATTTCAATGGAATCGGCGATTAATTCCCGGCTGGCCAGCGAATATTTCATTCCGGCATGCCCCATAGCGATGCCGTCGCAGACTCCGATAACCGGAAATTCCACAGGCGTTCCGCCGGCCATGCGAACTCCTGCTTTAACGCTTTGTGTAATTAAATCCAGATGAATATGACCGGGGATTATTTCATTAGCTGAATTGACGACGCCGATCAACGGCCGTGATATTTCTTCATCGGTGTAACCCATCGCCTTGAAGAGCGAACGATGCGGCGCCCTTTCCAATCCTTTCTTCATGAGGTCGCTTCTCATAACTGTTTCTCCCTAGTATTTAACAGGTTTGTAAAAAGCGCCAGCTGCAAGGCGCGCAAATCACGAGGAATGAGGCGTATATTTTCATACGCCGCAATGACGAGAGATGCAGCGCAACGCAGCAGATGGACTTTTTACGAAGCTGTTTTTATTTCTTTCTTTTTTCCGGTCTTAAATCGCGCACCGCCGCTCCCGCCTGCCACATTTCGGACTCCCGCATTTCTTTGAGCTCTGCCTCCAGTTTTACTTTATAGTCCGGTGCGCTGTTCACTCTTAAAACTACTTCCGTTTCTTTACCCGTGGCAACGGAATCATAGAGCTCAGCAAATACCGGTTCCACGGCCTTACGGAATTTATGCCGCCAGTCCAGGGCGCCTCTCTGAGCCGTAGCGGAGCAGTTGGCGTACATCCAGTCCATTCCATTTTCACCAACCAGACGGATAAGACTCTGCGTCAGTTCTTCCACCGTTTCGTTGAAAGCTTCACTGGGAGAGTGCCCGTGCTTGCGCAACTCATTGTACTGCGCTTCCATCATGCCGGCCAGCGCTCCCATTAAAACGCCGCGTTCACCGGTTAAATCGCTGTATACTTCCATCTGGAACGTGGTCGGAAAAAGGAAGCCGGAACCGATGGCGATACCCAGCGCCAGTGTTCTTTCCATAGCCCGGCCGGTTGCATCCTGATGCACGGCGATGCTGCTGTTAATACCGCTGCCGTCCAGGAAGTTCCGCCGTACACTGGTGCCCGAACCTTTGGGAGCAACCATAATTACGTCGACAAAATCAGGCGGGATAACGCCGGTCTGTTCTTTATAGACAATGGAAAAGCCATGGGAGAAATAAAGGGCATCGCCTTTTTTCAGATGTGGTTTAACTTTGGGCCAGAGCATCATCTGGGCGGCATCGGAAACCAGATATTGAATAATCGTACCGCGCTCTACCGCTTCTTCTATCGGGAAAAGAGTTTCGCCGGGAATCCAACCGTCGGCTACGGCTTTATCCCAGTAAGGCTTATCTTCCTGGGCCTGTCCAATAATGACATTAATACCGTTATCTTTCATATTAAAAGCCTGTGCCGGGCCTTGAACGCCGTAACCAATTATCGCAATAACTTCATCTTTTAAAATTTCCTGAGCTTTTTTTATGGGAAATTCATCTGCTGTAATAACGTCTTCTAAGGTGCCACCAAAATTAATCTTTGCCATAACCTCCCCCTATAATTGTGTTAATAATGTTTAATCGTCTAATTTCAATGCTACAATACCCGTTCTGGTTATATCAGAGATGCCCAGCGGTTCCAGTCGGGCCAGAGCAAAATCGATTTGCGGTTTGTCTCCGGTTATTTCCAAAATAAGATAAGAATTTGTTGACACTATTACTTTCCATTTGTGTGTGTCAATTAAATTTTCTATTTTATCTTTGGTTTCCGCCGTCAGAGCCATCTTCACCAGGATCATTTCCCGGTGAATCGACTCCACATTGGTTAAGTCATCCACTTGAGTTACATCGACGATCTTGCGCAGTTGATTTTCAATCCTGGTGATCGTGGCCTGATTGCCGATCGATGTCATAACTATTTTGGATATTTCATAGGAAGTAGTGGTATTAACGGACAGACTTTCGATGTTATATCCTTTGCCGCCCAGCGTTCCGGCGATTCGTGCCAGCACATCCGGTTTATTGTGCACTAATATTGAAATTATATGCTCTTTCTTTTCCATTGTTCCTCCATATTCACCTTAATTAATCATTTCTCTGGTGCCTAATCTCATCTCCGTAATAGACGAACCGGGCCCGACCATGGGATAAACGCATTCCTCGCGCGACACACGGAAATCCATCAACACCGGTCTATCCAGGGCAAGGCCCTCGGCCAGCGTCGGTTCCACTTCCTCCGGTTTCTCGGCGCGTAACCCGGCGATGCCGTATGCCTCGGCCAATTTTACAAAATCGGGGGCATAAGTCATGTCGGTATTGGAGTAACGTTTGTCATAGAACAGCTCCTGCCATTGACGCACCATTCCAAGATAGCTGTTGTTTAAAAGCACAATTTTCACATTAATTTTATATTGTGCGGCTGTGGCCAGTTCCTGAATGTTCATCTGGATGCTGCCGTCGCCGGCGATATCCACGACGTGCTTGTCGGGAAAGGCGCATTTCACACCGATGGCGGCCGGCAAACCGTAGCCCATTGTTCCCAATCCGCCGGAGGTAATCAGCTGGTTGGGTCTGTCAAAGGGGAAGAATTGCGCCGTCCACATCTGGTTCTGTCCGACTTCCGTCGTAATAATGACATTGCCCTTCGTCACCTTATAGAGCGTTTCGATAACATGCTGCGGTTTAATTAACTGGCCGTTTTGAGTATACGTCAGCGGAACCTTTTCGCGCCATTCGGCGATCTGGTTCAGCCATTGACTGCGTTCGTCCGCCTGCTGCACATAATTATGCTCCGCTAAAAATTTAATCACATCCTGCAGAGTCGCTTTGGTATCCCCGATGATCGGTAAATCAACCACCACGTTTTTGTTGATCGAGGAAGGATCGATATCAATCTGGATGATTTGAGCGTTCGGAGCGAAAGTTTCGATTGTACCGGTGACGCGGTCGTCAAAGCGCACCCCCACTGCAATCAGCAAATCGCAGTGGCTGACAGCCATATTGGCGTAGTATGTTCCATGCATGCCCAGCATGCCCAGCCAGAGGGGATCCGTTCCCGGAAAGGAGCCGATGCCCATTAATGTTCCCGTGACGGGGATTGAATATTTTCTGGCCAGTTCGGTGAGTTCCGATGCGGCTTTGCCCAGAATGACGCCGCCGCCGGTCATAATTAATGGTTTTTTAGCGTTCATGATCATTTCGAAGACTTTCGCCATTTTCTTCGGGACCGGTTTATGGGCCGTCTCGATATTTCTAATCTGGATATTGGCCGGATCATAATCAGTTTCAGAAGCCATTACGTTTTTGGGCAAATCGACCAGGACGGGTCCGGGCCGGCCTGTACGGGCGATGTGAAAAGCTTCTTTGATGGTTGACGCCAATTCTTCTATATTGCGGACAAGAAAATTGTGCTTGCTGCAGGGACGCGTAATACCGGTGATGTCGCATTCCTGAAAGGCGTCGTTGCCGATCAGGGTTGTGGGAACCTGTCCGGTGAAAACAACCAGTGGTATGGAATCCATGTTGGCCGTTGCAATTCCGGTAACCGTATTGGTCGCGCCGGGGCCGGATGTAACCAGGCACACACCCACCTTGCCGGTAGCACGGGCATATCCGTCGGCGGCATGAACCGCACCCTGTTCATGGCGGACTAAAATATGTTTCAGTCTGCTGCTGTTATAAAGTTTATCATAAATATCCAGAACCGTGCCGCCCGGATATCCGAAAATGATATCCACTTCTTCCTCTTCCAGTATTTTCAGCAGAATTTCTGTCCCTTTCAATTTCATTTTCAATTACCTCCAAAATATATCTTATTTATATAATTTTTATTCAGCTTTTTTAAGGAACCGAGTCTCATTAAATTAAAAAAGCCGCTATTTTCTCTTTCTCGAAAATGCGGCTTTGTTTCTTTTTTTATTGTTTAAACGACAAAGCCGCGGGTTTTAGGGGCCCGCGGCTTGTATCTTTAATTTTATTTCTTAAAGATACTCAGCGGCAGACCCCTGAGTACTACTACGAGTACCCTTACGTTGCTGAGAACCAGGCTGTCGCCGCCAACTAAATCTTTAAGATACATTTTTTACTCGCACATCCCGTTTATTTAAAAAAGTGGCTTTTTTTATCGAAAAAAAAATTGTTTGTCAATACTCTTTATCAATATTATTTTACAGGGGAATTATTGCTACCGGAAAAGCTCTTCTTTCTCATCGGCTGCTTCGTCGGCTCTTTCGGCGGCGTGTGCATTTTCCAGGAAACACTCAAAGATTGTTCCAGTTTCACCCGCCCTGGCCGGCAGGCCTGTTTTGGGATTAACCTTAACAAAAACAAGTCCCTGCGGTGCGGGAAAGTTTTCCACAGGCCTGTTCTCCAAAAACTTCTCCATGAAATAAAGCCAGATGGGCGCCGCCGCCCGCCCGCCGACTTCCTGACCTCCCAGCGACCTTTCCTGGTCAAAACCCACCCAGACGCCGGTGACTAGCGAAGGAGTATATCCCAGAAACCAGGCGTCACGCATATCATTTGTTGTTCCGGTTTTGGCGGCCACCGGATGACCGATGCTTTTGACCCGCGTGCCGGTGCCTCTTTGCACAACATCCTGCAAAATATAAGTTGTCATGAATGCAATGCGGGGATCGATGGCCTGTTCGGACTCGATTTTTGTTTCTTCAAAAATATTACCCGTGCGATCAACAATTTTTTTGATGAAATATGGCGTAACTTTCCTGCCGCCATTGGCCAAGACGCCGTAGGCCCGCACCAGCTCCTGCAGTGTCACGCCGGAAGATCCCAGGGCCATGGATAAATTTCTGTCGAGGGGAGAAGTTATGCCCATATTTATGGCGTAGGATGCGGCATAGTCGACGCCGATGTCCTGCAGGATCTTAATGGTGACAATATTGCGGGAGTGCACGAGCGCTTCTCTTATTGTTACCGGGCCCAGGAATTTCCCGTCATAATTTTTGGGCGCCCAGAGTCCGTCCTGCTGCGATGCATCCTGAAATGTGATGGGTGAATCGAAAAACCGCGTTGAAGGATTCATGCCCTTGTCAAAGGCCGCCGTGTAAATTAGAGGTTTGAAAGCCGATCCCGGCTGCCTTCGTGACTGCGTTGCACGGTTGAATTCGCTTTTGTTAAAATTGCGTCCGCCCACCATGGCCAGGATAGCGCCGGTTCTCGCGTCCATGGAATAGAGCGCGCCTTGAACGAGGCCGTGCTCGTAATTTTCCCGCTCTTCCAGCTCCATCAACCCCTGTTCCACCGCTGCGCAGGCCGCTTTCTGCGCGGATAAATTCAGGGTCGTGTAAATGGAAAGGCCTTCTTTATAAAGAACGTCGGCACCATACTTTTCCTGCACATAACGGCGTACATGCTCGACAAAATAAGCGGCAACCTTGTCTTTCGGCCGTACCGGCCTCAGATTCAACGGCGCATCAATCGCCCGCCGCATCTGGTCTTCCGAGATGTAACCGTCTTCCATCATGCGTTGCAAAACATAAATCTGCCTTTCCTTGGCCTTATCAAAATGAAGAAAAGGCGAATAGGTGGTCGGCGCCTTGGGAAGACCGGCCAGCATCGCCGCCTCGGACAGAGTCAGCGCCCGGGCATTTTTGCCGAAATAACCCAGCGCCGCCGCCTCGACTCCATAAGTGCCGTGCCCCAGATAAATCTGATTCAGATACAGGTTCAAAATCTCTTCTTTGGTCAGATATGTATCAATTTTATAGGCAAGAATGGCTTCCTTGATTTTGCGCGCGTATTTTTTCTCCGGCGACAGATACATCATTTTGGCTATTTGCTGCGTTATGGTGCTGGCCCCCTGAACAATATGCCCGGCTTCAAAATTTTTAAAGACGGCGCGGAAAATACTAGGTATGTCGACGCCCCGATGTTGATAGAAACGGGAATCTTCGGCGGCAATAAAGGCAGCGGGAATTATTGAAGGTATTTCGCTGATCTTGACGATTTTGCGGTCTTCCGTAAAGAACTCATCGATTATTTCGTTGTTGTCGTCGTAGACACGCGAAGAAATATTGGGGCGGTAATCCTTAAGTGCGTCGATGCCGGGCAAATCCATAATAAAAAAATAATAAAAGGCGGCTCCGCATACGGCAAAAAATAAAATCAGCGTTGTGAAGACCAGAGAAAAAATCAACAGACCGGAATTTTTCTTTTTTCTGCCTCTCATCGTTGTTTTTGCTGTTTGTTTGGTGGACATGACTTTACCGGTTATTCTTCCTCGTTGTTCGCGGCGGCCATTTTCTTCTTTTCTACATATTTTGCAACGACAATGCTGACTTCATAGAGAAAAAGCAGTGGTATGGCCATTAATATCTGGCTTAAAGCATCGGGAGAAGGCGTCAGAATTGCGGCCACAATAAAAATAACTAAAATAGCGTAGCGCCTTTGTTTGGACAACATTTTTGAATTGACAATCCCCAGCTTAGCCAGGAAGAAAATAAAAACAGGCAGTTCAAACGACAAACCAAAACCGAGTAAAAACGTAACAAAGAGAGAAAGATACTGGCTGAAAGAAATCATCGCCTGGAGGTATTTGCTGTTAAAACTGACAAAAAATTCAAAGGCAGGCGGCAGGGCGATAAAGTAGCCGAAGAGGATGCCGCTTACAAAAAGCAGGCTGGAAGAGATCACAAAAGGAACAACCAGTTTTTTTTCGTCAGGCAGCAGGCCGGGGGCAATGAATTTCCATATCTGATAAAGAATAAAAGGGCTGGTGATGATCACGGAGGAAAAAAAAGCCAGTTTCATGTAGACGAAAAATGCCTCCGTGAGGCCGGTGTATATAAGGTAACTGTTTTTCGGCAACGCCGAGGTTAGTGGTTTGGAAACGATATTGAAAATCCAGTCTTTATAATAGTAGCAGGCAAAAAAAACTATGCCCACGGCGATCAGGGCGCGGCTGATTCGTTTACGTAATTCGATCAAATGTTCGGTCAGCGACATCTTTTGGTCTTGTACGTCTTCGGTTTCTTCCATAATCACCTGTTTTGATTTATTATTAAGATAGGCGCAAAGATGTATAAACGGTTACGATTTTTTGGTTGTTGCATCCGGTTCGGCCGGTTTAGATTCTTCCTCATCAGGCTTCTTGAATAAAAGCGAATCTTTCCATTCTTCATCCTGTTTTGGCTTTTCATCGTGTTGCATGGTTTGTTTCAGGTCATCGGTGAGACCGTCGGTGGCTTTGCGGAATTCATGGAATCCCTTGCCTAAAGTTTTAGCCAGATCCGGCAATTTTTTGGGGCCGACAATCAGCAGGGCCACGACGGCAATGATGAGCAACTCCTGGAATCCAATACCAAACATAAAATATTAACTCCTAAAAAATTTGAGTAATTACCATATATTTCGATGCATGTTTTTGTCAACAGTTTTTGCAGCCCGGCCTTCCCGGTTCAGCAGTTTTCCGGGAATCAATCTCGCCGTTTTTCGTCTTGCCGCCGCGGCCGGCTTTCATATATAATGCTTATGCGCAAAAGGAATATTATGCTGAGCACATGATGAAGACCCGGTGCCGGCGGAATATGCATTCAACACCTTCGTCGATGTCTTCCGGACAGGGAAAGATCAATTGAAAAAACAGTTCAAAGTCGGTTGCAATGTTTTCATAAACTATCTTTTTTGCCGCGGAGCGCAAGAAGCAACTCCGAAAAACAGCGTTGGCGGAAAGGCGCAAATGGAAAAGATACTCAAGATTTTCGAGAAAGGGATAGTTCTGGCGCTTCTCGGGCTGATGATGATAGCGGTTCTGATATCCACGGTGGAGCTGGCGGTTATATTATTCCAGGAACTCGTCAAACCGCCGCTTTTCCTCCTCAATATAGAAGAAATGCTGGAAGTTTTCGGTTTCTTTCTGATGGTTTTGATCGGACTGGAGCTCCTCGAGAGCATCAAAGCTTATATTGAAGAGGACAGAGTGCATGCCGAGATTGTTTTCCTGGTGGCGATTGTCGCCGTCTCCAGAAAGATCATCATCTTGAATTACAACGATATTACGGCGGAAAAGCTCTACGGCATGGCCGCCGTCATCGCCGCGCTGGGCATCGGCTACTTTCTTGTACGGCGCGCCCTGTATATGCACACACCCGGCGCCGACAAAAATCCGCCAACTCAAAACTGAACAGTCGTGGCGAGCGAAGCATTGATGCTGCTGGCCAGAAAGTCGCGCAATGCCAGTCACCGGGGAGAGAAACCGGTGACGACTGTACAGCCTTTTATATTATAGGATGTTTGTTGTTTGCTCAATGTCAACATTTTGCATTGGGGGTAACACCATAGTCTCAAAGAGACTTATCGCACTCGTCATTTTTCAACTGTAAGATGGGGGGGGGAATAGAATTACCTTTTTCATGAGAAATCTTGGTAAAAGATGCATATTATTGATCGCCATTTTTTCCTGAGGCGGAGGGATGCCTAGCTTCCTGTAGCAACAGAAGTCAACTTCGGCAAAGATTATATGCTTTAATGGTAATCATTGAGACATGATTATTAAAAAAGGCAGGGCCATTTTGGCCCTGCCTTTCTATGGTAAAAAACATTGTAGATTTATTTTTTTAACTTTCTCCGCACTCCCGCCAAACCAATAAGACCAAGGCCAACCAGTAACATGGAAGCTGGTTCTGGTGTGGGGTTGGGTTTACCGGGTTCATAGTTCAGGGTGAAAGAAGCGTAATCAATAACCGCTGCCCAATCTGTTGCAGCATTTTCTACCTTCAGTAAAAGATTAAATCCGGTGGTTCCTGACAATGCGGCCAATGCCGCTGCGTCGAGATTAAACGTGGTGGTTGACCATCCGCCCAAACTTGCCGTTGTGCCGGAAGCTACAGCGTTTTCCCAATTAGTTATATTTCCGCCATTGCTTCCGGTCAAGAGACCAGCATACACTTGGTTAGCACCACCGAAATCAAAATAGACTTTCATTATATCACCGGGATCAATGTCCCATACCCGGACAGTCATGCTACCGGAGTAAGCGGTTGTAATTTGGTAGGGCAGGTTGTACGTCCAGGAAATGATTCCTAAGCTGTTGGTTGCCGCCCCAGATTGACCGCTACCAAGCTTAAATACGTACCAGTCCATGTTGGTGGTGTTGTCATATGCACTACGCGTTGCAGCGTAATCCTCGTCCCCTGCGGTTACAGTGGATGTAACAGGCGATGCCATTACCCCACTACAAAACATAAAACTTGCCACAATCGTAACAACAATTAACATTAATTTTTTCATTACATACCTCCTCAGGGCTAGTTTTTGTGAATTCTTTTACAATAACATTGTAATCAACATTCATGCCTACAAATTAGCTATTGAGAAAGTAATTTTATTACACAAACTAATACAATGAAAATATTACCATATTTATTGATTTAAAATTAACAGAACTGAAAAATTTCTTATGGTTATCCAGAACCCCGTTTCTCGGTTGTAAAGAAATCCGACGAAAATAGGCTCTCTTTTATAGCACGAAATGTTCTGGAAATATATTGCGCAATATTAACAATATGTTACACATGCAATACGTGATTATTAAAAAATGTAAAGATGTCCGACAATTTTACATTTTATATTTAAACCATCAGAGGCAAGAAAATATTACCTTCTAACAAGAATCTTTAATTTTTCCCCAGACAGAGGATGGGCTGCCCTGACCGGTGAAATTCTTTGCTCTTTTCAGTCATTTATGGTACGTAAAACTTGTTTTTGAAGGGATTAAATAGCCGAAGGAAGGTGCTCCCATGTCCGGGAAAACAGGAATTGTCAAAGACACTCGCTACATGCTACATTCCGCCGGCTTTGCCCATCCGGAAAGCCCTCTGCGGCTGGCGGCAATTTACGATATGCTTGATAATCCGGACACGTCCTGGAAATTTACTAATATAGAGCCGCGGGAAGCCGCTTTTGAAGAAATAGCGGCCATTCACTCTCCATCGTATGTTAATTACATCGCCGGCACCGCCGGCCATTCAGTCCAGCTCGATCCGGACACGGCAACCAGTCCGGAAACCTATCAGATAGCCAAACTGGCGGCTGGCGGCATTTGTAATGCTGTGGACAGTGTTATCACCAACGAGGTGAATAATGCTTTTGCGTTCATTCGCCCCCCCGGACATCACGCGGAACGCGGGAACGCCGCCGGTTTCTGCATCTTCAACAATGTGGCGATCGGGGCAATGCATGCCATTTTGCAGCATAATTTGCAAAGAGTCCTTATTGTGGATTGGGATTTGCATCACGGCAACGGCACACAGCACATCTTTTACGATGATCAGCGTGTACTCTATTTTTCCACCCATCAGTATCCCTACTACCCGGGAACCGGGGGCATGGACGAAATCGGCCAGGGCAAGGGTAAAGGTTACACCGTTAATGTTCCGCTGCCCGGCGGCCGCGGAGACGGAGATTACGTTAAAATATTCCGCAAAATATTACAGCCGGTGGCGCTGGAGTTTAAACCGGAATTAGTGCTGCTTTCCGCCGGCTTTGATATTTATTTTAATGATCCCATGGGTGGAATGAGCGTAACGCCGGAGGGGTTTGCAGCATTGGCGCGCATCTTGCTGGATATTGCCGACAGTTGCTGCTGTGGACGGTTGGTGGCTGCGCTGGAAGGCGGGTATCATGTTCAGGGATTGACAAAATCAGTGAAAGCTGTTTTGGAAGAAATGCTGGGCGAAACTCATTGTTCGGAGGAGCAGTTTCTGGCTTTCGAGATGAGCGCCGATGATAAAACAGATGGCATCATCAGCCGCGTTGCCCAAAAGATAGCCCCTTTTTGGAAGATTTAATAATGGAGAATTGTTGATGATAAGCAAACAGGAAGTCGAATATGTGGCGCACCTGGCGCGCCTGGAAATTGATGATGAGCAAAAAGATAAATTGACCTCGCAGTTGAATGACATTCTGCTGTATATCGATAAACTCAATGAGCTGGACACCAGCGGCGTGGAGCCGATGAGTCACGCGATCGCCGTAACTAATGCGTTTCGAGAAGACAAGGTTGTAGATTCTCTGGGAACAGAACAGTCGTTGATGAACGCCCCCGATGCACGCGGCGAATTTTTCCGCGTACCCAAAGTAATCGATTAAGGAATTCATTAGCTGCCGCCGGCGGCAAGCCCTTCGATAAGCTCTCCCACAGACGACAGGCATGATCAGGAATCCATGCGGGTATAAATTGATCGCCCAGGTGTTTTACTAAATTCTATTAGGATGGAAAGAAGGAAGTTATGGAGTTAAACCAGCTGACTATTCATGAATTACAGGAAAAAATTAAAAACGGCGAAACTTCGGCCACACAAATTATTGAGTCTGTTTTCGACAGAATAAACGCTGTAGAAGAGCGGGTTCACTCGTATATCCGGCTGATGCGGGACGAGGCACTGGCCGCAGCAAAGAAAGCCGACGAAGAAATTGAAAAAGGAAGAATCAATACTTTAACCGGTATTCCCATTGCTCTGAAAGATATTGTGTGCACAAAAGGTATCAATACCACCTGCGGCTCACGCATTTTGCACAATTTTGTGCCGCCGTACGACGCGACAGTTGTGGAAAAGCTCAGAAAGGCCGGCGCGGTTTTTGTAGGCAAAGCCAATATGGATGAATTCGCCATGGGGTCTTCCACGGAAACTTCCTATTTCGGTGTCACCCGCAATCCGTGGGACCTGGAGCGAATTCCCGGCGGTTCCAGCGGCGGTTCGGCAACCGCAGTGGCGGCGGACGAGTGCATTGCCTCCATTGGCTCCGATACGGGCGGTTCCATCCGTCAGCCGGCGGCGCACTGCGGCGTTGTCGGATTGAAGCCCACATACGGCCGGGTGTCGCGCTTCGGTTTGATTGCTTTTGCCTCCTCGCTGGATCAGATCGGCCCCTTGACGAAAGACGTCGAAGATTGCGCTCTCATGATGAATGTCCTGGCCGGCTATGACCCGCGCGAATCCACATCCGTGCCGATGGAGGTTCCCGATTACCGGCAGTTTGTCGGCCGCGACATCAAGGGCTGGAAAATAGGCATTCCTCAAGAATATTTTATCGAAGGCATTGACCCCGAGGTGAGCGCGGCAGTGAAAAAGGCTATTACCGTTGTACAGGCATGCGGCGGCCAGTGTGTCGACATTTCCCTGCCCCATACGGAATATTGTCTGGCCGTTTATTACATCATCGCCCCGGCGGAGGCCTGCTCCAATCTCGCCCGTTATGACGGTGTTCGATACGGCCACCGCGCGTCGGAGGTTAAAGATCTGCTGGAAATGTACAAAAGAACGCGCCGGGAAGGATTCGGCGCCGAAGTTAAAAGAAGAATCATGATCGGCACTTATGCATTGTCTGCCGGGTATTACGATGCTTACTATAAGAAGGCGTCGCAGGTGCGCGCTTTGATCAGGCGCGACTTTGACGAAGCTTTCCAAAAGTGCGACGTGATTCTGACGCCGACAACACCCACACCGGCGTTTAAAATCGGCGAAAAGACGGACACCCCCTTGCAGATGTATCTTTCTGATATTTTCACCATTTCGACTAATCTGGCCGGAAATCCCGGCATCTCGGTGCCCTGCGGTTTCACCGCCGCCGGTCTGCCGATGGGAGTGCAGTTTTTGGCCGGACATTTTGAGGAAGGAAAGCTCA
>Ga0208462_1000637_pt1 | contig 32458 bp, 28 predicted proteins | sample AD_SCU001_MetaG_FD_184452 | JGI IMG/M metagenome (GOLD analysis project Ga0208462, IMG submission 184452) | Active sludge microbial communities of municipal wastewater-treating anaerobic digesters from China - AD_SCU001_MetaG (SPAdes) (version 2) | ecosystem: Engineered > Bioreactor > Anaerobic...
CAGGTACACGACATGATACATGGCAGGCACCACCACCAGGGTCAGAAAAGTTGAGAAGGTAAGTCCGAAGATGACGGTCCATGCCATGGGGCCCCAGAATACAACCATATCGCCCCCGAAATAAATCTGTGGGTCAAAAGAGGCCAGCAATCCTTCGAAATGGATATTCATCCCGACGGCCAGGGTGATCAATCCAAGGATGGTTGTAATGGCAGTAAGCAATACAGGCCGCAGCCTCGTCCTGCCTCCTTCCACGATACAATCCGTTGAATCGCTTTCCTGTAGAATGGCATTTTCCTCCATTCCCAACTCTTTTCGCTTCCTGCGCTTCAGAAGGTCGATGAAGTCGATCAGAACAATAGCATTGTTGACAACGATACCTGCCAGGGAAACGGTGCCAATGCCTGTCATGATCACAACGAAGTCCATGCGGAACGTGGCCAATCCACCAAACACCCCGATAGTGCTGAAGAGCACACTGGCCAAGATAATGAGGGGTTTGACAATAGAATTGAACTGGCTGACAAGGATGAGCAGAATGATGGATAATGCGATCAGCATGGCCCTCATCAAAAAGCCCATCGATTGTGCCTGTTCTTCCTGCTCGCCTGTGAATTCATATTTGTATCCTTCGGGTAAGGAGAAACCCTTCAACAAGGTCTTCAGCTGTCCGTTGATCTCATTCGCATTGTAGCCTTCCAGGACATTGGAATACAGGGTGATAACCCTGTCCATATTCTTGCGCTTTACGGCATCATAGGTGGTGCTGTAGCTTATCCTGGCAACAGCCGAAACAGGAACCTGCCGGATCTTGCCCGTTGTGTTATCCCTGAAAGTCATCTTCAGGTTTAAGAGGGTGGGCAGGTCATATTTACTTTCTTCCTTAAGTCGCAGTTGAATAGGGTATTCTTCTTCCCCAACCTTGAAATCAGAGATCTCCTTGCCATAGAGCGCCGTTCTGAGTGTACTGGCAATCATGGCCGTGGACAAGCCATACCGCCGGGCCTGCTCCCTGTCAATCTCAACAATGAGCTCAGGTTTCCCGACATCGAGGTCCATTTTGAGGCCTTCAATACCTGGAATTCCGGCACTGTTGATAAAGGCTTCCATTTCATCGGTGAGTTCGATCAGTTTATTATAATCCTCTCCGCTGATCTCAATGTTGATGGGCTTACCGGCAGGTGGCCCCATGGAATTCTTTTCCAGGGAGACAGCAACCCCCGGATACCTTCCCAGCAATGCCGCTGCCAGCTCTTCTTCAATATCGGAAGTATTGATTCCCCCACGGTATTCGAAATCCACAAAAGTCACCGTAGCGAGCCCCCGGTGCGGGGTGGCTCCTGTGGCGAAGTCGTTCTCTCCCACGGCTCCCTCACCAACAATGGTCAATACAGATTCCACGATACTGTCATAGGGTGCGAGGACTGTCTGGATATCCTTTTCAAACTGCAGCATGAAGGTATTCGTGGCCCTGATGTCGCTGCCGACCGGCAGGGTAGCCAGGATGTTGATATACTTTGGATCATTATCCGGGAAAAAGAGCACCTTGGGGGTACGGGCAAACATCAAACCAATGGTAAAGAACAGAAGCAGAACCGTGCCACCGATGAAATAAAACGGGTTTTTGCCATGTAATGCAAAACGCAGGGTTCGCGTGTAGATGTTTTCAAGATAAGACAAGCCCTTCACCTGGAACCACCTGCCCAATGGCCCGAAAAAGTAAATATTCAGGAGGGTGATAATGATGACAATACTGAGAATATTGGCGGGTACGAGCCAGTTCAGGAAATAGAACAAAATGGCCAGCACTGCCAGCACTGCCAGGATCCGCAATATCCGACGCTTATTGGGTCTGCGTTCCATGTCTTCTTTCCGCACGAAGACAGAGGCAAAGACCGGGATGATGACCAGGGCTACGAACAGGGAGGAGGTCAGAACGATGATCAGGGTTATGGGCAAGGCTTTCATGAATTCCCCCACAATGCTTTGCCAGAATGCCAGCGGCAGGAAAGCCGCAAGCGTTGTTGCCGTTGAAGAGATGATAGGCCCGGCGATCTCTCCCACCGCACGCCTGGCCGCTTTGGATACCGGATATCCTTTGTCAACAAAGCGGTATATATTCTCCACAACAACAATCGCATTGTCAACCAGCATACCCAGGGCAAGGATCAGACTGAACAGCACGATCATGCTGATCCGCGTTCCGGTGAGGCTCATGACAACAAAACTCAGGAACATGGAAGTGGGGATGGCGAGGCCGACAAACAAAGCATTCCGCGTTCCCAGAAAGTAAAACAACACCAGAATAACCAGCAGCATACCCATAATCATGCTGTTTTCCAGATTATTGAGCTGCATGCGTATCATCTGGCTCTGATCGTTGGTGATCGAGATGTTCAGGTTTTCGGGGATGGCGTTGATATCCCTTGCCCTGTCCAGAATCGCAAAAACCTGGTCTGTGGCAGATAACAGGTTGGCACCACTCTTCTTAATGACCTGTAGCGAAACGACAGGTTGACTGTTGAGCCTGGCAAAACTGGATGGCTCGGCAAATCCATCCTTGATTTCAGCTACATCTTTGAGATAGACGATCTTGCCGTTTTCATTCTTGATGATGATATTTCCGATTTCTCTCACATCCGTGAACTCACCGATGGTGCGCAGCGACATCCTGATATCCCCCATCAGCACTTCCCCACCGGATATACTCATGTTTTCCATGCTGACAGCATTTTCTACATCGGTGAAGCTCAACTCCATAGCTTCAAGCTTCTGGGGATCAACATTGATCTGAATTTCCCGGTCGTCAATTCCTTTGATATCGACTTTGCTGACTTCTTCTATACCCTCAAAGGCTTCCTCAAGGTATTCGGCATAGGATTTGAGCTCGTTGATGCTGTAATCCCCGAACAGGTTGATGTTGATCACCGGAAATTCGGAGAAGTCAATGTCGGCAACAGAGGGATCTGAGAGCAAATCATTGGGCAGCTCACTCTTGGCCCTGTCCACAGCATCCTTCACATCTGTCAGGGCCTTGTCCAGCTTGACATCGAAATTGAATTCAATAAAAACCAGTGAGGCATCCTGAGAAGACGTGGAAGTCACCTTCTTGATCCCTTTGATGTTCTCTACCTCCTTCTCAATGGGTCTCGTGATCAGGTTCTCGATGTCAACCGGTGGATTTCCAGGGTAAACAGTTTGAACCAGGATATAGGGAAACACCACCTCGGGAAACAGCTCTTTGGGCATGCTGCGATAGGAGTATAATCCAAACGCCAGCAAGACCACTGTGAGCAGGAATACGGTGTTCTTATTCTTTAAGGCCAGGGTCGTTAACCAGAAATCCCTTATGATTTCCTGATGTTGTTCTTTAGGCTCTTCCATAGAGATGTTGATGCATGATGTGATGTTCCTGTTCTGTGTGCCTGCAGTTTCTTACAGGCGGATCTCGCTTCCGTTGGTCACCATATTGTAGCCTTCCACGATGACTTTATCACCGGCAGTCAGACCTTCTTTGATCAGCGTTATCCCCTCAGTGACTTTTCCGGTCTTGACGTAGACTTTCTCAGCCAGGCGTTTTGCGCCATCTTCTTTCACGCGATACAGATAGGCTCCTTTTGTGTCCAGCTTAATGCAAATTGCAGGTACCAGAAGAGCGTCCTCCTGCTCAAAATCTTTAAATTTCAGCATGGCCAGCATGTTCGGTTTAAGCTTGCTGTCAGGCGTATTCTTCACTTTGATGCGAACCTTGACAGTGCGGTTCTGGGGTTCGATTGAATTGCCGATCAAATCAATGGGCGCACTTATTTGCAGCCCTGGCCAGGTTGGAAAACGAATGCTGACATCATCACCCCGCTGCAATACTGGAAGATAGGTTTCTGCCACATCAGCATTGACATACATTTCCTGGAGGTTGATCAGACGTATCAGCATCATGCCCGGGGCAGCCAGCTCTCCTTCTTTCTGCATGATCCTGTCGATCATGCCACTAACCGGGGCCTTAATAGTGGCCATGTCAATCTGTGCCTGCATGGTTTTCAAGCGGTTTTCCAGGGCTTCTTTGTTACTTTTTGCCTGCAGATACTCTATCTCAGATCCGATTTTCTGCCTCCAGAGCTCTTCCTGTTTTCTGAACACTGTCGTAGCCAGATCGAGCTGCGTTCGCACTTCAGCCATTCCATAATCACTTGCCTCTGTGTTCAGTCTGGCCAGCACGGTCCCCTTCGTAACAAATTGCCCTTCGCGTACCAGGATCTGCTTGATTCTTCCACCTGTTTCAGGGCTTATAAATGCCTCATTGACAGCCTCCAGCGTACCTCCGGCCTCAAAGAAATGCTCAAAGCGTTCAGGCACCATTTCCTTGACTTTGACTGGAACCAGGTTGATGTCCGCGAGTGCCTGAAGGGAATCATCCTCCAATTCACGCTGAAGCAGGGCGATTTTGGCATTCAGGTCGCTTATCTGTTTTTGATAGGCGACAATCTGTTTTCGCCGGGATTCCGGATCTTCCTGTTTACTACAGGACATTGTTATAAATACAGTAATCGAAAGGAGGAAGAAGAGCTTCCAGATGAAGGCGTTCATTTTTTCTTGATTTAGGTATTATTCCATTGAAAAAAGACTGTCAAAAGCTGATTTGGCGAGCAAAAGCTCCAGTATAGCGGTGATATAGTCACCCTCAGCCTGAAGGAATTGGTTGTGCGCCTGCTGCAAATCCATGCTGGAGGCCATGCCGGACTTGTATCGAACCCTCGTCTTTTCGTAGATCCGGGATGCAAGGTTCATGGCTTTTTCTTTATTGGCATGAATAAGGGCAGCATTTCGAAGTGTGTTGCGGGAATTCTCAGCCGCCAGCGAAAGGGATTGCTCCACCTGATTCAGGGTAGTGCGACTTTTTTCAAGCTCCAGTTGGGCCTGTTGTACTTTAAACCTTCTATATCCACTGCTGAATACGGGGATATCGATCTGCGCTCCGAATACCTGTGTCGGGAACCACTTTCCATCCGGATCAAACAGGTCAAAATCCTGTCGCTGCGCCATTTGCTGATAGCTGTAAAACCCTGCTACCGTTGGCAGGTAAGCAGAACGCTGAAGTTTTACATTCAATTTTTGCATGGTCTCCTGGTTCCTGACGAGGGCATAATCGATGTGATGCACCGGATCAAACCCCTGGTTCAACAGGATATCGGTCTGAATACCGCTGATCATTGTGTTCAGGTCATCTGTCAGCATGATGGCTTGCGAGGAAGGAAGCCCCAGGTGAAGCTTGAGGAGGCGGATCGCCAGATCGCGCTGATGGGCCGCCTGAATACGGGAAGCTTCCACTTCGGCAAGCAGCAGCCCGATTTGGGCCGCATCGGTTTCTTCAATAAATCCTTGCTCGTAAATGGCCTGTGCCTCCAAAGCCATCTGGCGAAGCGTGGCTTCAGTACTATCCAGGATATCAATCCCTTTCTGGGCTACCATGGCCTGATAGTAAGCGTTAGCGGTTTTCTCCCTCACTTCCCTTCGGATTTTCGTAAGCATCGATTGCGATAAGGATGCATAGGCCTGGCTCGCCTGGAGACCGACCAGGTATGATCCGCTGAAAATCAGTTGTGAAAGCTCAGCTTTGGCGGTGGCATTGTGTGTGGTGCCAAACTGGGCTTCAAACAGTCGACCTGATGTGCCCGTGGGCATCTCAGATACCAGGCCCTCGTCCAATAAAACCCCATACACAGCCGGGCTGAGGAAGTCGGGGATTAGCTGGGTTGGAATGTCCGGGTAATTCATATAGCTAAGCCCGGCGCTGACCTGGGGCAATCCGGTAGCTGTGGTTTCCGCCACTTTCTTTTTGGCAATCCTGACATCGGTGCGGGCGTTGCGCACTTCAGGATTATTCTCCAGGGACCAACGGATGGCCTCCATCAGGGAGAGTTGCATGGGCTCCTGCCCGGATGTAAGCAGGGGGAATAAGAGACTTAACCATAAAAGGTGCCGTATCTTCTTGAATTTCATTTGCATTTCTATCAGATATTGAAAGGATAGCTGTTCTTGGTAGTTTCGAAATATGCGAGACCATCTGCACTGGTGATGGCGCGGATATGGTTTTCAAACAAGACATGAAAGACATCCTGGCAGCGGGGGGTAAGCGGGGGCAATATGCCTGTCCCGATGAATTGTTCGAAGCTTTGAACGTAAAGCAGAATGGTCACTTTCTTGTCCAGGTCCAGCCGGTAAAGGCCTTGCTGTAGTCCCTGATCCAGGTTGAGTTCCAGAAGGTGCTGATAAAACAAGCGCTTACGGTCCACCACGCTGGCCCAGATATCCGGATAGTATTTCTGCAGGTCGTGCAACAACACCGGGTTGGTCTGGTAGATTTCCTTACAGATCGCCTGACTCAGGTCCATCAGGTTGTCAATGGCATTGATGCCGGACTCCAGGATTTTCAGGTACCGCAGCGCTTCCTGGTGGTAATGCCAGTCAATGACTTTTTGAACCAGGTCGGCTTTGTTTTCGATACTGGCATACAGCGTTTTTTTGGAGATGCCCAGGTGCTGACACAGTTCATCCATAGATAGGCTGCGTATGCCATACTTCGTAAACTGAAGCCAGATGGTCGGAAACCAGACCTCAAAACGGGATTCCATACGGGACGGGGTCAAACGATTTGAAAATCAAGGGCTTTCCGGCGCGATTTATAATAGTTCAACCCTTCCTGTGTCGCAATGCTATGAATCAGGTCTTCGAACATATGTGTAAAAAGTGTGGCAAAAGAAAAGCGGTCAGGGGGGAAGAACCCGGGATCATGGATGTCAATCAGGCGGCTGATGTATAAACGTGCCACGAGCTCAATGCTCAGATCATCACGGTACATACCTTGTGTGATGCCCTTTGTGAGATTGATTTTGATCTTTTCAAAGATGAAATCGATGCGTTTAAGCAGGTGCTGCTGATAGATATCCGGGAAGTACTTTTTGAGGTCCATGGTAAGCGATGGACTGATCTGACGGTATTTCTTACTGACTTCACGACTGACGATCATCAGGATGTCGATGGCGTTCATGCCTTCAAAATCATACTGATCGAAGATGCTTTTAAATCCTTCACGCTCATAGGCCAGGGCCTTCTCTACCAGTTCGGCCTTGCTGCGGAAATGTTGTTTAAGCACTTCATACGGAACCCCAATTTTGGCGGCCAGTTCACGCATATTGGTGGCTTTGATGCTGAGCTGGTTACTCAGTTCCCGGGTTTTCTGAAGAATGTGCAGGACTTCCTCGGTCATACCTTATTGTTTATCAGTTAACAGACGCGGCAAATGTATAACAATGGATGGGTGGAAACAAAATAAACGCCCGGCGTTTCCAAAAGTTAATGTTGAGGTAATAAATATTTCTCAAGTCATCGGAATTCCTGGGCTCGCTGAGGATGAGGGATAGGGGTAGGGACAGGGGGAGGAAGAGGAACAGGGAGAGGAAGAGGAAGAGGGAGAGGAAGAGGAAGAGGGAGAGGAAGAGGAAGAGGGAGAGGAAGAGGAACAGGGAGTACAACTCTGTGCAACTCCTTTTAACTCGGTGAGACTCTGTGGTTAAACAATCCAGCCCTTACAATAGGTTGACAAATGGCTAAGGAGGTAAGGAGGACCACCCAATCGGGAGATTGTGCTTCTCTCTGAAGTATTAAAACCACAGAGTAGCACGGAAAAAGAAACTGAGTTTCACGGAGTTGCTAGTCTTTGGATCAGGGTCCGCAGACACAGCCTAAGGACGACTGGGCAAAACGAACACACAATCCGCTCATTCCGGAAATCCATCATAGCGAATTCTCTGCGTTTTCTTTGCGACCTTTGCGTGAACCCAATGTCAGTACCTTGATTAACAGCATCATTTTCTCGCGGAGGACGCAGAGGGGGCTGCCGGTAATTAATCTTATCGATCTCTGCGGGAAACACTGGACGACCGGTTGCACGCGTGATCTTGTACACGTGCATTAGCTTCAAGGAAAGACCTTTCAAAGGGAGCGGGACAGGGACAGGGAGAGGAAGAGGGACAGGAAGAGGAACAGGGAGTACAACTCTGTGCAACTCCTTTTAACTCGGTGAGACTCTGTGGTTAAACAACCCAGCCCTTACAACATGTTGACATATGGCTATGGAGGTAGGAGGACCATCGAATCGGGAGATTGTGCTTCTGTCTGAGGCATTATTAAACCACAGAGTAGCACGAAAAAGAAACTGATTTTCACGGAGTTGTCAGTCTTCAGATCAGGGTCCGCAGACACAGCCTAAGGACGACTGGGGATTAGCTCGCACCATTATTAATTTTATTGGTGTGCTCGTGATCCTGGCGTCCGATAGTGGTAAGACGATAGGAGCACAAACGAAAAAAGGTCAGAACACTTGTCCGACCTTTCTCCCCTGTCTCCCCGCCAGGATTAGCTCGCACCATTGTTAATTTTATTGGTGTGCTCGTGATCCTGGCTTCGATTTACCAAAAGCAAAAGTCCACCAACAAATAAGGCCAGATGGTATGTCTGGCCTTACTCCTTCGTCTCCCCGCCAGGATTAGCTCGCACCATTGTTAATTTTATTGGTGTGCTCGTGATCCTGGCGTCCGATAGTGGTAAGACGATAGGAGCACAAACGAAAAAAGGTCAGAACACTTGTCCGACCTTTCTCCCCTGTCTCCCCGCCAGGATTAGCTCGCACCATTGTTAATTTTATTGGTGTGCTCGTGATCCTGGCTTCGATTTACCAAAAGCAAAAGTCCACCAACAAATAAGGCCAGATGGTATGTCTGGCCTTACTCCTTCGTCTCCCCGCCAGGATTAGCTCGCACCATTGCTAATTATATTGGTGTGCTCGTGATCCTGGCGTCCGATAGTGGTAAGACGATAGGAGCACAAACGAAAAAAGGTCAGAACACTTGTCCGACCTTTCTCCCCTGTCTCCCCGCCAGGATTCGAACCTGGGACCCGCTGATTAAGAGTCAGCTGCTCTACCAGCTGAGCTACGGAGAGGGGTTTGTTTTGGGTGTGCAAATATATAAAATCATTCCGGATGTTCTATCAAAGACGACAATATTTCAGTACTATCCGGCTTGTGCAATCCGGCTCAGCATGTCAAAATTCAAAATTTCAACATGGTCACCCTTCATCTCCAAAATCTGATCCTCCTTGAATTCCTTCAGAATCCGGATGACACTTTCTTTGGATAAGCCGGTCATGTCTGCCAGATCCTGGCGCGAAAGCGTCAGGGTGAAAGGGTTTTCCAAATACACCTCCTTTTGAAGATAGAGTAATGTATCCGCCATGCGGCCCGGCACCTGCTTCTGTGTCAGGTTTACCAGTTTCTCGAAATTGTGAATGGCAGAACGGTTGATCTTTTTTATCAGCTCATTTGCTGTCTTGATATTCGTTTCAACCAACATCTGAAATATCTTACCGTCGAGATAACAACAGGTAGAATCCTCAATGGCCGCAACACTGTAATGGTTGCGTCCATCAGTAAAAAATCCGGGCCCACCAAACATTTCTCCCGGCCGCGCAATTTTGAGAATTAAATTCCTTCCCTGGTAGCCTTCAATGTATATCTTGGCAAGACCACTGGTTAAAGTGATAATGTGAGTGGTGTCCGTTCCCTGTTTGATAATGGTTTCCCCTTCCCGAAAAAACAACTCATAACGAGAACCATTGACCAAAGCAAGCTCATCCTCCGTAAGATACTTAAACAACGGTGAGCGCGTATTGCAATCCATACAAGACCTGCACTGATCAGATCTTTTATGCGGGGACATCATGTATTACTAATGAATCAATGACATATATCATTACAAAAATACCACAAAACTGACATAGATCAACTTTTTTATTGATATATTTTTGCTATCTTGTGGTTCTATTCCCATTTTTTGTACCCATCCGGGTTTAGGAATCACGTTTACTTTGTAATGTCAAAATATATTCATTTCTACATACGAACGACGATGAGAAGACTTTCAATGATAATCCCAGTAGTGGTCATCGGATTCATGATCGGTATGACCACAGGATGCGACTATGATCATCCAGTGCCTGAGCAGATCTCCCTTGACAGTGTGAGCTTTTCTGCTAACCTGATCCCTTATTTCAATGCCAGCTGCAATATGGCAGGATGCCATGATGCCGGAGGTATCCCCCCGGATCTGACGCCTGAAAACGCTTACCAGGATCTGTTTGCCAAAAACCAGGTCAACCTGGCGATCCCGGAGAATAGCAAACTGTATCGCAAAGTGGCAACAGGTGGCAGCATGGAGCCTTACAGCAAACCGGCTGAAACGGCCATGGTCCTTGCCTGGATTAAACAAGGTGCAAAGAATAATTAACGATTTGTTCCCAACCCTTTCAATACCAAAACCTGTATGAAGAAAATTACCTACATCCTAGTATTGTTGATGGCCGGGCTTAGCCTGAACCTTTTTGCCCAGGAAGAAGGGGAGAAACAGAAAGACCAGCCGATCCGTCCTCCCTTCGAAAGTGGCTATTTGCTGGATAATCAAACAACTTATGTGCCTATTAAGGGCACCCTGGAAATGATCATCCACCACCGCTTTGGCACCATCGAAAATGGCTCTTCCGATCTCTGGGGTGTCTATGCGCCTGCCAATATCCGGTTGGGGATGAACTATAGCATCACCGACAATATCCAGCTTGGCCTGGGTACCACCAAGTTCAAGAAGATGCAGGACTTGCAGTATAAATGGTCCATTCTCAAGCAAACTAGGCGCAATACCATCCCCGTATCGGTGACACTGTTTGGCAATGTTGCTGTGGATGCGCGCGAAGAAGCTGTTTTTGGACTGGATTATACCTTTGCACACCGGATCTCTTATTTTAACCAGCTCATCATCTCCCGCAAGATCAATGAGATGTTCTCGATTCAGATTGCTCCCAGTTTTACGCATTATAATATGACCGATACCCTGATCGAGCACGATAAGGTGGCCATCAGCCTGTCAGGCCGCGCCAAGATCAGTCCCCAGACCTCCATTGTCTTTAACTGGGATCAGCCCTTGCATATTCAGGGACTTCAGGAGTACAAAGAGCTTACTAATAAGCCGCTGCCGAATATTGGACTGGGCATCGAAATATCTACCAGCACACATGCCTTCCACGTATTCATCGCATCCTCACAAAAGATCATGCCTCAGGAAACGATCATGTATAACCAATACGATTTCTTCGATCGTGGCATACTTGTTGGTTTTAACATGACCAGATTGTGGAACTTTTAATTTTAACTTTAACAAAAACACCAATCAGGAATGAAAACAAGAATCTTAAAAGCAATGGCCGCTGGGATGGCCCTCATCGTTCTGGGCTTCTTCACGATGTCGTTCACCAATGCCCCCCAGCAACAAAAGGGTAAGCCCTGGGAGGTCCCGGCCAAGTACAAGACGATGAAGAATCCGCATGCCGGAGATAAGAGCATTGAAGCCCTGGGCAAAGCCGGCTGGGCAAAACATTGTAAATCATGCCATGGTAACAAGGGCCTGGGTGATGGACCGAAAGCCAAAGCCCTGAAGACTTTCCCGGGAGACTTTTCTACCAAGCAGTTCCAGGCTTATACGGATGGAGAGATTTATTATATGTCTTTCATAGGCCGGGATGAAATGCCCAATTTTGAAAAGAAAATTACAACAGAAGAAGAGCGTTGGGCTATTGTTAACCTTATCAGGACAATGAAATAGTGAATGGTTGCGGAAAGGGGTGCTAATCGGTATCCCTTTCCATTTTTTTATCCACAATCTACGCAACCCATGACAAATCGAAAGAGTTCGTTGATATTCAGGTTGTTGCTGTTTTTTATTGCAGCAGGATCAACCTGGGCCATCGTCAGCCAGACGGATGTGCAGGAAGAAGAGCAAATAGAAACGCTTGCAGAAGAAACCGCTGATGACGAAGAAGGCTGCATGAATTGCCACGGCCATGCACATTTCAAATATTACAACGAAGTGATGGGCGATTCTGTCCGCCGAAAAATGTGTGATGACTACCGCATAGATCCAGAAATCTATGCAAGTTCTGTACATGGCTCTTTTCGATGTGTTGACTGTCATAGTGAGGATTATAAGGTCTACCCTCATGCTGCGGAATTGATCTTTGAACCGAAGTATGAATGCATGGATTGTCATGGGGGCGATGAAACGTATGCACAATACAATTTTGAGAAAATTGATGAAGAATGGCGGAGTAGCGTGCATAGTCCTGAAAAGGGGTTCAGTTGCTGGAACTGTCATGACCCCCATGGATACCAATTGACGGCCCGCACCAATGAAAGTATTCTCACTACCGTCAGTTATAATAATAGTATTTGCCTGGATTGCCATAGCAACCAGGAAAACTATCAAATCATTGCAGATAAAGAGAATCCTAATCTCGTAGATAAACATAGTTGGTTGCCCAATCAGCGCGCTCATTTCGCTAAGGTTCGTTGTATTGAATGCCACACGGCTGTCGACAATGAGATTCTGGTAGCACACAATATACTGCCCGGGAAAAACGCCGTCAAGGAATGTGTGGAATGTCATTCCACAAATTCACGACTCTTGGCCTCCCTATACCGTCATGAACAGAAGGAACAGCGGAACAACCTGGGCTTCTTCAATGGTGTTTTACTTGAGAATTCCTATGTTATCGGTGCAAACCGCAACTATTTCCTCAATGTAGCGTCTATCGTGCTTTTTGGATTGGTCGCACTGATCATCCTGTTACATATTGCATTGCGTATTTATTTCCGGAAATAATCACGATCATGTCTGAAAAACTATATCTCTACCCCAAAGGCATCCGGTTATGGCACCTTGCCAATGCCATCCTGATCATTATTCTGATTGTTACCGGATTGAGCATCCAATATGTCGGAAAAGACGCTGCTGTAGTGCCTTTTAAATCTGCTGTCGGATTTCACAATATCGCAGGCGTGCTGTTATCCATCAGTTATTTCCTCTTCTTCATTGCCGGATGGACCTCAAAAAACTTCCGGTTCTATCATTTCAAGGGTCGCACCCTGATAAAGCAAGTGATGGTGCAGGCCAGGTATTATGCTTTCGGTGTGTTTAAAGGTGAACCTCATCCCTATGAAGTGACCGCTGAGGAAAAATTCAACCCCCTGCAAAAAGTGAGCTACCTTGTCATTATGTTTGCTTTTATGCCGATCGTCATCTTCACAGGATGGGGATTGTTATATCCGGAATTGACCTTTCCGGAGATCTTTGGCGTAGCCTCTGTGCATGTGGCAGATATCGTGCATATTATCTCCGGATTTATCATTTCTGTCTTTCTGATCATCCATATTTATTTCTGTACCATGGGCGCTAGGTGGAATACGAACTTCAAGTCTATAGTTACAGGATATCACCACCACGAATAAAATTTAGTGATCAATGTAAGGGTGATTAATGTACTTACATGATCATATTGATGTATATCAATAAAATATTGATTGTTTTGTTCCTGGCCCCGCATAAATGTCATGAGGGATAGCGATTGTTCTTTTGAATTTTTTTTTGAATATTTGTGTTAGTTCATTAACAACGCAACCAAAACCCAATTACTATGAGAAATAACATACGTATTGTATTTGCAGCCCTTTGGGTTATGGCAATTGCATCAACCATGCTTTTCTCCTCCTGCACCAAGGAAGGACCTGAAGGACCGCAAGGACCCATTGGCGGCGATGGCTCGGTCATTTGTGGCAATTGCCACAATATTGGCACGGATCTGTATGCGAAAATCATGCAGTATGAGGCATCCACGCACTATACCGGAGGTAATTTTGACCGCAATGGTACCAGTTGCGCACCTTGCCATACGCATGAAGGATTTATGGAAGTCCTTGAAACTGGCGCCATGGCTACGGCCGCTGCCATTAGCAATCCCACACCGGTCAACTGCCGTACCTGCCATAAGATCCACACGACCTTTACGCAGGCTGACTATGAGCTAACGACAACAAAGAAGGTCACACTCTGGCTCAATGGACAGTCCATTGACCTGGGTCAGGGGAACCTCTGCACCAACTGCCATCAGCCGCGTATTCCAAATCCTAATGTTACCCTGGGTGGCGGTGGCATAACCATCACATCCTCAACATGGGGGGTCCACTATGGTGCACAAACAGCCGTCATGGCTGGAACAGGTGGCTATGAGCTGACAGGATCAATGTCCTATAACGTGCCTGCCAAACATGGCAATGCTGTTCAGGATGGTTGTGTTTCATGCCATATGGCCAGCGCTGTTGGCAATAAGGCAGGCGGGCATACTTTCGCCATGCGCAACGGCACCACTCCTAACATGGCCGGTTGTACTGGCTGCCACGCAGGTGCAACCAACTTTGACATTGGCGGTGTGCAAACGGAAATCACAGGTCTGATCAATGACCTCAAGACCCTTCTCGTGGCCAAGGGAATCCTCAATGGAACTACTGACAGGGCTATTCCGGGAACTTATTCAGAACAATTGGCAGGCTGCCTGCTTAATTACAAACTTGTCTATGGGGACCACAGCTATGGTGTTCATAATTATGGGTATTCAAAAGCTTTGCTGGTGAACTCCATCGAATGGCTGACAGCCAATTGATACTTTTTCTTTGGTTAATAACAGGGAGGCTGTTCTGTTCGGAGCAGCCTCCCTGTTTTATATGGGCCGATTATTAGGTAACTTTGGAAGCCAAAGATCCCAGGTATGGATACCGGACCCAATGACCCGAAGCCTTCGGCACTGCATGTACAGCAGGGGATTGAGCCCCCCGAGGCGGTCAATATGGATGCAGCCGAGCGCATCCGCATGCGCCGGAAAAAGACCCTGAATGCTGCAGAATATGCACAGGGGATCCTGGCAGGTGACCGGGGCATTCTGAGTCGCGCCATTACCCTCATCGAAAGCTCCCGCCCCGACCATCACCCCATGGCCCAGGAGATCGTCGAACGCTGCCTTCCCTATGCAGGTGATTCAGTGCGCATTGGCATCACTGGTGTACCAGGGGTAGGGAAAAGCACGTTTATCGAGGCCCTGGGGAGCTTTCTAACGGGCAAGGGCCATCAACTGGCTGTGCTGGCCATCGATCCCAGCAGTGCCCGTAGCAAAGGAAGCATTCTGGGAGACAAAACACGCATGGAGCAACTCGGCAACGATGCCAGGGCCTTCATCCGCCCTTCTCCCTCCGCCGGATCACTGGGGGGCGTGGCCCGCAAGACACGGGAGTCTATCATCCTCTGCGAAGCAGCAGGGTTCGATGTGATTTTTGTGGAAACGGTGGGGGTTGGCCAATCTGAAATTGCCGTCCATAGCATGGTAGATTTCTTTCTGTTGCTGATGCTGGCCGGCGCAGGAGATGAATTGCAGGGAATTAAGAGAGGTATCATGGAGATGGCGGACAGCCTCTTCATCAATAAGGCGGATGGCGACAATATGCCTGCTGCCACGCGGGCCCAGGCTGCGTATACCAATGCATTGCACCTGTTTCCACCTGCTCCCTCAGGTTGGGCTCCCCGTGTAGGACTATGCTCAGCCATGACAGGATCCGGGATTCCGGAAGTCTGGGAAGCGATAATGGATTATATCAGGCATACCCGGAACAATGGTTTTTTCAGCCAGAAGCGCAAGGATCAGGACCTGCAAACCTTGTTTTCTGCACTCGAGCAACAACTCCTGGATCACTTTTATCAACATGAAAGCATTCGGCAGAAATTGCCGGATGTCAAGGACGCTGTATTGCATCAACGACTGAGCGCCTACGCTGCCGCACAACATCTCATCGATTTATATTACCGCTCCGTCTAGTTTATTATTCCGTTTCCTTGTGTGGAATAGGAATGGATTGAGACTTTCCGGGAAACAGGATACTGGCCAGTACGCTGACGGCCAATATGGCTCCAACAACCATCAGGGAATGAACGGTGCGGAATCCAGCCTCTGCCAGTGCATCATGTACAAGCATCTTGGCGCCAATGAAAACAAGCAAGACAGAAAGGCCTGTCTTCAGAAAACGGAACTGGTTCATAACGTTCATGAGCAGAAAGAACAGCGATCGTAATCCTATGATAGCGAATATGTTGGAGAAGAATACAATATAAGGATCCTTGGTGATGGAGAAGATGGCAGGAACACTGTCCACTGCGAAGATCACATCCGTGAATTCAATCACCAACAGGACAATGAAAAGGGGTGTAACATAGATTTTTCCCTTTCTGGTCAAGGAGGAAGGATGTTTGCGGCCACCAACCCTCACAAAGAAATTGTGGCCGACATTCCTGGGATATACCGAGAAGAATTTCCTTACCCACTTCACAACGGGGTGTTTACCGGGATCAATTTGTTCCTGCTTGTTGCGCTTCAGGAACATCATCAGACCGGTAAAGATCAGGAACAAACCGAATATATAGAGAATCCACTCGAAGCGATGGATGAGGGCGGAACTGACAAAGATGAACAGGAACCGCATGATGATGGCGCCCAGGATACCCCAGAACAGCACCCACTTGAAGTACTTCTCTTTAACGCCAAAGCCGTAAAATATCATGATCATGACGAATACATTGTCAACCGACAAAGCGTATTCAATCACATAACCGGTCAGGTATTCCAGGGCCAGGTTCTGCCGATAAACGTGCAAGGCCGCCTCAAAATCCAGACCTTCGATGCGGATAGGGTGCTTGTACAATGCAACCAGCTCCCTGATCCTGTCGATATCCCCATTTTCGATGCCATGGATCCTGTCCCCGAAGAACATCAGCAACACATAGAACCCTAGGGAAATACTGACCCAGATAATAGTCCATATCAAGGCTTCCCTAAAGCGGATGACATGGCTTTCCCGGTTGAACACCCCGAGGTCAAAAAGAAGGATGGCAAGAATGCCAACAAGAAAGGTGCTGAAGAAGATGATTTCGCTGTGGTTCATGGCGGTGCAAAGGTAGAAAAGAAACATCTCCGGCCCGTTGAACTTTCATCCGGACAAGGGCTTGTCCTTGGAAGTGGATGCCAATTTGATTAACTTTGATGCCCTTTATACATTTGTCAGGCTGACACAGATAAAAAACATATATATGAAACCAATTGTAGAGTTAAACCCCAACCCCCTGGTGCAGTATCTGAACAAGCCGGCGGCGGAGTTTACCAGAACAGACCTGATCAATTACATTGAAGATCATAACATTGAGATGGTGAATCTCCGTTATGTGGGAGGTGACGGTCGTTTGAAGACCCTCAATTTTGTTATTAACAGTCGCGAGCACCTTGAGACTATATTATCCACAGGTGAACGTGTGGATGGTTCCAGTCTGTTTGCCCACATTGAGGCAGGTTCCAGCGATCTGTATGTGATACCGAGGTACCGGACTGCCTTTGTTAATCCGTTTTCTGAAATTCCGGCGCTGGATATCCTTTGTTCCTTCTACGATAAGGATGGCAACCCAATGAGCAGTGCGCCGGAGAATGTGCTGAGAAAGGCACATCAGGCGTTGAAGGACCAGACTGGTTATACTTTCGAAGTCATGGGCGAGCTGGAATACTATGTGATCAGCGAGCGGGAGGATGCTTTCCTGGCGAATGACCAGCGAGGATACCACGAATCAACACCCTTTACAAAATGGGAACATTTCAGGGCCGAATCCATGAAAGCCATTGCCATGACAGGAGGCCTGATCAAGTATGGTCATTCAGAAGTCGGTAACTTCATGCTGGGTGATCTGGAATACGAGCAAAATGAGATTGAATTCCTTCCGACTACTCTGGAGGATGCGGCTGATCAACTTGTTATCGCTAAATGGATACTGCGAACCCTGGCATATCGCTATGGTGTTACAGTGACCTTTGCACCTAAGATCACGGCAGGCAAAGCCGGAAGTGGGATGCATGTGCATACGCGTTTGGTGAAGGACGGAAGGAGTGTTATGGTGGATGCTACAGGCAAGCTGAGCGATGTGGCGCGGAAAGCCATAGCCGGCTACCTCGACCTGGCCCCTTCGCTGACAGCTTTTGGTAATACCAATCCCATGTCCTATTTCCGCCTGGTACCGCATCAGGAAGCGCCTACCAATATTTGCTGGGGAGACAGGAACCGTAGCGTACTTGTCAGGGTACCCCTGGGCTGGAGTGGTGCAAAAAACATGATTCATGATGCCAACCCAATAGAAAAGGGCACCCCTACCGATTTTTCATCCAAACAAACCGTTGAATTCCGTGCTCCGGACGGCTCGGCGGACATCTACCTCCTGCTGGCGGGCCTTACCGTTGCTGCACGGCATGGGTTAACCATGAATAACGCTTTGGAGTACGCAGAGAAAACATACGTTGATGTAAATATTTTTGAATCAGCGCATAAAGAGATGGCATCACGCTTATGCCATTTGCCATCTTCCTGTCACGAAAGCGCCGGCTGCCTGGAATCTCAGATGGATATCTACACACAATATAACGTCTTTCCTAAAGGAATGCTTGAGCAGATTGCCAGGAAATTGAGAAGCTACCAGGATCAGAACCTCCGTGCTGAAGTGAGCCAGAACAAGGAAAAACTGATGGAGTTGGTCAACCAATACTTCCACTGCGGATAACATACTTCATCAGAAAAATGCGTCATAATGACAGGGTTGGATTCTTCCAGCCGCCATTATGGCGCATTTATTATATAAAACAGCATCCGTTTTCTTCTGGCATGTGAGTTGACACCCTGTTTTCATAAATCTTGAGAACACTGGATAATCAACAAAACAAGGAGGACATAAGATGAACATGATCCGTTTCTATTCGCCGGCCCGTTTGGCCCACATGATGAAGGAGGCTCCCATGCATACACCGGCACACCATGCGCAGGGTGCCTGCCATAACCCATCTGCCAACGTCATTGAAAAGGATGATCAGTATGAACTGGAGATGGCCATTCCGGGGATGAGCAAGGAAGACATCCGCATTGACCTGGAGAAAAATGTGCTGACCATTTCTTCCGATAAGGAAGCCGGCCAGCAGGAAAACATCACATACAACCGCAGGGAGTTTGCCCCTGGCAAGTTCTGCCGTTCATTTTCATTGCCGGAGACCGTGAACCGGGAGCAGATCCGCGCAGATTACCGTGATGGTATTTTAAGAGTGATGTTGCCCAAGCATGAGCAGGCACGTGCCCATTGGAAACGCAGTATAGAAATCGCCTGATAGAGAAGGATTAGGGTTGAAGAAGGCGATCGCCCGGCTGTTTTAAAACAGCCGGGCTTTTTTATTCTGCCAGTATCAGAACTTTATCATCATGGACTTCCACAACACCCCCTTTGATGTCGAAGAAACTGAGGTTCTTCTCTGGATGCTGCAGTTTGATCCTGCCTTGCTGCAGGATAGCAATGAGCGGAGCGTGATGCTGTAGCACTTCAAAAGATCCTTCAGCCCCGGGCAACTGCACCAGGATGGCTTCTCCTTTGAACAAAGTGGTATCTGGTGTGATGATTTCTACGTTCATGGCCTGATGTTATTGCTGTGCCAGCAAGGCCTTGCCTTTTTCAATGGCTTCTTCGATAGTTCCCACCATCTGGAATGCCGCTTCCGGATATTCATCGACCTCACCATCCATGATCATATTGAATCCTTTGATGGTATCTTCGATAGACACGAAGGCGCCAGGGATATTGGTGAACTGTGTGGCCACGAAGAAGGGTTGGGAGAGGAACCGCTGTACCCGGCGTGCCCTGTGCACCACCTGTTTGTCTTCATCAGAGAGCTCATCCATACCCAGGATGGCGATGATATCCTGTAATTCTTTGTACCGCTGGAGGATTTCCTTGACGCGCTGTGCTGTGCGGTAATGCAACTCGCCAACCACCTGGGGCGTAAGGATACGGGAGGTGGAATCGAGGGGGTCAACCGCCGGATATATTCCCAGCTCGGAAATCTTGCGGCTGAGAACTGTCGTAGCATCGAGGTGGGCAAATGTTGTGGCTGGTGCAGGGTCTGTAAGGTCGTCGGCTGGCACATAAACAGCTTGCACGGAAGTAATGGAACCGCGCTTGGTTGAGGTGATACGCTCCTGCATCAGGCCCATTTCCGTGGCGAGGGTAGGCTGGTACCCTACGGCCGATGGCATACGTCCAAGCAAGGCGGAGACCTCTGATCCGGCCTGGGTGAAACGGAAGATGTTGTCAATAAAGAACAGGATATCGCGGCCACCGCTCTTTTCATCACCATCCCTGAAATACTCTGCCAGTGTGAGTCCTGATAAGGCTACACGTGCACGTGCTCCCGGGGGCTCATTCATCTGGCCGAAAACCAGTGTTGCCTGGGATTTGCTCAATTCCTCGTAATCCACCTTACTCAGGTCCCAACCGCCTTCTTCCATGCTTTTGAGAAAGGCGTCACCATATTTGATAACACCGCTTTCGATCATTTCCCTTAGAAGGTCATTGCCTTCCCTGGTGCGCTCACCAACGCCGGCGAATACGGATAATCCGCTGTACGACTTGGCAATATTATTGATGAGCTCCATGATGATCACGGTCTTTCCTACACCGGCACCACCAAAGAGTCCGATCTTCCCGCCTTTGGCATAAGGCTCAATCAGGTCGATGACCTTGATCCCGGTGTAAAGTACCTCCTCCTGGGTGGAGAGGTTTTCGAACCTGGGTGGTTCAGCATGTATTGGATAAGACTTAAGCTTAGGAACAGCCGCCAGTCCGTCGATGGGCTCACCAATCACATTGAAGAGCCTGCCATTAATGGCATCCCCCACCGGCATGGAGATGGATTTGCCGGTATTTCTCACAGGCATACCCCTTCGCAGCCCGTCGGTGGAGTCCATGGCGATGCAGCGCATGGTGTTCTCACCAATATCCTGCTGGCATTCCAAAACAACGACACGACCGGAGTCATCCTGGACTTCCAGTGCATCATAAATCCTGGGAAGGCTACCTTCCTCAGCAAAACTTACGTCGATGACAGCTCCGATGATCTGCGCAATGGTACCTTTTGTGTTCTCAGGCATAGTCAGTAAATAATCTTAACAGGCCGCAAAGATATGATTTCCTTTGTAAAAGGCAGTGCTGGCATGAGCGGACTTTGCATATCCAGACCCTGGCATAACAAAAATGCCCCGGAGTTGTTTAATCCAGGCTACATTTCGTTGCATTGACAGCAGGCAGGCAAATAAGCGTAAATTTGCCCACCCTGTCTTGATGAAGGAATTGCAGGATATCTGGCTGATGAAGATCCATTACCATACCGAAGATGTTTGTCTGGCCTGCAGGCCTTTCGTAAGCATGGGAGCCTACGATGGCCTGCACATGGGGCATCAGGCCATCCTGGAGCAAATGAAATTCCATGCGCGTCGTGCCGGTGCCCAGACCATGGTGGTAATCTTCTCACCCCACCCCCGAAGGGTGCTGGAACCCTCCAAGGCGTTCAACCTGAACCTTCTCACAACACTGGAGGAAAAGAAATCACGCTTTGCCCTCAGCGGGATAGACCACCTTGTTATCCTCCCGTTTACCCAGGCCTTATCAACATTGAATTATGAGCGTTTTGTAAAGGAATATCTCTGGAAACCGCTTCATATGCAGGCATATTTCGCCGGTGAGGATCACGGGTTTGGCCGTGGCAGGGCAGGAGGGATGGAGGCATTGTCAGAATTGGGATCCGAACTTGGATTTACGGTCACAAAAGTGGCCCCTGTTTTCCATCAGGGAGAAATAATCAGCTCCACGCGAATACGTAAAGCATTGGAATCCGGTATGATACGTCAGGCTGAGGGCATGCTGGGCTATCCTTATGCACTTCAGGGCAGGGTTGTCATGGGCAACCGCATCGGCCATACCATTGGTTATCCAACAGCCAATATTAAGCCCGAAGATCCTGATAAAATGATACCCGGCCAGGGTGTTTATGCCGTCAGGGTCTACTTGGAAGATCAGGTGCTCAAGGGCATGATGAATATCGGCATCAGGCCGACTATCAACCTGAAGGATGTGACGATAGAGATACACCTGTTTGATTTCAACCGGGATATTTACGGGGCTTCGCTCAGGGTTGAATGGGTGGACCGCATCCGGGATGAACAGCGCTTCAGCAGTATCAGGGAACTGACCGCACAATTGGAGCAGGATAAGGCCCTTGCCCTGGCTATATTGGATAAGTGAGCCTTAAGACTTCTGACTTTCCTTCTTCTTTTCAGCGTGGATAATCCGCAGCCCAATTTCTAAAATGCCGGGATTATCGTATTTGCTCATCAGGTTTTCAATCTCAAAACGGAATAGACCTTCTTCCTGAAAGACATAATCACTGCGTAGCACGATAATACCTTCGTACCATGCCGGGGGACTTCCTGCCGACTCAGGTGCCTGCCCAAGGAGCCTTCCCTCATGATTGCGGACGGTCAGGTGGTATTCTTTGAAACGTTGTTCTCCAACCGGGGTATGGATAGTGGCCATCAGATCAATGCGGTTGCCTTTAAAAGCCTCATTGTACCGGATGACCAGTTCGATCTGCATGGGTCTATCTGACTTCTTTGGCGTATGTTCAAACCAAAGAGTATGAAAACGCATCCAGTTGTTGTCAGAGAGGCGTTGATATTGTTCAAATACAGGGGCGCGACTGCATGCACCGGTAATAATAGCCATGGTGATCAGCACCAGGATTGCCAAAGGGAGGATGTTCCTTGATTTCATAATGACAAAGATACGCTCATCAGCGAAAATGACAGTTTTTTCGATTCAGCCGTAATGGAGAGAGGCAGGGACGAAATAGCCTTTACCTTTGCAGGGATGGGAAGGAAGAATCCATATTGCTGCTACGTTGTCTGGAATGGCAGAGCGCCAGGGGTATATGACAGCTGGGAGGAATGCGCAGCACAGGTGGAAGGCTTCACAGGTGCTGTCTACAAGGGTTTCGAGAGCCGAAAGGATGCACTGAATGCCTTTGAACAGGGCCCCAAGAACTATATTGGCCAGCAAAAGTCTCCTTCCCGGTCCAGATCAGGATCCCAGGAGGCTGGCGCGCCTGATCCCCTTAGCTTATCGGTGGATGCAGCCTGTAGCGGAAATCCCGGGCGGCTGGAGTACAGGGGTGTGGACACAGGGACAGGGGCGGAAGTATTTCGCGTTGGACCTTTCGAGGAGGGCACCGTCAATATCGGGGAGTTTCTGGCCATCGTTCATGGGCTGGCGTTCCTGAAGGAGCGAGGGCTCAACCTGCCGGTGTATTCTGACAGCCAGACGGCCATTAAATGGGTCAAAGACAAACGTGCCAATACCCGCCTGATCCGTACGGAGCTCAATGATGATCTGTTCAAGCTCATATCCAGGGCTGAAACCTGGCTTCACAACAATACCTGGAAAAATCCGGTCCACAAGTGGAATACAGCAGCCTGGGGAGAAATTCCGGCAGATTTTGGCCGGAAGTAAGCATTGTTTAAGGGCTGTCGTTCACCCATCATTGATATACCATACAAATAAGTGACCCCTTTTTCGGTGGCTAGCGTAAAAGTCCCTACCGGCTGCCTTGTACAATGCGGTTTTCCATTCAGGTTCAGAAAAATGCCCTATTTTTGTCATGCGCATATGTAAAAATCTAAAACTATCCTGATATGAGAAGAAGAATGCTGGCGTTAACGCTTGGACTGGCCCTGGTTGTACTTGCACCATCAAGGACAGAAGCCTGTACCAATTTCCTGATCACCAAAGGAGCATCTACGGATGGCTCCACCATGATCAGCTATTCTGCAGACTCCCATGTGCTCTATGGTGAACTTTATCACTGGCCTGCCGGCAAGCACCCGGAAGGGACCATGATGGATATTTATGAGTGGGATACGGGAAAATACCTGGGCAAGATCAAGCAAGCTCCGGTGACCTATAATGTTGTTGGGAATATCAATGAACACCAGGTGGCCATCGGAGAAACCACCTTTGGTGGCCGGGAAGAACTTGGCAAGCAGACCGGCGCCATCATGGATTATGGTAGCTTGATCTATGTAGCACTGCAGCGTGCAAAGACTGCCCGCGAGGCCATCCGGATTATGACGGAGCTCGTTGCTGAGTATGGCTATTACAGCAGCGGTGAATCCTTCTCCATTGCTGACCCCAATGAAGTGTGGATCATGGAAATGATTGGCAAAGGCGAAGGGCAGAAGGGTGCTGTCTGGGTTGCTTTACGTATTCCTGATGGTTACATCAGCGGCCATGCCAACCATGCACGAATCACGACCTTCCCGCTTAAGGATAAGGAAAACTGCCTTTATTCACCGGATGTCGTCTCTTTCGCCCGCTCCAAAGGCTGGTTCAGTGGAAAAGACGAAGAATTCAGCTTTTCCGATGTCTATGCACCTATCGATTTCGGTGGTGCCCGCTTCTGCGAAGCACGTGTTTGGGCCATCTTCCGTAAGGTTAACAAGGATATGGACAAACACCTGGATTATGCCATGGGTCATAACCTCACAAACCGCATGCCGCTGTGGATCAAGCCTGACCGCAAGATCAGCGTTCAAGACATGTTCGCTTTTATGCGGGATTATTATCAGGGAACTCCCCTGGATATGACCGTTGATGTCGGTGCAGGTCCTTATGGAAACCCCTATCGTTGGCGTCCGTTGACCTTCAAAGTGGATGGCGCAACCTATTGTAATGAAAGAGCGGTGGTTACCCAGCAGACAGGCTTTTCGTTTATCTCACAATCCCGTTCATGGTTGCCCAATCCCATCGGTGGCGTGCTCTGGTTCAGTGTGGATGATGCCGGCAGTGCGGTCTATTCACCTATGTACTGCGGCATGACAGAAGTTCCCCATGCCTTCGCCGTTGGCAACGGTAGTATGATGGAGTTCAGCCCGGATGCTGCATTCTGGGTTTTTAACCAGGTATCTAATTTCGCATATACAAGGTACAATGCTATATATCCTGAGATTGCCCGCTATCAGAATGAACTTGAAACAGGCTATGTAACTGCCCTCCCGGCCATCGACCAGGAGGCAGCTGCGCTCTATGCTGCCAGTCAGGCACGTGCGATCGATTATATCACCCGCTTCTCCGTGAAAACCGGTAATGACCTGACGTCTAAGTGGAATGATTTCTATCGCCATTTGTTTGTAAAATTTATGGATGGCAATATCAAGGAAGTGGACCCTGAAAACCGTAATCCCAAGGTCTCACAACCCGGATATGGAGACAAATGGAATCGCAGAATCGCAGAGGATGCAGGCGATAAGTTGAGAGTTCCAACCGGAGGTCATTGATGCCATGTGCATACTTCTCTGACAATCCTTGCTCAATCCATATTTCGTTTATAACTTTGAAGGCCAGACAATTTATCGTTGTCTGGCCTGTTATTTTTAAATAGAGAAGTACCAATCCTAGTATTTCACATAAATCGCATTGACATGAACGATCAGGTTCAGTTTTCCGGTTCCGCTGCAGAAAAGAGGTATAAGACTATCATCGTGATCATGGCGTTGATTATCATCGGTCTTATTATCGCCCTTTTTATGACCAACCAGCGTAAAAGTGTTCAAATTGAACAAAAGCTGACAGAAAATGTAGGCCTCCAGTCCGAGCTGGATTCCTTGATGAAAGAGCATGAATTCATTAAACTGGAATACGGCGCACTAACCGATTCTCTCAGTACCAAGGACAGCCTTATTCAGGCCAATGCCGACGAGATCAAGAAGCTGATTGCTTCTCAGGCAGACTATTACCGCATCAGGAAGAAGTTGGATCTGCTTCGAAAGACAACGCAGGGGTACCTTAATCAAATTGATTCCCTCTACACAGCCAACCGTCTGTTGAAGGAAGAGAATGTCGTTCTAACAGAAAAGTTTGAGCGCCAGGTATCACGTTCTATGGAGCTTGAGAAAGACAAGGAGATGCTGGAGGAAAAAGTAACCCAGGCCGCCATACTAAAGGCTTACAACATCTCGGCCATGGGTGCCCGCATCAGGGGAGAGGATAATGAGAAAATCACCTTCAAGGCCAGAAGGGTAGATGCCGTTAAGGTATGCTTTACCCTGAGCGAGAACCCAATCATCGAGAAAGGGCCCAAGACCATATATGTTCGTGTGGCGCGCCCTGATAATGTGATTGTTACGAGAGGGAAAGACGATGCCTTTACCTTTGAGTACCAGGGTGAAAAGATTAATTTCACGATGAAGGAGACCATCGACTATCAGAACAAAGCCATGGATCTGTGTCTCTATTGGCATAAGCAAACCGACGAACCCGCGATGAAGGGCACCTACCATGTATCCATCTTTGCTGATGGGTATGAGATTGGATATACCACGTTTGTTCTGGAGTAAGCTTGCGGGAATTCGCATTCTCCGGAATAGCAAATACATCATAAAGAGATAGTTATGTGCGGTTGAGAGGTTCAGCTGCTTTGGCTATCTTTGCATTCTCGTTTCTAAACTGACCATGACATACAGTAGAATGAAGTATAACCTGAACCACCTTCGGGAACTGGAAGCAGAGGCCATTTACGTCATGCGTGAAGTGGCTGCCCAATTTGAGAATCCTACCCTGTTGTTCTCGGGCGGCAAGGACTCCATCGTTCTGGTGCATCTTGCAATAAAAGCTTTTTGGCCAGCACGTATTCCCTTCACCCTGACGCATATAGATACAGGTCATAATTTTGAAGAGACCTTGATATTCAGGGATACGCTGGTTGAGAAGACCGGCGCCAGACTGGTGGTTGGGTCAGTGCAGGCATCCATTGATCAGGGAAGGGCAGTTGAAGAAGTGGGTTACAATGCTTCGCGAAATGTCCTGCAGACGGTGACGCTTCTGGATACCATCGAATCCGAGAAATTCGACGTTGCCATTGGCGGCGGACGCCGTGATGAGGAAAAGGCCAGGGCCAAAGAGCGTTTCTTCTCACACCGGGATGAGTTTGGCCAGTGGGACCCCAAGAACCAGCGCCCGGAACTGTGGAACCTCTTCAATGGCCGAAAGCGGATTGGGGAGCATTTCAGGGTATTCCCCATCTCAAACTGGACCGAGATGGATGTATGGCAATATATCTACCTGGGAAACATCGAGTTACCTAGCCTGTATTTTACACATCAGCGGGAGGTATTTAGCAGAGACGGTGTGTTGCTGGCTTATGCCCCCTTCATGAAACTTAAGCCCACGGAAAAGGTAGAGGTTATGACAGTAAGGTGCCGCACCATTGGAGATATTACCTGTACGGGGCTGACCTTAAGTGAGGCCAACAGTCTGGAGGAGATCATTGCCGAGATTGCCGCTACCCGGGTGACCGAAAGGGGTAGCAGGGCGGATGACCTCCGATCAGAGGCTGCAATGGAAGACCGTAAGAAGGAAGGGTATTTCTGAGGCACAGCAACAATCAATTATCAGCGCCACATCATTGAAGACCATCATGACAGAATTCAGCAGTAAAGCATACCTGGATATGGAGCTGCTCCGGTTCACCACCGCGGGTAGCGTGGATGACGGAAAAAGCACCCTCATCGGACGCTTGTTGTATGACAGCAAGTCCATCTTTGAAGATCAGCTGGAGGCTGTACGTCGCGCCAGCATTCGCAGGGGTGCTGAGCATATTAACCTTGCATTGCTCACGGATGGCCTTAGGGCGGAGCGCGAGCAGGGCATTACCATCGATGTGGCCTACAGGTACTTTGCTACTCCCAAGAGGAAATTCATCATCGCTGACACGCCGGGCCATGTTCAGTATACCCGCAATATGGTGACCGGGGCTTCAACGGCCAATGCCGCCATCATTCTTGTCGACGCCCGCCAGGGGGTTATTGAGCAGACCTACCGGCATTCCTATATCGCCAGCCTTTTACAGATACCACATATTATATTATGTGTGAACAAGATGGACCTGGTAGATTGGGATGAGCAGGTGTATGAAAAGATCAAAGCCGATTTTAAGGCCTTCGCGGCCAAGATCGATATCAGGGATGTCCGCTTTGTGCCGATCAGTGCTTTGCTGGGCGATAATGTTGTCGAGCCTTCTAAAAATATGCCCTGGTATGGTGGTGGAACACTAAAATATATTCTTGAGAACATACATGTCGGTGGCGACCATAACCACCTGGACCCACGCTTTCCTGTCCAGTATGTGATCCGTCCTCAAAGCGATAAATTTCCGGATTTCAGGGGTTACGCCGGTCGCATCGCCGGGGGCGTTTTCAAACCAGGCGATCGTGTCATGATCCTTCCCAGTGGGTTTACCACACGTATTCAATCGATTGATACCATGGGCCATGAAATGTCCGAGGCATTCCCACCCCAAAGCGTCACCATGACACTGGACGATGATATTGACATCAGCAGGGGCGATATGATCGTAATGGAAAACAATGTGCCGCAGATCGGCCAGGATCTGGATGTAATGGTATGCTGGATGAATGAGAAGCCCATGCAAGTGGATGGAAAATATGCCCTCCGACATACCACACGGGATGTCCGTTGCCTGGTCAGAGAGTTGAAATACAAGGTGGATGTCAATACGATGGATCAGCTCGCCAATGGAGAACCCCTCAGAATGAATGATATAGGTCGCGTCAGCCTCCGGACGACCAAGCCCCTCTTTTTTGACGCTTACCGCATCAACCGCATCACAGGCAGCCTGATACTTATCGATGAAGCTACAAATGAAACCGTTGGCGCAGGTATGATCGTATAAAACCGGGTTGCGCTGGAAAGGATTCCCGATAGGTCCATCACCTGATAAAGAGCAACATATGCCTTCAAAAGTCAAAACCCCAAAACGGAGTTTCATAGGGAAGCTTTTCCGGATTATCTGGAAGACGGCACTTTATCTCTTTTTGTTTTCAGTAGCCATCGTTCTGGTTTACAGGTTTATCAACCCTCCCATCACCAGCTTAATGATATTGAAGGCCTTTGAGAAAAAGAAAGATGGGAGCATCTATGGGATTACGAAAGACTGGGTACCCTTGCGCGAAATCTCCCCTTATCTGGTGCAGGCAGTGATTGCTTCTGAGGATAACCGCTTTCTCACGCATCATGGGTTTGACCTGGAAGCCATTGAGAAGGCCAGGGAAAACAACCGCAAAGGCAAGCGGGTGAAGGGGGCCAGTACCATCAGCATGCAAACGGCCAAGAATGTGTTTTTGTGGCCCCAACGCAATTTTATCCGGAAAGGGCTCGAAGCCTACTTCACCTTGTGGATTGAGCTAATCTGGGGAAAGAAGCGCATCATGGAGGTCTATCTCAATGTAATAGAGACCGGTCCTGGCATATATGGTGCAGAAGCAGCCAGCCAGCATTACTTCGGGAGGCCTGCTGCCCGCCTTGATCGCCATCAGGCCGCTTTGATCGCTGCTGTTCTTCCCAATCCGGTCCGCTGGAATCCGGCGCGCCCCACCTCTTATATCCGTGAGCGCCAGCAATGGATATTGTGGAATATGAACAATATTGGTCCGGTCAAACTCATTAAGCCAAAAGAAGAAAAGAAATCCGGAAAATGAACATTATGGTTTACCGGTGCTTTATCCAGGCCAAGTGATCATTTTATGAAACCCGCTAAGCCTAACCTCGTTTTTTCAACCGTGCATCTTTCCGCAAATGTGGAAATAGCACCCAATGTCCACCTCCTGAGGATGGATAAACCCTTTGCTTTTAAGGCCGGACAGGTCATCGGCATCCGCCTGGATGCCGGACAGCCGCACCGTCTTTACAGCATCGCCAGCGGAGAACAGGAAGACAAGCTTGAGGTGTTGTTTGACATCAATCCTGAAGGCCTGCTCACCCCATCTCTGGCAAAATTGAGACCAGGTGATGCATTAGAGATCTCAACACCTTTTGGATTTTTTCTGAACAGTCCCGGCCCGGCCTGCTGGATAGCTACCGGAACCGGGATTGCTCCTTTCCGGTCGATGTTCAGGACCGGTCCGTATGAAAATAAGACTTTGATACATGGGGCACGAAACGCCCGCATGTTCTTTTTTCAGGATGATTTTCAGTCCGTTCTGGGGCAATACTATATCCGTTGCAGCTCCAGGGGGGTGATCAGTGATGGATACAACGGACGCCTGACCCAGTATCTTTCAGAAAAAAAGGATCTTTCCCCCGAAACAACGTATATGCTTTGTGGTAATGCGGAAATGGTAGTGGAGGTTAGGGACCTGCTGATCAGCAGAGGGATACCTTTTGGACAGATCCGGGCAGAGATCTATTTCTAGTGGCTTGAACCACAAAGGTTGTACTTTTGGAATATGGATCAGATATCTTCCAAACCATCCTTGTACGGGATGACCCTGACGCAGTTACAGGAGGTTGTCAAAACCCTGGAAATGCCAGCCTATACCGCCAGGCAACTGGCAGAATGGCTGTACCATAAAGATGTGGAACACATTGCCGGGATGACAAACCTGAGCCTCGCGAACAGAAATCGTCTCGAAACAACGTATGAGCTCGGATTGACGCCACACAGCAAGGTACAGGAATCATCGGATGGTACCCGTAAATACCTCTTTCCGGCCGGCAATGGATTATATGTCGAGGCTGCTTACATCCCGGAGAAGACGAGGTCAACCCTTTGCCTTTCAACACAGGTTGGCTGTAAGATGGGCTGCCTGTTCTGCATGACAGGGAAGCAGGGTTTTCAGAAAAACCTCAGCGCGGGCCAGATCCTGAACCAGATACGAAGTCTTCCTGAGAAGGCACAGCTTACCAATATTGTTTATATGGGGATGGGCGAGCCATTCGATAACCCCGATGCGGTAATGCAAAGCCTTGAAATCCTCACATCAGCGTGGGGATTTGCCTGGAGCCCCCGACGCATTACCGTTTCAACCATCGGTATCCTGCCTTCCATGGAGCGTTTTTTGAAGGAAAGCGACTGCCACCTGGCTGTGAGTCTTCATAGTCCTTTCGACGATGAGAGAAGACAATTGATGCCTGTTCAGCACATCTATCCCATAGATGAAGTGATCCGTTGTATCCGGTCTTTCGATATGGGTAGGCAACGGAGGGTTTCTTTTGAGTACATCATGTTTGAGGGAGTCAACGATACCCCACGACATGTCAATGCGCTGAGCCGTCTGCTGCACGGACTGCGTTGCCGCATTAACCTGATGCGTTTTCATCCTGTACCAGGCACTCCCCTGCGAGGTTCAGCAGATGATGTCATCACCTCCTTTGCTGAATCCCTGAACCGTAAGGGTATAAGGACCACAATCCGCGCATCACGTGGACAGGACATCGATGCGGCCTGCGGATTGCTGTCAACACGGACCCTTTTGAAGGACCGGAGCAAGGAATACTAGGTTTATGCAGTCTCGTTTTGCTACCTGTGAAGGCAGCATTAATCGTTCGAAGGAGTAATCTTGACAGGGAGCACCATCCTGGTTTTTACGGCAACATCCCGCTGATAACCTGGCGTCCAGTCGGGCATCCTTCGAATGGCACGCAGAACAGCTTTATCTATATCCGGATTCATTCCTTTCAGGACTTCTGCATCCCGGACTTTTCCCCGGTCATCCACAATGAATTGCACCACAACATTTACAGGATCCGTCTCCGGCGGAAGTTGGAGAGCTTGCACCAGGTAAGCCTGCAATGCGGGCATGCCTCCGGGGTAGGAGGGCATCTTTTCAACGACCGTAAAGACCTCATTACTTTGTTTTTGGCGCTTGCTCAGCGTTCTGGACTCGCTGATGATGGTCACCTCTTCCAATTCCTGTTGGGTACCGGCAACATCGGAAAGGGTAACAGCATCTTTTGCAAACGCATCATCTTTTTTGGCATCCATCGCAGGGGATGGAGCTGTCAGGTTTTTGGCATCGGTGTCCTCAGCCACTGACAAAGCAATGGCATCATCTTTTGATGCCATCTCATTTGCCGTTTCCTGGTCCTGATTAATTGTAACGGGTTCGGATAGCGCAATTTCTGCTGGGAAGTAAACAGGATCAATGCTTGATGAGTCCGATGCAGGTATCACCGGCTGAGGTAGATGCGGCATCATCTGGCTCCGGTCTTCGGGTATGGTGGTGTATTCTCCTGCCAACGCCATGCGCAATCTGAGAGGTTCGAGATCGAGGAGGAGAAAGGAAAAAATCAGTCCTATGATAAGGATGGCTGCGGCACTGACAGCAGCCCACCTCAGGGTTTGCCTGCTGATCCTGAAAGCCGGCCTGGCTACTTCCCGTTCCCTGGCGCTTTGTCTTATCCTGAGCTGCAGGTCCAGCAGGTTTTCTTGCAGATCTCCGCGGGCATCGGCTTTTTGAAGTCCAGCCAGCCCTTCCCGGCAAAAGTCACATTTCGAAAGGTGTGCCTCGGCGAGGGCAGCAACATCCTGCCTGAGTATCCCGTCCATATAGGCTTTGCAGGCTTCCGGACTAAGATGTCCGGAAGCCAGAAACAGCCGGATATGCATTCTATCACTCATCAGGATAAAGAGATAAACAGTATTAAAATTACAATCATCCCCAGCATTCCCAGCTTTTGCCTGAGGTTTCTTTTCCCGTTCTGTATGTGGCTTTTCACCTGGTTCC
>Ga0208462_1000639_pt1 | contig 32321 bp, 12 predicted proteins | sample AD_SCU001_MetaG_FD_184452 | JGI IMG/M metagenome (GOLD analysis project Ga0208462, IMG submission 184452) | Active sludge microbial communities of municipal wastewater-treating anaerobic digesters from China - AD_SCU001_MetaG (SPAdes) (version 2) | ecosystem: Engineered > Bioreactor > Anaerobic...
TCGTAGAAGGCTTTGGAGTCTTCCTTACTCATAGCCAAATACTCATTAATATTATCAACTAAAGTCTTCATAAATATTGAATTTTTGACAAATATACATAATAATTTTAATATGATATTAATATCATATATTATTTTAAACATAAATGTGGGTTATTAAAAACCCTTTAAGGTCATCAAATAATTTGTTAAAACAAATTGTTTGATGACCTTCGTATATAACCTTTTTATTTCTTTATTACATATGTATTGCTTCATTATGGCTGCTTGCTGCCGCTTCCATAATGCTTTCAGAAAGTGTCGGGTGAGGATGTATTGATTCGATAATATCTGCAGCTGTGGCTCCTAAATTATAGCTAACTACTAGTCCAGAAAGCATTTCTGTCACATTTTCTCCTATTAAATGTGCTCCTATTAATTTGTCATTATCTTGTTCGAATATTAATTTCACTAATCCATCTGTTTGTCCATTAGCTTTTGCTTTGCCATTTGCGGTAAATGGGAATTTACCAATTTTTATTTTATAACCATTGTTAATAGCTTCTTGTTCTTTTAGTCCAAAACTAGCTACTTCAGGATTTGTATATATGCAAGATGGGAAATATTGATAATTTATAGTTTTAGGTGAGAGTCCTGCGATTTTTTCTACACATATTATACCTTCTTTTGAAGCTATATGTGCTAATGCTGGTGTATTGATTATATCGCCTATAGCGTAATATCCTTCTATATTTGTTTGGTAGTTTTCATTAATTTCTATTTTCCCTTTATTGGTTTTTATTCCTATTTCTTCTAATCCTATATTTTCAATATTAGCTTGTATACCTATAGCACTTAGTACAATTTCTGTCTCTATGTTTTGAGTTCCTTTCGCTGATTGTATAGTTAGATTTACGAGGTTATTATTTATTTCGCTTTTAATAACTTCAGAAGATGTCAAAACATTGATTTTTTTCTTTCTAAAAATTCTTTCCATAGTTTTGCTTACCTCTTCATCCTCTAAAGGTAAGATTCTATTTAGATATTCTACAATAGTTACATTTACGCCTAGTGATGAGTAGAAGTCTGCAAATTCCATTCCTATAGCACCGCTACCAACTATTACCATGTTTTTAGGTAATTTATTTAATATTAATGCTTCTCTATAAGTAATAATGTATTTCCCATCTATTGGTAAAGATGGTATTTGCCTAGCTCTGCTGCCAGTAGCTATAATAATATTTTTGCCTTCATAGATTGAGGTATTACCTTCCAAATCTTTTACTTCTACTTTGTGGTTAGGTAATAATTTTGCAATGCCTCGTACAAGAGAAACTTTATTTTTATTGAAAAGGAACTCTATAGATTTATTCATCATAGTAGCTACGTCTCGGCTTCTTTGTATTATTGATGGCATGTCTATTTGTGGAGGTTCTTTTAGAATTACTCCATAATTATTTGCAGATAATATTTCTTGATATAGATGAGCTGATTTAAGTAATGCTTTTGTAGGAATACAACCCCAATTTAGGCATGTACCACCTAAATTTTCTTTTTCTATTACTAATGTTTGCATACCTAACTGCGAAGCTCTGATAGCTGAGACATAGCCACCAGGACCACTTCCTATTATTATTAAATCGTACATATTTTTTTAGCAAAAATAAGATTAAATTTTATAATAGGATAAAGAATACATTTATAAGTTTTGCAATAGTTGTTTAGATAATAAATTTTTATAATAATTTTTGTAATAGTAGAATTAAATAATAATTCATAGCTCTAAAAATTTCTCCATCAAAAAATTATTTTATAAATGTTTAAAATAAAATATGAAATAATAATAAAAAAAATTACTATTAATACATTTATGATTATATATTATAATAGAAATAATGAAAAACTTAATTTTGAAAAAATATTTTCATAATTTATATATTAATATTGACTTTAATTATATAAATATTATTTATATAATATCATAGTTCATTTTAAACAAAAAATATATGATTTTTTACAATGCTTAATAGCAGATAGATAGAAGACAATTTTTAAAGTTATCATAATATTTCATTTTATGTCACTTCCATTTTCAAATTCAACTTTTCAAAGGACATACCTCATTTTATTAAATTCATTGATTTTTTTGGCATAGTTTACAAAGAAATATTTTTTTAAAATATTTTAAACTTATAAAATTGTATTCAAAAAAAATATAGACACTTTTTTCGCATTATAATTAATATATTAATTATAAATTAAATGTCTAATCTGATATAAATTTTATTTTCTATTGAAGTCTGCTGGTATCTCTCCCCATTCTTGTGTATTCCATTTTATCACTTCTGCATGTTTGGGGTGATCTTGTAGCCATTTTAATGCTATTTCTATTCTTTCTTTTATTTGAGGAACGGGATTGTTCTCCAGTACTTTTGAATTTATCTTTTTGTTTTTCACCCATGTGATGGCTGTGTATGAATCAGAATATACGGGTGCATTTATATCATATTGCCATAACCATTGCAATCCATGAACTATTGCGAGGAATTCAGCTATATTATTACTCTTTAATCCATAATCCAATGGTCCTACATGAAATATTATTTGCATTGAGGATAAATGTATCCCTCTATACTCCATTATGCCATTTTTCATATTTACGGCTGCATCTACTGCTATGCTATTAGGTGGAAAATTATTTTGTATTTTTTCGATAATTGGATTTACGGCATTTGTATTAGATGGAGGAGATTGAAATGCTAATAATGCCTGCTCGTATGTAGTGAAACTTTTATATTTAGCTCCAGCAAATCCATCTATTTGCTTTTTACATTCTTCCCAACTTTCAAATATTCCTTGTTCTCTACCATTCCATACTACGTAAAATTTATTTTTTGACATTATTTTTTTTAATTTCTAAAAATTGATTTAGTTTCCTATATTAAATATTTTCAATTTTTATTGTAATTTTGCAAAATTAATTATATTTTATGAAAAAATATAGAGAGTATAAGAAACTAGATTTACCTACAATAGCCAATGAGGAATTAAAATATTGGCAGGATAATAACTTGTTTAATAAAAGTATAGAAAATAGGAATGGGCATCCAAGATTTATTTTTTATGAAGGTCCTCCTAGTGCTAATGGGTTGCCAGGAATACATCATGTGATGTCTAGAACTATTAAAGATCTGTTTTGTCGATATAAAACATTAAAAGGATACCAGGTAAATAGAAAAGCTGGCTGGGATACTCATGGCTTACCTGTAGAGCTTGCTGTAGAATCTAAATTAGGTATAAATAAAGAAGATATTGGTAAAAAAATAAGTATTGCCGATTTTAATAAACAGTGTAGAACTGAAGTGATGAAGTATAAAGATAAGTGGGAAGAGCTCACTCAAATAATGGGCTATTGGGTAGATTTAGATCATCCCTACATCACTTTTGATAATAAATACATTGAAACACTTTGGTATCTTTTAAAGCAACTTTATCAAAAAGGTTTATTGTATAAAGGTTTTACTATTCAACCATATTCTCCAGCTGCTGGTACAGGGTTGAGCTCTCATGAACTTAATCAGCCTGGTTGTTATTGCTTAGTTAAAGATAATAGTGTAGTTGCACAATTTAAAGTTATAAAAAACAAAACTTCAGAATTCCTCTTTGATGGTGCTATAGGTGATGTTTACCTACTAGCTTGGACTACTACTCCGTGGACTCTGCCTTCTAATACTGCTTTAGCTGTAGGTGCAGATATAGATTATGTAGAGGTAGCTACAATTAATAAATATACGGGTATAAAAGAGACAGTCATTTTAGCTAAAAATGTACTCAATAGATGGTTTAATCCAGAACATGAAAATATACCTTTCGAGGCTTTTGATCAAGCTAAAAATATTATCCCTTATAAAGTAATCAGAACTATTAAAGGTGATAAGTTAGCTAATATTAGGTATGAACAGTTATTACCCTATGCTAAACCAGATAGAGGAGATCCTTTTAGAGTGATTATTGGTGATTTCGTATCTACTGATGAGGGTACAGGTATAGTGCATATAGCTCCTAGTTTTGGAGCTGATGATTTCAGAATGGATAAAATATATAATATTGGAGCTCTAACATTAGTAGATAAACAAGGGAAATTTACTGATGAAATGGGTGAATTTGCTGGTAAATTTGTTAAACCAGAATATTATCCAGAGTATTCACCAGAAAAAGAAAAAGAATTAAACGTAGACATAGAGATAATTACTAAACTAAAACGTGAAAATAAAGCTTTCGCAACAGAAAAATATGAACATAGTTATCCACATTGTTGGCGTACTGATAAACCAATTATTTATTATCCGTTAGATTCTTGGTTTATTAGGACTACCGCTTTCAAAGATAAAATGATAGAACTGAATAAAACTATTAATTGGAAACCAGAATTTACTGGTAGTGGTCGTTTTGGTAATTGGTTAGAAAATATGGTAGACTGGAATCTCAGTCGCTCACGTTTCTGGGGAACCCCATTACCTATATGGAGAACTATTGATAAAACTGAAGAGATATGTATCGGATCTATTGAAGAATTAAAAAATGAGATAGATAAAAGTATAGCTAATGGATTTATGAAAGAAAATCCTTTTAAAGACTTTATAAATGGTGATAGCTCTGAGGTTAATTATAGTAAAATTGATTTGCATCGTCCTTATGTAGATGAAATAGTTTTAGTCTCACCATCTGGTAAACCCATGTATCGTGAACCTGATGTTATAGATGTTTGGTTCGATAGTGGCTCTATGCCATATGCTCAGTTGCATTATCCTTTTGAGAATAAGGATAATTTCAAAAATAATTTCCCTGCAGATTTTATAGCTGAGGGAGTAGATCAGACGCGTGGATGGTTTTATACTCTACATGCTTTAGCTACTATGCTTTTTGATAGTGTGGCTTATAAAAATGTAATCGCTAATGGATTAGTCCTTGATAAAAATGGCTCTAAAATGTCTAAACGACTTGGCAATGTAGTAGATCCTTTTGAGGTTATTAATAATTATGGAGCAGATGCTTTACGTTTTTATATCATTACCAATTCTCAACCTTGGGACAGTCTAAAGTTTGATATTGAAGGTGTTAATGAGGTTGTTAGAAGGTTTTTTGGTACATTATATAATACATATTCATTTTTCGCTTTATATGCTAATATTGATGGATTTACTTATTCAGAACCCGAAATACCTATTAATGATAGATTAGAACTCGATAAATGGATATTATCTGAGCTTAATACTTTGATTAAAAATGTGGAAGATGCTTATGAAGATTATGAACCAACCAAAGCAGGTAGATTAATTGAGCAATTTACTGTTAATTACCTTAGTAATTGGTATGTACGTCTTTCGCGTCGTAGATTCTGGAAAGGTGAATACTCACAAGACAAAATTTCTGCTTATCAAACATTATATAATTGTTTAGAAACTATAGCTGCTTTGCTATCACCTATTGCACCCTTCTATGCTGATAGACTTTTTAAAGATTTAAATTCTGTTACTAATAAAAAATCTCAACAAAGTGTTCACCTATTAGATTTCCCTCATTATGATGAATCTCTCGTCGATAAACAATTAGAAGAGAGAATGGAATGGGCTCAGGATATTAGTTCTATGATATTATCTCTGAGAAAAAAAGCAAAAATTAGAGTTAGACAGCCATTATCTAAAGCTATCATTCCTGCAGACAGCTATACTATCAAGCAATTAGAATTAGTGAAATCTCTCATTTTACATGAAACTAATGTTAAAAAGTTAGAATTTATAAGTTTACAAAATGATTTTTTGGTGAAAAAGGCTAAACCTAATTTTAAATTATTAGGTCCTAAATATGGAAAAATGATGAAAGAAATTTCTAATATTATTCAAAACTGGGATAGTGCTATGATTAATGAAATAGAAAAAAATAAAAAAACTACTATAAATACTTCACAGGGCGATATAGAGATATCATTAGATGAAATAGAGATTATCACAGAGGATATCCCAGGATGGCTTGTTTCTCATGAAAATAATTTCACAGTTGCCTTAGATATTACTATTAATGATGAGCTGCGACAAGAAGGTATTGCTAGAGATTTTGTTAATAGAATTCAAAATTTAAGAAAAGAAAAAAATTTTGATGTAACTGATAAAATCAAAGTTATGTTCTATTCTGATGATGATTTTGTGAATAAAAGTATATTGGAAAATTATTCGTATGTTTGCAATGAAATTTTAGCTGAAGAGTTAAAAAATGTTCCATTAGATGGATTAGAAATAGATACTATAACAGTAGAAGATGATATTACTGTTTTAGTACATATAGAAAAATTTTAATAAAAATTATTGATTATGGCAGTAGATAATAAAGAAGAAAAAACACGTTATAGTGATGAAGAGCTAGAAGAGTTTAAGCAGATAATTCTAAAAAAATTAGATAAAGCTAAAACTGATCTCGAAATTTTGCGCGAAAGTATGCATAGCGACGGTGAAGTAGATACTAATCTGACTTATAGACTACAAGATGATGGTAAAGAAAATTTGATAAAAGAAGAAAACGCTAGATTAATTGCCAGATTAGAAAGATTTGTTCGTGATTTAGAGCTTGCTTTAGTAAGAATAGAAAATAAAACCTATGGTATTTGCCGTGTAACAGGTAAGCTCATAGAAAAAGATAGGCTCAGAGCAGTGCCACATGCTACTCTCAGCATCGAGGCTAAACTTAAAATGCAAAAAGGAGAAATCCCAGTCATTGAAGAAGAAAATTCAAATGACGAAGATTTAGAAGAGTGATTCTTTTTTTAATGCTGTAAAAAAAATAAATTTTTGTTCTTAAGCAAAATTTCATCTATGATTGATAATAAAAAATCTTTAAAGCTAAATGTAACTATTTTTATAATCATTTTATTATTAATCGATCAAATATTAAAAATTTATATAAAAACTAATTTTCTGTTAGGTGAAAAAGTTTGCTTAATTGGAAATTGGTTTTGTTTATATTTTGTAGAAAATGCCGGAATGGCATATGGGTTGCAATGGGGCGGAGTTATAGGCAAATATATTTTAACGATTTTTCGTATTGCTGCTGCAGCTGTAATTTTATGGTATCTCATAAAAAGTTTCAATAAAAGCCACCATAAATTGTTCTATTATTCTTTAGCATTTATTTTTGCTGGTGCTGTAGGTAATATTATTGATAGTATGTTCTATGGCTTGATATTTAGTGAAAGTGGCGTTTTCGGCTTCGATACGCAACCTGCACATTTTGTGCCCTTTGGTCAAGGTTATGCACCTTTTATGCAAGGTCGAGTTGTAGATATGCTTTATTTCCCCATTATAAATACTACGCTGCCAGAATGGTTGCCTATATGGGGCGGCAAACAATTTATTTTTTTTCAACCAATTTTTAACATAGCAGATACCTGTATAACTACTGGTGTTTTAATAATGATATTTTTCTATAAAAAAGTGTTTTCTCAACCAGAAACGGCAGTTAAGTCAAGCGAAGTAGATAATCAAGATGAGATAGTCGAGTGAGATTAGTAATATGACAATTCAATAACGTATAAACGAGAATAATTGAGGTTTTTACAAATTTATTTTTTTAATTGTTTAAATTAAGTAATGATATTATCTAATATATTTATGTTGATTAAAATGTTTATCATTAAACTTTTTATAATTATTTTTTACTAAAATTTAATTTATTATTATTTCACTTAATAATATATAATTATTATAGGATTAATGATATTTTTTTCTAATAAAAATATCATTAATTATTTTAAACATTTTTAAAATTTTAATTTATTTGGGCATTATAACATATTAGACTATACTTTTTTTAATTGATGAATTTTTTCATTAATTTATCTATTCTGTAATTTAATAATTTTATTTTTAAACAATATTGTTTTAAATCCATTATTATATTAAAAAAAAATCATTTATTTAATTTTTTATTTTCTAAATAAAAAATTTTTTTTAAAAATGTATCATATATCAAAAAAATTATATAAGTTTGCTTTTAAAATATTAAATCCCAAAAATAAGCTTTATGAAAAAGTATTTTTTATTATTATTAATGTTTGCATTAGCAATAAGTGGCTATAGTCAAACGGTTTTAGTCAGTGAGGGTTTCGAGACGCCTCCTTATAAATTTACCTCTTCAGGTTCACCCACATGGAGTGCAGTAACAAATTTATATTATGAAGGTACCCATAGTTATAGAAATACAGTAGGAGCTAGTGCTACCTCTTATTTGACTACTACTAATTCATTTTCTACTACAGGCAACTCATATGTTGTATTGTCATTTGCGCATATTTGTAAAATAGAAGTGGCTGATACTGCATATATAGAGGTTAGTATAGATGGTGGAACGACATGGCAGAAACTAACGACTACACACTATGAAGGAAGTGGCAGTTTACAAGGAGGATATGCATTTAATGCATTAAGTTATAATCCTGATTGGCAGCCATTAAATCCATCTGTTGCACCAACAAATACATGGTGGAAGGTAGAAACTTTTAATATAAGTAACATAGCAGCAAATCAATCAGATGTAAAAGTTCGTTTTGTTATGAAAGATGGCAATGCTACGGGTAGTGGTGGTGCTGCAGGTTGGTACTTAGATGATATCAAAATCCAGGCAGCAGCTAGTGAGCTTACACCACCTACTATAACTTTATTATCTCCGATATATCAAGATACTGTATTAAATAATCCTGGTCCATATACCATTAAAGCTACTATAACAGATGCCAGTGGATTACAGACAGCACGACTGATATGGAGTATAAATAGTGGCGCACCTGATAGTGTAGCAATGACAAATACTAGTGGTTCTACATATGAAGCTACTATCCCAGTTCAACCATATAATACTCGTATAGATTACACTATAAAAGCAATAGATAACTCTTCTGCTCATAATGTAGCTACATTATCTAAATGGTTTTTTACTAAACGTGTTCTAATGCAGGATATTACTATAGGTACTGGTACAAGTACTACTAATTTTAATCCTGTTCATTCTTATTATAATTACAATTATACACAGCAAATATATACAGCTGCAGAGATAACAGCTGCTGGAGGGAATCCAGGTGGCCAGATAACTAAAATAAAATTTTATTTAAGCAGTGGTCAGTTGACAAATGCAGATACATGGACTATTTATATGGGTAATACTACTAAAAGTTCTTTTTCCAGTACTTCTGATTGGGTGCCAGTTACACAAATGACACAAGTATATAGTGGTTCTATTACTTGGAGCTCTAATAGTTGGGTAACTATTACATTAACTACACCATTTACGTGGAATGGTAATAATATTGTGATAGCAGTGGATGAGAATGTTCCTGGATACACTTCTTATCCTAATTATGCATATTGGCGTTATACATCTACATCAAATTATCAAGCAATATATTATTATAACGATTCTAATAATCCAAATCCAGCTTCCCCACCAACAGCTAGTGATAGAACTTATAATAGACCTAATGTTCAACTTACTTTTCAGATACCATCTCATAATGAAGATGTACAATTTATAGCTATTACAGAACCAAGTGGAGTTTTATATTCGACAAATCAATATAATATAAAAGGTAAATTTAAAAATTTAGGGAATAATACTCTTACAAGTTTTACTATAAAATATAAAATAAATGGAGTAGAGCAAACTCCCTATAATTGGACTGGCACAATTTATACTGATGAAGTGAGAGAAATAACTTTTGCTACAGGAGTTAGTTTTCCTGCTGGTACAGTCTCTATTGAGGCATGGGCAGAGAGTCCAAATGGAGTTGCTGATGAAGACACAACAAATAACAGAAAAAGTATCACATTAAACTGTTGTACAGCAGGTCTAGCTGGTACTTATACAATTGATAGCTCTCAGCCTACAGCTAGTAATAATTTTCATTCTGTAGCTGAAGCAGCTCAATCTTTGATTAATTGTGGTATGGCAGGTCCAGTTATTTTTGAGTTAGTAGATACTTTGTATCAAGATTCATTAATAATAGGTAATATACCAGGCTTATCACCTATTAATACATTGACTATAAAACCTCAAGCTGGCAAACAAGTAAAAATTAAATCATCTAAAACATATGCTATCAAACTATTTAATACTCATGATATAATAATTGATGGCTCTGGTGATGGCTCTGGTAGTAGAGATTTAACTATCAAGCTTACTGCTACTAGTGACTCGCATGCCCCTATACATATAGCTAGTAGTGGAGTAGGACAGGGCTGCGAAAGAGTAATTATTAAAAATGTAAATATAGAAGCTGGACATAATGGTAGTACTACTAGCGGTATTTTTATTGGTGCCTCTGCTATTAATACAGCTGGCTTTGATAATGATAGTATCATTATTAATAATGTGCATATTCGTAAAGCATATTATGGCGTTTATAGCTATGGTAATAGCGCTACTAATCCTAATAAAAGAGTGTATATTACTAATAGCACTATAGGTGCTATTAATACAGCTGATTATATTAATCAACGTGGAGTCTATTTAAATTATACGATAAATAGTAGAATAAATAATAATAATATTTATAATATAATAACAAGTATTTCAGCTACACCATATGGTATTTATCTTTATTACAGTGATACAGCAACTGTTATGAATAACATAATACATTCTGTAATATACACAGGTACTGGTGGTTATGGTGGACATGGTATAGAGACATATTATAGTAACAATGCGTTGATAGCAAATAATATGATCTATGATATGCAGGGTGATGGATATACTAGTATTACAGGTAGTTCGATGGCAGGTATAGTAATTAGATACAGTAATAAGAATAAAGTATATTTCAACTCAGTAAATTTATTTGGTAATTATAGTCGTTCAAGTGCTACTATAACAAGTGCATTTTTCGCAGATGATAATAGTTCAGAATTAGATGTGAGAAATAATATTTTTGCTAATAGTATGATAAATAGTGGTAGTACTAGTGCCAAGGCATATGCAATCTATAGTTTAGCACCTGCCAGCGCATATACATATATAGATTATAATGATTATTATGTACGTGGGGTACAGGGAATATTAGGATATTTTAATAGTGCAGATCAGATCTCGCTAGCTAGTTTACGGGCAGCTACAGGCAAAGATGTCCATAGTATAAATGTAGATCCTGAATATGCATCTGATACAGATTTACATACATTTAATGCTGATTTATCTAGTGTGGGTACACCTATAGCTGGTATCACAACAGATATAGATGGAGATCCACGATATCCAATACCAAGTATGGGAGCTGACGAGGTAGAGCTATTACCTGTAAACCTTAAGTTATCATCTATAGATAATACCATTCATGGTTGCGAATATAGTGGTAATACACCTGTTAAATTTACAGTGGTAAATATGGGAACAACTCAGATAACCACATTTGATGCATCTTATATTCTTGATGGAGGAACACCAGTAACCCAAACATTTACAACTTCTTTAAATAGTTTTGATGCAGCACAATTTACTTTTAGTACAAATATTACTATAGATCCAGCTATAGAGCATAGCTTGCAGGTATATGTATCATGTGCTAATGATGCAAATAGGAATAATGATACTTTGGATATAAGGATTTCTGATGTATATGATTTAGCATCATCACCATATACTATGAGCTTTGAGCTCACAGAACCTTACGGATATTTTAGAGCTTTAGATTTGGGTAATGAAGGATATAGTTGGGTATTACCAGCTACAGGTAATGCACATAGTGGTAGCTATAGTGCAGCATACAATAATAGTACTGTTAATACACATGGAGATTGGTTATTTAGCAGATGCTTTGAGCTCACAGCAGGAGAGACCTATGAAGTATCATTTTGGTACAAGGCTAGCTCTGCATCAGATAATCATGTAATGTATTTAGGAATAAGTCCTACACAAGATGATACGATAAATTTAGTTAATGTAGATAATATATCAGCTATTAATAATACCACATATACACAACATACTAAAAGATTTATAGCACCTACTACAGGTACATATTATATAGGATGGGGCATGTATAGTCCACATGCTAATAACAAATTATATTTAGATGATATAAACATAAGTTGGGTACCAGCACAAGATATTGAGATGTTAGAAATTACATCCCCAGTAACGGCTTGTGGATTAGGAGTAGAGCAAATAACTGTAAAAGGAATAAATAATGGAGTAAATTCTATATCAAATTTCCCTATTAGTTATCAGATAGCAGGTAATCCTAGTGTAGTAACAGAAACATATACTGGTACAGTAGCGTCATTAGATACATTTACTTATACATTTGCAACTACACAAGACTTTTCAGCACCAATACAAGATTTAGATGTTACTATAATAGCATGGTCAGATTTAAATAATGATCCAATATCATATAATGATACAGTAGAGTATAGTTTTACTAGTAGATTTTCACCAATAGAGCCTGTAGTACAAAATGAGACAATATTAACAGGTACTTCAGCTACTCTAACAGCATATAATGAAGCACCAGCAGCAAGAAATATTTGGTACTCTGATTTGCTAGGTAGTCATTTATTAAGTACTGGGCATACATATACAACACCTATACTTACTGACACTACTGTTTATTATGTGAAAGCTGTAGCTCCATCCGTTCCTAAAATTATAGGAGATATGAATAGCACTACTACTACTTATTATATGCCATTTTATGGTTTATTTGAATATGGATATTCAAGCATGATCTATTTATCAAGTGAGATTGGAGGAGGTGGCTTAATAGATACTATAGCCTTCTATGTGACTAGTACGCCATCTAATTATTTAATTACAGATCAAAGAATTTATTTTAAAGAGAGAACAGAATCAGCATTTTATTCTACAGAAACATCTCTACCAGATACCACTACAATGACTCGAGTATTTAAAGGTAATATTACATTTAATAGTAGTGGCTGGCATAAAATAGCTCTACAGACGCCTTTCAATTATTCTGGTAATAATCATCTACAAATAACTTATATCAATAATAGTGGTGATTATGAATATAGTTATCCATATTTTATGGCTACTAATACTACTAGTGCACGTGGGCTATATAAATATCAAGATGGCTCACTGCCAACAACAGGAGGTACCATAGTAAATTATTATCCTAATATTAGACTTTCCTTACAGGGATGTGGTAGTGGTATAGTAGCGGACACAGTCTTTGTAGTAGACTCTACAGAGTATGAGCTAGCAATAGATGATGTGATCTATCCAGAAAATATGGGGTGTGCCACACCTACTACTAATGTAAGCATTAGATTGAGAAATGATGGCTATGAAGATATACCTGCTGGAGTAAATTTAGCTTGTATAGTAAATGGAACAACTCTTACTGGCATAACTACTGAACCTATTTTAGCAGATAGTACCCTAGATTACACATTCACTACACCTATAAATATTAATTTTGTAGAAAGCGAAGCTATACTAAATTTCAAAGTATATCATAGTGCACCTCAATATAGCCTGACAGTATTTAATGATACTTTGCTAAAATCTATAAGAGTACTATATCAACCAGAGGCACCAGTAGCACATAGTTGTGTTACATTAACTGGTTTACCAGCACTATTAAGTGTAGAGTCACAGGCACAGACATCTCATTACTGGTTTTCAGATCCATTAGGTGCAATATTGTTACATAAAGGCGATACATTTATGACGCCAGCATTGTATGATACTACAGTTTATTATGTATCTACATCTATAGATATAGATCCAATAATAATAGGTAATATGGCTAGCACTAGTACATCTAGCTCGTTACCATTTTATGGGTATAATAAATATTCATTTGGCAGTATGATTTATTTAGCTAATGAAATAAATTATTCTGGCACAATAGACAGTATCTCTTTATATGTAGCTAATGATCCATCAAACTTTTTAATGGACAATCAATCAATATACATAAAAGAAACTAATTTATCTCAGCATACTACTACTAATATACCAGATACTACAACTATGCAAAGAGTATTTCATGGTGATTTAGTATTTAATGGTGGAGGTTGGTACAAAATAGCCTTAGATAGTTCATTTAATTATTCTGGAGTGAATAATTTACAAATAGTGTGGATAAATCAAAAAAGTACTGGGTCTACTAGTGGATACCCCACATTTAAATATACTAGCATAACTGGTAATAGAGGATTATATAATTATAATAATACTAGTATGCCTACTACAGGGTCTTATTTAACATATGTTCCTAACATTAGATTATCTCTTAGAGGTTGTGGTAGCACTATAGTAGCAGATACAGCATATGTATTACCATCAGCACAATATGAGCTTGCTATTGAAGAAATAGTATCACCAGCTGGGGATGGATGTAGTCAGCCAAATACTAATGTAGCTGTTAGATTGCATAACTATGGTGATGAAGCAATCCCAGCAGGCATAGAGTTGACATGTATCGAAAATGCTACTAATATTATTTCAGAATCTATCCATGATGAAATATTACCTGATGAAGACTATTATTTCACATTTACTAATCCAATAAATATTACTTATGTAAATGGAATTGCTAATCTAAACTTAAAAATTTATCATAATGGTGCTCTTACCTATAGTCCTGTTATATTTAATGATACAATAGAGAAAAACATAAGACTTTTTGAGAGAGCAGCAAATCCAATTGTAGCCTCATCTACGGTAAATTTTGGAGATATAGATACCTTAGTTGCAAGTTCTCCAAGTAGTTTGCCTATATATTGGTATTCAGATCCTTACGGTTCAAATATATTAAATGTAGGAGATACATTGATAACGCCACATTTATTAGATACTGCTATCTATTATCTATCTGCTGGTTCCTATCTTAATAGTGGAAGTAATTATAAAATAGTAGGAGATATGACTAGCACAACTACAACATATTATATGCCATTCTATGGATACTATAAATATACATTTTCGAGCATGATATATTTGGCAGATGAGATAGGCCAATCTGGTAAAATAGATACATTAGCATTCTTTTTAGCTGGCACAGCTTCATCAAATTATTTGATGGATAATCAAAAGATATACATTAAAGAAACACCATTAACAGAAAATCCTAATACTTCATTTCCAGATACAGCAAGCATGCAGATGGTATTTCATGGTGATTTGGTATTTGAAGGTAGTGGATGGTACAAGATAGCATTACAAACACCATTCAATTATTCAGGAGCAAATAATCTACAAATAGTATGGATAAATGAAAAAACTGGTAGTTTAGTGAGTGGTTATCCATATTTCAAAAAAACAGATGTAACAGGCAATAGAGGGTTGTATTATTATTCATCCACTAGTATGCCAACTACTGGTACTTTATTGACATATGTTCCAAATATCAGATTTTCAATATCTGGCTGTAGTAGTGAGCTAGTGAGTGATACAGTAAATGTTATTAATATACCGCCTTATGAGCTTGCATTAGAGCAATTGTTATATCCAGTGAATAATGAGTGTACTGATGAATATACTAATGTGTCTGTAAGATTGCATAATTATGGTACAAGTAATATTCCTGCAGGCGCATCATTAACTTGTGTAATGAATGGTACAGATACTATTACTAATGTTACAACAGAGGAAATTATAGCACAAAGTGATTATGATTTTACTTTTGCTACTCAAATAAATATACCATATGTAGGAGGGCAAGCAACAATTACTCTAGACATTTTCCCTACAGATCAAACATATAGTATATTAACGTATAATGATACAATTAGTAGAACCTTAAATTTAAAATTACAACCAGAGGATCCAATAGCAATAAATGATACAGTACCTTTATTGACACCTGCAACATTGACAGCTACACATCAGCCTGGTACTAGAATTTTGTGGTATATTGATTCTTTAGCTACAAATCCATTTTATATAGGAGATACATTAATAACAGATCCAGTAATGGATACACTGCAATATTATATTAGTGCAGCAACAGGTTCTCCATATGTTAGATTTACTGAGGTTACTTTATATCGAACAGGTACAGGAGCTACATCTTCATACCCATCATACATAACTGGCGAAGACTTATTAGAAATAACTAATTTAGGAGAAATGTCAATAAATTTAGAAAATTATACTTTAATAGTTGAAGGTGTAGGTGCTAGAACATATACTTTCCCATCAATTACTTTGGATGCTAGTGATGTATTAGTTGTGAATATGGGAACTGGTACAGATAATATTGGTAATTTATATTTAAATACTGGAGGTAGTATTGATGCTATATCTAGTTCAAGTTTAACTGGATTTATATTGAAAGATGAAGCTAGTAATATAGTAGATGCAGTAGCAGTAAATGGCTATACATTTAGTACTAGTAGTGGAGTGACATCTAGCGATTGGAGTGGCAATATTCCTAGCTCTAGCGGATTTGCAGGAGTTATTAGAACTGTAGCAGATAATAATTCTGCTAGTGATTGGATAGTAGCCTCTACAACTAGTCCACAGACTATAGGAACAATGAATCCATATTTTACAGGTTCTTATGGTAATGGTTGTCAAAGCTATAAATTACCTATTTATGCTTATCCTATTTATCCACCATATGAATTAGCTGTTGAAGAATTAATAGCTCCAGCAGCAGGTGAATGTATAGAAACAAATACAAATGTTACAGTAAGACTTAAAAATTATGGTACCGATACTATACCCGCTGGCATAGATATGACATGCATATTAAATGGCACAACTACTATTACTGGTACTACTACACAAGAGATTTTACCTAGTAGCACTATAGATTTCACCTTCCCTACGACTATTGCTATTCCATTTGTAAATAATCAAGCATTAGCACATTTCAAGGTATATCATAATAATCCTGCATATTCTACTCTTACATCTAATGATACTTTATTAGTAGATGTTAATTTAATGCAGATGCCAGATGCACCTATAGTTTCTTCACAAACGATTAACTATGGGGAGATGGCTACATTATCTGCTACATCACCTAGTGGTGCACCGATTATATGGTACTCTGATCCATTAGGACAGAATATGTTACATGTTGGTAATACATATATCACTCCGAGGATTTATAGTAATACGATTTATTATCTAGCAGCTGTCTCTGCTGGTGATGTAATAGTAGGTGATATGGCAAGTACTACAACTACTTATTATATACCATTCTATGGTTTATATGATTATGGATATTCGAGCATGATATATTTATCAAGTGAAATAGGACAAGGTGGCTTAATAGATACTATAGCATTTTATGCAACTAACAATCTTACTAATTATCAGATGTTAGATCAACGAATATATATTACAGAGACATCAGCAGCAGCTCATAGCTCAAGTAATTTTCCAGATACTACTGCTATGCAGAGAGTATTTAAAGGGAATATTACGTTCAATGGTACTGGTTGGCAAAAAATAGCCCTACAGACACCATTTAATTACTCAGGTACTGATAATTTGCAAATAGTTTGGTTAAACTATGATGGAGATTGGACAAGTGGTTATCCATCTTTCAAAACTACTACTGTAACTGGAAATAGAGGGTTATATGCATATCAAGATAATAGTTTTCCAGCAATTAGTGGTACTTTAGTAACTTATGTACCTAATATATATCTTTCTATCTCTGGATGCTCAAGCGATATAGTTTCTGATACAGTATTTATTACTAATATTCCTACTGCAGATGTAGGTATTGTAGAAATAGCAAAACCTAATACAGGAATTGAGCTCACAGATGAAGAAGAGGTGAAAGTAATAATTAAAAATTTCACTCCAACAGATTTGAATAATGCTACTTTTGATGTAGTTTATAAAATTAATAATCAAACACCTGTAGTAGAGCAATTCACTGGTACAATATTAGCATATGATACTATTTCATACACATTTACTCAAACTGCTGATCTCAGTATCATAGGTAGTACATATACTATGATAGCATATACAGACTATGATTTAGATGGTTTCAGACTTAATGATACATTACAAAAATCTATTACTAATAATCCTTTAGAATATTGTACATCTACAGCAACAACTACTGGAGATGAAGATATATGTAGATTTATGTTAGCAGATTTAGATAATACTAGTGGTTACAGTTCTGCTCTTTATACTGATTTCACTAATTTACCTTCACCAGTATTATTCTTAGGCCAAGATTATCCTTTAGAATTAGAAGTATGTGATAATCCTTCATATTATTATGCTGGTTATGCACGAGTATTTATAGATTGGAATCATGATGGTATATATCAGGTGCCAGGTGAGGTAGTATTCGAAAGTTATTATCCAGAGCAAGCAACTACTTTATTGACCGATTCTATAACCGTTCCAGATTCTGCATATATTGGGTATACAGGCATGCGTGTGATAGTGAGAGAAGGAAGTGATTTACCAGATCCATGTGACACATATGGCTATGGAGAAACAGAAGATTATTTAGTGCTAGTATTACCTCGTAAAGCAATAGATGCTGGTATTACTGCAGCAAATGTAGGCTATGCACAGTATAATGGTACTACAACTACAGCTGAAGTTAAAGTTAGAAACTATGGTTATAATCCTTTGACAAACTTTAATATTATTGCAAATAAAGATGGACAAGTGATTAGTACTACACCGTGGAGTGGCAATTTACTACCAGATTCTTCAATAATAATGAACATATCAAATCTACCAGTAGATTCTGGCTTAAATAATGTATGTTTCACAGTACAAACACTTAATGATTCAGTACCACAAAATGATACTAGATGTGTACAATACTTTGGTTTGCCATCAGTGATATTATTTGAAGATGATATGGAGCCGACAACATTACTGACAGCAGATGCTACAGGAATGTGGGAGCACGGAATACCACAAGGCACAGTAATAAATCAAGCATATTCAGCACCTAATGTGTGGATGACCAAACTTGCAGAGCCATATCCTAATGATACAGTAGGCTATTTAGAATTTCCAGTACAGAATTTCTCAGGAGTAACAGATCCATACTTATCATTCTACTATTGGGTAGAGAGTGAAAGTGGAGAGGATGGAGCATACATAGAATATTCAATAAACAATGGACAGACATGGTTAACCTTAGGAGGTATAGATGATCCAGATGGATATCATTGGTACACAGACTATCTCACAAATGGTAAACCTGGTTATAGTGGGTCAAGCAATGGTTGGGTAGGAGCATTTATAAAGATGAGTGCACTATCAAATAAGACCAATGTAAGGTTGAGAATAGGTTTCGTATCTGATGCTTCTGTAAATGCAGATGGATTTGCAATAGATGATATCGTAATCTCAGCATACAATGTGCCTAATAATGTAGCTCTTACAGAGATAGTAACACCTACATCACCTACTACTACAGGAACTACTCAAACAGTAAAAGTGAAAATAGCTAATGTAGGCACTAACGTAGTAACAAATGTACCAATAAGCTATAAGGTAAATAATAGTACAGCGATTAATGGAACATATTCTGGAAGCATAAATCCAGGAGATACAGTCGATTATACATTTACACAGACATATCAGGCACCACACATAGACTATACATTGTGTGCATATAGTAGATATCCTAGTGACATAGTGAGAATAAATGATACATTGTGTATGAATATTCATTCACTACCAGCAGATTATGATATAGGAGTAGTAGAGATAATATCTCCTATAGATTCTACACCAATAGGACAGCAGATAGCTGTTACCATAGCAGTGAAGAACTATGGACTAAATCCTGTATCTAATGTACCAGTGAGATATCAATTAAACTATGCAAATGATAGAAATGATGTAATCAGCCAGACCATAAATCCTGGAGATACCATACATTTCACATTCGCACAGAAATATAATGGACCTACAATACAATATATCTTATGTGCAGAGACACAATTAAGTAATGATATGTACACTAATAATGACGCCATGTGCGAAGTTCTTGGTACTTATGTGGTTGGAATAGAAGATATCTTAGACGAGAATGATGGTATAGTAATCTATCCAAATCCAAGTACTGGAGAGCTAAATATATTACTAGAAACTACAAAAGCATCAGAAGGTACATTGATAGTAAGGAATCCATTAGGAGAACTAATATACAATGAGAGTATCAGTGTGAATGCTGGTAGAAATGAACTAAGACTAGATCTCACAAATTATGCAGCAGGATTATATCATTGCACAGTAATGTTAGGAGATAAAGTCTATAATAGAGTGATAAGTATTCAGAAATAATCACAATACTATATGAAAATAAAAAAGGGCATAATTTTTATGCCCTTTTTTATTTAGCTATAAATTTAACTCCTACAATGTGTTTTGTTGTAAATCATTCCCTAATGCAGTAAAAAAGTTATTCATTTAAAACAAAAATACTTAGAAAGATTGTATTTTAAAAAATGCTAAATGAAATGAAGAGATATAAATGTAAATAAAAAAAGTGGTTTATTTATCAAATTAAACCACTTTTTTATAAAAATTTAATTTAAAATTTATTCTACATCAAAAATATTTTTGCAAGAGCATACATCATCTTCTTCTAAAGATGTTATAAGGTTAGCATGTTGTGTATTTTGAGCATTTGAATATTTTATATAGGTTTGTGCAGAGTTCAGAAATTCTATATTTCTCTGAGCATCATATAATAATAAATAGCTGATAATAATATTTCCAATCATTTCTACTAACCTACGTGCATGAAAATCTAATGTTTCTTGATTAGCAGTATCTTTAATTTTAGTAAATACATAATCATATTGAGAAGTCATTTTAGCAAGAATAGATTTTAAATCTTGAAGTTCTGGATTAGTAATTAGAGAGGCATATTCATCTATTTTTTCTCTAAAAGTATTATTAGTAACGCCTCTGATAGCTGCTACTACTTGTAATTGTGAAGTTCCCTCATATATATTAGTGATTCTAGCATCTCTATACAATCTCTCTATTGGATAATCTTTCATATAGCCAGATCCACCATGGATTTGCAATGAATCATAAGTAATTTGATTAGCAAATTCGCTTGAGAATAATTTAGCAATAGGAGTATAATATTCAGCTAATTTTTGATATTTTTTTAAATCATCTTTTTCATTTTGAGTAAGTGGTCTTTTCTCAGAAAGGTAATTTAATCCTTTATAAATATCAACGAATCTTGCAGTTTCATACATAAGGGTACGAGCAGCGTCCAGCTTAGCTTTCATAGTATTGAGCATTTCATAAACTGGAGGGAATTGTATAATTGGTTTTCCAAATTGGAAGCGTTCTTGAGCATATTTATAACCTTCGCGGTAAGCAGCTTCAGCAATACCTACAGATTGTGCAGCTACACCTAATCTAGCAGCGTTCATCAGGGACATAACATATTTAATGAGTCCAAGTTTTCTTTGGCCAACGAGTAGTGCAGGAGCATTTTTGAAAACTAATTCACATGTAGGACTACCATGGATGCCCATTTTATTTTCTATACGTCTTACCTTAACAGCTCTATCTCTGCGGTCATATAAGAATAGTGATAATCCACGACCATCTGTTGTTCCTTCTTCTGATCTAGCTAAGACTAATGAAATGTCTGCATCACCATTTGTGATGAAGCGTTTCACTCCATTTAAATACCATTTATCAGTATTCTCATCATAAGTAGCTTTTAATTGTACAGCTTGTAAATCACTACCAGCATCTGGTTCTGTGAGAGCCATTGCACCTGTTTTACCTTGAGAAAATAAAGGTAAAAATTTATCTTTTATCTCTTGACTAGCAAATTCATTAATTGTTTCAGCGCAATCTTGTAATCCCCAAATATTAGAAAAACTAGCATCAGCTCGAGCAATGATTTCATTACTCATCACAAATGGAAGGATAGGGAAATTTAACCCTTGATATTGTCTTGGCAATGTCATGCCCATGACATTAGCTTCTACAAGTGCATTGTAATTTTCCTGAGTAGCAGGATGATAATGGACTTCATTATTGATAAGTTGTGGTCCTTCAGCATCCACAATTTCTGCATTAGTTGCTATTATTTCACTAGCTATTTCACCAATAATTTCTAAAACTTTTTCATAATTCTCTAAAGCATCTTCTACATCTTGTGGAGCATAATCGTATTGGTCTTTTTCGTAGAAATCATTTTCTTTAATACGAATGATTTTCTCCATTAGAGGATGATTGAGATGAAATTTAAGTGATTTATTATCTGAAAAGAAATTTTCCATAACACAATTATTTAATGTTTTGTTTATAAAATTTAATCATTTTAGGTATCACAGAATTGACATCTCCTATGATAACGTAGTCAGCTATTTCATTTATAGGTGCTTTGGGGTCGGTATTTATAGAAATAATAGTAGAGCTTTCTGCCATACCAGCTCTGTGTTGTACAGCACCAGAAATGCCACAAGCTATATATAGTTTGGGTCTGACAGTTACACCTGTTTGACCAATTTGACGTTCTGGTTCAGCAAAGCCAGCATCTACAGCTGCTCTCGAGGCACCAACTTCAGCACCTAAGATATTAGCTAATTCATACAATAATTGAAAATTTTCTTTACTTCCCATGCCATAGCCACCAGCTACAATAATATTTGCATTTTTGATATTAATCTTTTGTGGTTCTACATGTCGTTCTATAGTTTGTAAGATAAAATGCTCAGGTTTTAGAATTTTTTCAGTATCTATTTTAGAAATTTTACTATTATAGCTATTTGAAATAATTTCTTTTTTCATCACACCTTCTCTAACAGTAGCCATTTGAGGACGAGTTTCAGGATTAATAATGGTAGCAATGATATTACCACCAAATGCTGGTCTTATTTGAAGAAGTAAATTTTTATATTCTTTTTGAGATTTCGGTTCTATATGTGAACCTATAGCTAGCTCGGTACAATCAGCAGTTAATCCGCAACGTAAAGCAGAGGCCACTCTAGGAGCTAAATCTCTACCAATAGGTGTAGCGCCATAAATCACTATTTGAGGTTGTTCATTTTTTATAAGATCTATAACTATAGCAGCATGAGGTAAAGTTTGATATGGAAATAATCTATTATCTTTAGCTAAATGAATCACATCAACTCCATATGGAGACACTTGTCTAGCAATATTTTCATCTACGTCCCCTATTACTATAGCTTCTAATGGCACATTTAATTGATTAGCTAATTTTCTACCTTTAGAACATAATTCTAAACTGACATCAGCTATATTTTTTTCTTCTGTTAATTCGCAATAAACAAAAATACTATTCATAATTCAAAGTTTTTTTTTAAAAAAAAGTTATCCAATAATATGACTATTAATGAGGGTTTTCATTAGTTTATCTATGTCATTATCATTGTCTGTTAACACTAGATTTTCTTTAGCTTTGAAGACAACGTTTTCGATTTTTTTCACCTTAGTAGGAGAACCACTCAGACCTAACCATTTGATATCAGCATTAATATCTTCTACGCCCCATTCATCTATTTTCAAATAAGGTTTAGATTCGAAGAGATCGTAATAATCTTCATTACGCTCTTGAAGCTCAGACATAGAAGTAGCTTTTTTGTATTTCATCACTAACTTAGCATTCCTAAATCTACATCTAGGAGAGCTATGATTGACAGTAATCAAACAAGGAAGTGGAGATTTAATAATTTCTACACCTCTATCTAATCTTCTTTTAATAGTAATGCTAGAAGTATCAACATCAATTAATTCTTCTGCATAAGTAATTTGAGGTATACCAAGTTTTTCGGCAGTTTGAGGTCCTACCTGTGCTGTATCACCATCGATAGCTTGTCTGCCGGTGAAAATTAAATTTACAGGCCATAGTTTTTTAATAGCCATAGAGAGAGCATAACTAGTAGCTAATGTATCACTACCAGCGAAGCGTCTATCTGTCAATAGATAACCTTTATCTGCTCCACGAAACAGTGCTTCTCTAATAATTTCATTGGCACGCACTGGGCCCATAGTTAAAAGGATAACCTCACTATCTTTAATTTTGTCTTTTACTCTAAGAGCCATCTCTAAGGCATGTAAATCTTCTGGATTAAAAATAACTGGCAACGCAGCTCTATTTACAGTACCATCCTCTTTCATGGCATCTTGAGTTACATTAGCAGTGTCTGGCACTTGCTTAGCTAACACTACAATTTTTAAGCTCATATATTTCCAATTTTCAATAATTAGTTTGCAAAGTTACTATTAAAAAATTATATAAAAATGTAAAAATTCAAATTTACCATTATTCATTTATAAAAAAAATTATAATTTCCTGAATAATTTTTATAAAAATTAGAAAAAAATGAGAATATTGAAAAAATTTGTTTATCTTTGCAATTGTATCAAAAATAATTAGTTATTTTAAAAAACAAAAAAATAAAAAGATATGAATAATCAAGTTTTTAAATTTGAAATGCCACAAAATGAACCTACTAAAGCTTTTGCTAAAGGAAGTAAAGAAAGAGAAGAAGTGTTAGCTGAATTAAAAAGGTTAAGTAGTCAAGAGATAGAAATACCTGTCATTATTGGTGGTAAAGAAATAAGAACTGGCAATACGGATAAAGTAGTGATGCCTCATAATCATCATAAAGCTTTAGCTACTTATCACAAAGCTGGTGAAAAAGAAATAAAAATGGCAATAGAAGAAGCATTGAAAGCTAAAAAAATGTGGGAAAATTTACCATTTATCGAAAGAGCTTCTATTATGCTTAGAGCAGCTGAGTTATTATCTACAAAATATAGAAGTTTAATACTTGCTTCTACTATGCTAGGACAAGATAAAAATGTTTATCAAGCAGAGATAGATGCAGCTTGTGAAACTATAGATTACCTAAGATATAATGCATATTTTGCTTCGAAAATATATTCAGATCAACCACGCTCTACTAGTGGTCAATTAAATTTTATTGAATATAGACCACTAGAAGGTTTTGTTTTTGCTGTTACTCCATTTAATTTCACTGCTATAGCTTCAAATTTAAATATGGGACCCGCATTAATGGGTAATACAACCATTTGGAAACCTTCACGTACTGCTTTATTTTCAAATTACTTCCTCATGCAAATTTATAAAGAAGCTGGTCTGCCAGATGGAGTACTTAACTTTTTACCAGGACAAGGATCTACAATAGGTGATATAGTATTATCTCATAAAGACTTAGGAGGATTACATTTTACTGGTTCTAATGAAACTTTTAATAGTCTATGGCAGCAAATTTCAAATAATTTGCGTAATTATCGTTCTTATCCTAGAATAGTTGGTGAAACTGGTGGTAAAGATTTTATCTTTGTACATAATTCTGCGGATCCTTTAGAGGTAGCTTCTTCTATAGTTAGAGGTGCTTTTGAATTCCAAGGACAAAAATGTTCTGCTGCATCTCGAGGCTATATCCCTAAATCATTATGGAATCAGGTAAAACAACATTTATTAGATCAAATTTCTCAAATTAAAGTAGGTGGAGTAGAAGATTTTAGCAATTTTGTAAATGCTGTAATCGATGAGCCATCATTTGATAAAATCATGTCATATATAAATTTTGCTAAACAATCTAATGAAGCAGAAATATTGATAGGTGGCGAAGGTGATAAATCTGTTGGATATTTCATAAAACCTACTGTAATAGTTACTACAAATCCTTATTTTAAAACTATGCAAGAAGAAATATTCGGTCCAGTATTTTCAATTTTTGTTTATGATGATGACAAATATCAAGAAACATTAGAGATTTGTAACAATACATCTCCATATGGTTTAACAGGATCGATTTTTGGCTATGACAGATTTGCTATTATGCAAGCATATGATACATTAAGATACGCTGCAGGTAATTTCTACATTAATGATAAACCTACTGGTGCAATGGTAGGAGTACAACCTTTTGGTGGTTCTAGAGCTTCTGGTACTAACGATAAAGCTGGTGGCTATTTCAACCTTTTACGTTGGACAAGTCCTCGTACAGTAAAAGAAACATTTCTGCCTCCGACAGATTTCAAATATCCATTTATGGAAATATAACAATTAAAATAAAATAATGAGAGAGCCCAGTTTTACTGGGCTCTTCTGCTTTTTATAAATCAGTTACAAATGATAATTAAAATGAAAGAGAGAAGTGAGTGGTAATGTTTTTATTAGTCCTGGATTTATAAAATATGATTGATCGATAAATTGTACTTGTCCATTAGTACATAATCGATTATAATTAAAATCTGCAATTATAGGACATTGTGTATATGATAAATTTATATTTGCAATAAAAATTAAAATTATAAAAAAATACTTTGTTTTCATCATGATTAAATAAGATTACATTACCTATTGCAAATTTATATAAATTCTCTTTAATTTATTAGGGAATTATAATTTTGTTAGTTTACATTTGGTATACAAATTAAAAAAATATTTAAATTATCTTAATATTGACAATAAATTTTGATATTTATTTATGTATTTTTTTAATGATAAATTTTATGATATCTATTAATATTAATAAAATTAATGCAAAAACTGATATTCTACCTATATAATCACCATAAATGGTATAAATAGTTTTATTATCCCATAGAGATAATGTAGCTACAAAAGCCGTTTCTTCCCAATAATTTGTATGAAATAATATTTCACCACGTCTATTAATAATACAACTAATACCAGTATTAGCTGCTCTAGCAATGTCTCTTCTCGTCTCTATAGCTCGGAGTGCTGCATAGGAATAATGTTGTCTATGGCCAGCAGTATTTTTCCACCAGCCATCATTCGTGATAACAAATAATATATTAGCTCCTAGATTAATAAATTCAGAAATAAATTCACCAAATACTGATTCATAGCATATGCCTACACCTACTTTGGCATTATTATGTTTATAAACAAATGGTATTGTATCTTTGCCGAGGCTACCAGATATTCCACCTAAATTAATAGCTAATTTTTCTATAGGTTTTATAATATTTTGATAAGGCATCTGCTCTACACCTGCCACTAATTTGATTTTGTGATAGCTACCGACTACTCCTGAAGTATCTATAAATAGAGCAGTATTATATGCATCATAGTAAAAGTCATAGTGTTTATTATATCGAGCTGTACTAGTGATTTTTTCTCCATCTTTAAATGCTTTATATGTGGATGCTCCTGTGATGTATAATGCATTAGGATATTTATCTTTTAAAATTTTTGCTATTTCATTTACACTATATGAACTATCGAATTCATCCTCCCATATGCCCTCTTGTATATTGCTTTCTGGTGAAACAATAAAATCCACATCTTTAGCATTTACATTATTGATTAGTTTTTTAATTATTGCGATATTATCTTGTGGTGAAATATTAAATTCCTCTTCATATGGATCCAAATTAGGTTGCAGTACTAATACTTTCACTTTATTATCATTCTCTAATGGTATGTTTCTATATCTAATGAGTGAATAAACAATTGGTGTTATTAAGATAAAAACAAAAATAAGCACATAAACATGAAAGGCTCTTTCTTTGTGCTTTTTGTAATAAATATATCTAATGATAAAATAAATAAGTATATTTATTAGCCATATCCAAAAAGTGCCACCTAAAACACCAGTGAATTCATACCATTGAATTATAGAAGGCATAGTAGAAAACACATTGCCTAATGTAAGCCATGGCCAGCTGAGCTGCCAATTAAAATGTAAATATTCAAAACAGATCCATAAAATCACATAAATAATGCCAATTCTATTAGTGCTTCCTAACCATTTTTTTAGGTTAAAAGCCATTTGTAATGTCAGTGACATGAGTGCTGCATTTGCTAAAATGACAAATACTGAACCTATAGCTGTTGCATACCAAATCCAATAACTAGTTAATGCATTCCACAGTAAAAATCCAGGATAAGTATAGCGAAATATGGCTCCACCAATGAATTTATCTCTATTATGTTCTATGTAATCTATTATCCATAAAAATGGTACTAAGCTAATCAAACTAAATAGAGGAACTCCTTTTAATGGCCAACTAATTATTAGTAGGCAACCGCCAATAATAGATGATAATATTAAATATTTCTTTTTGTGTTTATCTATATTTATCATAATTTATTTTATTATTGCAAAATAAAATAAATTAATTTTAATGTAATAAAATAATTTTTTGATCTCATAATAGTTATTTTATTTGTAAATTTGCTTTTATGAATGATATACCACTAGATAATAAAATACCTAAAAAGAGTTTGTTTAAAAAATTCAATTTAAATTATAAACCCAATCATTATTTTAAAAATTTTTCATAATTTTTTTAACATTTTTACTTTTATTTTGTCTAAAAAAAGAATTATATATTAATTTTGGGGAACTATCTATTTAAAATGAAAAATTTTTTATTTTATCTTTATTTAAAAAAAATATTTTTTATAATTATACTGTTTCATTATTCAAATTTATACTCTCAATCTGGGAATTGTGATATAAACACACCTTATTATTTAGTAGATTTATCATCATCTATAGATAGTGTTTGGATTTCTCCATTAGTAGTACGTGATGGTAATTGTTGCGGAACATCAAATCCAGATAGATGCATAGAGTTTTATATTACAATGAATCCAGGTACTATAGCTATTCGTTTTAGTATAAATTCAGGTGCTATACCACCTGGTTCTATGTTTTATCAAATTGAATGTGGCCCGCAAGTACCAGTGGGAGATGCTGTATGCTTGCAAGCACCAGGTCCATATACTTTAACTTTTTGCAAACCTGGGAATAATGAAAATACTTATAAAATAGAAGCTATTCCTGCTCCAAATACTGATTTTTTTTATGCTGATGTAAATGGTTATTGTTCTATAATGTTAAATGTTGTAGGTTTAGATCCAGCCACTGTTCACTGGACAGATATTTCTTATGGTGGATTATATGATAGCTATCTCAGCTGTACTAATTGCTTAACGCCTATAGTAAATTTTTTACCAGATCACCCTCCATATGTTGATTACAAAGTTTGTGGTGAAGTTTTAACTCCAGCATGTTCTGTAAGCTTAGAATTTTGTGATACAGTTAGAGTTTATTTTTATGATCAACTAAACGTTAGTTTGAGTGAAGATACTACATATATTTGTGAAGGTGAATCTCATATTAGTCTCATACCTACTGTAAGTGGCGGTTTACCTCCATATCAATTTTATTGGTATTTAGATGGTAGCATATTAAGTAATGATTCTATATTTGATGCATCTGAATCTGGAACTTACATATTAGAAGTTAGAGATTCTACTTATCCATCATGTTTACCATTTTTTGATACAATATTAGTCAATTTTGCTTTATTGCCGACCATTACTGCCACAGCAAATCCTGCTGAGATTTGTTTAGGAGAAAGTTCAGATTTGACAGTAAGTTCAGATATCACGGGAACGACGTTTAGCTGGTCAAATGGATTAGGGACCAATCCCAATGTAACAGTTAGTCCAACGACTACAACGACATATTCAGTAACAGGTACAACGTTAGAAGGTTGCACAGGCACAGCAACAGTTACAGTAACTGTTCATCCATTGCCGACAATTACTGCCACAGCAAATCCTGCAGAGATTTGTCTAGGAGAAAGTTCAGATTTAATGGTAAGTTCAGATATTCCTGGGACAACGTTTAGTTGGTCAAATTCTCTTGGCACCAATCCCAATGTAACAGTAAGTCCAACGACTACAACGACATATTCAGTAACAGGTACAACGTTAGAAGGTTGTACAGGCACAGCATCAGTTACAGTAACTGTTCATCCATTGCCAACAATTACAACTATAGCTACACCATCAGAGATTTGTTTAGGAGAAAGTTCAGATTTGACAGCAAGTTCAGATATTCCTGGGACGACGTTTAATTGGTCAAATGGATTAGGAACCAATCCCAATGTAACAGTTAGTCCAACAGCTACCACAACATATTCAGTTACTGGCACAACAACAGAAGGTTGTACAGGTACAGCAGCAGTAACAGTAACCGTTCATCCATTGCCAATGATTACAGCAATAGCAACACCATCAGAGATTTGTTTAGGAGAAAGTTCAGATTTGACAGTAAGTTCAGATATTCCTGGGACAACGTTTAGCTGGTCAAATTCTCTTGGCACCAATCCCAATGTAACAGTTAGTCCAACGACTACCACTACATATTCTGTTACTGGCTCAACAGCAGAAGGTTGTACAGGCACAGCATCAGTTACAGTAACTGTTCATCCATTGCCGACCATTACTGCAACAGCAAATCAATCAGAGATTTGTCTAGGAGAAAGTTCTGATTTAATGGTAAGTTCAGATATTACTGGGACAACGTTTAGCTGGTCAAATGGATTAGGAACCAATCCCAATGTAACTATTAATCCAACGACTACAACGACATATTCAGTTACTGGTACAACTAATGAAGGTTGCACTAGCACAGCAGTAGTAACAGTAACTGTTCATCCATTGCCGACCATTACAGCCACAGCAACACCCTCAGAGATTTGTCTAGGAGAAAGTTCAGATTTAATGGTAAGTTCAGATATTTTTGGGACAACGTTTAGTTGGTCAAATGGATTAGGAACCAATCCCAATGTAACAGTAAGTCCAACGACAACCACTACATATTCAGTTACTGGCACGACTAATGAAGGTTGCACAGGCACAACGTTAGTTACAGTAACTGTTCATCCATTGCCAACAATTACTGCAACAGCAAATCCAACAGAGATTTGTTTAGGAGAAAGTTCAGATTTGACAGTAAGTTCAGATATTCCTGGGACAACGTTTAGCTGGTCAAATGGATTAGGAACCAATCCCAATGTAACAGTTAGTCCAACGACTACCACGACATATTCAGTCACTGGTACGACTAATGAAGGTTGCACAGGCACAGCAACAGTTACAGTAACTGTTCATCCATTGCCGACAATTACTGCCACAGCAAATCCTGCAGAGATTTGTCTAGGAGAAAGTTCAGATTTAATGGTAAGTTCAGATATTCCTGGGACAACGTTTAGTTGGTCAAATTCTCTTGGCACCAATCCCAATGTAACAGTAAGTCCAACGACTACAACGACATATTCAGTAACAGGTACAACGTTAGAAGGTTGTACAGGCACAGCATCAGTTACAGTAACTGTTCATCCATTGCCAACAATTACAACTATAGCTACACCATCAGAGATTTGTTTAGGAGAAAGTTCAGATTTGACAGCAAGTTCAGATATTCCTGGGACGACGTTTAATTGGTCAAATGGATTAGGAACCAATCCCAATGTAACAGTTAGTCCAACAGCTACCACAACATATTCAGTTACTGGCACAACAACAGAAGGTTGTACAGGTACAGCAGCAGTAACAGTAACCGTTCATCCATTGCCAATGATTACAGCAATAGCAACACCATCAGAGATTTGTTTAGGAGAAAGTTCAGATTTGACAGTAAGTTCAGATATTCCTGGGACAACGTTTAGCTGGTCAAATTCTCTTGGCACCAATCCCAATGTAACAGTTAGTCCAACGACTACCACTACATATTCTGTTACTGGCTCAACAGCAGAAGGTTGTACAGGCACAGCATCAGTTACAGTAACTGTTCATCCATTGCCGACCATTACTGCAACAGCAAATCAATCAGAGATTTGTCTAGGAGAAAGTTCTGATTTAATGGTAAGTTCAGATATTACTGGGACAACGTTTAGCTGGTCAAATGGATTAGGAACCAATCCCAATGTAACTATTAATCCAACGACTACAACGACATATTCAGTTACTGGTACAACTAATGAAGGTTGCACTAGCACAGCAGTAGTAACAGTAACTGTTCATCCATTGCCGACCATTACAGCCACAGCAACACCCTCAGAGATTTGTCTAGGAGAAAGTTCAGATTTAATGGTAAGTTCAGATATTTTTGGGACAACGTTTAGTTGGTCAAATGGATTAGGAACCAATCCCAATGTAACAGTAAGTCCAACGACAACCACTACATATTCAGTTACTGGCACGACTAATGAAGGTTGCACAGGCACAACGTTAGTTACAGTAACTGTTCATCCATTGCCAACAATTACTGCAACAGCAAATCCAACAGAGATTTGTTTAGGAGAAAGTTCAGATTTGACAGTAAGTTCAGATATTCCTGGGACAACGTTTAGCTGGTCAAATGGATTAGGAACCAATCCCAATGTAACAGTTAGTCCAACGACTACCACGACATATTCAGTCACTGGTACGACTAATGAAGGTTGCACAGGCACAGCAACAGTTACAGTAACTGTTCATCCATTGCCGACAATTACTGCCACAGCAAATCC
>Ga0208462_1000655_pt1 | contig 31686 bp, 33 predicted proteins | sample AD_SCU001_MetaG_FD_184452 | JGI IMG/M metagenome (GOLD analysis project Ga0208462, IMG submission 184452) | Active sludge microbial communities of municipal wastewater-treating anaerobic digesters from China - AD_SCU001_MetaG (SPAdes) (version 2) | ecosystem: Engineered > Bioreactor > Anaerobic...
GTGGTTGTCTGGCGCAGGATCTGGAGTATCACCTCAGACTTGCGCTTCGCCGTCCATCGTTGCTGCTCTGCCATATCCTCTCTCCTTGCTCAGTATATCTGGTCTGAACAAAGAGGGGGACACTGTACATTTCTAAATAAACCAATTCATGCTTACCTTTTTTTATTGTTTTAATAATTTTATAACCAACTTTCAGGTTTGAATGAATGCTTCTCTCGTTATTTCGCATTATTATAATCTTCTTCATTTATTGTTATAATGCAATCAGTCCAATTTGCCATCAGCTTTTCCAATGGATAATATAATAACCAATTTAGAATAGGAGCCCCTTTATAAAAATGAAAGCCATGAGACATATATATAATTTTTAGGCCATCTTTCCTAAATTTTTTCCCTGCAATCCTTGAAATAGCTCCCCCTACTGGCGTATGGCAATAGATTACATCATATTGTCCTTCGCTTATGATTGATTTTAACTCTTTTATACCCTTTATCGTCCCACTACTGAATGGAGATCGCGTCCATGATGTACATATTTGCTTGTTACAATAGGGAATATGCTCCTTCCCCGAACATGCTACATCTACTTGCCATCCCAATTCTCTCATTCTTTTTATAGTAGGAATATGGAATTTAAGTACATGTTCCTTTGCTACATTTGCAACCAACAAAACTTTTACATGGTGTTCATTCATGATTATCACTCAATTCTATTAATTTATCTTGCTCGTTCCGCCTTCAACCACGCTATCATCTTTTCCAAAGACATGAAGGCTACCCAGGAAACACTTGACGTCCATTCCGAAGCTCAACTTCTTCGTATACTCTCCATCCAATTTCGCTTTCACGGGTATCTCCAACTCGTCACGGCCATTAATCTGTGCCCAGCCAGTCAAACCAGGTTTGATATCATTAGCGCCCCATTTGTCACGTTCACTTGTCAACCAGTCTTGGTTCCAGAGAGCAGGACGAGGTCCGATCACACTCATATTCCCAATAAATATGTCCCAAATCTGAGGAAGCTCGTCCAATGAATGCGCTCTGATAAACTTCCCGCTCCTCGTTATATACTGCTCTGGATTTTCCAACATGTGGGTTGGTTTATCGTGAGGTGTGGACATCTTCATAGAGCGGAATTTGTGGAGTTTAAATATGTTATCTCCAAGAACCATGGCTCCAGCTTCTCCTGCTGTAACAGAGGCATTTTTCATGCAAAAAAATGCGCTGCGCCGTCCCAATCCTTTCATCTCTCATACATCTCCTCTTGTGTATTCATTTTATTCCAGATCGCTTTTCTGTCCTCCGGATGATTCTTCAGGTACTCCACCATAGCATCGCCCACCGGACACTCCTTGTTTCTCTCATCACCGTAGAGGATCCAGTCTGACCCGACCCCAAGGGCTTTCTCGAGCCTTAGCGCCATACGCGGGGTGACTTCTTTCTTTCCGTTCTCTATGTCACTGACTGTTTTGGTGGTACCACGAATCTTCGCAGCCAATTCGGCTTGGCTGAGTCCTTTCTCCATCCGAGTGGACTTTATTCGTAGCCCCTTCTCGTTTTTTTCCAGTGATGACCCTTCCTCAAAGTCTACGAGGAACATCGATACCTCGCACTTACCCCCCAACCATTCGGGGTTCACGTGGAGACTCTTGGACACCGATTCAAGGAACATTGCCTTGGGCTTTGATTTACCGGATTCCACATGCTTGATATATTCTCCGGAGTATCCGCACAGACTGCCCATTCTTCCATAGGTCAGTCCGAGGGTGTTTCTTATCAAAGCAATTCTTTCAGCAATAGTCATAGGTTCTCCAGGGACCTGATCAAGACATCTTCGGTGCACTCAACAGCCTGATGCAAACAGAATCCGTCTGTCCCCGATAAAATTTCAAAGTATGCTGGCTCATAGAATAATTCCACACCCGATTACCGAGTGACGGGTGCGTATCGATATCAACACATCCCTGAAAGCTTGGCTTCATCAGAGTAAGAATGAACCAGGACTATTCTTCCCACGCTCAGGAAATCGAAGAAAAGTGTTGTGAACAGGCGGTTAATAACTTATATTAGTTGCAATATATTATATTATTTGGAGCTTTCTACGGTGTACGACTACTATCTCACATTGGAACAGGCATCACGTTACTCTGAGATTCCCGTAAAGAGTTGGCTCAAGTGGATAGCTCAGGGATTGGTGACAGCCGATTCGGAGATTCTTTCGGAAGCTCCCGATTCTGACAAGGCAAAGCTGATCAGAATTTCCCTATCGTCACTGCCCAGACATGCCTCACAGAGATATATCAGAGAGAATTTGCTGGCTTCTTCCTATTTCAGCCTGGACCTGATCGGTTTCAGGACACGTCATGGCCAGGAAGATTATCTGCAGTTGCTGGGTGTGATCGAGGAACTGAAAGAGGCTAGCGAGATCCGTTATACCGCAAGGTTGACGACGTATGCGGATTTGAAATGCCTCGCGAAGAAGCATCATCAGAACGTACGCACCCTTTATAAATATGAGGATACATTCATGAGCAACATCATCACGAAGCTCGGGCAACAAAATCCCAAGACATACAAGTCAAGGCAACTCTGCCAGCTCAGCGAAAGTTTCATCGCCTTCCGGTTCTCTCAACCGAACGCGGGCAGCCAGAATGAGATCTTGAACGATCTCCGAAGTACGGCTGCAAAGCTCGGAAAGAACGCATGCCTTCGTTGTCCGTACAACCAGGAAAGTAAATCACATCAGCGTTTGAAAACAAGATTTCCTGATGCGGCAATCAAATGCAGGACGGTCGGCAGCGGAATGATCGTTCCGGAATCCAGATACCCGGTCAACCGCTTCCTCGCTTCGCTACCCGACCAGGAAATCTGTTACGGGCGCCAAGGCTACAACGCATGGGCAGACAGGTTCATGCACAAAACGATACGGACCAAGCCTCCTTCGGTGAATGAGGTCTGGTTCGGCGACCATCACTTGTGTGATGTGGTAGTAATCATAGGGAAAGACATGAAGACCGGAGAACCAATTCTAGGCCGCCCCTGGGTCACCGCTTGTTCGGATGCCGCCTCCGATGCCCTTGTCGGATCGGTTGTCACTTTACGTCCGAACAAACAGACCATCGCGGAATGCTTCTGCCGAGCCGCTGCCTTCACCTTGGATTCTCCATTTTATGGGTTGTGCGAGGTCTTCTACGTCGACAGGGGCAAAGATTACAAAGCGACTCTCGTCGAAGGACGTGACTATGCAATGCGTTCGAGGATCGACCAGGAGCTCCATCTGAACCGAGCTTTCTGTGACAACCCGCTCCTACCAGCCTTGAATGTCACCGTGCATCATGCACTTCCGAGGGCAGGGAGGTCCAAGACCATCGAGCGGATATTCGGAACTATCGAACGAAAATGGATCCGCAAGCTTCCTGGTTGGACCGGCAACTGCCGTGAAGAACGGCCTTTCGACTTCTATCGTGAACAGAAGAATCTAATCAGGCACGGAAAACTTATGACGATCGAGGAGTTTGCCCGTTATTGGTTCGACATCATCATTCCAGGATACAACGGATATTCGGCAACTCCGGAAAAGATGCCTCCCATCAATCGATACCGGAATGCACCGAGGGCGAATACGATCATCCCCGACTGGAACACGCTGTCGGTTTTCATGGTGGAGAAACCAAGGCACAAAATCCATTGCCAGGGCATCAAATACCGCGGGGAGTTCTATTGGCATCCGGACCTTCGCGACCACGTGAATGAGTACGCGTTGATCTTCGACTTCGACCAATCCTTCTGCCACAGCATCAGCGTCATCATTGATGGTCATTACTTGTGTGAGGCCGAGCCTATCGTACATCACTCCGTTATGGAGCGCGACCGACTCAAACTTGCTCGGCACATCGAGGAACAGAAGATCCAACGCAGGCGGATAAGTCACCATGTCGCATGCATCAAGCAGAGCATCAAGTTGTCCGGCATCCAATCCCACCGATACACCGAGTACGAACCTGACGATGAACCTCAGACACAAGAATCTCTCACAGCTTATGGGGAAGCAATTGATTTCGATCGGGATAAGGCTGAAGCCTCAATCCTTTCCGACACAGCGAACGAGTTGGTGAAAGTCGCCTCGGCAACACAAGAAGCTGTCAACAGGATCGTCCAGGGACCCGAGGAAGCTCCATTGACAGATTTCTTTAGGAAACTGGCCGGTAGTGAACTTCGTCGTTCCGATGATCAAGATAAAATTCAGGAGGATGGCCAACAATGAAAGAAAAGGAAAAAACCTCCTATTCAATCGCGGTCCAGCAGAACCAATTCAAGATGGTCCGCTACCCGGATTATGAAGCGGCCTACGGCCAGATCGCCACCGCTGCAAGATACCACAAGATGTGCCGCATCATTGGACATCCCGGATCGGGAAAAACCTCACTGCTTCTTGATTATCAGCAGAATAATGCCAACACTTACTATATCTGCCCACCAAAAGGGTGTCCCCAGAAGGACCTTCTCAGGCTTCTGTGCACACCGATCGATTTCTATCCCGGAAACGAAACCATGTGCGGGCTCTCGCAGTTGCTCATCACCCATCTCAACAGCAGGCCGATGGATACAACCTTTCTTATCGACGAGGCTGACAATCTTTGTGGAAGCAACAGCAGCATCCGCAAGCTGGATCTAGTCCGGTATGTATGGGATTTCACCAGAACAAAGGTATCTTTCATTTTTGCCGCGCCGCATGATCTCGAGGCTTTGCTCAAGAAGGGCAAGGAAAACATATCCAATTCACAGTTCTATCGGCGCTGTTCCGTCCATGTCATGTCCGGTATGCCTCTCGACTCCATCAAGGAATTTCTTGAAAACATCGAAAGCGAGTTTCATGTAAGATTCGAGCATGCAGCCAGGATATATCTCACAAAACGAATATCAGACTCAGAAAGAGGCGGTATCGGCATCGTAGCGGAGATCATCGAGAAATGCCTGATGATTCTCCTGCCTCCTTGGGGCGACTATATCGATGCCATTACGCTTAACGATTTCAGTCGTGAAGAGGCTCTCCTATTCTTCGAAGAATTGCCGGAACAGACCATCACGATGGCTTTGGTAAAGGATGCCTGCTCCATGCATAAATAGCAATTTGGTTAATTTGCATAACGGGTTCATCCATCCGAGAATGTCGCACTTTACTGATCAACAATCTAAGCGGTTACACCAGGGCCGAAGTTTACTTACCTTATGTTCGAAATACCGTTACTTTTCTCAATTCCAAATTGTCTACAAAAGATAGAAGTCTTTTAATATCGCCTAAGGAATGAAACCCGATATACCATTCTGCATTACATTTCCGGGATATTTCCTTGAAATAAGAATAATCGACTTCTGATAGTGAGTGGCCAAACACAAATACTTTCTCAACATCTGAAAGCCCATTAAAAAACCACATATTTTGATTAATAATGTCACTACAGTTTTTAGTGGTAGCATCATCATACCATGCCGTTTCTCTAGCCGCTGTTTCAAAAGCTGTGTCCATGATGTATTTTTTATATGGGTCCTTGAACTTGAATGATTTCATCTCAACCTTATTCCATTCTCCCGCTTCCACATCCGGCCTGTGTCCGAGGATGAGCTTGTCAGGCTTGCCTGGTTTTCGACTCCTTCTGCACCCATGGATGTAACAGATGTTGTTCGCCTTTGCCCCATAAAGAACCTCTATGAATTCTGTGTAGTTGAAACACAATACTCGATAATCTCCATGAAGCATCGAAAACGGTTTGCTTTCAGATTCCACCGATAATGTCTTAACCCACTTGCTTATCCTTCGATTTAATACATGAGGAATTTCAAAAGCAGGTGATATTGCTGTCTCCACCGCTGCAAAATAGTCGGCAGCTTGAGCATCAGGATCATACGCATCAAAGTCATCAAGCCACATATCAATATTATCCCGGTTGAGAAACATGGTGTATTGTAATTTCCCTAATGACTCTTCCAGATTTGACCATAAATCGTTTGTGTTCAGATACGTCTCCAAATTGAAACGTAATGAATTATTCTTCCCCAATGTCTTCTGGAAATCCCAATAGGATGATTTTACCCCATGCATTATATCGAATCCATTTCCCAGAACAACAAGCGTATGTAAAGGATTGTCGATAGTTAGACTATTGAATTGAATTTGAGGAAACGGAATAGATTCAAGAATTTTTCCCAATTCCTTTTCATCTGCTTCAGCTTGTTTTTGTTGTATTTCCTTATTCTTTTCCTCTAGCCTAGCCTTTTCTTCAGATTCCAGCACTTTTCTGGCAGTCTTGCGTAGCTCTCTGCATTCTTTACAACGTTTCGGTAATACAAATCTCTTCGAATCAAAATAACTCTGTTCTTCTGGAGATAATTGAAATTCTTTACCACACTCTTTACATATGGATACAATCGGCTTGTAATATTTCTTTCCTACCATAAATCACAAAATGTCCTTTAAACCATTCTATGGACTAATCACTTTGGTTGTACGTGGTACCGATAGTTCATACATGGTATTGGCTAGAAATAAACTTGATATCTAGATCTCTGATAGTTTCATTTATCGGATCCCCGAGTGACAAATAGAAAACATCACCAGATCTAACCGCTTTTATAATAAGATCAAGGTGATTTTTATTTTCACATTTGACTCTGTACTTATAGATCTTTTCATTGCTAACAGAAGGGATATAAGCGATTGGAGTTAAACTTATTCCAAGATTTGACTTCTCTTTCTCTAAATTAAAGAATTTGATATTAATATGTTCATCTAGGCCAGAAATCTCAAGATTCCAAACTCCATAATTTGCTTCTTCATTCCAATATAGGAATTCGATATTTGCGGATTTCGCCGACATACCACGACCCTCCAAATTAGGTTTAGAATAGTTGCAATTTTATTGATTGTTATAAAAAATAACATCTTTAGCTAGAAGGATTAAAACCAAAATTATTGAAATTGTGAATGTTGTACGTAATACCGATAGTTGTAACGGGTTATTCGTCCGAGAATGGCGCACTTTTCTGATCAAAATTCGGAGCGGTTACAAGAAGTACTCATTTTGAGCAATTCCTCTCAATGACGTTATAGAATACATAAATCCTAATATACAAACTTCCCATCTGCAACGTTCTTCAAGTGCTGACCATAGGGGCTCTTGCCATAACGAGCTGCAGATTCAAGGAGTTTTTCCTTTGAAATCCATCCATGATGGAATGCAATCTCTTCAGGAGCAGAAATCTTCACTCCCTGGCGTTTCTCAATCATCTGGACAAATTCAGCAGCTTCTACAAGGCTGTCCATTGTCCCGGTGTCCAACCAGGCAAAACCACGGCCCAAGAGCTGGACATCTAGGATATGCTCTTTCAGATAAATCTCGTTAAGTGAAGTAATCTCCAATTCTCCTCTATCAGACGGCTTAACCTGTTTTGCCTTAGCAGATACACCTGCTGGGTAGAAGTACAATCCAGTAACAGCATAGTTTGACTTTGGTTTCTTAGGTTTCTCTTTCAATGAAGTAGCTTTTCCGTTCGAGTCAAAAGCAACTACTCCGAAACGCTCCGGATCATTCACATAATAACCGAATACTGTAGCACGCTTATTCTTTTCTGCATCAACAACAGCTTCACGCAGGATGCTTCCGAATCCGTTTCCATAGAAGATATTATCGCCGAGAACCATCGCACATGCATCTGAACCGATGAATGATTCTCCCAGGATGAAAGCCTGGGCAAGTCCGTCTGGCGAAGGCTGAATACAATATGACAACGAAACACCGAACTGGGAACCATCTCCCAACAGATGCTCAAATCTGGGAGTATCTTCAGGGGTAGAGATAATCAGAATATCTTTGATTCCAGCCAACATGATTGTTGATAAAGGATAATAGATCATTGGCTTGTCATACACCGGAAGCAACTGCTTCGATGTAACCATTGTCAACGGATAAAGACGGGTTCCTGCCCCACCTGCAAGAATAATACCTTTCATAACTCTCTACCTTTGTTTCCTCTCTTATGAATCAATATCAGTCTCTATTTCCATACATCTGTTCATAGTACTTCATGTACTCTCCAGATGTGCATTCAGCCATCCAGTCCATGTGCTCCTTATACCACTGGATTGTAAGCTTGATTCCATCCTTGAACATGGTGGTAGGTGCCCAACCAAGTTCTTTCATGGCCTTTGAAGGATCAATGGCATACCTCTGGTCATGCCCCTTGCGATCAGCAACATACGTGATCAAAGACTCTGGCTTTCCAAGCTCCTTGAGGATAATCTTCACAATCTCGATATTGGCTTTCTCGTTGTGTCCTCCAAGATTATAGACCTCCCCAACCTTACCCTTCTCCAACACTGCCAGAATACCGTAACAGTGGTCTTTTACATAAAGCCAGTCACGGACATTAAGACCTTCTCCGTAGACAGGAAGCGGTTTGTCATGGGAAGCATTATTGATCATGAGGGGAATAAGCTTCTCGGGGAACTGGTAGGGACCATAGTTGTTAGAGCACCTGCTGATTGTCACTGGAAGCCCATAGGTTCTGTGATAAGCAAGTGCAAGAAGATCTGCAGAAGCCTTTGAGGTTGAATAAGGAGAAGAAGTATGTATGGGGGTATCCTCATGGAAGAACAGATCAGGTCTGTCCAAAGGAAGATCCCCATAGACTTCATCAGTTCCGACCTGATGGAACCGTTTCACTCCATACTTACGGCAAGCATCCATCATGACCTGCGTGCCCAGAATGTTTGTCTCTAAAAAGATTCCAGGATTCTCAATTGAACGGTCAACATGAGACTCGGCTGCAAAGTTCACGACAATTGATGGTTTCTCTTTCTCGAATATTTCAAATATACCTTCCCTGTTCCTAATATCCTCTTTGTAGAAGACGAAGTTAGGATTCTTCATTGCCTCATTAAGTGTATGGATGTTTGCAGCATATGTCAGTGCATCGACGCACACCACTTTCCATTCCGGCCGCTTCTCAAGAAGCATATATATGAAATTGGAACCGATAAAACCGGCACCGCCTGTGACAAGTATTGCTTTCTTCATGAATAACCTCCACCAGGCAAATCAAATGCTCTTCTACTGCTCTACAACCCAAGGTTTGTATTCTTTTCCCTCGAGTATATCCGCAATCCGTTCACATGCATGACCATCACCATATGGATTGCATGCATGTGACATTTTCTCATATTCTTCACCATTTTCAAGTAGAAGTTTAAAGGTGCTATAGATTGTTTCTTCGTTTGTTCCAACCAGCTTTAATGTTCCTGCTTCAACACCTTCTGGTCTCTCTGTTGTATCGCGCATAACAAGAACAGGAACACCATAACTGGGACACTCTTCCTGGATTCCACCAGAGTCAGTAAGACACAGATAGCTTCTTGCTTCGAAGTTATGGCAATCGAAAACCTCAATTGGTTCAATAATATGAATCTGTTTGCAATTACCAAGTTCTTCTTCTGCCGCTTGACGAACAACTGGATTCATATGTATAGGGTAAACAGCCTTACACTCCGGATGCTCGTTCAAAACTCGTCGGATTGCTCGGAACATATGATGCATGGGCTCGCCAAGATTCTCACGACGATGAGCAGTAATGAAAATAAGTTTGCCATCCCCCACCCAATCCAACTCAGGATGAGTGTATTCTTGTCTGACAGTATGCTGCATTGCATCTATGACTGTGTTGCCCGTGATGTAGATACTCTTGGGGTCCTTGCCTTCCTTTATTAGATGATTAGCAGCCAGTTGTGTGGGTGCAAAATTGTACTTGCTGACAATACTGACAGCCTGACGGTTGAATTCTTCAGGGTAAGGAGAAAAAATGTTGTAGGTCCTGAGACCGGCCTCGACATGTCCAACAGGAATCTGGAGATAGAAGCAGGCAAGTGCAGTAACAAACGTAGTTGAAGTATCTCCATGAACCAGAACCACATCAGGTCTTTCTTTATCCAACACCTCTTTGATTCCATTCAGGATGTTGGTTGTGATATCAAACAACGTCTGACGATCCTTCATAATATTCAGATCATAATCAGGAATGACATCAAATGTCTTCAAAACCTGATCGAGCATCTGACGGTGCTGTGCTGTAACGCATACAACAACGTTTAGTCCTTCTCTTTTCTTCATTTCATTTACCAAAGGACAAATCTTGATTGCCTCAGGACGAGTTCCAAATACGCACATTATTTTTTTCATTTGTTTATTACCCTTTTGCTTTGTTGCTTCTTAAGCCTTACAATTGAGCCTCTGCGAGATATCTATGAACAGCGTCTTGCCATATTGGAAGAGGATTAAATCCTCTTTCAATCAGTTTCGCTTTATCTAATCTAGAATTGTGTGGCCGATTTGCTTTTGAGAGACCATATTCTTCAGTTGATACTGGTAATACTCTTGACTGCAATCCATACTGTTTAAAGATTTCTACACAAAAATCATACCATGAAATATATCCACCTGGCTCTGATTCAGAATTTGTTGCATGATATACCCCGTATTTTTCAGTTTCAATCATATCAACTAATAATCGAGCAAGATCAAGGGTATATGTAGGAGTTCCAATTTGGTCGTTAACTACTCTAACAGATTCATGCGTTTTCCCAACATTAATCATCGTCTTAATGAAATTCTTTCCATTCAGTCCAAAAACCCATGCAATACGAACAATAAAATACTTCTCTAACATTGAGGTAATAGCATATTCGCCTTCAAGTTTGCTTTTTCCATATACATTCAGAGGATTATAGCACTTATCATCAGCTTTCCATGGTCTATCACCTTGTCCATCAAATACATAATCAGTAGAAATGTAAACCATCTTCGCATTGATGGATTTGGCAACTCTTGCTATGTTCTCAGTTCCTTTAGCATTAATATCAAATACTCTAGCCTTGTACTCTTCTTCCTCTGCCAAATCTACAGCAGTCCAAGCAGCACAATGAATTATCACATCGGGATGAATGGAACTAATAACCGATAATACAGCATCTTCATTGGTAATATCCAATTGCACATAATCCACCTTCGTAACTGGAGTTCCATCATCTATACCAGAATAGCTTTGGTGAATATCACTTCCCACAACAGTCTTCCCTCTAGAGAAGGCTTCATTCAAAACATCATGACCAAGTTGCCCATTTACGCCTGTTACAAAAACTATCATTAATGAATGCTCTCCTCAGCATTTATATAGAATGCTAAATCCCAGGTTCTTTGTTTATTTTCAAACCAATGACTGAATCCACAAGCTTATATATCTATCTGTTTATTATTCTTCTTGCCACTATAAGTGCAGACTCTAAGGCTTGATCCATATTATAGTATTTAAAATTAGCTAACCTGCCACAAATAAATAAATTATTAATTGAATAGGTTAATTTCAAATATTTATTATACTTCTCCTTACTATCTGCAGTAATGATTGGATAATATGGTTCATTTTTTTGACCTGGAACGAATTGAACTGAGTACTCCTTTTCATAAGTTGTCCCTTTTCCTTTTTGGATAGGAAGTTTATTATATTCAACAATTCGCACATAATCAGTAGCTTGTGGGTATGCAACTACTGGCATATCTTGCATATTTGCAATATTCTCATGATGCCATTCAAATCGCAAGCTTCTATAGGGCAATTCACCAAAACAATAATTGAAGAGTTGATCAATCGGACCAGTAAACACTATTGGGAAATCAACAGGTTTTCCATTGTATGACAAATTGCATCCATCTAGTGTTATACGTGATAAAGCTTCAACATTTAGCTCAATTGAAATATTCTTGTGATTCAGAAGGCTACTGAAAAAAGAAGAATAACTTTCATGAGGCATTACTTGGTATTCATCATCAAAATAACCTTCTTTATAGTTAAACCGAAGTGGTACTCGAGCAAGAACACTTGGATCTATCTCAGAAGGAGATATACCCCATTGTTTTGCAGTATACAACTTATAATCATTATCAAAGAGAAATTGTGCATAGTTTCGAACTATTGGATTCGTTGAGTTTAGTACTTCCATAACTGTTGCTGTTTCCCTTTGAGGAAAATCTTTCCTAATCTCTTTTTTTAGAATCTCCGCATCTCTCTCAGAATAGAAATCATCAATCGTTTGAAAATTAAAAGGTGTTGGAGTACACTTTCCATTGATTACTGCACCACATGTTAGTCGGAAATCATCCCATTGGGCAAATCTACATATGTAATCATACAATTCTTTTTTAGCAGTATGAAAAGTGTGTGGACCATAATCATGAACAAGAAAACCATACTCATCAACACGATCATGCATGTTTCCTCCGATATGATTACGGCGTTCAAGGATTGACACAGAAAAACCATGCTCAGCCAGTTCTCTTGCTACAACAGAGCCTGTTATTCCACATCCAACAACTAAAGCTCTTTTCATCATTTCACCACTCGTTGTTTGAAATCATTGAAACTCATTAGGTTTAAATCTTTTTCGCTAATGATTAGTTTTTCTTCACCCCCAATTATACCGAGTGGCCATTCAATCCCAATATCTGAATCATTGTATTTAATGCCTGAATCTCCTGGCCCATAGAAAACTTCCGATGCTTTATAGCTCATAATAGAATCCTCTATCGCAAGATAACCTTGTCCAAATCCTTCAGGACATAAAACACATAATGGCTCTTCACCCTTAAGCTCAAAAGAGCGATATAAACCAAAAGAATCAGATTCCGGGCGAAGATCAACAATCACGTAATATACCCTTCCACTTATACATCTCATAAGCTTGGGTTGTGGTTTTTCAAGCTGAAAATGAATGGCTCGTATTACTCCTCTTTTTGAAAATGTATAGAATGTTTCTTTGAGATTATAGTTTATTCCGGCTGATTTAAATGCATCAATATTGTAGTCTTTAATCAAACATCCTCGTTCATCTGTTGCGAGGAATGGCCTAATTAAAAATGCACCTTTCAACTCAAGCTCTTGGAATTCGAACTTCTTTATCATTATAACCCTTCCTTCTTGATGTATTCAGATGTCATATGAATCCCTTCTTCAAATGAAACTCGATTCTGATAACCGGTATCCTTTTCCACCTTTTTCATATCAAATTGACTGTAATTGATATCTACCCCTTTGAATGGGATATCTCCAAGCCCAATCGATACACCAGGGGCTACAATATCTCTCATTGTTATAAGAAATTCTCTTAAAGGTTTTGGATCACCACTTCCAATGTAATAACGCGTAAATCCAGTCCCTTTCTCCGCCACCTCAATGATGGAATTAATTGCATCTGTGATATAAACAAAATCATATGACTGCTTACCATCAGTAAAAGAACAATGCTCTCCTTTTAGAAGTTTAACAATTGAGGAATAAATTAACCTAGCAGATTTCTCACCTACTCCATAGATATTTGTAATGATGATAGGAATGAATTCGACACCGTACTGGAAAGCAACGGTCTCACCCATCAAGTGTGCTGCCAGTTTTCCAGTTCCATAAATATATCCACCAGAAGGTTCAATACCATCTGATTGAAGATACTCATATGTTTCCATCTCGTTTATGCTTGAAGCATATATTATCCGTGGGCAATGAATTAATGCTGCCAATTGTACGTAATCACATGTTAGGCGAACATTATCTAATTGAACATTATAATCGGCCCTAATTGGGCCAGAAGTTCCAACCCAGGCAAGATCAAAAAAGCAGGAATACTCATCTGTAAGCTCTTTTGCAATTAGATCTATTGTTTTATCTTTAACTGAAATACATTTAGAGCACGCTAAGAGCTCATTGTCAAATCGCACATCAAGAGCAGTCACACAATAACCTCGGGAAACAAGCTGTTTAATTAGGCTTTTCCCTATAAAACCGCTTGAACCAGCAACTATTACATTCTTCATTCATCGATCTCCAAATAATTTATTGACGAGCATCTCCGACACATTAACGACAGTTTGTACGTTTTCCACAGAAGGAATTGATTTGTTTGTCCATACAATCTCTTACATCACCGCCTGATTGCCAGCATTTAGTCCATTCAACTACTTTTTGAATTGCCACATCTAGATTCCATTTAGGCTGCCAACCAAATGTTGTTTTCAACTTTGAACAATCAAGCTTTAGGAAGTTTGCCTCGTGTGGACCACCATCATACTTGTTAATCCATTTCAAGTTCCCGCCCCAATGCTTTACGAATGTATCTACAAGAGTTCCAGTCTGGAAGCAATCTTTATCATCCGGACCAACATTATAATAACCAGCATATTTCCCATCCTCATATTGTCTTGCTGCAATCATTAGGTAAGCAAAAATAGGTTCAAGAACATGCTGATAGGGTCTAGTCGAATACGGATTTCGCACAATGATATCTTCACAGTTAATTGCAGCTCTCACGCAATCGGGAATGATTCTGTCTTTTGCAAAGTCTCCACCGCCGATAACATTACCGGCACGAGCTGTAGAAATAGCAGTATGCCTATCTGCAAAGAAACTGTTCTTATAACTATGCGTGACAAGTTCCGAACAGGATTTAGAGTTAGAATAAGGATCAAAACCATCAAGTGGCTCGTTTTCTCTATAACCCCACTCCCATTCCCTATTTTCATACACTTTATCTGTTGTAACATTTAGAAATGATTTGACACAAGGATTCAACCTGACACATTCAAGTATGTTAACAGTACCCATCACATTTGTGAAATATGTTCCAACAGGATCTTGATAACTTGTTCTGACAATCGGCTGGGCAGCCATATGGATAACAATTTCAGGCTGATACTGAGCAAATACTTCCTTGAGGTGATTAAAATCCCTCACATCTCCCTTAATATGAGTAATCTGATTCTTGATTCTACACAAATCAAACAGACGTTCTTCGTCTTTACTACAACTAGAATACCCTATCACCTTGGCACCGGCATTAACCAAGACAACACTCATCCAAGAACCTTTGAAACCAGTGTGACCTGTCAGCAATACCGTTCTGCCTCTGTAAAAACCATCATTCATATTCCATATTCCTTACTAATAGCACTAATCAATCCCAAATCTTCCAAGGAGCATTGCCAGAATTCCAAAGCTTTTCTAATTGTTGCTTTTCACGTAGTGTATCCATACATTGCCAAAACCCCTTGTGGGTAAAACCAACAAGTTCATGATTGTCTACCAGTTTGGTTAGTGGTCCTTTTTCAAGGATTGTATCATCGTTTTCAATATAGTCGAAAAGATCTGGCTGAAATACCATAAACCCAATGTTTATCAAATCCCCATCCAAATCGCTTTTTTCTCTAAATGCATTAATTAAACCATCTTCTCCAACTTCTACGACTCCTTTATTTTGCCCAAAATTATACATAGACATTGTTCCTATTTTGCCGTGTTTTTTATGGAACTCAAGAAGAGCAGCAATGTCAACGTTTCCTACGGCATCCCCATATGTGAGCATGAATGGCTCATTGCCTATGTAATCCTTGATTCGCTTAACACGACCACCCGTTTGGGTATGTAGTCCAGTATCTACAATTGTAACTTTCCAAGGTTCCACATGCTTGTTGTGAACAATAACCTCATTATTTCCATCTGTATAATCGAAAGTAATATCTGAAGTGTGCAAATAGTAATCCGCAAACCATTCCTTTATCACATGCTGTTTGTATCCTGCACATATTACAAACTCATTAAACCCCTGAGCAGCATACCCTTTCATTATATGCCAAAGGATTGGCTTCTCACCTATTTCAATCATTGGTTTTGGTTTAAATGCTGATTCTTCAGAAATTCTAGTTCCGAAACCACCTGCCAAAATAACAGTTTTCATAGATATTCCCCCTGTTTCCAACTAATAAGCCTAATCCCTTTTCTTATACATCTGAAAATGAAGTATACCGGAGTAATAAGAAAGAGCGGCATTGTTGCCATGAGCTTAAACCGATAAGTCCTCGATGTTACTCGTTGTAAGTATCCTTTTGACACCATTCTTCTATAATCTATCATAGTCAGCCCTCCGGCTTTTCTTGCTAGATATAAGTCATCAAACCCATCGAGTTTCATTGTTTCCCAAGTGTTTTTCAAGATAATGTCTTTGTTTTGTATAGTATTTGGTAATCGATCCATAATCTCACAAAGCTCGTCACACCAACATTCATAAAACTTGATATTCCAGTGTTGGATTTTCCTCTGTGGATTAATTGAATGCCATGGGACTTTAACTGTAATTGCTTTATTGCTATCCTTCGCAAATGCTTCCAAGTAATAACCCATATATGCAAAGCCAAACATACCTTTATATAACATGTCATATCGTGTTAGTTCATTAGGATTGCATTTAATTGCATCAAATACCGATGTTTTAAAGATTGTCATACCACAACATGTCAACGGAATAAAACATTCATAATAATAATCATTAAAACAATCATATTCTTTCATTTCATCTTGTTCATTATTAAAATATGAAAGAGAAATAGCATCAAATCTTCCGCTTTTTATTAGGGGGAATACGTTATTTGCCAAATCGTCAATTACATGGTATCTCGAGTCCCCAACTATCATAATATATTTGCATGTTGTAGCCAGAATAGGAGGGATATACTTATAACCTCCAGTCGTATTTGATGGCAATCGATTGTATCTGATTATATAATCATACTCGGTGCTTATTTGCTCAATTACAGAAAACGTATCATCATTATCCGAACTATCATAAATAGATAATTGAATGTTATACTTTTTTATGCCTTCAATACATTCTGAAAGCCATCGGCGAACAAAAGAAGCCCTTTTGTATGTTATCATCGCCATCTCAAATTCATTATCGCAAAAAACTGGACTGTCACAACTCATTTCACTCGTCACCTTTTCGAGTCTTATTCCTAATGCCGCTTATTATCTTTTGCATTAATTCGTATTTTAGAAAATATAAAATACAGAAATAACCAACGCTGGAAACAAAGATGCTACCAAGAATAACAGCAACTGGATTGTCAATAAATCTTTTCACAATCACAATCACAATAATAATATAACCACAACCAATAATAGGTGGTACAACTGCTTTCGGTAAGAATCCAAAACTAATCTCTTTTTCGACCCTTGGAATTAGCAAACACAAAATAATAACATGGGAAAGAATGGTTGTAATAGCTGCAGCTCTTGCTCCGAATCGTGGGACAAACATGAGATTAAGAATAATGTTAACTACAGCAGCGACAAAACATGCTATCAAGAAATACTTTTCCCGCTTTGATGGAAGCATAATCATATTACCCAAGACACTTCCTCCTATCAATGAGAAGAACAAAGCAATCATAAGTAAAACAAGATAGCCCTCCGCCCCTATATAATCAGCCCCTCCTAGAACAAAAACCACTTCCTTCGATAGCATTGCAACTCCAACAATACAGGGCAACCCGATTCCAAACATCAGTTGAAAGATATCTTTGATAATGTAATTAATCTCGTCATAGTTTTTGTTCGAGAAAGCAATAGTAAGCTTAGGTAGTACTACCCACATAACCGAAGCAATTAATGACGTCAAAATACTGAAGACTTTTACTGCTACGTTATACAATCCAACTTCATAGTCACTTCGGAATAAACCGATAATTGTAATATCGGAACTAGAAAAAATAGTCTGCACAAGTAACATGACAAATAAAGTAACGATTGGAGGGAAATGGGTTTTCCATCTCATTCGTAAAGTAAAACGTGTTCTACAAAGCCTTCGTCTGTAAATAAGGTTACAAACATTTGCTAATATAATAGACGATATAGAAATAATAGCGTAAACTACAGTATCTTCCTGATGCTTTACAAAAATCGTAATGAATATAAAAGATAATAGTTGGAAAACAAATGTTCGAACTGTAATATACTTAAAATCCTCAAATGCAGAATTAATCCAATCCGCACCAATTATGGTGAAAACAATATTACCACTCAGTATCAATATAAGAATCCTATATTCTCTTAATGAGGAGAAAAGGTAAAGAGTTCCTATCATGATAGAATAGGAGATAATCATTGTGCAGATATTAATAGAAATAATTTCACTTGACAGTTGATCAACCGCTTTTTGATTACTTCTTACAGATGCACACTCTCTTATTGCATAAGTCGTTATACCTAAAGATGCAAGTAAAACATAATAGCTTACATAAGTAGAACTAAAAGTATACTTTCCAATACCTTCAGGTCCCAGCACTCTAGAAACATAAGAAAATGACAAAAGAGGAAAAATAACATTTGAGATTGTCTTAATAAAGTTATATACGACGTTTTTCCAAATACTCTTCTCTCCCATCAGATTGCTCCATTCAGAAGAAAAAAAGAAAAATACTTATTCTCATAGATGATACACGCCAGAAACAATAGGGCAAATATTATGACAATCCAAAACAACCTTTCCTGTAAGCTTTTCCAAATTCTGCCGTATTTCATTGTGCTTGACCATAATAACTACAAAATCAACAGCATTTAGGAAAGTATCCAAATTGTGGTATTGGTTCTCAACAACATCATTCAAAATGAATGGATCATATACTTTTAGTCCAGGTGCGAGATGCCTCTTTTGACTATCTAATAATTGAAGGGTCGGAGACTCTCGCATATCATCCACGTTTTCCTTGTATGTTAATCCATACAGACCCACACGGCTTATATCATTCATTCCTTTTTCTTTCATTATCTCGTATATTCGATTAAGAACAAAATCTGGCATTCCATCATTTGTTTTCATGGATTCATCAATTACCTTCGCGAGGCTTGGATAATCACCTACTAGGAACCAAGGATCTACAGAAATACAGTGTCCACCTACACCTGGACCAGGCTGAAGGATATTAACTCTAGGATGCATATTACAAATCTTAATAATCTCATATACATCCATATTGTCATGGCGGCAGATTTTGGCCAATTCATTTGCAAATGCAATATTCACCGCTCTGAAAGTGTTTTCAACAACTTTAGTCATCTCAGCTGTTTTGATATCTGTTACAACAATCTCTCCCTGACAGAACGAAGCATAGAGTTTTTTTATCTTTTCGCCGATAATCCTATTATCAGCCCCAATTGTTCTATTATTGTGGAGTAATTCAAAAACCATATTGCCAGGGATAATTCGTTCTGGTGCATGGACAAGATTAATATTCTCTCCAATAACAAACCCAGCAGCTTTTATTTCTGGACGTATATATTTATCAATTGTTCCAGGAGATACTGTAGATTCAATTACTACAGTAGCCCCTTTAGGCGCGACAGTTAGTACTTTTTTTACTGCTGAAATAACATAACATGGATCAATCTTCTTGCTGAATTTATCATAAGGTGTCGGGACAGAAACAATGTAAACATCAGTAGCCTGATACTCTGTTGTAAAACGAATGCCGGAATGAATTGCGTCTTGAAAAAGTTTTTCGATACCTTCTTCCTTAAATGTCATTCTACCAGAATTGAGAGTCTTAACAAGTTCACTATTATAATCTGTTCCAACAACTTCAATCCCATGAGTGCTCATCATAAGTGCGGTTGGGAGTCCAATATACCCTAATCCAATTACATTAACCATAGTAATCCTCCATTATTCTCTTTTGGGTAAATCACTTAATATCTCATCGATATTTTCTATTGTCACTTTTAAATTACAATTGTTATGAAATCTTTTAATTGTTTCTTCAGAAAATGCAGCGTAATCTATTGTTAATAGTTTGGCTATTATTTCATCAGAAAAACGCATACCTACTATCCTATTACCTGCGAAAATTGCATATGGTGGTACATCCTTGTAAACAATACTATTTGCTCCAATGACGGCACCTTGTCCAATAGTTACACCAGATAGAATTGTTGATCTCACCCCAATCCAAACATCGTCATGAATTATGATGGGACCTTTGCTACCAGCAGCAATTGATTCATTGTATATTTTCTCAACAAAGGGATATGTACTGATGCAGTCGTATGGGTGTTCCCCACTCAAAATGAAAATAACATCACTTGCAATTAACAAAAATTACCTATGTTTAGTCGTTCTTTTGCGTTTCTATACGAATAAACATTTAAGTCAGCATATGAGTATTTGCCAACCGTTACTTTATCAATCGGGAAAATAGTATTTGGATAAGTAAAATTGTGAGGATTGATCTTTCGCCATTTTGCTCTAAAACCAAATAAACGCCATTCTTTCCTAAGAGATGACAATAGTTCACGGATCATTCTAACTTCTCCCCGTTGTTTGCCTCATATGTTGCTTCCAAATACGAATACCCGAACTCTCGATCGGGCTCTAAATATGCACCTTCTCCCCATTCATTCCACGCGTTAATGAAAACAAGGTTATCTTCCGTAAAAATGTTATTACAAGAATACTTAATCGCATCACCAAGCCATATTTCATACTTCTCAGGTGTACTGTTATTATATATAGTTGCGTGCTGATTTCTTCTTGAGGTATTGTCCCATGCTGGCATTACTGCTGGATATACCTTTTTTTGTTTAATCGATGTTATTCCTATCTTTTCATCAACTATTTTGGAATAATCGTATATCTGGCCATCAAAATCATTTCTAATTGGATGAACGGATGTATCTGTGGGAGATGCTGTCGAGATTGAAGCAGGCTGGAACTGAGATATTGCATCAAAACCATATGTGGTCCAGTCAAAATCAATTCGAGCTTCTTGTGATGCAATGATGTATAAATCGGACCCGATTGATGATTTTGCCTTTTCTCTCCAGAAATCTAGTATTGATTTAGTTTCGGGAATTAAAGACGGCCGATAAATAACAAGCATTGGTCGATTATCAATTCTTATGTATCGTTGGTCTTTAAACATTGGCAAAACATCTTCAATAAATCTTTTGTAGCTATCAACCGTTTTCCCAACCGACAACAAAACTTGGTTACTAATGCCATTATATCTCTTCGTCCAATCTTCATTACACCAACATATAGAAAAAGGCAAATCCAATGAAGAATCATTGATGTAATTGTTTAATGGCAACTCTAATGCCCTTTCGCCATTAAACCAATAATAATAGAAACAAAAACCGTAAATTGAATAATTCTTAGCAAGACTAATTTGCTCTTTCATATTTTCAACGAGTCTTAAATCATAAAACCCCAATGCTCCAGGTAGTTTTGGCTGCAAATGACCAGCAAATTGAGGAACTGCTTTGGTAACATTAGTCCATTCTGTTGTTCCTTTTCCCCACCATAGATTGTTTTTCTCAGTGGGGTGATACTGTGTCAAGTAGTATGCAATTAGTTTTGATTTTGGTACTACAATGTCGTGTTTAATAAAATCCTTATAACTAATACTCTTGGAAACAGGACGATTTAAAACTTGTTCTACATATTTACCATAACTAGATGAATCACCACATTTAACAAATGCAATCTCTGTATTCTTTTCTTTGTTATTCTTTTGAATTTTGTTTCTAATTGAACTTTTAATTCTCATTGGGATTGGAAGTTTCCAAAAAACACTTTTCAGTACTTCAATAATTGGTTTCATTTGCCGTATTCCTTAATCATAATTGCGTTGGTAAAATAAGTATCTAGCCATCAAGACAAGTCATTTGCAAAATCTTCATGTATGTCTACTCCATATAGTTTAGAGACTTTGTTGTAATATGGTTCGAAACAACCAATAACAAGCCAAACGTTCCAATATATTGAGTAACTGCACCCAAAATAGCTGGCGTGTTTTCAGAAAAAACATTTACAAGTTTTAACATACAATAACCGGCAACAAATTTAACTTCGTAAGAATTCGTCCTATTAAATACCTCGCATGCCTTTGAAGCCAAAAAATAGTTAAACCACATCGTCAAAGGAATACCCAAAAAGCCAAAGAATATGTATCCATAACTTGCGCTAAAAACAATATGACCACTAGAAAACAATCCTTGATACAAAGTTTGGTTATAAATCTGGCTAATTGTACTTCCATAGTTCTTGAGTACCAAATTAAAAGGAAAACAAGATCGTAAATAATCGAACAAGAAATTCAAGAGTGATGTATCTAAAGTCTGAAAAACTATGATGTTCTGAATCACAGAATCAGGACCACCATAGTATATTTGAAACTGCCTGGCAAGATAATCAATTGACGAACCTAAAATTGTTTTTGCACTTTCAGTTCTAAAAATCGTTATGGTAATAACAATTATCAAAATGGCCACAATAATAAATGTAATAATAGGAACTTTTTTATTTGGATAATCATTTATCAAAATCAGTATAACAAGAATACCAATTGTTATCTGAGTACCCCTACTTTCTCCAACAATGATTAGTGTCAATAATATGCCAAATAATAATGCAATGACAAAGTGAATATTATGCTTGCATAAATCATATTTCCTTTTCTCTCTTGAGAAAACTAATAAAACAAAGAGAGTTATCGCTATTGAAATGACGTATTTTACAAGTGTAAAAATAGCATTCTCTGATATCTCGGAATAACCAGTTCTAATTGAAAAAAACTGAACAACATTTAATCTTCGACCAATTGCAAGATATATCACTACAGCAAATATGATATAAATAGAATAAATAGTCTTATTCCCTGTAATTCTCATTTTGCCTTCATAAATCATCTTCTCTCTTGCAATTCTTTCATAAAACCACAGAAAGAATGTAAAACAAATTAGTTCATATGCAACAATTAGTATTCCATACTGGATATCTGAATTCGAAAGCGAAATATGCCTTGTCCCTGTAAACCCCTTTGAAGAAAGACATACTAATACAGGATAAACAACATATCTAGGGAGCATTTGAGTAAACACAATTAAAGTGAGAGCCAAGTAGTGAGAACCAGTAATCCTAGATTTTTTACAATAATTGATTATTAAAAAAAGCAAAAAACAGATTGGCCATAAAAAAAGCAATCTGTATTCCGAACTTGAATTAATCGATACGAAAGTACAAAACAATGAGCAAATAACAGTAAAGGCAAAGACAACTTTCCTCAATATGGACAACATCTTTGGAGTCAGTATTTGCATTATTCCTTCCCTTTAGATAACGAAAGATGCTGTTCAAATACTTTATATAGCAAGGCTTGAGAATTTCTAGCTTCATCAATCAATTCTGAACACTTTCTCGTAATCATTTGTTTGTCGAGTTTTGAATACCAATTAAAAAACTGATCTTTAAATGGCTTATTGTATTTTTCATCTACAGCAAAACCGATTCCGCACTTTTTGGAAATAGTATACATATAAGTGTTTTTATACACGAGAATTGGAATATTCAAGCAGATGGCATAATATAACTTATTAGAAAGGGCATATCTAAGATTAATATCTTCTGTGCCATATAGATTGTAAATAACATCAGCCTGGCTAAGGAACTCACTTGTTTTTTCCTTCAAAAAAGCTCCATAAACAGCGACATTATTGATGGAATTATTGAGTATGTATTCACTAACAGGTTCTGATCCAACTCCCGCAACTATAACTTGATACCGATCATCATTCTTCACCTCATTAATTAACCAGAATAGATGATCTAAAAACCGTATATTCCCAATAAATAGAATTCTTATAGCTTTACCACTTCGTGGACTATTATCATGTTTGGAAAGGAGAACATCTTTCATAATACCATCATTGATACTATGAACAAACAAATAGTGGGGAAAACTTTTTGGCAGTTTTTCTAGGTATTTTTCAGATGAAACAGTAGTAAAAGCTGACTGTTTGATAGCCATATTGAGCAGTGGATAGAAAACAATACGACGTCTAACGAATAAATCTCTGACATTGATGCAATACTTACCTTTGTACTTTCTTGTCAACACCTTCGATAAAATTGAGGCTGTTAACTCCCCCCAAATTATTACAAAGTCATATTTTCCTCTAATCAAAAAGCATTCAGCTTGTTTTTTGAAACTCAAGTATCCTTTAATTACATCAAACTTGTTATTGCGTTCATACTCAACCCGGATAGTATTAACAGCACCCGTTTCTTCTTCTTCATGATATTTGTCCAAATAAAATACATCAAAAGGGATTTTATGTTCTGTAAGATAAGAAGTATACATATAAAGCATTATCATGTTGCGAGGTGCAGAAATACTAACAATACAGATCTTACTCATTCCTTTCACTCCTAACCACAATGAGAAAAAGCGGTTGTAACCTTTCTGGAAAAGGGATTCCTATAACGACATATTTGAAAGAGTAATGCGACAGCTACAAATACAAGGCTACAGGAATCCTCATTCTATTAATTCTTTCTCCAAACCATTTTATTAATTATTCCCACATAGCTTTGTATAATTTTAATAACTTTTGTACTAACGTTTTCATCTTGATATGCTGGAACGACAAGTCCGTCATCTCCATTCTCGTGCATTGAAACTGCTAAATCAACAGCTTGCAATACATAGTCTGAAGTAATAGATCCAATTACGAATACTCCTTTATCCATGGCTTCTGGTCGTTCCGTACTAGTTCTAATAGATACCGCAGGGAATTTAAAATACGAACCTTCTTCTGGAATAGTACCACTATCCGAAACAACGCAGAAAGCATTTTGTTGAAGATTATTATAATCAAAGAATCCAAGTGGTTTATGCTGTATGACTCGAGGATCAAACTTAAACCCTCGTGCTTCAATAAACTTCTTGCTTCTCGGATGGCAGGAATAAAGAATTGGCATATTATACTTTTCGGCCATAGCATTAACAGCATTCATCAAACTAAAGAAGTTAGATTCGATATCTATATTCTCTTCGCGATGAGCAGATAGCAAAATATATTGCCTCTTGGTTAAACCTAGCTGCTCTAGTATGGTGCTTTTTTCTATTTTGTCGATATTGGCCGACAAAACTTCCGCCATTGTAGACCCCACCACATAAGTGTTCTCCGGTCTTACACCCGTGTCAAGAATATACCGACGAGCGTTTTCGGAATAACAAAGATTAACATCACTGGTAACATCAACAATTCGACGAATGACTTCCTCTGGAAGATTCTCGTCTTTACATCTATTACCAGCTTCCAAATGAAATACGGGTATCTTCAGACGTTTTGCTGAAATCACACACAGACATGAATTCGTGTCTCCAAGAACTAAAATTGCATCTGGCTTTTCAGTTTCAAACAACTCATAAGACTTGGCAATTACATTTCCCATAGTCTGCCCCAGATTATCTCCAACAACTCCAAGATAATAATCCGGCTCACGTAACCCTAATTCATCAAAAAAGAGCTTGTTCAGTTCATAATCATAGTTTTGACCAGTATGTACCAATTTAAGATCAAAGTACCTATCAGCCTTTTTTACAATTTCAGATAGCTTAATAATTTCAGGTCTTGTACCCATAACAATCATTAGCTTAAGTCTACTCATCTCATTCCTCCCAAATTTATACTAATATCCATATATCTCGAAATGATTGTCTGTCCAACGACGCATTTCACAAATCTGAGTTTCGTAATCTGGTATTACCAATCCATCACAGACTGGAACCAGAGATTTGTCAACTCTCTTATTCTCAATACGATTAATAGTTCTATTATTAGGATAGTACTTTTCGAAAAGAAGCAATAATTCATATTTTCCAATTGAGACCGATGGAACAAGCTGGAAAATACCATGTTTTTTGTGGAGCAAAAGCCATTCGATTTCTTTTGCAAATTCAATTGTAGTTAGACCTGTCCAAATTGAGTTTGCATATCCAGAAATCACCCCTCGCTGGTTGTAAAACCAATTAAAAAGGCCTGTTCCTTTTTTCTCTTTTTCTGGTCCAATTAACGATGTACGAATTGTAATGTCCTTTTCGTTATTTAATTCCCCCAGTGCTTTTGTTCGAGCATAGAAACTCTTTGCATCAGGAGTATCCTCTAGGGAATAGTTTCCTTTTTCACCAGAAAAAATGCAATCTGTACTCCTGTGAACGATAACTGTCTTCAGCCCTTTGGTGATAGCTTCAAGATAATGGGGCAAAAGAGTATTAATTGTAATAGCCTTGATTTTATCATCTTCCGCATCTTGGTTTATCACTGCTGTACAATTAAGAACAGCATCATACTGTCCATTCTCTATTTCTCTTTCAATCAAATCCCTTTTTTCTGGAAAAACATCATTTTCTGCTATGGTATTTACAATATGCCCTTGCTCAAATAAATAAAGAGATACAACATGACCGACCATTCCTTCCGCACCAAGAACAAGTAATTTCACATCAGACTCCCTTTTCCTTTAACAAATTACAGACATACTCAGTTGTAAGTAGTTTCTTAACTACCCCATCCACATCTAACCTTTGTGCATTGTGACTTGTATAAGCTTCATCTGCTTGAGTATGAACTTCCCCCTTAACAAAGTATTTGTCATAGTTCAAATCCCTAGTATCTGCAGGAACTCGATAATAGTTTCCCATATCCTCAGCTTTTAGTTTTTCCTCGTATGTTAGGAGCGTTTCAAAAAGTTTTTCCCCATGTCTAGTTCCAATAATCCGAGTTCCTGTATCCCCAAATAGTTTTTGTACCGCTTTTGCCAAATCTCCTATAGTGCTGGTATCCGCTTTTTGCACAAATAGATCACCTGGGTTTGCATTTTCAAATGCAAATTTCACCAAATTGACCGCTTCATCTAGATTCATAAGAAATCGTGTCATGTCTGGATTTGTTATTGTAATTGGATTCCCAGAACATATCTGATCTATGAAAAGCGGGATGACAGAGCCTCGACTACACATCACATTGCCATATCTAGTGCAACAAATAGTTGTATTTCCTTTTTCTGCCGCAACTCTAGCATTTGCGGTAATAATATGCTCCATCATTGCCTTACTTATTCCCATTGCATTGATTGGATATGCAGCTTTATCAGTTGATAAACAAACGACTCTCTTAACCCCGGCGTCAATAGCTGCGTGAAGCATATTATCAGTCCCCTCCACATTTGTCTTTACCGCTTGCATAGGGAAGAACTCACATGATGGAACCTGTTTTAATGCTGCTGCATGAAAAACATAGTCAACTCCAGACATAGCATCTCTAATTGACTGAGGTTCTCTTACATCCCCAATATAGAACTTAACTTTTGATGCATAATCTGGATACTTTGCTTGCAAATCATGACGCATATCATCTTGTTTTTTTTCATCTCGAGAGAAAATTCGAATCTGGCTTATATCTGTTTTTAAATAATGCTTAAGTACGGCATTCCCAAAGGAACCTGTCCCTCCTGTAATTAAAAGTGTTTTTCCTTCATAGAGACTCATTTTTTTCCTCCTTAATAATCATCTGGTTGATTATTTCTTCGAAAGCAGAAACACATGCTGTCATATCTCTGCATTTCATGACGTATTCTCTTCCGTTTTCCCCCATAGATAATCGATCTGCTTCTTCCATAGAGTAAATCTTTGTTATTGCTGATATCAGTTCTTTCAAATCATCTGCTTCTGCGCAGAGACCACAATTATACTCTTTGAGTAATCTACAAAGATCACCATCTTTATCGAATGACGCAATCACAGGTCGCGCCGTAGCCATAATAGACCATGTCTTGCTAGGAAGTGCACTTTTCCCAAACCCCTTCTTACAAATAACAATATCTGCATCTCCCAAACTATATACTTCAGAAACTCTAGTAGGAGGTTGCAAGGGAAGCACTTTAATGTTTTCTATTCTTTCATTGACAATACGTTCTTTAATCCTGCTCTCCTCACCCCCGGAACCAAAAAGAACAAAATTGATTTTTTTCTCTAATTCAAATGCTTTTGCAGCATCGATAAGTAAATCAATGTTTTGAGCTTTCCCCAAATTCCCAGCATACACAATGTAGAACTTTTTCTTATCCAGCCCGAATTCGTCAAATAAAGAATTATTATCCCTGTTGACGTATTGCGTATTACTCAAATCAATCCAATTGTTAATTACTGCAATCTTATTCTTATCTGCACCTTTATTTACGATGTTCATTACACATCCTTTGCTTATTGTAACTATCTTAGATGCTTCGTAATATGTGTAACTTTCAATTCTTCGCCCAATTTTCCAGAGGAATGAGTTTTCTTTTGCTATTCCGGCAGCAACCAAGGTATCAGGAAAAACATCCTCGAGATAATAGATGTTTTTTATGTCTCTTCCTGTTTTTTTACTTATCTTTTTTTTGACTAATGCACTTAACAGCCCTTGAGTCGGAGGTGTACTGATGCAGTATATTAAATCAATATCTCTTAATCTACAGGCAATTTGGTATTGTCTTAAATTACAGTATAAATACCTAATAGCTCGAAAAATAACATTAGTTTTTTCGCGAGGAGCCCAAAACCTCCTAACAGTCAACATATTATCATTAGATTGCTCTATCTTTCTTCCCTTGTACTGTTTTAACTGCTCTTTCGTTATCCCTCTAGTAGGTTTAGGACACAACACGATAATCTGATATCCACTTTTTATCAAATGACGAATCAAGTCATCATCTAAATGCGTATCTGCAGTGATTTCTGGTTTATAGTAGGCATTCAAGAATAAAATCTTCGGCATTACTTGCGGTTTCCCTTAGTTATTACGGCAAAAAACGTACGGAACATAGTTAATAAATCGCCCCAAAAACTATATTGCTTAATACTTTGCAGGTTAATTGTCATTTTTTTAGGAAGAACTTGCTCCAAGTAAACGACATCAACATCTTCCGCATCTCTTAGTAGTTTTGCTTCATCTTTATAGCAAATACTCGCTTTACTGGTTATTCCAGCAGGTAAAAGAAGAGTAGAATTGTATTCTGGTTTATATTGTTCCACATATTTAACGGCTTCTGGTCGTGTTCCCACAAAACTCATCTTCCCCATAAAAACATCAAATACTTGTGGAAGTTCATCAAGACGTAGTTTTCTAAGCTTGGATCCAATTTTAGTAATTCTACCATCATTTCCTACCGTTACTAAAGATCCAATCTTATCGGCATTTTGAACCATTGTTCTGAACTTATGAATCCGGAAATGGTTCCCGTATGTTGAAACCCTTTCCTGACGATAAAATACAGGCCCTTTGCTATCAAATTTGATGAGAATAGCTATTATCAACATCGGAATAGCTAAAACAAGAATTAGAAAAAAAGAGGTGATCAAATCAAAGCACCTTTTAAGAAACAATTGCCCACGTTTTCTATTCAAAATCTCCCAGTAAGGTCTTACTTCTGGAATTCTCATGAAATCTGGAAGATCTTCCCATCGTTTTAGCACTTTTCAGACCTCTTTCAATACTTCCATTATAACTTTGCAGACATATTCCACATCTTCAAAGGTCATTTTTGTATTTAAAGGAAGAGTTATCTCATTCTCAAATTTGGCTTTTGAATTTGGATAATCTTTGATGTCAAAACCAAGCTTTTTATAAGCCGAGTGCAAAGGAAGAGGCTTGTAGTGAACATTAGTTGAAACACCACGTTCTGCCATCCTTATAATAATAGTATTACATTGATTCCTAGTTACTTCAGGAATTCGAACAATATAAAGATGACCAGAGCTGATTTGATTCTCTTTATAGTGATTGAGTACTTCAAGCCCAAGAGGTTTTAGGTAATTGTCATAAAGCTCAATCATCCTTTTTCTCTTCTCAAGCATCTCTGGATAACGCAAAAACTGACCAATTCCGATTGCGGCAGTAATATCTGTCATGTTGCACTTATACCATGTTCCTACAACATCATATTCCCAAGCTCCAACTTTTGTTTTTGCCAAGGCATCCTTACTCTGGCCATGAAGGGAGTACAGTTGTAACTTATGATAAAGCTCATCATCATCAATACCAATAAAATGCCTCCACAGAATTGCCCCACCCTCTGCTGTGGTGAAATTCTTGACAGCGTGAAATGAAAAAGATGTGAAATCACTTATTGAGCCAACCATTTTGCCTTTGTATGAAGCCCCGAATGCATGGGCAGCATCTGTCACTATGGCAATGCGTCCAATTGCTTTCTGAATGTCATTGTTGGCCTTGAATAGTTTCTTTTTCCGTTCGACAATCTCAAATATTGTATCGTAATCACAAGGAATACCTGCAAGATCAACTGGTATTATAGCCTTTGTGTTTTCTGTTATTGCTTCTTCAAGTTTCCCGTAATCCATCTGGATTGAACCGGGTTCCGTTGAACAGTCGACAAGAACTATCTTGGCTCCCACATGGGCAATAACAGAAGCAGATGCGGTGTAGGTGTAGGCACAGGTAATTACCTCATCCTTTTCGCTTCCGCCTTCCTGAGGTCCTATTCCCAGCATTCTCAGAGCCATCTCAAGAGCTGCAGTTGCGGAATTCAGGCACACGCATCTCGGAGAGCCATTTCCGTCAAAGTCCTGAACCCAGGTAGCTATCTTCTTTTCAAGTTCCTTTGTTCTGGGACCTGTGGTTATCCAGCCGCTTTTCATTGCGGCAACCACTTCGTTGATTTCAAGATCGGTTATATCCGGCGGTGAAAACGGAATTACTCTTTGTTCCATGCGTAACCTCTATGCAGATTATTATATGTTATTTTGTATAATTAATAATACCTTCTTGTATAAACTTTGCGCTTAATTCCCAACAATTATAATCACAGTATAACTGGTGTTGCGATTAAGCTTTTCACTACCATTGACATAAACATATCATGGGCAAACATGTGTAATTGGTCAAAAAGTAGTCGTTTCTCAAAATCTTCGCAAATCATGCAACTTTTATCTCTTTTTCAGTAAAAGGGTTGCAAGCGGTAATATTCTTATGCTCAATGAACGATAGAGCAGAATATTTACCAAATGTTCCTGTCTGTTTTCCTTTATACGTTGCGCCGAGACTTTCCGCGGCGTCTTTAATCAATGGTACATGATATTGATCACACAATGATATAATTTCATCGATCTTCGCAGGAGTCCCGTATAGATGGGCAACTATGACTGCCTTGGCTTTTGGATATTTTCTAAGTGCTATCTCCAAAGCTCTGGGATCCATGTTCCAAGTATCCCATTCACTGTCGATAAAAACTTGCGTTCCTTTTTCATAGGAAACTGGATTTACCGTCGCCGAGAAGGTGAGGTCTGAACAGAGTACCATATCTCCTGGTTTTACATCACAGAGCTTAACTGCCAGATGGAGCGCTGAAGTTCCGCTTACCAGTGCCGCCGCGTGTTTTACCCCCACATAGGCAGCCATTTCTTTCTCAAATTCATCCACATTTTTGCCAAGAGGCGCAACCCAATTGGAATCGAAGGCTTCTTGGATGTATTTCATCTCTAAGTCATGCATAGTGGGAGATGAAAGATAAATTTTTTTCTTCATAGATTATTTCCCTGTATCATAAAAGTATACTGTACATACCATTCAAAAAAAGACGTAAGTCCAACACTGATATCCGTGCTTGGTTTCCAGTCGACGGAGTGTTCCAGTGTGCCTATGTCGGCGCCGGTGCGGTAGACGTCGCCGGGTTGCATGGGTTCGTAGTTGATCATGGCTTTTTTGCCCAAAACTGTTTCCAGCACCTGGATGTAGTGGTTGAGCTGGATGGGGTTGTTGTTGCCGATATTGAAGATTTTATAGGTTTCGCCGTGGGTTTTTTGTACGATTCTGGAAATGCCTTCGACGATATCGTCGATATAGGTGAAGTCCCTGTATAGATCGCCGTGGTTGTAGACGCTGATGGGCTTTCCTTCGAGAATGGCTTTCGTGAACTTGAAATAG
>Ga0208462_1000658_pt1 | contig 31617 bp, 33 predicted proteins | sample AD_SCU001_MetaG_FD_184452 | JGI IMG/M metagenome (GOLD analysis project Ga0208462, IMG submission 184452) | Active sludge microbial communities of municipal wastewater-treating anaerobic digesters from China - AD_SCU001_MetaG (SPAdes) (version 2) | ecosystem: Engineered > Bioreactor > Anaerobic...
GAATGGGAATATGTTTGGAATAATGTTAGACCACATGAAGCGCTTGATTTCTTAACACCAAACCAATATTTAGATAAATACTTTAATAATGAAAAAGCTTGCAAAACAACAATCATTTTACAAGCTTGAATTGCACAATATGTTCGTGAACCTTTACAGACCGTATTTTAAATTTGACAAAAATATGTTTTTCTAATACAACATAGTCACAACGCAGCTATTTAACAAGGAGGTCATTTTCATGGATTGTTTTACATTTTGTGAAGGCAAAATCATTCCAGGCATTTCTGTTGAAGTTGACAGAAAGCTTGGTCCCATCGTAAAACTTGGAGAAAAAGGTTGGGGTAGACGATACGCAAAGATTCCTTTTTACCGTAAAAATCCTGCTGAAATAGTAGGAGGAAAGATTAGACAAGCTCACCCGGTAAAAATCGATATAAAAGAAACTTCTACTGGCAAAAAAGCATTTTATGCGCTTGCAAAACCAAACAACATAAATAATTCAAGAATACTTTTACGCATCAACACTCAATGGATTCCCGAACCTAAAACCTATGGTGGATGGGCCATCAAAAAAAACGAGCCTGACTTGATTATAAGTGGCTATGGAGCCCATGGAAAAGACGGCGAACTAGGTGGATGGCTTGATTCTCTTGTGATATTATCACACGGAGACGAAGTCTACATAAAACCCGAGGGAGGTTTAAAAACACCTGAATTCTCAGTTTGCTATGACCAATTTACAGATATCAGATGTTATGTTCTTAAGGCAACTTAATTTTTAAAGACCATGCTATGCACGGTCTTTATTATATAATAGCAATCTCTAAAGGAATTTCAGCAACTTCTGTATTATCTTGTTTTACCTTTATTCTATACGTTCCTGATCCCTCTAATATGAATTTATCAAACTTAATATTCGTTCTTATTCTTTTTTTTCTTTTTGGCAAAGCAAAACTAAAATTAAATTCATTTAACTTATTTTTATTAGGGCTATAAAATTCGATAATAACATTAGTTTCTTTATCATACTCATCATCACTTTCAACAAACCATAGCGAGACAAAATTAAAGAAAAAAGCAACTTCTTCTTTACTTTGTAAGAACTCCTCTCTAATTTTAATTTCCTCCAAAACATCTACAAGTGTGGCATTATTTGTCTGCTCGTCTATAATGAGCCTATTACAAATTATTGACCATAAATGTTTCATATTACTATTTTACCATTTTAAATTATTAATATCAATTATCAAAAAAGACGCCTTTTACAGCGTCCTTTTTTATAGTGTAAATAATAATTATTTTACAGCGTCTTTTAAACCCTTTCCTGCTTTAAACTTTGGAACCTTCATTGCAGGGATCTTTAGAGCTTCACCAGTTTTAGGATTTCTTCCTGTTCTAGCAGCTCTTTTAGAAACCTTGAATGTTCCAAAACCAGTGATAGTTACTTGTCCTCCTTTTGATAGAGTTAATGTAACCTCATCAACAATTGCATTTAAAGCATCTACTGCGATTCTCTTTGAAACAGCAGTCTTTTTTACAATTGCTTCTGCTAAAGCGTCTTTTGAAATAGCTTTTGCCATAGTTTTGTTTATAAAATTAATTATTATGCGACCTTTATATGCTTGTTATCTAGCATATTCAATTATTCTTGTCTCCCTTATTACATTCACCTTAATCTCTCCTGGGAATCTTAATTCGTCCTGTATTTTTGAAGCAATGTTTTTAGCTAACTTTTGTGCCTCATGATCATTTACTTTTTCAGCCTTAACAAATATTCTAACCTCTCTTCCTCCTTGTATTGCATAGGCTCTATCAATTCCTTCAAAGGCAAGCGCAATGTCCTCTAAATCTCCTAATCTTTTTAAATAATTTTCAAGAGTATCTTTTCTTGCTCCTGGCCTTGCTCCTGAAACTTGATCTGCTATTTGAATAATTTTAGCTTCTATGCTCTCATATGGATATTCTTCATGATGAGATTTCACTGCTGAAATAATTTCTGGCTTTATGTTGAATTTTTCTAATATTTTTGCCCCGATATCAGTATGAGATCCTTCAACTTGATAATCTAATGCCTTACCAATATCATGAAGCAATCCTGCTTTTTTACATAAACTACTGTCTAAATTTAATTCTGATGCTATCTGAGAGGCTAAAAGCGAAACCTCTACTGAATGCCATAAAACGTTTTGACCATAACTTGTTCTAAATTGTAATCTTCCAAGTACTTTCACTAATTTATCAGGAAGATCTAACACTCCAGCTTCATATGTAGCAGCTTCTCCAGCGTCCTTAATTTTTTTTGCAAGAAGTTGTTGTGCTTTTTCACACTCTGCCTCAATTCTTGCTGGCTGCACTCTTCCGTCTTTAATTAAAGCTTCTAATGTAATTTTTGCAATTTCTCTTCTGATAGGATTAAAACAAGAAATCATAACTGATCCAGGAGTCTCATCAACGATAAGCTCTACACCAGTAACCTTTTCAAATGCTCTTATATTCCTACCTTCTTTTCCTATAATCCTTCCTTTAATCTCGTCATTTGCAATAACAACAGTACTTGTTGTTATTTCTGTTGCTTGAGGAATAGCATATCCTTGCATAGCTGTAGCTAATATTTCTTTAGCTTTAATTTCATATTGATCTACTCCTCTTAATTCTAATTTTCTAATTCGTTCAGCCAAGTCTGCAGCATATTCTTTCTCGGTTTTTTCAAATAACTTTTCTAAAGCTTCTTCTTTTTTTAGTCCTGCTATTTTTTCAAGTTCTTTTAATGTACTTTCTTTAACTTTTTCTATATCGTCCTTAATTTCTCTAACTCTGTCTACTTTTCTTTTTAAGTCTTGCTCATCCTTTCCTATTTTCTTTTCTTTCTCCTCAAGCACCTCTTCTTTCTTAAATACTCTTTCTTCCGCTTTAATGACTAATTTCTGCCTTTCTTCTAGATCAGCTTTCGTACTGGTTTCTATTTTCTCTGCTTTTTCCCTCGCTTTAATTATAATATCTTCAGCATTCTTTTTTGTTTGTACCAATCTTTTCTGGAGCTCAGCTTCTATGGATCCTGCACGCTTTCTGGCTATAGACTGTCTGATATAGTATCCTAAGGTTCCACCGAAAATAAAGGAGAGAGAACTAACTATCACTAAGGTTAATCCTTCCATATTTTTTGTTGAAAGTCTGGTAACTGAATTCAAGAATTTACCAAAAATTCAAGATTATTTTTAATTGTATTTTTAGTTTATCAAAAAACCCTTGAAAATACAAGGGTTTTACGAATAAACATTATTTTTTGACACAATCTCTTCCGTTATAATAATATCCTATGGTGCAAATAACTTCATTATATTTATTAAGATAGGCATTACTTGGGACGTTTATTTTTTCACAATAACTGCCATTACTTTTATAGCCCCAATTGCATTCCCAATATTTACCGTTTGCTAGAAAATGTGCATTTGGAGGAAGGTATATTTTTTGACACCTACCATCTTTTTCTTCGTAGCCATAGCTACATTTCCAATCGGTACCATCGTCATTAGTTATGTACGCATTTTCTGGAATAAATACCTTAAGACAATAATTCCCCATATTTTTATATCCGTAATCACATTGCCATGAAGTTCCATTTTCTATTAGATGAGCATTTGCCGGTACATTTACCTTTTGACAACCAGACTCGGTCTTAAAGTAACCATAATTACACTCAAAATCGTGTCCATCAGCTGTAAAGTGCGCTGTTGAAGGAATAAATAGTTGCTGACATGAATATCCTACTTTTTTGTAACCATATGGACATAATCCCTCACTTAAAAAATATATACTATTTTGAGGTATTAAAACACATGAGTTTCCTGATCTTTGATATCCCGTATTACAAATAAAGTCTGTCCCATTACTATTTAGCTTAGCATTTTGAGGAACTACAACCTTTACGCAAGCATCTCCTTCTTTTTTGTATCCAATTTCACAAATCCAGTCATTGTACTTCTTTCTCAAAATACCATTTTCTGGAACTTTAATCTTTTCACAGTAATTACCCTTATCAACAAACCCAGCATTACAATAATACCCATCGCCCTTAAAATTTATATATGCATTATCAGGGATATATACATATCCTAGAAAATTACCATCTGCATCGTAATTTTTTGCATATTCGGACGCATCTGCACATAATGGCAAAAATACTAAACACAATATTAATATAATTTTTTTAAACATACTCATATTATAAAATAGATTATACAAAAAGTCAAGACAAAGCTATTAATATTTTTACTTTTAATGCAATGTTTGCTATAATTTAATAAATTTAGGCTATGCGCATTTTAATAATAGAAGACGATAAAAATATACTTTATTTTTTAAAAACAGGCCTTGAAACCGAAGGCTTTGTTGTTGATGTGGCAGAGGACGGTATTAAGGGCGAATCTTTAGCATTAATTAATGAATATAACCTCATTCTCTTAGATCTTAATTTGCCTAAAAAACCTGGTAATGAAATTTGCAAAAAACTTAGAGGTGACAATATATTTACCCCCATAATCATCCTAAGCGTTGAAGGAGATATTGAGAGTAAAGTTAGACTCCTAAATTCTGGTGCTGATGATTACATGCTAAAACCTTTTTCTTTCAGTGAATTGCTTGCCAGGATAAAAGCACTGCTCAGAAGACCACACGATTTAGCAAAAAGTATTTTACAATTTAATGATCTAATACTTGATCAAGATAAACAAGTTTTAATTTACAAAAATAGAACAGTTTATTTAACCCGCAAAGAGTTCTGTATACTTGAGCATCTTATGCGTAATTGTGGCAAAATTATATCTAGAGCTTCAATTATGGAAAATGCTTGGGATTCAGAAGCAGATATATTTTCAAAAGCAATCGAAACGCACATCTTAAATTTAAGAAAAAAAATTGATAAAGATAACCCCGAAAAAATAATAAAAACTGTTCCTGGCAGAGGTTACATAATTGGTTAGGTAATAAAGGTCGATAATTAATACTTAAAAAAAATCGAAAAATGAAAAACTTAATCTTCGAAGTTCTAACTAACAAGAAGTCCAGAGAAACCACAATGTTGGCTACTTTAATAGCTGTAACAATTATTCCTGGAGAACCTTGGCTATAAATTAAATATGAACACCTTCATTAAAAATATGTTTAATAAAATTAAGCTAAAAATAAATGCAGGTGTTTATTTTTTTTATAAAAAATTTATAAAACCAAAATCTGTAGATGAAGACCACAAAAGACGTGAATTTATTTTAAACACATTGTTAATGTGTACCCTCTTCCTATATTCGTTATCTTTTTTAACAACAATATATTGTGATATAAAAGCAAATGATACCTGCAATGGACAAGAAAACTTTACCATATTCCCTGTTTTTATTCTTTTTCTTATTTTGTATCTAATATCTCGCTTTAAATCATACCGCTTATCTGCATATTTATTTATAATCATTTTTTTAGTTCCTATATTATATGCAACATATATATGGGGAGCTGACTTATCTGCAGTTCTATTATTCAGTGTGCTTTTAATTATTATGTCTAGTATAGTTATAGGCACGCACTTTTCCTTCTTTATAACATCTGTTATCTCTACTGCATTCATAGTTCTTACGATCCTTCAAACAAATAATATTATTGCTGTTGATCGCACATGGAAAAACGGCAAAGAAATAGGATTAGAAAACATCTTCATATACATGTTAACGTTCCTGATTATAGTTACAATTTCTTGGCTTTCTAACCGAGAAATTGAAAAATCTTTAGAAAGAGCTAGAAAATCAGAAACTAAACTTAAGGAAGAAAGAGATTTGCTAGAGATAAAAGTTAAAGAAAGAACTAAAGACTTAGAGAGGGTTCAAATGGAAAAAATGAAAGAAGTTTCTAGGTTGGCCGAATTTGGACGATTATCCAGCGGACTTTTTCATGACCTTATAAATCCCCTAACTGCTCTTTCTTTTAATGTTGAGAAAATAAAAAAATCGCAAAACGATTGTCATTTAAGAGAAATAGAAAAAGATCTAGATGAGGCATTTATAGTAACAAAAAAAATGAGACAATTTATTAAATCTATTCATAAGCAAACTCATCATAAAGAAAATAAAGAGCTATTTTCACTTAACCAAGAAATCGATGAAGTTGTGCGGGTATTAACATATAAAGCTCAAAAAAATAATATTCAAATCAATACCAGCCATGATAAAGAAATTAAAATCCTGGGAGATCCAGTTAGATTTAGCCAAATTATATTAAATTTAGTATCAAATGCCATTGATTCTTATCCATTAAATAATGAATTTAAGAAAATAGATATAAGTTTATGTAAAAATAAAGATTGCATTAATTTATATATAAAAGATTATGGCAAAGGCATACCAAAGAAAGTACAAAATAAAATATTTACGACATTTTTTACTACTAAAGAAAATGGTACTGGTGTGGGGCTATCTTTAGTAAAAAATATAATCGAAAAGGACTTTAATGGTAGAATTTATTTTAAAACTAGTGAAAATAAAGGAACAACATTTATTATTAAACTTAACCCATAAATATAATGTTCGATAGTCAAGAAAAAAATGGCTCTTTTGCAAATTCCATTTTACTTACAAGCATAATTGCATCATGCCTTGATAAAGAGAATTCAAAAATAAGGGAAGGAGCGATTAAATGGCTATTGTCTCAAAATAAAGATTTTGTATTCAGCACTAATTTAGGCATAAATTTTTATGCCTTAATAGCTATATTTAAAAACGATTCATCTATTATTAACGGAAGCATTCTTGCAAAAATTCTCAAAACTCTAATTTCTGTAGAAACAAAAGAAGGTGGTCCTTATACCACCGATATAGGAATAAATACCATAGTAGCATATTTTCTTTCCCTTCAAGAGGTTTATTTGCCAAATATTCAAAAGCTTTTGCATGATTGCGTTAATTCTAAAAATTTTGAATCAGATTTTATAAGAAATAAATACTTTATTATTTACTTAATCTCTAAATCCTTGAAAGATAAAAAACAAACACTTGTCAGCTACTTACTTAAAGAAAAAAATTGTTCAAAAGATGCCCTAGATTCACTCCTAATCTTAAATTCTCTTCTAGATTTAGGTTGCAAGACTTTAAATCTAACAAAAGAGATAGAATTATTAAAAAAACAAAATATAGATCGTACCTCTATTTTTTGCATTGATAGCAAGGAAACTATACTTAATAGTCCCTCGCTAGCAAATGCTTTTTACTTAGAATTAATTAATAAAAAAAAGAAACAAGCAAAAGTAAGTTTTTTTACTCAAAATGAGAAATCTATAATTAATTTAACTTTAAAATTAGCTGAAAAAAAATTTGAAAGTCTACCTCAAGAAATAGCAGAAATTGCCTTAAATAGAATAAAGAAAACAATAAAAGATAATAAAGACAAACAAATGTCTCTCATGGCTTATTACACAAGAGAAGCTCTTGGAAAAAAAGGATATAAAATAAGTGATCAAATGATTGCTGAAATAAGTCTTACAAATATACTCTTTTGGACTGCGTTTGTTATTTACGATGATTTTTGGGACGAAGATGAGTGTAAAGATCCAAAATTATTACCAATTGCAAATCTATATGCCCGCCATTATGTTGATTATTTCTCCTCCTTATTTCCTGAAAAGATAATGTTTAATAATTTTTTCCATAAATTAATGGATAAACTAGACGCCGCAAATACGTGGGAAAATATACACTGCCGTGCAAAAATCATAGAATCAAAACTTATAATCCCGGAAACCTTACCTGATTATGGCGACTATAGCCTAAAATTTTATCCTTCTTCAGGCCATATATTCGGCTCTGTAGCAATATTTTGCGCTCTAGGATATTATAGCGAAGTAAAGCCTTTAATCACATACTTTAAACATTACTTAATTGCCATGCAAATAAATGATGATGCACATGATTTAGAAGAAGATTTAGGGCGAGGCCATTTAAGTACTGTTGCCGCATTAGTTATTAAGGATTTCAAAGAAAAATATCCTCTTAAAAAAGAAATTGATTTAAATAACGATTTAAAAGAAATAAAACAAATATTTTGGTTTAAAACAGTCAAAGACGCTGCAGAAATAGCGATCTATCATACCCAAAAGTCAAGAGAAGCCTTGAAAAGTATTACGATATTGGAGGATTGTGCCCCCTTAGAGCATTATATTAATATTGTAGAAAATGTGGCCAAGAATACATTAATTGAGCAAAAGAAAAGCATTGATTTTCTAAAAAACTTTAAGTAGCTTGAATTTTTCTTTATAATATCTTTAAAATTATTTGAACATATAGGGTATAAGATAAAGTTATCATCATTAATTTGAATACACATATATGTTTCAAGAATATCGTTGTAAGCATTGTAATAAACTTTTTTTTAAAGGCGAAATCAAAGAGGCTACTATAGAGATAAAATGTAGATATTGCAAAAATATAAATGTAATTAAAGCAACGATGTTGCTTAATGATAGGGAATCTATTTTATCAGTTAAAAAATAAGCGGAAGAGGTGGGATTCGAACCCACGGTACCATTTAGGTACACAGACTTTCCAAGTCTGCCTGTTAAACCAACTCCAGCACCCTTCCTTATAGTTGCCTTAAAGCATTTACTCTTTCTTCGACTGGAGGATGTGTCATGAACAACTTCTCGTACCACTCCACCTTCTTTTTATAAGGAGATGCAACATATAAATGAGCTGTTGCATTATTGATTTTATTAAGTGGAGTTCTATCAGATGATATTTTAATAAGAGCAGAGGCAAGTGCTTCGGGATCTCTTGTTAGTAAGGCTCCATTCGCATCTGCCTTAAACTCTTGTTTTCTTGAAATTGCTAATTGTATAATTGTTGCTGCTATAGGTGCTAAAATCATACCAATTATTGCTAAAATCAAAAAAATAGGATTTTTATTATCATTATCACCATGTCCCCAAAACATTGATCTTAAAAATATGTCAGATAAAATACTAATTATCCCAACAAGCACTACTACAATAGAGCCTACAAGTATGTCTTTGCCTTTAATATGCGCTATTTCATGCGCTATTACTGCTTCAAGCTCTCTTTTTTCAAGCTTTTGAAGCAATCCTCTTGTAACGGCAACGACGGCATGTTTTTCATCCCTTCCTGTAGCAAATGCGTTTGGTTGTACTTCTTCTAAAATGTAAACTTTAGGAGTAGGCATACCTGCTGTAATTGCTAAATTCTCGACAACTCTATATAGTTCAGGATTATCGTTTTTTTGTATTTCTGAGGCTCCTGATATGCTTAATATCATTTTATCTGAGTTATAATAACTCATAAATGACATTACTGTACTGAATAATACAGCAAAATATAGTATGTTGACATCATTAAAAAACCATGAAAAAATCCAACCTAAAAATATTACAAAAATTAGGAAGAAAAATATTAAGAAAAATGCTTTTCTATTATTTGAACTGACTTGATTGTATAATGTTGCCATTAGAATTTAACTTGAACCGCTTCCCTTTCCTCTTTGTTTTCAATTTCAAACAAATCCATTTTCTTAAAGTTGCATATGCCTGCTAAAATATTTGAAGGGAAAGATTCTATTTTAATATTTAAATCTCTTACATTTCCATTGTAAAATCTTCTTGCTGCCTGAATTTTATCTTCTGTATCAGTTAGCTCTCTTTGAAGTTCTAAAAAGTTAGTAGAAGCTTTTAGGTCTGGATAATTTTCTGAAACTGCGAATAATGATTTCAATGTTCCCGATAAAGCGTTTTCTGCCGCACTTTTCTCTTTTACATTATCTCCTGCCTGCATAGCTCTTGATCTAGCTTCTGCAACTTTTTCCAAAAGTTCTCTTTCATGTGTTGCATATCCTTTTACTGTTTCAACTAAGTTAGGTATTAAATCATATCTTCTTTTTAATTGAATATCTATATCAGACCATGCTTCTTTTGATCTATTTATTAAGGCTATAAACCCATTATACTCAGCAATAAAGTAAATCACACTTATTGCTATGATTCCTAAGATAATTAATGTTGACGTATCCATATTTATTTTTTTATATTAATAACAACCTTTATAGTCTATAACAGTCGCCCAATGAAGAGTCTCACCATCCCAACAATGCTCTCTTGCAACGTTTGACCACGTATGCCTGGTTAAACTTGTATATCCACCACCATTAATAGCACAATAGGAGGATATATGGGAAGTCTCTGACCAGTGCTTATAAGACGACCACCCTATTGGACAAGCGCAGGTATCTGCATATACATAGCCGCCTGATTCTGTATATGATCTACAATTTCCTGCCAGTTTTGAATATGGAAATTTGCACACCTTAACATTTTCTTCTATCGTTTCAACCATTCCTCCGGCGTTTGTACAATCATTTAAAGAATGTTTAAGCGCATAAAGCATATTTTGGGGATCTGGGCCAACACATAATTTCCCAAAGCTATGATTATAGGAATCACAAACAACACCTTGTTTTACCCAATTAGTAGAACATTTTCTAGCAACTTCAGTTGTTCCTGGTGGACACTCGGCATAACCATTAACATCGTCTCCCACATAGTATACTCTTGCGGCAGGAGCATCCTCCATAATTGCCGCATTTACCAACGAGTCAACATATCCTTTTGTCGACATTGTACCAGAAGAATCGTTGGTCTGAACTTCATAATCAGCTATTATTTTTCCAGAAATAATGCTATTTCCACTAGGATTAATATAGTAATTCGGATTATCAGCATCTCTAAATGTTGATGCTCCTATTTCGCCAGCTTTTGTTTGAGCTGTAGGGCCAGTATTTATCGGCGATTTATACTCACTTGGCATAGTTGTTGGCTCAGTCCATGAATAAACCGCATATCCTACAACTAGACAAGATAACACAACGTAGAAAAGATGTTTTATTTTCACATTTTTATTCTTTTACAGTAGTTATATATTTTGCTAAAAATTCTGTTTTTCCATGAATGTTGTATGGTGCCTCAATCACAATTTCTTCACCAATTTTTAAATTGTCCTTGAAGTAATCCAAACTTCCATTCACTCCGTTCACAGTTGTAGTTTCGTTTATAACAACTATTAAATCTCGTTTCATCTGATCATCAAAGTTTGTACCAATCCCCTTTATAACCACACTGTTTGCTTGAATAGCGGTAATTGTTCCTGAGGTATGAAATATATCTGTTGGAACAGGAATGTCTAAATCCCTTACTGGATTTTCAATCGCATTTGGGTTAATTTCTTCTATTTTTTCATTTTCTCCTACAGAACCAACAAGTCCAACTTGCATGGAACCTTCTGGCATAGGAACGTACACATCTACAACGACATTCTTGTCTGTCAGTTTAAGGTAAATTACAATTACTGTAATTAAAATGACTAAAGTAGATATTGTTAGGATAAGTTTTTTATTAATACTTTTTGGTTCTTTTCTTTTTTCAAGTTCAGGCATATAGCACAGCTTTATTAATTATTAAAACCATTATACCTTTTGTTTGATAACTTCGTCAACTACTCCATAAGCCTTTGCCTCATCTGCACTTAGATAGAAATCTCTATCTGTATCTTGTGTTATTTTATTTAATGGTTGCCCTGTGTGCTTAGCTAGAATGTGATTCATTCTATCTTTAATCTTTAAAATATGTTTTGCAGCAATTTCAACCTCTGTTGCTTGACCTTGAGCGCCTCCAAGCACTTGATGAAGCATTATTTCTGAATTAGGTAGTGCATATCTTTTCCCTTTAGCACCTGCTGCTAATAGTGTTGCACCCATTGATGCGGCAATACCAATTGCTACTGTAGAAACATCACATTCTATGTATTGCATTGTATCATAAATAGCCATACCAGCTGTTACTGATCCTCCTGGACTATTGATATAGAATTGGATGTCTGCTTTTGGATCTTTTGATGCTAAAAACAAAAGCTGAGCAACAATTGAATTTGCTACTAAATCATCTATTGGGCCTGTCAATAATATTATTCTATCTTTAAGTAATCTAGAATAAATATCGTAAGCTCTTTCGCCTAAATTTGTTTTTTCAATTACTGTTGGAATTAAATTCATATGTTTATTATTAATTTTATCTTATTTTAGAAAAATTAACAACCTAAAACAGTAAATATTTTTTCTCTCTTGAGTTCGTCTTCTATATAATATTTTGCATTAGAATTTTTCATTTCTTCCTTCGCTTTTTCTTTGTCAGGATATTCGGCTGCTAATTCCTCTATTTTTTTATCAAGCTCCTCTTCTGTCACACTAATATTTTCTTTCTTTTCTATTTCATGAAGCACTAAAAATCCTTTTACTCTTTCTTTTGCAACACTTTCAAATTCTTTTTTAACCTCTTCCTCTATTTTGTTAACTTGTTTAAGGTAATCCTCAAATGTCATTTGAAGTTCATAAGAAACTCTGTTCTTCAAATTCTGAAGAAGTGCCTCGCCCTCTCTTTCGATTAAGGTTTGTGGTACTTCTACTTTTGTTTCTTTAGCTATTTTTTCTAAAACTTCTGTTCTTATTTTTTGCTTTTCAGACATTTGCTTTTCTTTTTCAAGCCCACTTCTTATGCTTTCTTCCATTTTTTTAAGTGATTCAAAGCCAACACTTTTCGCAAACTCTTCATTTACTTCTGGAACTTCCATTTTTTGAACAGAATCTACGCTGACATTTAATACGATTTTTTTCTTTTTATCTTTAGGATCACTTACTTTTACTTCCTTTTTATCACCTTTAGCTAAACCGATTAATTCATCCTCTAACCCTTCTATATAATGTCCTTTTCCCAAAATAAATCTATCTTTCTTTTCTTTATCATCATCAACATCCTTCATATTATATGTGATCTCGACTAAATCCCCTTTTTCTGCCTTACCTTCTTTTTGAAAGAATTTTGCTCTTGATTGAACAAGCCAATTTAGTGCATCTTCATATTCTTTCTCTTCGATTTTTGCTTCTGTTTTTGGGGTATCTTTTCCAATTTTCTTATAATCAGGAAGCTTTATTTCTGGTAAGATCTCAACCTCTGCCTTAAATTCAAGCGGATTTCCTTGTGTCATTTTAAGTATTTCTATACTAGGTTCTTTAATCGCTTCGATATTTTCTTTTGTCACAATCTCAAGCCATTTAGCAGATATACAATCATTTACTGCGTATGACATTATTTGAGAAGGATCTACATGCGACTTTGCTATAGCTACTGGCACATGCCCTTTTCTAAAACCATCCATTTCTATTTCTTTAGCAATCTGAACCAATGCCTCATCACAATATTTATCAAATTCTTCTGCTTCAACAACTACATTATATATAAGCTTGTTTTTTTCTTGTTTTTTTTCGTATGTCATAGTTTATTCTTCTTCATTATTTATCTTTGTATCACTTGAAATAATGTCTTCCTCTCCTTGATTCTCACTTCTTACATCAATTCTCCATCCAGTTAATTTTGCTGCAAGCCTTACATTTTGGCCATCTTTTCCTATTGCAAGTGATAATTGATCTTCTGGAACAACTGCTAAAGCTGTATTCTTAGGCTTAATTTCTACTTCTGAAGTTTTTGCTGGAGAAAGAGAATTTATAATAAATTGTGCTGGATCACTAGAATATTCGATAATATCTATTTTTTCACCTCCAAGCTCAGACATTACTGCTGCAACTCTAACTCCACGCTGACCTACCATTGCACCAATTGCATCTACTCCTTCTGCTTTTGACTCAACAGCTATTTTTGTTCTATAGCCAGCTTCTCTTGCAATTGATTTAATTTCTACTTGTCCTCCATTTATTTCAGGGACTTCGAGTTCAAATAATTTAGATATAAATTTAGGATAAGCACGTGATAGAATAACATTTGGTCCTTTTGGAGTAATTTCTACTTTTAAAAGATATAATTTCAATCTTTGGCCTTCTTTATAAAATTCCCCTCTTACTTGTTCTTCACGAGGAAGCACTCCAATTCCCCTGCCTAGATCAAAATAAATATTTTTACCATCTATCCTTTGTATTATTCCAGAAACGATTTCACCTTCTCTATCCTTAAACTCGCTTAAAACGTTTTCTTTTTCTGCTTCCCTTATTTTTTGAAGTATTACTTGTTTTGCTGTCTGGGCCGCAATTCTACCAAAATCTTCTTTTTGCTCTAAATGAGTTTTTATTTCATCACCCACCTTAATATCTTCATTCTCTTTCTTTGCCTCGGTAATCAAAATATGCTTTTCAGTGTTAAATTTAGCTCTTTTGCCTTCTTGGTCTACTTCTTCTTCCTCTTCTTTCTTTAAAAACTTCTTTGCTTCTGCCTTTGTTAAACCAAATTCAGTTATTTGATCTTCATCCATATATACTAATGTAGGATCTACTACAAGAAGTATTCTATAAAAATCTGTTTTCCCTGTTTCTAAATCTAAAACAGCCTTAACTACCTGTCCTTTTTCGCCATATTCTTTTTTGTATGCAGAAGCTAGTGCTTGTTCTATAATTTCTAGAACCTTGTCTTGCATAAGACCTTTTTCTTCTGATATTTGAGTTATAGCTGATGTAAATGCTTTAAAATCCATAAAAATATCTTTTACTAATTATTTAATAAAAATGTCGGAGATCAAATCCCGACATCTATCTTACTTAAAAGATATCAAGTTTTTAGTATTTTGTCAATGAAAAAGCTTATATACCCACCATCCTGAAAACAATGAAATAGGGACTATATACCATTCTAAACCCAATATGCACAAAGAAAGAATTAGTGTTAAAAACATTGTGATATAAATAATGTATTTAAACTTTTTATTAACGTCACGCACTAAGGTACTAGTGTTAATAAAAATGAAAGTCAAGATAAAGAATGCAAAAATCCCTAAACCTAAGAAAAAAATATTTTGTATTGTTTCATATATTGGCATATCCAACATGAAATTAGCATGAGCTAAAGAACTTTGCAAGGCAATATAATATTGAAAACTTAAGGAAATTAATATAGTATGAAACCAATGAACAATATAGAAATCCCACACAATGTATTATTTGCCATTCAGACTCTCGCAAAAAATAATTTTGAAGCGTTTTTAGTCGGGGGATGCGTGAGAGATTATTTACTAAATAAAACTCCCAAAGATTGGGATATTGCCACAAACGCAAAGCCAGATGAAATAATAGAAGTTTTTAATAAAGAAAATATTAAAACTCTTTATGAAAATGATTTTGGCACAGTCGCTGTTTATATTGCTGATACTGTATTAGAAATAACTACTTATAGGATAGAAGGCTGCTATATTGATAAAAGGCATCCAGAATGTATAAACTGGACAAAAAACATAGAAGAAGACTTAAAAAGAAGAGATTTTACCATTAATGCAATGGCTATGGATGTTTCACGTGGAACATTTGAAATTATCGATTTATTTCATGGTCAAGAGGATTTAAAAGAAAAGGTTATAAAAACTGTAGGAGATGCAGAGGAACGCTTTTCAGAAGATGCGTTAAGAATGCTTCGCGCAATAAGATTTGCAACCGTTTTAGGTGATGATTGGGTAATAGAACAAAATACACGTAATAGTATTATTAAAAATAAAGAATGGCTTATTAAAATATCATTTGAAAGAATTAGAGATGAATTAATTAAAATAGTAATGTCACCTTATGCAAAAAAGGGAGTATTGCTTTTGAAAGAAACTGGATTACTTCATTACATAATTCCTGAACTTGAATTGGGATATGATTGCATGCAAAACAAACACCATGTTTACGATGTTTTTACCCACAACTTGGAATCACTTAGCTTTGCTGTCAAAAAAGATTTTAATATATATGTCAGAGTTGCCGCACTATTGCATGATATCGCAAAACCAGAAACTAAAAGTGGAAAAGGGGAGAATGCAACTTTTTACAATCATGAAATAGTAGGCGCGCAAATGACTAAAAATGTATTGAATCGTTTAAAGTTTGCTAAAAAAGATATTGACAAGATTGTCAATCTTGTCAGATATCATCTTTTTTATTACACTGTAGAAGAGGTTACAGAATCCTCAATCAGACGTCTCATTAAAAACGTGGGCATAGAAAACATGGATGATTTAATAAAGTTGAGAATGTGTGACAGAATTGGGTCAGGGTGTCCTAAGGCAGAACCATATAAATTAAGACATTTGAAATATTTAATAGAAAAAGTTTCAAAAGATCCCATTTCTGTTAAAATGCTTAAAATAGATGGTAATGCCATAATGAACATTCTAAATATTAAACCATCAAAAAAAATTGGTTTAACATTAGAAATATTACTTGCGGAGGTTTTAGAAAATCCGGAATTAAATAATATAGATTATTTAAAAGATAGGGTTTTAATACTAGGATCAGTAGAAGATAACGAATTAGAGCTACTTGCTGCAAAATCTAGAGACGAGATCAATAGTATTATTAAAAAAGAAGACAATATGACAAAGGAAAAGTACTGGCTGGTATAATGTTCCACATGGAACATTCCCCATAAAAAGACAGGAGCATGAAAATGTTTCCTGTTTTTTAATAATATGTTATAATGCGGACAAGCATGAACGCGGACAAACGCGGACAAACGCGGACAAGTTTATGAACGCGGACAAATGCGGACAAATTTATGAACGCGGACAAATGCGGACATAAAATCACCAACGCGGACAAATGCGGACAAGTTTTAAAAGACATTATTTTTAGAATATTTCTATTAAAATAAAGCTTTTAAATACCATATGTGGATAAATGTGGACAAATTGGTGGACAAACGCGGACAAATGTGGACAAACGCGGACAAATACTAACGCGGTCAAAAATAACTAATAAATAGTAACGCGGACAAATACTAACGCGGACAAATGCGGACAAAAATATGGAAAAACTATATCATAATATATCATCAGCAATTGTTGTAAAAATCTTAAATAGTGATTGTAAAAATGGTCTCACTAAAAAAGAAGTTGCAAAAAGAAAAATTAGTTTTGGAAAGAATATAATAGCTGAAGAAAAAAATTATTCCGCTTTAAAACTATTTTTAAACCAGTTTAAAAGTCCTCTAATGTATATTTTAGTTTTTGCTGGATTATTTACTTTATTTATTAACAATTACACAGATTCCATTGTTATATTCCTTGCAACCCTAATAAATGCTTTATTTGGTTTTTTTGAAGAAAATAAAATATCTCACGTTCTTAAGAAATTAAAAAGTACTTTAAAAACAAAAACAACTGTTTTAAGGGATGGTGTAAAAAGGGAAGTTTACGAAGAAGAACTTGTTCCAGGAGATATAATTTATTTAAAAGCAGGGCAAAGAATACCAGCAGATGCAAGATTAATATCTGCTAATAATTTAAAAGTTTCAGAGGCAGCCTTAACTGGTGAATGGCTTGCCGAAGACAAAATATCAGACGTTTTACCAAAAGAAACAGTTTTAGCTGACCGAATAAATATGGTTTATATGGGGGGCCTTATTGAAAATGGAACTGGAAAAGCTGTGGTAGTTGCTACTGGAAAAAGAACAGAAACTGGTAAAATAGCTGAATTAATTGATTCAACAAAAGAAGTGCAAACTCCACTTCAAGAAAGAATATTAAGTTTTTCAAAATTTATAGGAATTACAATAGCTGCAGCATCTATTCTCATATTTTTATTCGGTATTTTACTTAGAGATTTATCTTGGATTGAAATGTTTGAAACATCTATAGCTATTGCTGTTGGCGGAATTCCAGAAGCTTTACCTATTGTAATTACGGTAATCTTAGCTATTGGGGGTGAAAAAATATTACGAAAACAAGGCCTTATTAGAAAACTTGCTTCCGTCGAAACTTTAGGATCTACTCAAATTATTTGTTTTGATAAAACAAAAACTCTGACTGAGGGAAAAATGAGATTAAACAATATTATAACCGATCGAGGAGAGTTAGCGCTAAAGGCTAGTGTTCTATGTAGTGACGCATACTTAGATGACAAGGGAAGTATTATTGGATCACCTACAGGATGTGCTATTTTGGAAGGGGCGCTAAATAATAATTTTAATATTAAGCAAGTTCTAGAATCAGAAGAACTTCAAAATCTACCTTTTAACTCAGAAAATAAATATGCTTTATCTTTGAGAAAAGATGGTAATAAAAGAATATTATATATTTGTGGAGCTCCAGAAAAATTAATCAAAAAATCAAAAAATGCACATTTGTGGGAAGAAGAAATAAAAAGACTTGCAGAAAAAGGACTAAGAGTCGTTGGTGTAGGATATAAAGAAATTAAAAAAACAAACAAGGATCTAAATAAAATAGCTAATGATTTTGATTTTATAGGACTATTATCTTTTATAGATCCCTTAAGAGTAGATGTTAGGGAAGCAATAGAAACATGTAAAAAAGCAGGTATTAAAACAATTCTAGCCACAGGAGATCACGCATTAACAGCAAAAAGAATTGCAGAAGAGATTGGCCTTGAGATAGGTAATGAAAATATTATGGATGGACAGGAATTAGATAATTTAAATGATACTGAGCTTTTAGAAAAAATAGGGAAAATTAAAGTTTTTGCAAGAGTCGAACCAAGACACAAATTAAGAATTGTTGATATGTGGCAGAAAAAAGGTAAAGTTATTGCCATGACAGGGGATGGAATAAATGATGCTCCTGCTATTAAAAAAGCTGATATTGGTATAGCTTTAGGTTCTGGAACAGAAGTGGCAAAAGAGGCCTCAGATTTAGTTTTATTAGATGATAGTTTTAATACAATAGTAAAAACTATAAAGGAGGGAAGAATTGCATTAGATAATTTAAGAAAATCTTTATCTTATTCACTTGCAGACTCTTTTGCATCAATAATTTTAATAGGTTTTTCCACAATTATATTTGGTTGGCCACTTCCAGTTTTAGCAGTTCAAATACTTTGGAATAATTTAATTGAAGATACTTTTCCAGGAATGGCATTTGCTTTTGAACCAAAAGAAAAGAATGTTATGGAAAGAAAACCTGCTAAAAAAACTAATCTTATGACAAAAGAAATGAAAGTTCTAATATTTGCAACCGGTATAATTGATGAATTTTTAATTCTACTTTCTTTTTATTTCTTATACTTTGTAAAGGGATTTGAGTTAGAATATGTAAGAACAGTTGTTTTTGCGATGATGTCTATTGATACTGTATTTACAATATTTTGTTACAAAAATTTAAGAAAAAACTTATGGCAGATAAATCCTTTCTCAAACATATATCTTAATTTCGCTTGTATTTTTGTAATTATACTATGCTTTGCCGCAATTTATCTACCAATATTACAAACATTTTTAAAAACAGTTTCTCTTGATATATTTGCCTGGATTATTATTATTTTAATAGCAATTTTGAGTGTTGTTGGTATAGAGCTTACAAAATACTTTTTTATAACAAAACACCATACTGAAGAGTAATAAACATGAACAACAAATCATTTACACTAATAGAGCTATTGGTAGTAATAGTAATCATTGGAATACTAGCAGGAGTAATAATGATTTCTACTTCGTCTTCAATTGATAAAGCTAATATAGCTAAATCAAAAGTATTTGAAAAAAGTGTTCAAAACAATCTATCTGCAAACATGGTATCAGCATGGGATGCTGATCATGTTACTAAAAGTACAACCTGGGTACTAAATGATAAGTGGGGAAGTAATAATGGAACATTTTATGATAATACTTCAACAGCTTGTACAACTTCTTTATGTCCTCAAATAGTTAATGATAACAACATGGGTAATGTCTTGTCTTTTGATGGAATAAATAATTATGTTAATGGCAACTCAACAACATTGGCCACAAAAGCAATAACAATAGAGATATTTGTACAAATAAAGGGTATTGGTGCCGGAACAAATACTTATAGACCTTTTATTGATCTTGGTGGGGCTTGGGGTACATTCACAAAAGTTTATTTAGGGTGGTATAGTCCCACAAACAAAATTGCATTCACCCTGTATAATGGTTCAGTAGGTGATAATTTACTTTCAGATGATACTATTTCTTTAAATACATGGTATCATGTAGTTGCAACATGGAATGGGGCAATAAAAAAGATTTTTATTAATGGAAAACAACAATCAACAACGCAAACATTAACAGGGAATATAAATGCATATTTTAATTGGATAGGAAGAGAAAATGTAAATTATTATATGGGACTAATGAAAAACGCAAAAGTATATAACGAAGCCCTATCTTCTTCTCAAATTAAACAAAATTATGTTTTAGGTTTAAAGTCTTTATTAAGTAAAAATATGATTTCAAAAGAAGAATTTAATAATTTATTAATTAAAAATTAAGCAAAATTCACCTGTTGAAAAGGTGTGTAAAAATAGTTTTAAATAATCTGCATAAATTGGTATTAAATTGCTTATAAAAAATTAGTTCACAAATTAATAATTTTTATTCTCACCTTTAAAGATAGTTTTTAAAGAAATTATACACCCAATACTTCCTTTTAAAATATAGTTAAAAATCATTTTTCCACTTTTCCACATGCTTAATAATAACAATAATAAATTAATTAATTAATTAATTATATTAATTATTATTAAATATTTTGTTTTTTCTTAAATTTGCACTAGATTTTATTAAATGATATGATTTATCTAATATGATAAAAAACAAATCTTTTACTTTAATTGAACTATTGGTTGTTATTGTAATCATTGGAATATTAGCAGGAGTAATAATGATCTCTACTTCTTCGTCTATTGATAAGGCGAATATTGCTAAATCAAAAGTATTTTCCGAAAGTGTTAAAAATAATTTACTATTAAATTTAGTTTCTGAATGGAAATTAGATGATGGGTCTGGAACTAGTATAAAAGATGATTGGGGAGAAAATAATGGAACATTATCAATTGATAGTATGTGGAAACAAGAAGATTACTGTATCTCAAAAAAATGTGTGGAAATTAATGCTGCAAAATATGCTTTAATTGATTCTAATACTTTAAATTTTAATGATAATTTCACAATTGAATTTTGGATAAATCTTAAAGATGTTTTAAATTGGAGAAAAATTATTTTAAAAGATGGAAGCTCCTCTAAGGGATGGTTGGTTGGTCTTCAAAACGGATCTTATTTGTTTTTTACATATTCTGAAAATGGTGCCTATGGTTCAAGCTTTGCTGGAAGTTCTGCTGGTTACAGATCTTCTAGTTTTACTTTTAAAATTAATAATTATTATCATGTTGTGATAAGTAATAGAAATAATTTTTATATTAACGGTGAAAAAATTACAACCACAACGGGTGGTTTATCCTCTTGGGCAACTCCTGGGGGAAATAATATTTATGTCGGATATACTGATGGAGCTAGCATGTATGGAATAATCGACGAAATTAAACTATATGATGCCGCATTATCATCCTCTCAAATCAAAAAAAACTACATTGCCGGACTAGATTCTCTATTATCAAAAGAAAGTATATCAAAAGAATATTATAATCAAAGAATAAATGAGCTAGCTTGCAATAAATATGAATAAACAAAAATCCTTCACATTAATCGAGCTTCTAGTTGTGATCGTAATCATCGGAATTTTGGCTGGAGTAATTATGATCTCTACATCTTCTTCTATTGATAAAGCTAACTTTGCTAAAGCTCAAGCTTTTTCTTCAACTGTTCAGAACGAATTATTATCTAATTTAGTTTCTGAGTGGACTTTTGATAATTCTTCTAATATAGGAGAAGATACTTGGGGAAATAACAACGGAACTTTATATGGAGCGGCTGGATCTCAAAATCTCCCTCAACTACAATCAGCATCGAAATGTGTATTTGGTACTTGTTTAAAGTTTGATGGAGTAGATGATTATATTGATTTGGGAAGTGGCTTAAAAGAATTTGGCAGTAACGGTAATTTTGCTTTGATGGCTTGGGTAAAAACAAAAAGTGCAAATGGTGGGATATTTATGCGCACATATAATGGTCATTGGCGTGGAAGAATTTCTTTTTGTTCTGATAGTATGTCTATATACGATAGATCTATTTCAAACTATATTGTACCAAATTCAAATGAGGCATTGAACGACGATTGGCATTTTTTAACAGCCGTTTTTGATAGGACAAATGGGAAAATGAGTTTTTTTATAGATGGAGCATTAAAAGATTCTAAAGATTGGGACGGCTGTATGGAATCCTCTGTAGATAATGGTGCTTTTATTGGTTTGTTGGTAAAAACTAGTGGTGTATTCGAATGTATATATAAAGGTTTAATAGATGATGTTCGTATTTATAACGCAGCCCTATATTCCTCCCAAATCAAACAAAATTACGTTGCAGGATTAAACTCAATGCTTGCAAATGGAAACATATCTAAGGAAGATTATAATGAAAGAATAAACAACTTAGCTTATAATGATAATAATGAATAATAAAAACAAATCATTTACATTAATAGAACTACTTGTAGTTATAGTAATCATAGGAATACTTGCAGGAGTTATCATGATCTCTACTACTTCTTCAATTGATAAAGCTAATATTGCAAAGGGAAAAGTGTTTTCGGAAAATATTAAAAACAATCTAATGCTTAATTTAATTTCAGAATGGAGTTTTGATAATATAACTAGTTATGATGTTGCGACAGGACTATTAACTGCGGGAGCTAGTATTCCTGATAATTGGGGTATATATAATGCAACAGGAGTTAGTCAGCCAATTTTAAAAACTGCAAATGAATGCATTTTTGATAAATGTTTGGAATTTGATGGTGTAGATGACTATCTCTATTCGAGTAATGCATTGAGCCAAATTAGTAGAAATTATACGATAGAGGCTTGGATGTATGCTTATTCTAGTCCTACTGGTAGTAGAAGTGTTTTTTCTTTTTCAAATTGCGCATCAATATATTTAAATACATCAAATGCTACTGTGGCTTATTGGCAGGCGTATAATGGACAAGCTTCTTGCGGATATAATGCTACCTTCCCGAATGTTTCTTCAAATAAATGGCATCATATAGTTGTTGAATTTATCTATGATCAAGGAATTAAAATTTTTATTAACAATTCACAACCCACTATTGATAACACAAGAGATACAACTACAGCAATTTGTTTAAATGGCGTTCCGAATTTATTAGAAAATTTTCTAATAGGTAGATATTATGATAGTAGAAATTTTTTTAAGGGAAAAATAGATGACGTTAGATTATATAATCAGGCGATATCTTCTTCTCAAATTAAAAAAAATTATATAGCAGGATTAGATTCTTTATTAAGTAATGGAAATATTTCAAAGGAGGATTATAATAATAGGATAAATGAACTAGCCTATGAATAACAAATCCTTCACATTAATCGAACTTCTTGTCGTGATTGTAATCATAGGAATCCTAGCAGGAGTAATAATGATATCTACTTCTTCTTCAATTAATAAAGCTAATATTGCTAAATTAAAAGTATTTGAAGAAAGTATAGAAAACAATCTTGCTGCTAATATGGTGTCTAGATGGAAACTAGATGAAATAATAGGAGCAGCTGCTCCTTATACTACTCCTGACCAATGGGGAAGTAATACAGGAACTCTTTATGGAGCAAATGGAACTACCACAATTAAGACCTGCTTCTGAATGTGTTACAGGTGGTTGTTTCAAGTTTGATGGGGTGGATGATTATGTTGATGTAGGAAATTTTGGTGGAATAAAAGGAGAAAAGGAGGTAACTATTACGTTTTGGGTGAAAAAGAAAGTAAACATCACACATGCTGGACCAGTAAGTGGAATAGGGGGAAGTAATTCAAAAATATTGTTTTTAATGTTGGATAGCTCTAATGGCGGAACCGATACAAATTCTTTTTTTATCTCTTTTTGTGATGGTGTTAATGTTAAAAACTTACTTTCAGACCATCGATTACCAATTGATTTATGGGAACATGTGGTGGTAACTTTTAAAAGTAAAGATTTTGTAAAGATATATTCAAATGGTATTCTTAATAATTCCGACAACACAGTACTGGAAAAACTTAATAGTAATCCTGAAAATAATTTACTTTTTGGCATTTATTCCAGCTTTAAATTTAATGGATATATAGATGATATTAAAATATATAATTCAGCTTTATCTTCTTTTTTAATTAAACAAAACTACATCGCGGGATTAAATTCTTTATTTAGTAAAGGAAACATATCAAAAGAAGAATACAATCAAAGGATAGAAAAACTAGGCTCTCGTTGAAAAAAACTTTAAAAAATGATATATAATTGTTAATGAATATTTATATCTTAATCTTTGTATCGTATTTATTAGGATCTATTCCATTTGGATATCTTGCTGGCAAGATCAATAAAATAGATATTAAAAAAGTAGGAAGCGGTAGTACTGGTGCAACTAATATTTCGAGGGCTCTTGGGAAAAAATGGGCTATTTTAGTGGCTATATTAGACGCATTAAAAGCAGCTCTTCCTGTTTATTTAGCTTTTCAATGTTTAACAATTGAATGGCAAATTGCTCTTGTTTCAATTATTCCTGTTTTAGGACATATTTTTCCTATCTGGCTTAAATTTAAAGGGGGAAAAGGAATTGCAACATTTGTTCCTGGATTAATAGCTTTTTTAGGATTAATGCCTTTCATAATATTGATTACAATTTGGGGTATTATGCTTAAAATTACTAAAACAATGAGTTTAAATAATTTAATTTTAGGATTTTTTATACCATTTTTTATTTGGTTTCATACTCACTCAATTACATATTTTATATTAGGAATAATGTTTTTCTTAATTATTTTATGGTCTCATAGAGAAAATATTAAAAGATTGTATGGTGAAAAAGAATTAAAATTATGAATTTAGAAATTATTTTAGCCACTATATACTTTTTTATCCCAGCTTACATTGCTAATGCTATTCCACCTTTATTAAATAGGTTTAAAATTTTAGAAAAATTAGCAATTCCAATTGATAATAATAAAATATTAAGAGAAAGAGCTATATTTGGGTCACATAAAACATGGAGAGGCGCTTTAGGTATATTTATAGCTGGAACTTTAATTACAGCTCTTTTTTTTGAATTAAATAATTACTTTCAGTTGTATGAAGTGTTAGCTTTTGATCATTTAAAATGGAATCCATTTATTTTTGGAGCTATTTTTTCCTTAGGAATAATTATAGGAGATCTTTTATTTGCTTTTATTAAAAGACAATTATATTTAAGTCCTGGAGCAGCTTTTATTCCTTTTGATCAAACAAATTATGTTTTTGGTATTTTTTTACTTTTACAATATTTTATTAATTTAAATCTATTAATTTGGGCTATAATTTTAGTTCAAACTTTTATTATCCACGTTGTTTTTAACAGGGTTGGATACGTTTTAGGCTTGCATAATGCCAAATGGTAATATAAGATAAAAATATAAAAACTAAAACTTTAAATTATGGAAGACATAATTATATCACTTAATAATGCTAGTGTTTTCTCAAACATTTTTTGGGCTGCATTGGTATTTTTTATAGGACTAATCTTATCTAAGAAAAGTGGAAGTATTATAGAAAACTTACTTCAAAACATTAAATTGAATCAAGCAACAAAAAATTTAGGATGGCATAACTTTTTTGAAAAGTATAATACAAAATTAAATGCTTCTAGATTTTTTGGGATGATTGTTCAATTGTATGTTATTTTAATAACTTTCATGGTTTCAAGTGAAATCTTAAACCTATCAGTTTTAAGTGAGTTTTTCTTAAATGTAATACAATATTATCCAAATATTTTAATTTCATCAGTAATTTTTGTGATGGCTGTTTTTGTAGCAGATTTTTCAAAAAAAATCGTCTATGCAGGAGCAGATTTAAAGTACTCTAATACACTTTCTGCTTTTATTGGGGCTTCTACATGGGTTTTGGCTGCACTTGCTATTTTTTATCAACTTAAAATTGTGCCAGATTTAATAATTACATTATTTGTTGGGGTGGTGGTCGCACTTGCTCTTACATTTGGACTTTCATTTGGATTAGGAGGACAAGAATTAGTTAAAGACTTTTTAAAGAAGATTCAAAAAAAGATAAAATAACATGGACGAAATAACGCATAAACAATTGCAAAAGATGATTCTTTTTTCTTGCGAAAGAATTGAAAGAGATAAAGAAGAAATAAATAAAATTAATGTATTCCCTGTTCCAGATCAAGATACTGGAAGTAATTTAAGTGGGACTTTAAACGGCGTAAGAGAGGCTATTAATGGGAAAAAATTTACTAACTTTAAAGAACTAGGAGATGCGGCCCTTGAAGGTGCTCTTATGGCTGCACAAGGTAATACGGGAATTATTTACACCGGCTTTATGGTTGGATTTTTTGATGGCATAAAAGAAACCTCAAAAATAAACACATTAGATCTTTCTATATCATTTAAAAATGGTTTTGAAAGAGCAAAGGATTCAATACAAGATCCTCAAAAAGGAACAGTGCTTGATGTGATGGAGGCTTTTGCAAATGAAATTGATAAAGAGTCTCAGAAAAGTAAAAACATAGTTAAAAACTTTGAAAAAGCTTTAAAAATGGCGAATAAAGCTCTTTTAAATACAAAAGAGCAAATGACTCTTCTTAAAAAAGCAGGAGTTGTTGATGCTGGTGGTTTGGGATTTTTAATGATACTTGAAACATATTTTGATGTTCTTATAGAAAATGAAGATCCATTTTCTAAAAAACCAAAGAAAAAAGAAACTCCTACAAAAAGACTTATTCAAATACTTACAAATAGATACGAAGTAGTTGCTTTAATGAGAGATATTTCTTTAAGCGAAAGTCAAATGCGTGAAAAGCTGGCTAAATTAGGAGATTGTTTAGATATTATTTTAGTTAAAGATAGGGCTAAAATACATATTCATACAGATGATCCATATACAGTGAGAGATATTATAAGGACGTTTGGAGAAGAAGAAACAATGAGAATAGAAGATATGGCAAGAGAAGTTGTTGGAGAAGAATCTGTTGTTAAAAGTCAAATTGGAATTGTAACAGATGAGGTTTCTTCTTTAAATGAAAAAAATATTCAACACTACAAAATAGAATCTATCCCATACAAAATTGATTGGAATGGAATAGATAAACTAAAAGGTGAAAGTATTTCTGAGAAACTTAAAACCGCAAAAGAAGAAGGATTTAAGGAATCACCTAAGATTAATTCAATCAATCCAGAATTTTTTAAAGAAGCTTTTACTAAACAGCTTAAAACATTCAAGAAGGTCTTATGTATTACATCTGCAAATAAATATTTTAATGCATATGATTCAGCTTTAAAAGGTAGAGAATTGCTTAAAAAAGACCAAGACAAGGTCTACATTATTGATTCAAATAATATAGGTGCTGGACAAGCTATTATTATATTAAAAGCTATTGATCTTATAAACGAACAAGAGGGATTAGAAGGAATTATAGAAGAACTTAATAATTTAGTTGTTAAAAATATAGGAGTGATTAATTCTCCATATATAGATGGTGAAAAAACATTTTTAAAAATAAAAAAGACGATAGAAAAAAATAAATACATGCTCATTGAGGCAAAAGATGAATTTGTACCTAAAGAAACTCTTAAAAAAGACGAATGCGTAAGTAAAATAATTAATAGAATTAAAAGTGATTTAAAAAAGAATAAAAAATCTTTAGCCGTTATTTTACATAATGGTAATGTAAAAAAAGCTAAAGAGTTAAAAGAAAAACTAAAAGAATATAACACCCTTGTTTCTTTCACAAATGTGGCAGATCCCGCGATGAGTCTTAAAATAGGGTATAAAGGATTAATGGTGTCATATATAAAATTATGAAAAAAATAGGAGTCACAACTGAGTCAGCTGCAGATTTATCTGAAGAATTAGTTAAAAAATACAATATAGGCATTGTAAATTTTAAAGTTGATTTAGATAAATTAAAAAACATTCCTGGTAATATTTTTGAAAAAATGCGAAAGGCTGAACAAGAAGGAATAGAAAGTACTGTTAAGACATCACAACCTTCAATTGCTGACTATATAGGAGTCTTTAAAAAGAAATTAGAGGAATTTGAAGAGGTTATTCACATCTCAGTTTCTTCAAAGGTTTCAGGAGCATACAATTCAGCAATGCAAGCTAAAAAGTTTTTAGGAGCACAGAGTGAAAGAATACACATATTAGATAGTCAAAAAGCTTCTGGAGCTCAAGCACTTTTAGTTATCAAAGCTATAGAAGATATTGAAAAAGAAGCAAATTTAAAGCAAATTACGGATAATTTTAATGAAAGAGTTAAGAAAGCTTTTCTTTTTTTTATGTATGATAATCCAAAATGGCTTAAAGCAGGTGGAAGATTTCCAAAAATTGCACAAATTGGACTTCAAAAAATGAAAGATTTTAATATAGGTATTATTATGAGAGAAAAAGGAGGTGTGATAAGGCCTATGACTATCAAAAAAAACGTTAGGAATCTAGCAGATCCTTTATTCGATGAATTTAAGAAATTTACAAAAGATATAAAAGAAAAGATTAGTGTTGTTATAACTCACGGAGATAATGACAAAGAAGCATTAAAATTAAAAGAACAACTCGAAACCCTTAAAAACATAGAGGTTCTTTATGTGTCGCTTTTAGACGTTGTTTTAGGCGCCCATGCAGGACCAAACACATTATTAATAAATTTTATATATGAGTAAAATAAAGATAATAATAGATTCAGCAGCAACCTTACCCGAAGATGTAATTAAAAGCAACAATATAGGTGTTGTTAATTTAAAAGTAATTTGGCCAGAAGAAAATATTGATGGTAGCATAAAAAGCAAGGAACTATTTAAAAAAATGCGAGAGGCTCAGGCAGATACTGGTCCAAAAACTTCTCAACCATCAGTTGGTGATTTCAAAAAAGCTTTTGATGAAGCTTTTAAGTCTTATGACGAAATTATTTGTATAACAATAAGTACCGGAATATCTGGAACATATAATTCAGCCATTCAAGCAGTTAAATTTATTCCTAAAGACAAACAAGACAGTGTAACAGTTATTGATTCTTTTAATGTTGATGGAGGAGAAGGCTTAATTGCGCTTGAGGCCGTAGAGTTTGCTAAGCAAGGTCTTAGCGTTAGTGAAATTGTCTCTAAAATAGAAGAAATAAAAAATAAAGTGTTTATTGCTGGTTTTACTGGTGATCCAAAGTGGATTGAAAGGAATGGAAGATTAAGTAAAACTGGAGCAAATTTAATAAGGCAAATGGAAAAAATAGGAATAAGACCTCTTCTAACTTTAAAAGATGGTAAAGTTAAGGTTACTTCTTTAAAATTTAAGGCAAAAGATAAAGCAGAATCCTTATTAAGAGAAATAAAAGATAAAATTGGTAGCAAAGAGGCTGCTCTTACAATTACTCATGCGGATTTACTTAACGTAGCAGAAGAACTAAAAGAAAAAATAATAAAAGATTATCCAAATATAAAAGTTTTATTTGTAGATGAAATTAATCCTGTAATTGGATGTCATATTGGACCAGATAGTATTATTTGCTGTTATTATTTAAAATAAAATGATAAATTACAACTACATTCTTACTATTTTTATTTCTTACTTAATTGGATCATTCTCAACTGCCCTTGTTTTTAATAAAGTTGTGAATAAGACAGATCCTAGAGAAACGGGATCTAAAAACTTAGGAGCTCTAAATACTCTTAGAATAACCACTTCTAAAAAAGGAAAAGCTATTGGCGTATTAGGCTTTTTATTCGTTTTTTTAGTAGATGCTTTTAAGGGGGCATTTTCAGTATGGCTTGCAATAGCTCTTATGCCACACGATCAGCTTTTAGCAGCCGTTCTTGCAAGTTTTTTTGTTATATTGGGACACAACTACTCAATCTTACTTAAGTTTGATGGAGGAAGAGGCGCTGCAACATTTTTAGGTATATTATTGTTTCTAGATTGGAGGTTGTTTCTTCTATGGTTACTTTGCGTTGTTTTATTTATGTTTATTTTTGAGCTATTTATGCCTGTTGATAGAAAAAGAAACTTTTTCAAAAGAGCAATATCAGATCAGATCGCAGGAAGGCTTTTTGGAGAAGTATTTGCCTTAATGCCATTTTATTTTTTAAACATATTTGTATTCTGGGTTAGTTTATTATCTACTCCATTGATTTTATTAAGACACACAGATAGAATAAAAAAGCAAATTAAAGAATTTAAAAAATGAGCGAACATTTACTAGTAGCCATACTATTTATTACATCTTATATTTTAGGAGCAATCCCTTTTGCTTACATTTTTACTAAACTTTTTTCTAAGAAAGATATAATGGAAATAGGTTGGAAAAAATGTTCTTCTTCCAACGTGCTTACAAATGTTGGAAAGGTTCCAGCCCTTTTGACTTTTATATTTGACGTTTTTAAAGGTTTTGTTATAATCTATACTATAAACAAGTTAGGATTATCTCCTGCTGTTCAGGCTATTGCTGGTTTTTTAGCAGTAATAGGACACAATTGGTCAATTTTTTTAGACTTTAAAGGAGGAAGGGGTATTGCAACACTTCTTGGCGCATGTTTAGCCTTTAACCCTATTATAGGCTTTACCATACTAGTTCCAGTTATTTTTACTGCAACTATATGGACAGCTTCTATAGGTACTATTTTTGCTTATTTAACAGCAATAATATGGGGCTATTCAGTTAATGAATATGGATTATTTCTTTTGTTTTTGCTTTGTTTAATACCTATTATTATTAAAAGATTATCTCCTTTAGACACTCTAAAAGGACATATTAGAAACCGATTGTTATTTGATCAAGATAATGTTCCTCCTTTGAGGATCTTGAAAAATAATAAGCCCCTGTAGCTTAATGGATAGAGCGCTAGATTTCGGTCCTAGTGATGCGGGTTCGACTCCCGCCGGGGGTTCATAGAAATGAATAATAAAAAATATGAACCAAATCTCAAAAGCTCTATCTATAATTCTATTAATTACTATTTTAGGTTTTTGTGCTTATCAATACTTCCCCACTACCTCTACGTATAAAGAGGAAGTTTTAGTTAATAATTCTTCATTACAAGAAGAAACTGCTGACTGGAAGGTCTATGTGGACAATGAGCATGGTTTTTCAATTAAGTACCCAGCATTTATAAAAAACAATCAAATTATTGATTATAAAGAGGAAGGTTTAAAATGTTTCTCATATCACTACCCTATTGAAGATGTAGTAGAGAATCCTATTACATATAATACATTTTGCGTAGGAGCTCATAAAAATTTATCCAACATGGATCTAAAAGACTGGGTTTTTGAAAATGAAATATGTGGAATTGACCACAATTCATATGAGAATATAAATCTACAAGGATTAAAGGGTTCTGTGATTAAAGGGAAAGGGGCTTGTCCTCCTGGTGCAAGTGGCATTGTTTATAAAGCCTATATTTTAAATGGATCAAATATTTATAGTTTAAGGCTTACAGAGGAAAGGTTGGCGCAAAGAACTTTAGAAGATGAACAGCAACAAAAGAAAATATTTGATTTAATGCTTTCTACTTTTAATGTTAGAAGAGTATTTTCTAATCCAATAAATGGCATGAAACAAAAGATGTAAATGTGATCATCTCTTGAGGCATGTGTTTAAAGTTTTTAAATAATTCTTCTTTTGCTTTTTGCATTTCTTCAGCAAAATCATTGT
>Ga0208462_1000659_pt1 | contig 31598 bp, 24 predicted proteins | sample AD_SCU001_MetaG_FD_184452 | JGI IMG/M metagenome (GOLD analysis project Ga0208462, IMG submission 184452) | Active sludge microbial communities of municipal wastewater-treating anaerobic digesters from China - AD_SCU001_MetaG (SPAdes) (version 2) | ecosystem: Engineered > Bioreactor > Anaerobic...
CCGCAGCAGGCGATCTCGGCGTTGATCTCCCCGAGACCCTTCGGTTCGCCGGCGTTCGGGACGGTCGCCCGGGCAAAGACCGGGAATGCCATCTCCCGGATGTCGTCCACATCCCGGACCGCCCCGTCTATCACGACGCCGCTAACCCCCCGGTTCTTCGCGGAGTGGGTGGCAAGTTCACCCCAGGGCGCGATATGGGTTCCCCCGTCGTTACTGATGACGAGGACGTCGCCGGGTCCGGCGACGTCAATCGCCTCGACGGGTTTTGCCCAGTCCCCGGCGACGGTCCGGACCGTCACCGCACGGCCGACCGCTTTCACCCTGCCGCAGAGGGAGACGACGCCGGCCATGGCTCCCTTCCGGTGCATGGCGTCGGTGACGTTCGGCGCAGAGACGGCTTCAAGGAGCCGGCGGATGGCGACATCGGGGCTCTCTTCCTCCCGCGGGCGTATATCGGGCCGGTCGATGGCGGCCCGGACCCGCTGCGCCGCCGCGGTCACGTCGGCGGCCTTGATGATGTTTCCGCCGACGATGACGATCGAGGCGCCGGCGGCAACCGCCCCGGATGCGGTCGTCGCGTCGAGCCCCCCCGCGACGGCGATGGGGATATCGACCTCGCCGGCAAGGCGGCGGAGGAGGTCAAGCGACGACCGCCCTATCATCTGCTGGTCGATGCCGACGTGGGCGTTGATGTAATCGACGCCGAGCGCCGCAACCTCCCGCGACCGGGCGACGGGGTCGTCGATGTTGATGAGGTCGGCCATGATCCGGACGCCGTACTTCCGGGCCGACCGGACCGCCTCGGCGACGACGGTGTCGTCCGCATCGGCAAGGATGCAGACGATGCCGGCGCCGGACTTTGCCGCCATCTCCACCTCGACGGCCCCGGTATCGGCGATCTTCATGTCCGCGACGATCTCGCGGCCGGGGAAGCGCTCCCGGAGCGTCCGCACGGCCCGCATGCCCTCGCTCTTGATCAGGGGGGTCCCGGCCTCTATCCAGTCCGCACCGCCACGAACCGCTTCATCCGCGATCTCTACCGCACGATCGAGCTCGAGGAGATCGAGCGCCACCTGGAGAACCGGTGTTGCCATACTGTACTGTAGGGCGGAGAACGTATTTATCTGGTGCCGGGCCGGGGGAAACTTATATGCCGTGCGGTGAAGGAGGTAGCCCGCCCACCGCATGGATGTGATGATGAATGGTCGATATAGGATATAAACTCGCGAGCGAGGAGCACGGGCCTCTCGATCTGGTCTGTAGCGCCCGCCAGGCGGAGGACGCCGGTTTTAGTTTTGCCATGGTATCGGATCACTACCACCCCTGGACCACCCGGCAGGGGGAGAGCCCGTTTGTCTGGGGGGTCATCGGCGGCATCTCCCAGGTGACGGCGGACCTGGAACTGGTGACGGGCGTCACCTGCCCGACGATGCGGATACACCCCGGCATCATCGCCCAGGCCGCCGCAACCGCCGCCGCGATGATGCCCGGGCGGTTCGTGCTGGGCCTGGGATCGGGCGAGAACCTCAACGAGCATATATTCGGCGACCGCTGGCCCCCGGCGCCCGTCAGGATAGAGATGCTTGAGGAGGCGGTGGAGGTGATCCGGGCACTCTGGACGGGGAGCATGCAGACCTACTACGGCTCGTTCTACACGCTTGAGAACGCGCAGGTCTTCTCGCTCCCGGAGAGCCTTCCCCCGATCGCCATCGCATCCGAGGGCCCCATCAGCGCTTCCCTGGCCGCGCGGGTCGGAGACGGGTTCATCAACGGGGGCACCAACGCCGAAAGGAGCCTCGTTGTCTTCAAAAAATCCGGTGGCGATGATAAACCCGCATACGTGGAGATATCGGTCTGCTGGGCGGAGAGCGAGGAGGTGGGAGAGAGGACCGCCTACGAGGAGTGGCCCATCGCCGCAAACACGGGAGAGATCAACCGGCTCCTCCCGACGCCGGCCCATTACGAGCAACTCGCGAAGATGGCGACGCTTGAAGATGTGGTGGAGGGCATGCCCTGCGGCCCGGACCCGGAGCCCTACATCAAAAAGATCGAGGACCGGGTCCGGATGGGGTTCGACCATATCTGTATCCACCAGATCGGAGAGCAGCAGAAGGAGTTCATGGATTTCGCGGCGGCCGAGATCCTGCCGCACTTCCGGTAGAGCGCCGGCGTCGGGCGCACGGGGGCAGTCGACCCCGAACCGGCGCTCGCGGCACCCGCCCGGAAGAGCTGATTCATGCATTCTGCCGACCAAGATTAATCGCGTGATGAGCCGGGGAGAAGGCGGGATGGATGTCCGCCGGGTCTGCGCTCGCCTCCGGTCGGCAACGACCCGGGCAGAACTCGCGTCAACCCTCTACCGCGAGGTCTCGGGCTACTCGCTCTTCGACCTCCAGGCGTTGCGGGGGAGGGTGGAGCGGGATCTCCAGTCCGTTCCCGCCGGGTACCGGCAGCGCCTCTACCCTCTGATGATGGAGATGCTCTTTGCAACGCACCATACCCTCATAGCCACCATGCGCCGGCCCGACCCGGACCTCCCCGACGAGCCGCTCGCCGGAGAGTTTCAGGAATTCTGCGGGATGGTCGAGAGGACATGTCTCACCCGGGAGAGTGACCAGCGCCTGGGCCTCCTCTATTACCTCCTTGCCGCCTTCAACATCTTCGTCCTCGCCCTCCCCGCTCACCCCGTGGGCACGCCGTTTCCCGGCGGACTCACGGTCGAGATCAGGAACGGCGAGTACCTCTGCCCGGTCCGGGAGAAGGCCGACGACGTCGAGAACGCCCTCTGTCCTTACTGCCCGGCAAAGCAGAGCGACGTGTGACGCCGGCGCCCGGAAGTCCCGATTCTGCCGGTCCCGGGAAAGACGTCAGTGAATACCGGGCATCCATGGCATGATAAAAAGTGAGTTCGTGCAGTATCGACCTACTTCTCTTCCTCGTAGCGCTCGAAGAACGTGACCTCGTCGGGGAGTTTCTTCTTCTTGATCTGGATCTCTTCGGGGTAGCCCGCGGGCACGAGGGAGACGAGCGCATACTCATCGGGGACGTTGAGGAGTTGCCGGACATCGTCGGCGTAATCCTTCTTCTCTCCCGCAACCCAGCAGGTCCCGACCCCCCAGGCCTGGAGAGCGAGGATCAACTGGGTCGTCGCCGCACAGCAATCTTCAAGGTAGTACTTTGCATCTTTCTTCCCGAAGACGGCAAAACAGATGGGCGCATCGGCGATGAACCGGGCGTTCTCAGCGAGATCCGCGATCGCCTTCAGCATGTCGCGGTCCCGGATCGTCCCGAAGAGCCAGGGCTGCTCGTTTCTTGCCGTCGGGGCAAGGCGTGCGCAGTCAAGGGCATCCTTGACGGCCTTATCCTCGATCGGGCTCTCTTTGTACTTCCGTACGCTGTGCCGGCTCCGTATGACGGTGACGCCGAGGTTGACCGTTCCACCAATCGGACTCATGCAACGATGGTGGGCACTCCAGGCCTAAATACCTTGGGGAAACGGATAACCGGGGGAGGGGCTCAGAAGAACCCCGCGATCATCCGGATCATGTTCGAGAAGCCCTCGGTGATGACCACGGTCGGGTCGATACCGAGGACGGGAAAGATGAAGACGAAGTAGGCGACGGTCCCAAGCGAACTCCCGACGTTTGCAAGAGCGGCGACCAGCACCACCCGGAAGAGCGGTATCCGCCGCATCTCGGAGAAAGTCTCCGCCTCGATGATCTGCCGGAGTTCCCCCGTCGTGGGTTTGCGGATCTTCGCCTCGACGATGGCTGCAAACCATCCCGCCGCAAGCAGGGGGTTGAGCGACGTCAACCAGGAGACGGCAAACGCCGTGGCGGCAGAGAAGGGATGTCCGCCGGCGAGCAGGGTGAACGCCGCGCTCAGGACGCCGTTGATCAGGATCCAGTAGACGAGGGCGGCGATCAGGACCTCGAGCCCCACGCCCGAGAAGGCTATAGCGGCGATCAGGAGGAGGAATATGATGGTGACGGCCGCCCCGATTATCTTTCCCCAGGGGAGGCCCTTCACATCGGCGGTCAGGGACGGGAGCGGCGGCAGGGTCTCCGGCGCGTTGAGGTAGCGCTGCACCCCCTGGATGTGCCCGGCACCGACGACCGCGAGCACCCGATCGTACCGGTTCCCGAGCATCAAGATCTGGTGCGCAAGGTAGGCGTCCCGTTCGTCGATCAGGGCCTGGGCGCCGTGCGGAGAGAACTTCCGGAACTCTTCCATCGCAGCGCTCACCACATCCTGGTTCGTGAGTTCGTCCACGTCGAGGTCCTGGCCCTCGACGCTCACGAGCGAGTAGATGAGGGCGCCGATGAGTTTGATCTTCTCCCAGATCCCCATTCTGCCCCAGAACCGCCCGAGCGTGATCCGGATATCCCGGTCGATGAATGCAACGGGTTTCTGGTGCTTCTCGGCCTCCTCGATGGCGACCAGCATCTCGGCACCGGGTTTCACGCCCGTCTCGGCGCCGATCCGCTGCTGGATGTAGGTGAGCACCCACTGGACGAGGAGCTGGCCGAAGTTTCCGCCCTTCAGTATATCCGCGATCGAGGGCTCGGCGATCTCTTCGGTGAGCGCCACGTACCGGCCCCGGTCGAGCTCGACGCCGACGATATCGGGCTCGAACCCCTCGATGGCGGAACGGACGTCCTCGATGCTCTTCTGCGAGACGTGGGCCGTCCCGACAAGATGGATCTCAGCCATGGACCTCCTTCACGCCCTCGCTGTCGATCACGGCGCGGCCCCCGGGCGGGATCGTCGCCTCCCGGTAGACAGCCCGGACGCCGGCCTCCTCCGCCGCCTCGGCGACCTGCCGTCGGCAGAGGTCGGCGCCGAGCGTGCGGGCTTCGCGGGGAGAGAGGGGCGTACCGAGCCCGGGGCATTCCGAGACCCGCAGGTCGTCGTCCATGAGCATGAACGGGTAGGTGCGGCAGATCCAGGGGCGGTGGGCGTATACGGAGCACCGCCCGTCGCGGAGAAATATGCAGGCTTCATTCGTGCGCCTGATGCACCAGGCGAGGGTGTACTCCCCGCCGTTCCCGGCGTCGATGAACTCGGGGTAGGGCGCGGCGACCTCATTCCAGGTCATACCGGTCGCCGCCATGATCGCCCGCACCTCGGCCGGGCTCACGATGACGAGGTTTGAGTCCTCCGCGACCCGGCGGCAGCAGGCGCCGCACTCCCGGCACCGGAACCCGACGGACCCGACCCGGTCCGCAACATCATCTATTCCGAGCATAGCCAGCTCTCAAAGAAAGGTCGTCCGTGGAAAACATTGCTTATAGGTGGATGTAAAAAGGTATAGTCCTTCCCTCAGACATACTTCCGGACGAAATCAACGACTTTTTGGGTGATCGCCTCGGATTTGTGGCCCATGAGGTAGGCGAGCATGAGCGCCCCGCCGGCCCCCGTCCCTTCCTTGACCTCGCCGGTGCAGTAACGGGCGAGGCCGGCATGCCCGAGGCCGGCGAAGTCCGGGTCGACGTAGTACGCGGTGGTGCCGATATCGGCGATCGACCGGGAGAAACCGGCCGAGGGGTCGTCTCTGATGTAGACCGTGGTCGCAAGGTGCGGCACCCGTCTCCCGAGCTCTTTCAAGGTAGCCGCCACGGCGAGCATCTGGGTCCCGCCGGCGAGCAGGATATCCCCGGTATAGGCGCTTGCTATCCCTGCCGCCACCGGCATCATGGGGTCGCCCGCGGCCCGGAGGATACCGAGCGGCTCGCTCTCGCCCGCTTTGCGGATCCGGGCGAGGGTATCCCTGCAGACGGCATCTTTGAGGGCAAGGGGGTTCTCTACGAACGCGCTGCTGACCGAGGCGTCGTAGCCGAGCGCCCGCAGCACGCAGAGGGCGGTCGTCGTTCCGCCGGGGACGCACTCGCCGAGCACCAACAGGTCGCTATACTGCGCAAGGAGCCGGCCGACCGTCTCTCCCCGCTCGAAGAGGAGCGCCGCCTGCGGCACCGCGTCTCCCTTCCGGGGGTCGCCGCCCGCGCTCCCGTAGACGTCCAGGCAGGGGACGGTGGGGGTATGCACGAGCCCGGCGTTGATGAAGACGGGGGAGAGACCGGTCAGCTCCACCATGGACCGGGTGATCGTCGCCGGCGTCGGGCACCCCGTGGGGGTGTTCGGCCGGGCCGGCACGCTCGTTATCGCGCCGGTCGTGACCAGTTCCGCGTCCAGGACCGGCGTGAGGAGAGTCTTTTCCGGTGTCGGCCCGGCACCCGATATGCCGGGGACGGTGGAGAGCATGGTGTTCGCGAGGACCAGCGCCATCACCGGGCGGCGCGGCCTGAGACCGGGGTCTTTTGAGAGAAAAGGACGAGACATCCGGTATAAGGTGGGTGCCGCGGGTAGAAGAGGTTGCGGTCTTTCGACGCGATATCCAGTGGAACCCGGTACGCACGGAATCCAAACGCGCAAATACCGCCAGGCTCAACCACTATGTCATGTTCGAGATCGAGCACAGGCTGGAAGGGAAGGGTATCATGAGGAGGGATATCGTCGCCGCCGCGATGGATCTCTACGTCTCCCACGGGATCGGGGCGGATGAGGCCGCAAAGAAGCTGGACGAGAAGATCGGGAAGGCCTTCGAGGACCCCAACGTATCGTCGCTCCTTCTTTCCGCCATCCTGCTCGAGGATGAACTCTACTGGAGGAGGAAGAACTCCGAGATCGCCGACGACCCGGTCTTCCTCCTCTCGGACGAGATCATCGGGATGGCCATCGCAGAGGTGATCGGGGGAACCTACGCGCGGTTCGAGTTCACCCGCTACGACCAGAAGAAGCCGGGGATCCTCTCTAAACTCGGGCCGTTCCTCGACGACGCCGTCGCCGGGCTGATCGCGGGCTGCACGTCGCGCCTCTATAGTGAATCGATGTGAAGTCGGTCCTTGCCCTCCTGCAGTTCTGCACGGCGCTCCCTCTCGGGAAACCGGTCGAGTTCGAGCACTTCGCCCGCCGCTCCTACATCTACCCGCTCGCGGGGTACGTGATCGGCGGGATAGCGGCCGGCGTCGTCGCCTGGATCGGATCTCCGGCGGTGGGTGCGGCCGTCGCTCTCGCCGTGGTGCTCGTCCTCTCGGGGTGCAACCACTTCGACGGCCTGCTCGACTTCGGCGACGGGCTCATGGCCCACGGGAGCCGGGAGAAGCGGATAGCGGCCATGACCGACCGGACCACGGGGGCCGGCGCCGTCGCGGCGGGTATCATCGTCACGCTCGTCGCGTTTGCCGGGCTCCAGAGCACGGCGCTGCTCCCTGCGGCCATCCTCACGGCCGAGGTCTCCGCGAAGGTCGCTATGTCCTACCTCACCACGCTCGGTGTGCCGTTCCGGGAGGGGATCCACTCCTACCTTCACGGGTTTGCACGGCCCTGGTTCGTCGTCCCGGCAACCCTCCTTGCGCTCCCTCTCTTCCTGCTGCCGGTCTCTCCGATGAAGATCGCGCTCGCGCTCGTTGCCGCGGCCGGGATTGCCGCAGCGCTCCTCGCGCTCTCCCGGCACCTCTTTGGCGGGGTCAACGGCGACGTCGTCGGGGCTGCAAACGAGATCACCCGGGCGGGGGTCATCCTCCTCCTCGCCCTCCTGTAACCATTCTTTTTATCCCGGCGACCGCCACTACTGTAGGATGATGAAGGACTACACCCTCCACACCCGGGGAGGGGTCATCACCGAGCGAAACGCCGATTATGCAACGGTACGGCTGCGGATTCCGGCAGGTGTCCTCACCGCGGACCAGCTTCGCCAGATTGCGCGGATCAGCGTGAAATACGGAGATGGCTCCGTCCACCTCACCATGCGCCAGACAGCGGAGATCCCGCACGTGAACCCCGAAAACCTCGCGAAGGTTGCAAAGGCCCTCGAGAAGAACGGGACACCCATCGGGGCAGAGCAGAACGAGGTGGTGAACATCATGGCCTGCCCGGGGACGGAACGGTGCAAGTACGCCAACTGCGAGACGATCGACCTTGCCAGAAAGATCGACGCGCGGGTCTTTGGAAAAGAGCTCCCGATACGCCTCCGCATCGCCATATCGGGCTGCACCTACATGTGCAACAGTCCGCTCTTAAACGACATCGGTATCATCGGCCGCATCCGGCCGTTGCGCATACCCGGTCTCTGCACGGGGTGCGGCACCTGCGTGGAGTACTGCAAGCAGTGCGCCATATCGTTGAAGAACGGCATATCCGTCCTCGACGAGGAGAAGTGCGTCCAGTGCGGCGTCTGCGTCCACTCCTGCCCCTACCACCTCCTGAAGTCGGAGTACGACCATTACCAGATCACGGTCGGCGGATGGCGGGGGACCACGCCCCGGGCAGGGCGTGAACTCGTCACCGTCGAGACCGAGGAGGAGGTCGTCGAGGTCGTCGACCGCATCGTCTACTGGGTCTACCGGACTGCCTGGAGCGGCCGGCCTCTTGCCGACCAGATGGACGAGATCGGGTTTGAGAAGTTCGCGGAGGGGATCCGAAAGGAGTTCGGGGAGAAGGCGGCGGAGGCGTGAAGAGGGGCCGGCCGGTGTGATCCGGGCGATGGGGTAAATCTTAATACCTGGTGATACGAAGTAACCCTGGTGATTTATGTCAAAAGTGGAGATAAGGCCGGTCGATGCCCAGGGGCGGATCATCCTGCCGCGATCGTGGCGCAACCGGTTCAAGACAGGCTACGTGGTCATCGTCGCCGAAGACGACCGGTTGGAGATACGACCGGCAGATGCGGATCTCTCGCGGTTTGTGGATAGCGTTGAGGTCGAGGCGGAGCATTTCGACGATTACCACGACCTCCGGAAGGAACTGAGAAAGAATGCGGTTCATTGATGCAAACGTCTTCATATACGCCATCCTGAAACCGAAGGCCGCCCTGCCGGATACCGTCCTGCGAAAAAAGGCTGCGGCAAAAGATATCTTCCTCCGGGTGAATGCCGGCGAACCGGTCACCACGACCACCGTGCATCTGAGCGAGGTGGCAAACGTGCTGGAAGATGCTGCGGGAGTGGCGTTTGCAACGGATCTCCTCTCGGCCATACTCCTGAAACCCGCCATCACTGTCGAATCGGTCTCTGCCGATGACTACCGGGAGAGCATACACCTCGCCCGGAACCACGCCATCGGCATCAACGACGCCCTTGCCGTGGTCGTCATGGAGCGAGAGGGGATCAGCGAGATCTATACCTTCGACCGGCACTTCAGAGAGACCCGGGTAAGGGTAGTGCAGGAGTAGCCCCCCTGCAGATCTTTTGGTGAACTGCTGCCGTGGCCCGTGCGGGCCACTTCCGCGCCAGCCGGGAGGCTGATCGAGCCCCCTGTCATGGAAACCCCTACACGGGGATCAGCAGCGTCGCAAGACAGACGATGCCGAGCGCGACGAGCAGCAGGAGATCGTGCCTCCCGGGCCGGGGAGGGCGGTAGCAGGTGGGCCTCGGGGTCGACGCAAACCCCCGGCTCTGCATCGCTTCGGTCACGTAGCGGGCCCGGTTCAGGATCGATACCGTCATCGGGACGCCGAGCGCCATCAGTTTCCTCCTGTTCTTGATGAGCGTCCCCCGGTCGAACTCAAGCGCCCGGGAGCGCTGGGCGTCCATGATATTCCGGAGATCGTCGGCAAGCGCCGTCATCGACTTCAGCGCATACCCTAACGAGAAGGCGATGACCGGGGGCAGCCGGCTGATGCGAAGGCTGGCGACGAAATCCGTGTATGATGTGGTCATCACGAAGAGGAACGATATCCCGCCGATGACAAGGATCCGGATACCTTTTGCCGCGGCATAGAGCAGCCCGCCGGAGGTTATCACCGACGAAAACGGGCCGACCTGGGCGGAAAGATACACGTGCCCCGAGGAGATCTCGGGGAAGAATATGTCGATCACGACGATGAAGACCAGCAGCGGCAGGAGGAGGAGAAGTCCCCGGGAGAACGGTCTCACGAGCCCTGCAGCAACCGCAAGGCAGACGACGAAGGCAAAGAGGATTGCGGTGCGGAGAGGCGATATCGTGGCGAACGCAGCGATGCTGATCGCAAGCACGGTCAGGAGCTTGGTCCTCGGGTCCATCCGGTGAAGGAACGTATCCGCCGGTATGTAGCCTACCGCCCGGTACGCATGCCTCCGGTCGCGCTGCCCCTCCCCGTCGGTCATGCCTGCACTCTCCGGTCGTCCACGATGCGGCCGCGCTCGAGCCTGACGATCCTGTCCGCAACCGCCGCGGAGAACCCGGCATCGTGCGTCGCGATGACGACCGCTTTTCCATGGGCGCAGAGTGCATCGATGAGCCCGGCCAGCCTCTGTTTGGCGGCGGGGTCGAGCCCGAGCGTCGGTTCGTCGAGCGCGAGGACCTGCGTATCCATCGTCAGGACGGATGCGATGCTGACACGCTGCTTCTCCCCGACCGAGAGGGCAAGCGGCGAGGCGGTAAGCCCCAGGTGCTCGATGCCGAGACCCTCGCGCGCACGTTCGACCCTCTGCTCTATCACGTCACGGGGAGTGCCGAGGTTTGCCGGGGCAAAAGCAAGCTCCTCGGCGATGGTCTCCCCGAAGAGCTGGTAATCGGCATGCTGGCAGACCAGGCCGACGGTGCGGGCGATCTCGGCGACGGTGCTCTCCCGGACGTCCCTTCCGTTCACGACGATCCGCCCGGACTCCGGCCGCAGGAGGCCGTTTAAGAGTCTCAGCAGCGTGCTCTTGCCCGAGCCGTTCGGGCCGGCGAGCACCGTCGCCTCGCCGGCGTAGAGGGTGAGGGAGACGCCGTCCATCGCCGGCGAGACTTTCCCCGGGTGCCGGAACGCGACGTTCTCCAGGGTGACGACCCCCGGGCGGGCGGCCTTCGCCCCCGGGCGGGGAGGCCGGTCCCGGAGGGGAGCGTCCGGGACGGGGGGCTCGATCAGCCTTCCGTCGAGAAGGGATATCCGGCGGGACGCCCAGCGAGCGACCATCTCGGTCCGGTGCTCGGAGAGGACGATCGTCATGCCGGACTCCCGGTTCAGTCTCTCGAGGAGGTCAAGGAGCCCGGCCGCATTCGCGGCGTCAAGCCCGGAGAACGGTTCGTCGAGTATGAGGATTGCCGGGCGCAGAACGACGACGGAGGCGATCGCCAGACGCTGGCGTTCTCCCCAGGAGAGCTCGGTCGTCTGCCGGTCGCAGAGCCGGTCAAGCCGGAACTGCTCCAGGATCTCGTTGACCGCCCGGTCAATCCGCGACGGCGGCCAGCCAAGCTGTTCGGGGCCGAACGCTATCTCGCTTATCACGTCGTTAGAGAAGATCTGGTGGTCGGGGTCCTGAAATACCATGCCGACGGTGGTGGCAAGGTCGCCGATCGTGCAGTCGCGGGTGTTTCGTCCCCGGACAAAGACGTCGCCCTTGAAGGTGCCCGGGCGGGCGTGCGGGATGAGGCCGTTGCAGCACCGGAGGAACGTCGTCTTCCCCGAGCCGCTCGGCCCGGTCAGCAGCACGCGCTCGCCCTCCCCGATGACGCAGTCAAGCCCGGCAAGCACCTCCCGCGGCCGGTTCGCCCGGGAGGCCGGGTGCCGGAACGAGACCGACCGAAACTCGATCGCCGGGTCAGCCGTCATCCGGCACATCGTCCTGATGCACGATACCCGCCCTGTAGAGCCGCCCGACGATCAGGGCGGCGATGATGCCTCCGATGCCCCCGAAGACGATATGCGTGGCCGACGATAACCCGATGCCGAGGAGAATGAAGACGCCCTGGACGCCGAGGAGCAGGTGTACGGCGTAGTTGACCACCATCTTCACCACGTTCCCCGCGGCGCCGGCGACAAAGCCGACGACGGGGTTCTCGAGACGGTAGCCAAACGCCATAGAGACGAGGTCGATCGTGATCCCCATTGCGGTGTACTTGAATACATCGAAGACGTGAAGCGGCTCGATGCCGAAGAACGACGCGAGGATGCCGGATACCAGTCCGGCATACGTGCCGGCCCCGGGTTTTCTCACGATGGCGGTGCCGACGATGAGCGGCAGGACCCAGAATATCCCGGAGCTCCCGGGAACGTGGATCGGGACTATGATCGCCGTCCGCAGGACGAAGACGAGAGCGCCAAAGAGCGAGAGGAGGGCGATCTCGTACAGGCTGAAGTAGGAGGGACGTTTCATCATCGGCTAATCTCCACGAATGTTGATTCGAGCGCAAGCCCGAAACCTTCGGGCTGCGGCCGGTCCACGGCGACCATCAGGAAGAGGGCTCCGACCCTGTTGCCGCCGGTATACGTGATGTAGAACGAACCGTCGAGGTCGGCGGTCTCGGTCACCTGACCTTTGGGGGCCGCACGATCGGTGGTGATGTGGATCCCATCCAGGCCCGAGCTGATCCGCTCAAACCAGATGGTGCAGGTATCCCGGGCCACGTCCTCGTCTACCGGGCGCGGCGAGCCCGCCACCTCGACGACGTAGCGGTTGCCCGCTTCCAGGGGAGTCGTCCACCGCGGCAGGTCGCCGGGCGCGGCGGTCCCGGAGACGTAGTAGCCGGACGTGCCGTAACCCGACTGCCGGTTCGTCCATGCCCTGCCGTCCCCGGCGTGGAGACCGTAGACGCCCAACGATGCCGTCCCGGCAAGATCCGTGAACCGGTAGTCGACCCGAACCGATCCTGTCCGGGCAAGGGCCGGGTTTCCACCGACGGGCACCACGCCCAGCTCGACAAAGGCGATGTACCAGTCCCCGGAGGGGAGATCGCCCGGGCCGATCGCGATCGGCGTGGCGTAGGGCCGCCAGGACTGGGGGCCGTACCGGAGATCGTAGCGATCGATGGCCGCGGTATGCGGGAGAGAGTCCGCAAAAGCGCTTTCCCGGGCATAGGCCTGCGATAGGGTGGTATCGACCAGAAACGCTACGGCAACGAAGACCACGAGCACGCCGACCGCCAGCAGGACTCTTCTCCAAAACTCCATGCTCAGTTCCTTTTTACCGCGACCAGCTCTCCGTCCCTGTCGTCGACGAAGAGGACCGCCCTGCCGTTGATGGGGCAGGCTTTGGCGGCTTTGCCCTCCTGGAGGACGATGGTCCCTTCGGTGACCTTCCGACCGTCAAGCGTCATGATCTCGTCGATCCCCGCGCCGAGGAGGGTGCTTGCCGGTGTCGGGCCGGTATGGCTGCGGATGGCGCCTTTCTGGAGGAACCTGCCGTCGTTGTAGGTAGCCGCAAGCCCGAGGCCGGCCATCGCGCCGATCACGCCGTCCTCGGTACCGCCAAGACCCTTCAGCCATATGCCGAGGTTTTTTGCCAGCGTCCGGGCACGCTCCTGGGTGAGGACCATCTGCTGGGCGTCGCGGCCAAACGCCATCAAAGCCGGGGCCACCCGGTCGAGGGGCGCTCCGGCAAGGCCCGGGTCGCTCCCCTCCACGAAGTCGCCAAGCATCGTCTCCTCGGCTATGGCAAGGCTCGTATCGAGCGGTTCCACGCCGTCGGCGACGATGTGGATGACGGCGCAGCTGTTGTGGGATGTGTAAGGTATCGACGGGTGGACGTAGAGCTGGTGCCGGGTGACGCCCCATACGGGATAGTGCATCGCGATCGCATCGGCGACCGCACGGGCCAGGCGGCCGGTTCCCCGGGATTCAAGGTTGTCCGTATCGTCAAGAGCAAGAAGTATGGTCATGATACGCCTTTTTCCTGATAAACCTGGGAGAATGAAGATAAAAAAGATGCTGAAGCAGGGCGCGTATCAACCTGGTTTTGTTAACCCGGTGCCGGATAACGATATCGGGTTAACCCTTTCCCCGGAGCGCCGCCGGATCAATCTCGCCTGATAAAGGCCTCGATCTCCCCGACGACCGCGCGGAACCCTTCGTCCAGGGGTGGTGACCCGGCATACGAGACGGCCGCGCACCGCCCGAGGAGGGACGATGCCGCACCGGTCTCGCGCCCGCTCTCCTCAAGCAGGCGCAGGACATCCCCGTCCGCGAGTTCCGCGCCGGTCCCGTATACGGACGACACGTACGACCGCAGCGCCCTGCCGGCCGTTCCATACGCTCCCTTCCGCTCGCCGCGGTCAAACTCATCCCGCGCCGCTGCAAGGAGGCGGAGAGCCTCGCCGCGGGGGTCGGCGGGGATGGGGGTGACCGGCGGCTCCGGCGCCTTCGGTGCTCCCCGCCGGACGAGGTAGGCGATCAGGAGGATGATGCAGAGCGCGCCTGCGCCGGCAAGGGGGAGGAGGTCCGACGGTTCTTCGATATCCACCGACCGCACCTCCCCCCCGGAGAGCGTGGCGACGATCCTCGCCGTCCGGTTCTGGCCGTCGATGAACCCTACGCCGACAGAGGAGGCGCTCGTCGTCGCGTTCATCGATGACGTCGCCGGGAAGAAACCGGCGTCGGCAAGTTCCCCGGCATACCGTTTGTAGGTCTCGTTTGCCGTGACCGCATCCGGCACCACGAGCGACTTTTCGGTGGCATACGCCGCGTAGGCCGCAGAACCGTTCACCACCGCGCCCTCCGCGCGCACCGTATCCCCGGCGCCGTTGCGATACTCAAACGAGAACGATCCCGTGGCCTCATCCACCGGGTTGATCGTCGCCGCCACCCGGGTATACCCGCGCGACGTGAGGACGGCGTGGATCTCCCGGACAGGCGGGTCGTCATCGAGCCCGGCAAGCAGACCTGACCGCAGCGCCTGCATGCGGTCCTGCTCCCGTGCCGCCTGCTCCCGGAGCGAACCCGTGTCCTGCATGATCTGCCCGGGCTGCCGCGTGGACGAAGTCCCTCCCTGCGCCCCCCCGGACCCCGCCTCCGTCGAGGCGGAACTCACCTGCGGGCCCTGCTCCCCCTCTTCCTCTGCGGCCGAACCGGCGACGTGGACCCGGATCTCGGGGAGGACGACGCGGGTGCGCGGGGCGTTCCCGTACTCGAACGCGATATCGAAGAAGAACGTGCCGGGCATTACCGTGGGCCCGGCGCTGACGGTTATCTCCCGGGTATCCGAAAAGAGGGTGATCGCCCGGGACTGGGAGTGGGTGGCCGCCTCACCGCCCTCCGGCACGAACCGCACGTTCCGGGCGAGCACTCCGGTGACGTCGGCTCCGAACGTGTTCTCGACGGCGATGGGAAACGCGGCCTCTTCCCCGACCAGCACGGCGTAGTCGGACTGCCCGGTCGAGAGGGTGATGCCGGCGGCCGCGACGGAGGCCACGCAGACGGCGGCGATGAGAAGGGGGAGGAGGAGAAGGCGCCTCACGGGAGGATCCTCCCCCGACCGTAGCGGAGGTAGACCTCAAGGAGGAGGACCCCGAGCGCCCCGGCAAAGAAGAGATCGCGGATGCTCGTCTCTTTTGGCTCGCGCGGGATCTCGTCGGTCAGACCGGCATAGACCGCGGCAAGCGTCCCCTCGTCGACCGCCGCGTAGTACCTTCCCCCGGTCGTCCGGGCGATCGCCCGGAGGGTCTCTTCGTCGAGCGCGGCGTACTCCTGGGTGCCCGCCGGCGGGTTTGCCGAGCCGATGCCCACGGTGTAGACCGGGACGTTCCGCTCGCGGGCGTAGCCGGCAGCCTCCTCCGCGGAGAATACGCCGGCATTGCCGGCGCCGTCGGAGAGGAGGATCACCACCCGGTGCCGGTTCGGTATGGCGTCGGCCATGTCGACGCCGAGGGCAAGCCCGTCGCCGAGGGCCGTCTGGCCGTCCCGCCCCCGGATGCCGCGGAGCTGCTCGATCACCCGGTCGCGGTCGGGGGAGAGGTAGGCGGCGCTCGTCGCGCCCGACTCGAATATGACGACCCCCGCGTAGTCGTCCCTGCTGAGCCGGGAGAGCAGGGTCTCCGCGGCGGCCTTTGCCGCCTCGAGGCGGGTGGGGCGGTAGTCGGTCGCCTGCATGCTCCCGGATGTGTCCAGCACCAGGACCACGCTGACGCCCTCGTCCATCCCCTCGATCGGGACGTGCGGGTCGGCCAGGCCGACCAGGATGAGGGCGAGCGCGAGGAGGGCAAGGGCGAAGAGGGCGTGCGGGCGCGGGAGCCGGCCGGGGCTCCGGACCTGTGCGGCGACGGCGACGCGGGAGAAGGTGAGCGCGGCATACGACCGCTCCCGGACGGCGCGCCGGTAGAGGAGGCAGAGGACCGGGATGCCGGCAAGGCCGACGAGCCAGAGCGGTTCTGCAAATCCGGTCATCTAACCGCCCCGGTAGCGCGTGTGCGCGTAAAAACGGCGCAGGGGCCGGTCGTAGGGCTCGTCCGTGGAGACCCGGACTTCGGGAACCCGGCACGAGCGCAGGTCGCCCCCGGTGCGCCGGTCGGCGGCGGCCACGGCGTCGGCGTAGGCCTTCCGGAAGGCGGGGTCCGACGTGTCCACGAGCACCTGTTCGCCGGTCTCGGGGTCTTCGAGGAAGACCTGCCCCACGTCCGGGAGGGCGTCTTCCGCGGGGTCCGTCACCCTGACGGCAGTCGCCTCGTGCCGCCGGCGCAGGAGCGAGAGGTCGCGGGCGAACCCGGGGTCATCGAAGTCGGATATGACGATGACCGAGGATTTGCGCCGGACCCTCGTGCAGAGGAGACGGAACGCGGCGGCGAGGTCGGTGCCGCTTCCCTCCGGCCGGTGGGAGACGAGGGCCTGCACGAGCCGGATGACCTGGCTCTTCCCCGGCCGGGCCGGCAGGAAGACCTCGACGCGGTCGGTGACGATGCAGAGGCCCACCCGCCCGTTCTGCCGGTGAGCGGCAAATATGAGGCTCGCGGCCACCTCGAGTGTCCGGCGGTCTTTGCTCGTTTCTGACCCGAACGTCGCGGACCCCGACCGGTCGAGGACGAGGTAGTAGGTCTGGCTCCGCTCCTCCTCGAACTCCCTGACGACGAGCCGGTCCATCCGTGCCGAGGCTTTCCAGTCGATCGCCCGGGCGTCGTCGCCGGGGAGGTACTCGCGGAGGTTTGCAAGCGCCATACCGCTCCCCCGGAAGGGGGAGCGCCTCTGGCCGAGGCAGGAGCCGTCGGCCAGTGTGGCGGTCTTGAGTTCTATCCGCCGGATCTGCCTGATGAGATCCGCCCGCTCCGTAGCGTCGCTCACCGTCAGGGCACCTCCACGGTCGCGAGGACCCTCCGAACGATCTCTTCGGGGGTGAGATCGTCCGCCTCCGCCTCGAAGGTGAGGAGAACCCGGTGCCTGAGGACGGCGGGGGCGAGGGCCCGGATGTCGTCGGGGACGACGTAGCCCCGGCCGGCGAGCACCGCGTGCGCCTTGCCGCAGAGGAGGAGGGCGAGCGACGCACGCGGGGATGCCCCGAAGGCGATCATGGGGCCGAGGTCGAGGCCGTATGCCGCCGGGTGCCGGGTGGCGTCGACCAGTTGCGCGGCGTAGCGTTTGACGCCCGGGTCGGCGTAGACCGACCGCACGAACGACCGGAGGGCGACAAGACCGGCGGCATCGAGGACCGGCGCCGGGGATTCGGGCTGGTCCGTCGTGAACCGGTCGAGTATGGCGACCTCTTCGTCGAGTGTCGGGTAGTCCATCCGTATCTTGAGCATGAATCGGTCGAGCTGCGCCTCGGGGAGCGGGTAGGTGCCCTCGGACTCGATCGGGTTCTGGGTGGCGAGGACGAAGAACGGGCGCGGCAGCGCGTAGGTCTCGCCCTGGATGGTGACCTGCCCCTCCTGCATCGCCTCGAGGAGGGCGGACTGCACCTTCGGCGGTGCGCGGTTGATCTCGTCGGCAAGTATGATCTGGTGGAAGATCGGCCCCTGGATCGTCCGGAAGGCGGCCGTGTTCCGGTCGTAGATCCGGGTCCCGGTGATGTCGGCGGGGAGGAGGTCGGGGGTGAACTGGATCCGGGCGAAGGTGCAGTCGAGGCAGTGCGCGAGGGTGCTGATCGTGAGCGTCTTTGCTATCCCCGGCACCCCTTCGAGGAGGGCGTGGCCGCCGGCAAGCACCGCCGCGAGCACCTGGTCGATAACCGCCTGCTGTCCGATGATCACCGTCTCCATGCCGGAGCGAACCGCGTCGAGCGCGGCCGCGTGCTCCCGTGCCCGGCGGTTGAGGGCTGCAATCTCCGTATCCGTGCCTGCCATGCTGATTCCTGGAAGAGAGGTTGGGGGAGATGCTATTTGACGGTTGTTAGTTGGGGATGGGTTAATCAGGGCAGATTAACGAAACCGGTTTCGAATACGGGAGGGCTCCTGCGGCAGTACCACAGAAAAACTCCACTCCATAGTGATCTACCGGTTTCGAGGATATCATAGGGTTTTCCTACGGTGACGGGCGTATTTATCGGCAAGTACCTGATGGCGCGATGACACCCGATCCGGCGCTGAAAACGCGAGGCCGTCCGGTGCCCTGACCCGGGCTTGCGATGCCCCTTCGACAATATCATTCTGCACACTACGAAAATCCCCGCAGGCAGGAAAGGCGGAGCCGTATCGCAAGCATCCGCCACGTGCCGGTACATCGCAGCGTATGCGCGATCTCTCATCCAGCGGATCGTTGTATAGTATAAATAATTGCCTTTAGAGATATAGATTGTCTCCGATATTTTCCCAATTACTCCACATTATTTCATCTTATCGGCCTGATCACATGAATATTCGGCATAAATCGATATAAGAAAAGTATTTATAATATGATGACCTTAATGCGGGGTGTTGACAGCGGCCGTTTGCTCATGATCGTTAGTCACCTTTTTCGTCCGGCTTCTGTCGGCAGTAGCCCGGCCGTCATGCGGCGCGGCTACACTCAAGGGAAAGAGATGATTGACATGCAAAACAATGGAAAAACAATGAGACTCGGTGCGATGACGGCATCGGCGATCCTGCTGATGCTTGCCGTCTGCATCGTGCCGGTTTCCGCGGCCGACGATGTCTTCACGGACAACAACCAGACATATGCCGCCGTGGCGAACTATGACGGAGCGAGATTCGACATATTCGGGAACAACACGTACTACTTCAACTTCTCGAAGCCTACCGGCGGACTGAACGCGATACACATCACCGACAGCCCATCGAGTCTTGACGGCGCCGTATACACCAACCGGCCGGCATCGGGCACACTCTACATCTCCGACACCAGCACGGATACCCAGTACCATGACGATGTGATACTGCTGTTTGCCGTGCCGAACTCGACCGAACACTCTAACCTCGAACTAACGTTGAGCGTCTCTGGTTATCAGTGGGTGCCTACAGGAAGCGGAAACAAGCCAGTGCTTAACGGAAGTTATTACAATCTATCGACACTTAGCGAAACGTTCGAGAACACCGATTTCCTCCCCGGCACATCGTCGTGGAGACCTGCGCCCCTGGATGACTATCCGATATATTACGGTCAAGGCGCTAACGAGCAGTTCAAGATCATGCTCATCGACCTGTACGCGGGATCGGTCAACCAGACCAACCTTGAGAACAGCGGGACGGTCATGGTCGAGTATGACCTTACGGGGTATGAGGGCGCTGCTTACTTCGATACCTACGCATGGAACAATCAGTCAGCTCAGGGGCAGGGAATTTCCTGGACGAACAAAATCATCGGAGCCGGGAGCAGCGGTTGGGCGATCAGCACCTGAACACAACAACCACCCTCCCTTTTTTTTCGAGCTCCGGAAGGGACTCTTGTTTCACCGTGTATGCCCTGTGAAGTAGGGATGGTCAAGAATCTACTCTGGAGGGATTCCCCGATCAGCCCGATCCTGCCGATATGTCCCGTCGCACGATTTTTTCCATCATATTTCAGGACGATACGGCGGTGCTGCAGGACAGGAAAGGTTCTCCTTGAGAAAGGAGAGAGATCACGTTAATTGACCCTCATTAACCCCACGTAAATTCAGTATCTTCTTATAATGCGTTATTAAATCGTAACACATTGGATTGAGAGATTCTACGCAAATAAAGGCGACCCGATCCCCGGTTTTGTGTAGATTTCCTCCTACACCTACTGAATGAAAGGATTGGTCTGACATGGAAGATAGTTGTAGTCGAACCGGAAGATTGCAGGAATGGGTGATCGCCATGCTGTTGATCCTCGTGCTCGGCACCGTGCCGGCGGCGGCATTGGGTACCGACCTGCCGTCAAACGCAACCGGATCAGCCGGGATGCCAGAGGTCTCCCAAATCGATGTGACGCCGGCAACGGCTGAAGCGACTCCGGGCAGCATGCAACGATGTATTGCCACGGCGTACGATGTATCGGGTTCTGCGATTTCAGGGATGGTATTTTCCTGGGCATGCAGCAACGAATCCGTCGGAACAGTGAACGAGACCGGGTATTTCACGGCGCTTGCACCCGGGTCTGCGGTAATCAGTGCCGGCACCCCAGACAGTATGGTGCTCGGGACCGCGGACGTGACTGTCACCTCCCTGTTACCTGAACTGATTTCTGCGGCAACGACGGAGCCGCACACCTGGATCGTCGACGCCTCCGGTGGAGGGGACTACACGACCATCGGTGCCGCCGTAGCCGTTGCAGGACCATCCGATACGATCATCGTCCGGAAGGGAAGTTACAAGGAAAACGTCGTTGTGAACAGCTCGCTGACGATTCGTTCGGAGAGCGGCCCGGCAGAGACAATCATCACTTCTGCCAACAAGGACCTACCCGTGTTCTCCCTTTCGGCCAACGAGTCGACCATTGAGGGGCTGACGATTAAGGGGATCAACGGAGCATCTTCCGTGATAACACTCACAGGAGCCGTCGGATGCCTTCTCGAAAATAATATTGTCACGAAATCGAAATTCGGCATCATTCTGGAGGACACCCGTGAAAATCGGATCACTAACAATACATTCTATTCGTTCTACGACACCTGTTTCGTCATTAGAGGGGCCGATTCGGATCTGCTATCAGGAAATACGATCTCGTCCTCCGAGGAAGGGATTATTGTCTATGGTGCAAGCGATCGTAATTCGTACCATGTGACAATCCTCGGCAATACCCTGATCAATTGCGACTACGCGATTTACCTCACAGGTAATCCAGAAAAGACCAAAATCATCAACAATATCCTGACCGAATGCGACTATGCGATCTATCTCAGCGGTAGTTCGGTAGGTACTGAAATCACTAACAACACAATGACAAATGGAAAATATGGGCTGTACATGCTGAACAGTCCATATGGCAGCACTATCATCGGAAACACCATCCAATATCAGTCTATCTATGGCGGCATTCTACTGCAGAGCACCTACGGTAATGTCTTCTACCTCAACAGGATTCAGAATAATACCGGAGATATTGCAATATCCAGTGCGAGCGCCACCTGGAACTCGACGGAGCCGGTCACCTACGTCTTCGAGAACGTCACCCGAACCGGTTACGTCGGAAATTACTGGGACCGGTACGTCGGATCCGATGCCGACGGCGACGGGATCGGCGACGAACCGTATGTCGTGTCCGGCACCCAGAAGGACTACTACCCCATCGTCAAACCAAGCAACCGCATTGTTACCGTCACCCCGGATAATGTGACCCTGACGGCAGGCGACGGTCTGCAGTTCACCGCCGTACTGTCCGACCGGGAAGGCACGGAGATCCCGGACGCCGGGTTCACCTGGACGAGCAGCGATGAGGCGGTCGGCACGGTGAATACCACCGGGTATTTCTCGGCCCTGAAGGCCGGGACGGCGACGGTCGGCGCCACGAGCGATGGGGTGGCGGGAACCGCGCACGTGAGCGTGCAACGTGCGGAGACACCGGCAGGCGGCGTCATCCCCGCAGTCGACGACGTTCACCTCAAGGTCGCAAACGATGCGGGCGTCCGGTTCAATGATTTCGGCGATGGTTCATTCCGCATCCGCTGGTCCGGCGGCGGACAGAACGCTCAGCATATCTCGAACGGGTCCGGCAGCGAATACGGAGAGGTGACAGAGACCACCGACCTATCCGGAACCTTCTATGCCACCAACACCGGCGGCAGGGGATACTTTGACAATGTCTTCCTGTGTGTTGCGGTGAACGGTACCATCCCCGCCGACTTCCGCCTGCACATCCGGGCCGACGGATACCAGTGGACGCCGCTTCCGATTTGTCGCGACGTACCCACGCCTGAGAATCGCACCTACGTGAATCCGACGGTCGACGAGTGGTTCACGAAGGACGACCTGATCTACGGTCCGCAGACCTGGCGGCCGGCGGCAGGTACCACGTACCCGATCTATCCGGGCCAGGATGTCAGCGACGAATCGAACCAGTTCCGGATAATGTTCGTCGACTTGAAGACCGGCGTTCTCCACGGCTATCCGATAAGGGTGAATTACACGATCGAGAACCTCCAGACGATGGCGGCCTTCAACGTCTACGGGTACTCTCAGAACGTGGATGAGGTGAACGATTACCTCACCACCTGGACAAACCGCCTGATCGGGAATACCGGCGAGTTCAGCGGTTGGTATGTTTACGGCACGCCTCCGGAAAGCGTAAAAGGCGATTTCGACGGAAACGGCATCGTCGATATCGGCGACGTCTCGAAGGTGGCCTATATGGTCGTCGGGAAGACGGCGGCCGACCCGGCCGCGGACTTTAACCAGAACGGGAAGGTCGATATCGGGGATGCGGCAAAGATCGCCTGCTACTTCGTCGGGAAGATAGGGGAACTCTAACCCCTTCCCGCGAGATTCCATATCAAAATACGGCCCGGTGCTGATCCCGACGCCGGCGGAGCAGACGCACCGGAGATGAAGGCCGCACCTGACTCCAGATCGTCTATTTTTTCATCGCCACCACCTGTCGTACCCTTTAGCTCTCCGGTTCTTTGTGGGCAGGAGGAGTATGCCACGTCTGCAGAAGATACATTATCTTTAGTGAAAACTCAAATTTGTTAACTAAACTCATTTAAAACAGCCCGATTTAGCAACAACCTTATACCTCTCGATTAAAAATTTACTCATTCTCAGAGAGCGGTTATAGCGATGCAGGCACATGGGGTGCCGGTTCCGCAGAAACTTCTTCGAGAATTCTCGATTTGAAAGGGAAGTATTATGACAGGGGATAAACGTATTCAGAACGGTCCATGGCAGGGGCGGATAGCCGTCCTGCTGCTGATCCTCGCGATCATCGCCGTACCGGCGGTGGCGCTGGGAGCCGACCTGGCGTCGAACACAACCGAACCGACTGTCGGGATTCCCGATGAGATATCTCCGAGTGTCGATGTGGAGGATAATGGCACACCCGAACCAACACTGACCGAAATGGTCGAAGAAGAGGTGACGCTGGCAGCGATCGAGCAGTTGCCGCAGTATATCGACATCGATACCACTCCCGGCATCTACGCAGTAATACCATCGAACAATAACGTGCTGTTGCAGATCTCAAACGACGGGAACGCCCGGTTCAACGATTACGGCAACAACACTTATCACTTCTTCAGCCCAGACCAGAACGCCGGTCAGGGCATGAACGCTCTTCATATTACAATCGATCCGGCGGAATCTTCAGGCCAGGTCACATTCAGCAGCGACCAGGCGGGCGTCTTCTACCTCACCGACACCGGCGGCCGCGGCTGGGACGACGACGGCATTCTGATGCTCGCCGTCAACGGAACGATACCCGATAGTTTCCGGGTCAACATCAAGGCGAGCGGCTACCAGTGGACGCCAGTGCCCGAGAACGCCAAGCCAGCGTTCGATGACATCATCTACGTTTCCGAAGCCCTGAACGAGACGTTCACCAAGGACGACTTCCTCTACGGACCGCAGATCTGGAGGCCCTGCGCGGCGGCGAACTACCCCATTTTCGACGGGCAGGACATGGCGGATACCGAGAACACCTTCTCGATCCTGTTCATCGACCTGAACGCAGGCATCCTTGGCGTGAATACGCTCAGCCAGCCGAGTTTCTCGGGACAATCCGTCACCGATAACGGGGCGATCAAGGTCGAGTACTCCTTCGAGAACCTGCCGACGCTCGCGGCCTTCGATGCGTATGCCTACACGGTCTCCTCGAACCAGGGCCAGGGCATCCGCTGGACCAACTGCCTGAGCACCAGCGGGTCGTCCGGATACGCCGTCATAGGCCAGCCGCTCCCGGAAGCCCCCATCGCGGACTTCACCGCCAGCGCAACCAGCGGGGCTGTGCCGTTCTTCGTGCGTTTCAACGACACGTCAACCAACAGCCCGACTGCCTGGGAGTGGGACTTCGGCGATGGAGCCACCTCGACAGCTCAAAATGCAACGCACACCTACATGGCCGCGGGAACGTATTCCGTGAACCTTACGGTGACGAACGAGGCGGGCACCGACAGCAAGATAAAACAGGATTACATAACGGTCGGCGAAACCCCGTCCGGGAAAGGCCTTGCCGATACCGCCTGGCCGAAGTTCGGCTACGACCTCCAGAATACCGGGCAGTCTCCCTACCTCGGCCCGCAGACGGCCACTATAAAATGGACTTACACGATTAGCATAGAGGATCCAGCGGGTCAGCCTGCCATCGGGTCGGACGGAACCATATATATTGAATGCATTGACAGACATCTCTACGCATTAAACCCAGATGGAACCCCCAAATGGAATTTTACCGCAGGAGATAGGTTATACGGATCACCTGCTATAGGAAAAGACGGAACCATCTATATAGGAAGCACCGATAAGAACCTCTACGCAATCAATCCTGACGGGACGCTCAAATGGACTTACACAACAGATAGTTCAATATCCGAATCTTCCGCAACAATCGCTCCGGACGGAACCATCTACATCGGTACCACTGGTTATCAAAAAAATACTTTACATGCAATATCCGACGATGGAACCCAGGGAACTACTAAATGGACGTTCAATGCAGGTCAGTTATACAGCACGCCCGCTGTGGGAACAGATGGAACCATCTACATCGGAAGTTTGGACAAGAACCTCTATGCATTAAATCCGGATGGAACGCTCAAATGGACCTACACCACCGGGGGGAAAATGCAACGTACCTCCCCAAGTATCGGTACAGACGGAACTATCTATATTGGTAACGCAGACAACAACCTCTACGCTATAAATCCGGACGGAACGCTCAAATGGACCTACACCTTTGGATCCTACATCTACAGCTCTGTTGCAATCGGATCCGACGGCACCATCTACACAGGAAATAATGATAAAAAAGTCTATGCAATAAACCCTGACGGAACACTCAAATGGGATTTTACCACGGAAAACATGATCCGCAGTACGCCGGTACTCGGTTCTGACGGAACCATCTACATCGGCAGCTACGATAGAAAATTCTATGCATTGAACCCGGACGGAACACTGAATTGGATGTACACCACCGGCGGCGGGATTAATTGCCATGCGGCAATCGGATCCGACGGAACCCTTTACATTGGAACCACGGAAAATATCATCTATGCATTTAAGGATCCCGTTACTCCGCCCACCGCCGACTTCACCGCCAACGTGACATCCGGCGACGCCCCACTCGCGGTCGCCTTCACCGATACCTCCACGGGCGCGATCACATCCTGGGCCTGGGACTTTGGTGACGCCGCGACCTCGACCGAGCAGAACCCGACCTACACCTACACCACTCCCGGCACCTACACCGTCAACCTGACGGTCTCAAACGAGGCCGGCAGCAACTCCATGGTCAAGACCGGTTACATCACTGTCACCGAACTGTACGTGCCGCAGCCGGCCCGCATCGTCGTCACCCCGCCGGCAGCGGAACTCGCTGTCGGGGCAACGCAGGCATTCGCCGCGACCGTCTACGACACCGAAGAGAGGACGATGGATGACGCCGCCGTCACCTGGGCGAGCTCGAACGAGACCGTCGGCATGGTGAACACCGCCGGCCTCTTCACCGCCCGCGCCCCGGGCACGACGACCGTCACCGCCGCGTACGCCAACGTAGCGGGCACCGCCGTCGCCACCGTGACCCTGCCGAAAGGCGACCAGACCCAGGACACTCCCCTCGACATCCCCGGCTGCAACGTGACCCCGGGCGACGACGGCAAGTCGCAGGTCAGCATCAACACCACCACCACCAACGCAACCGTCAACGGGACCACCATCCGGATTGAGGAGGACAACTTCACCCTCACCATCGAGACCGAGGGTGCTCCCACCAACGAGAGCGGCACCGTGAACGGAACAGTCGCGAGCATCAGGCTCGACACGAACCCGATCGTCACGGATCTCGCATCGGTCGGCACGGTCAACGCCTCCGTCTCGCTGAACCTGACCGGCCTCCCGCAGGGAGCCGGCCTCACGACGACCGTCTCGCAGAACGTCTCCGCCGATGCGAGAAGCGCCTTCCAGCTCGCGGCAAGCGCCGGCGGGCTTGCCCTCGGCGACGTCGCCTACACGCTGAACATCGTGAGGACGAACCTTGAGAACGGACAGGACATCGCCGGCGCCACTATCCGGATGGCGGTCAGCCCCGCCTGGGTCGCCGCCCACGGCGGCGTGGACGCGATCCGGATCATCCGGCTCGCCGAGGACGGCACGAAGGAAGTGCTTGCGACGACGCTCGTCGGCACCGACGCCGACGGGAACATGATCTTTGAGGCTGCATCGCCAAAGGGCCTCTCGGCCTTCGGGCTTGCCGCAGTCTCGGCAGCATCGCAGCCCGCCGGGTCTACCTCGTCAGGCGGCGGCGGTTCATCGACCGCGGTCGGCGCGGCAAGCAACCTCAAGGCCGGCAGTAGCGCCACCCTCCCGATGCAGATGACGGCCGTCTCGGCGGTCACCCTCACCGCGAAGACCGACATCAAAGACGCCATGGTGACCATGGCGAAGGGCTCGCTCCCGCAGGCTGCACAACCCCCGGCGGGCGTGGTCTACCAGTACGTCCAGGCGACCCTCTATAAGGCGGCCGAGGCGGACCTCGCCGCCGTCCAGTTCCGGTTCGCCGTGCCGACCGCCTGGCTCGCAGAGCAGGGCTGCACCGCAGGACAGATCGCCCTCCTCCAGTACACCGCCGACGGCTGGAAGAACGTCCCGGTCGAGGCGCTCGGTGAGGAGAACGGCAACGCCGTCTTCACCGCAAACCCCGATGCGTTCGGCCTCTTTGCCGTCGCCGCGACCGGAGAGGCTCCCGGCACAACCGGCGACGTGACCCCCGGGATCACCTCGTCCGTGACACCGACCGAAACGAAAGATACGGTCGCACACGCCGAGGGAACCACGGCGACGCCGAAGGCCACGCCCCTCCCGGTCTGGGCGGCGGTCCTGGCACTCGGCGGAGCTCTCCTCCTCGTGAGGAGACCCTGATCACACCTTTTTTTCTCCGCAGGCGGGCATCAGGAGTATTCATCCGATTGACTTTGCAGATCAGAGAATTTCGTAAAACAAACCTTATTAATCCCTTCGGGATTAGAAACGCTCATATAGCGTAAACCAGAATGATTGCATTGCTCGGCTGGCATCCCTGCGAATGCAGAAACCATCCTGGCGAAAGGAGCGGCCGTCATGGGAATTGATGAGTATACTCAAAACACCGTATCATGGAGGCGGATATCCGCCCTGGTATTGGCCTTTGCCCTTATCGCCTTGCCTGCGGCAGCGGACAGCGGCATACAGTTGAGTGCGACAGAACCGGTTGCGGAGATATCGGACGATCCCGGCAAAGAGAGCGCCTCCGTACCCGAGCATGCTCCAGGCGAGACGCCGTATGCGACATCGGCCGGGCAACTCACCGGCTCCGCACCCCTCCCGGCACCCAGGCACATCTTCTTTAACGTCGCAAACGACGCCGGGGTGAAGTACAACCTGGACGGCGCCGCATACGGCGGGCCGAACGGCACCTACTACATCAAGGCGGACGGCGGCGGCCTGAACGAACTCCATATCACGAACGACGCGGCTGCTCCCGCAGGGCAGGTCACTGCGGGCACCGACCCGTCCGGCGTGTTCTGGGTCGCCAACACCGGCGGGCGGGGATACCATGACAACGTCATCCTCCTGGTCTCGGTGAACGGGACGATACCCGACGACTTTGCCCTGCACATCCGTTCGAGCGGATATGTCTGGGCGCCTGCACCCCCCGGTGAATATTCGCCGGAGTTGCCGTCCGAGTACCAGTATGCCGACGGTGCCGTAGATGAACTCTTCTCCAGGGACGACTTCATCTACGGCCCGCAGGCCTGGAAACCCGGCCCGGGCGATCTCGAAGTACCGTCCCTGCCGCTCTACTACGGGCAGGAGATCGACGATCCCTCCGCAGCATCCCATCTGATCTTCGTCGACCTGAACGTCGGAAACCTCAAGAACGGCGTGTACCCCGGGGCCGCCCTGACCGACAACGGCGGGGCGAAGGTCGAGTTTGCGTTCACCAACCTCTCCACCCACGCGGCATTCAATGCCTACGGCTGGTGCAGCGCTTCAAACCAGGGCCAGGGGATATCCTGGACGAACCGGGTAGCGGGAGCCGAATCCAGCGGTTACACCGTCGCCGGCGTGCCGCCGGCTCCACCGGTCGCGGCCTTCTCGGCCAACGTCACCGCGGGCGACGCTCCGCTCACGGTGCGGTTCACCGATCTCTCCACCGGCAACCCGACATCCTGGGCCTGGGACTTCGAGGACGACGGCGTCATTGATAGCGTTGAGCAGAACGCCACGTTCACGTATGCCGCCGCCGGCACCTACACCGTGAACCTGACCGTAGCGAACGCCGGCGGCGGCGACTCCGCGGTCAAGACCGATCTCATCACCGTTACGCCGCCTCCCGGGCCGACTGTCCTCCCCGGGTACAACAACATCTTCATAAGGGTGGCAAACAACGCCGGGGCGAAGTACAACGCGTTCTGCAACAATACCTATAACGTCATGTTCGAAGGGATCGGCCGCGGCCTCAACGCCCTTCATGTCTCCACCGATCCGGCCGCAAACTTCGGCCAGGTGACGGTGACCGAGAACCAGACCGGCACCTTCTATGCCACCGACTCCGGCGGGAAGGGATACGAGGACGATATCCTCCTCATGGTCGCCGTCAACGGCACCATCCCCGACAATTTCAGGCTCCGCATCACGGCGGACGGGTATACCTGGACCCCGAACCCCGAGCGGAACCGGGCGCCCTCCCTCGACAACGTGGCGTACCAACCCCTCTCCCTCGACGAGACCTTCACAAAGGCAGACTTCATCTACGGCCCGCAGACCTGGAAACCGACCGGAAACGAGGCGGATTATCCCCTCCATGCCGGCCAGGATATGAATGACGCGGAGAACACCTTCTTCCTCATGTTCATCGACCTCAACGCCGGCGTTCTCCGGCCGAACGAGGCTCTCGTGAACCGGGGAGCGGTCAGGATCAACTACGACCTCGATAACCTGGAATCGTTTGCCGCTTTCAGCGTATACGGCTACTGCAGGAACCCCAACAACGGCGACGATGTGATCGCCTGGACAAACGCCCTCTCCTCCGATAAGGTGATGAGCGGCTACTCGGTCATCGGTAACGCAGGAAAGCCCGTGGCGGCGTTCTCGGCCGACAGAACGGGCGGATGGGCTCCGTTAAGCGTTGCGTTCTCGGACCTGTCGGCCGGCCAGCCCACGGCATGGTCGTGGTCGTTTGGCGATGGAGCAACCTCGACCGGGCAACACCCGGTCCACACCTACGAGGCGGCAGGCAACTATGCGGTGCGCCTTGCCGTCACCAACGGCAAGGGCTCCGACACCCTCGTAAAGCAGGGTTATATCACCGTATCGAACGTGAAAGGCGATTTTAACGGGGATGGGACCGTCGATATCGGCGATGTCGCAAAGGTTGCCTGCATGGTCGTCGGGAAGACGGGGACCGATCCTGCCGCAGACTTCAACGGGAACGGTGCGGTCGATATCGGGGACGCGGCAAAGATTGCCTGCTACTTCGTCGGGAAGATCGCGACGCTATGATCCTGCACGAAACGGACAGGCCGGCGGGGTATCGGCATGGTGCCCACCGGGAACCGGTAATAAAAAATCATTATTTTTAGCGCCGTATGAAGTATGTTAAGATGATTCATTTATACCCATCCAAATTAATAACGGTCTTATACTCCGCTGTTGCACCTTACCCCATCAGCGAAAAGGGATCCATGCACATGCAGGCTTCCGGGTGCAGATCCTGAGTTGGCTTTTCCAGCACCATCGCAGAACGGCGGGTAATCCCATGAGAGAATGTACACCTATTTGGAATAGCACGCTGCAGAAGCAGACGGCCATCATATTGCTGCTCCTCATCGCCGCACCGGCCGCAGCGGGCGACTTCGGGGGGATCACCCTCCCCGACTACAAACACATCGACATCCAGATGGCAAACGGCGGAAGTAAGTACGTCAAGTTCGACGGCGGCGGGCTCAACGCCCTCCACATAACGACCGACCCAACCGATCATTACGGGCAGGTGACGGAGACAGACAGTCAGTCGGGCACCTTCTACTTCTCCGACACAGGCGGCCGGGGGTTCTTCGACGACCTCATCCTCATGGTGGCGGTGCAGGGAGAGGTTCCCAAGGACTTTAAAGTCCATATCAAGGCAAGCGGCTACCAATGGGAGCCTATCCCAGTCCTGAACAAGCCTCCGACGATGGACGAGGCCACGCATAACGAAGGCGCGATCGACCGGAACTTCACCAAAGACGACTTCATCTACGCGCCGCAGACCTGGAGACCCTGCAAGGAGAATTATCCCATCTATTACGGCCAGGATATGAGCAAGAACAACCCCGAAGACCGGTTTTACATCATGTTCATCGATCTCGGTATCGGTGCAATCGGCCCGAACAGTTTCCTTGACGGGCTGACCGACGAGGGGTGTGCAAAGATCGAGTATTCCTTTGAGAACATGGAGACGTTCGCGGCGTTCAACGCCTACGGTTGGTGCAACCAGTCCAACCAGGGACAGGGGATATCGTGGTCAAACGACCTCACCGGTTTTGCAGAGACCGGCGTGAGCGGCTACTCGGTTAAAGGCACCAAAAAAAGCGGCGATACGGGAGGATCCGGGGGCATTGGGAGCGGTGCCGGCTCGTCCGGCACCTCCGGGATACAGGGCAGCAACCTGAACACATCGACGACCGGTTCGATCAACGGCACCCTCCTCGCCTTCACCGCACCCGGGCCGGCGGAACCCCTGGCGGCAGGCGCGACGGCGGAGCTCCGGTTCCCGGTCGCCATCCCCGAGAACGCCACGGTCGACCGCGGCCTCCTCTTCGTCTACGTGACCGATGCAAAAGAGGCGGCGGCCGGCGCCGATATCACGCCGACGTTCAGGTTCGACGGCAAGCCGGTCATGCCTGCCGTAACCCGCGACCTGCAGGGGACCGGTTCGGCCCCGATGGCCGGGACGTTTTCCCTCGCAATCCCGCCCGAGATGCTCGCCGCCGGCGACCACACCCTGACGGTGCAGATGGATGCGGAGCCCGGGGCCACCTGCCGCATACCTGCCGCCCTCCTGGTGCTCGTCGCCGCCGATCCCGGAAAACCCCGGATCGACTACTGGATAGCGGACGGCTGTGACGACGTCCTCGCGGACCTCTGGGAGGGGACGACCGCCGACGATGCCACGACCGAGGTGAAGTTCGACGGCGCCATCGACCGCGCCCGGGCATCCGCAGCGCACCTCTACGTCGTGAGCACCGCCGGGTCCGGCCAGGGCGGCACGGGGAACCGGGTGGCGCTGAACGCCTGGGACTGGCTCAACCCCCTCCAGGAAGGGCCGGCCGGCGTCTGGACCGCAACCCTTGACGCCCTCCCCTTCATCC
>Ga0208462_1000662_pt1 | contig 31321 bp, 25 predicted proteins | sample AD_SCU001_MetaG_FD_184452 | JGI IMG/M metagenome (GOLD analysis project Ga0208462, IMG submission 184452) | Active sludge microbial communities of municipal wastewater-treating anaerobic digesters from China - AD_SCU001_MetaG (SPAdes) (version 2) | ecosystem: Engineered > Bioreactor > Anaerobic...
AAAGCTCCGCAAATTGACCGGGCAGATATTTAAATTTTTCTTCATCTTCCCTGTTCAAAAAGGTCAAGCGGAAAGTTTTAATATCGTTGGTATCAACCTCGTTGATCACCTTGGATACGGTCACCGGTACTGGAATGTAAGGGTTGTCTTTCATCGTTGTTCCTCAGCTTTGAACTTTCATGGCTGCTTCCACCATGGAATAAATATCAATATTGACCGGGCAGGAGCGGGTGCAACGCCCGCAGCCTACGCAGGATATTACATTATATTTTCTTACGTGAAACGAATATTTATGGCAAACTTTCTGCCTTAAGCGCTGAGAGACCTTGGTGCGCGGGTTATGGCCGCTGGCCTCCAGAGTAAAGTCGGTAAACATGCAGGCGTCCCAGATTCTGCGCCTTGTACCGTTGCTGAACAGATTTTCATCACAGATGTCAAAACAGTAGCATGTAGGGCAGACAAACGTGCAGATGCCGCAGCTCAAACAGGCATCTGAAACTTTTGTCCAGTAATCGTTGTTTTCAAAAATATCTTCATATTTCTGCGTCACTGCTTCGTCGTCCAGAGGCATGAATCGCGTTCTCTTTTCCTTGCCCCTTTGCACATAGTCGGCAAAATATTTTTCGTCTTTGTCATCACCCTCCGGCATCATGGACAGTTGCTCAAGAAGCGTCTCTCCTTTTTTCGTAATTCCTTTCAGGAGCAGCTCGTTGCCTCTTTTCACCATGAAGATATCGCTGCCTTCGGGATCGGCGGCGCCGATAAACAAAGTATTGTAGAAATCAGCCTGATCCGGGGGAGAGTCGAGATCAAAGGCGTAACCGATAATCGTTGTGTTCTCTCTTCTGGCCTTCCAATAGGGATCAATAATGCCCGCGGCGTTAAAATGTATGTCCATGATCTCGAAACTTTTAATGTCGCAGGGGCGGACGCCGAAGAGAAAAGCAGGCTTTAAGTTCAGCTCCAGCTGCTGCGCCTCGGACGGCGATTTAGTCAGCTTATATTTAATGAAGTCTTCCATCTGGGGAAGAAAAACATTTTTGGGACTCAAGACAGTATTGTAGTAATCCAGGTAAATCTCTCGCGGATCTTTTATTTCCCGGAAGTTTGCCCCTGCATCTTCTTTGACCGGAGCGATAAGCGTCCCTTTCTGTATGAGAGCGGCGGCAACTTCATTTATTTTTTCGATTGTTGTTTTCTTCAACACGCACTGCTCCTTATTACTCTAAAATTTTGTCGGAATCTTCCACTTTGAAATCAACCATCACCGGCTTGTCCTCGATGTTCATACCGGCTGCCTGCTGGAACATCTCTTCGCAATCTTTGGCCACCTTCTTGTGGAACAGATAAAGAGGAATATCCACCGGACAGGCGCGGGTGCATTCTCCGCAATCTATGCAGCGGCCGGCCAGATGCTGAAATCTGGTCAGGTGGTACATCAGGTTGCCGTGCTCCTGCGGAGATTTTACCGCCCAGCGGGGTTTGGTTTGATCGATAAAGCAGGGATCGCAATAGCACAGCGGACAGGCCTTGCGGCAGGCATAGCAGCGAATGCACTTGGCAAATTGCTGTTTCCAGAATTCCCAGCGCGCTTCCTTATCCATCTGTTCGTATTGCGCCAGAACATCATAAGGAGATGCTTTCTTTCCGGTGTGTATTTCTTCACCCAGCAGAATATCGCAGATAACCGGATTGGCCAATCCCCCGGTCGTTTTATCATCAATAATTTCGTCCGTCTTTTGATTTTTCATCCCGGCGGCCGGAATTCCCAGCAACACCAAATCTTCCCTCTTTATCTTTTCTTCCTGGATGAGCACCACCACGGCCCGGCTGTCGGCCGCTTTGACAGCCACCGCGATTTTCGTTCCGGGAGTGTATCTCATTATATATCGCGCCAGATTATGGTTGCAGTATTCATTAAAGACTATATTGGCGGCATCGGCGGCACTTTTAGCGGCAAACGGCTGGGGATGTTTTTCGTCCATGCCTTTTGTATAGGCAAGGACTACCGAAACGCTACCCGCTTCCAAAAGTCTCGCCGCTTCCCATTTTAAATTTTCCTCAATCTGCTTAAAGTTTGTCATCTTCCTCACTCTTGTATCTTGAACTTTGTCTGCGGGCCCAGGCTCTTGATGTGGGCGGTAAATTCTTCCACAACCTGCGCAAATTTATTGCCTTCCGAGGCGGAAATCCACTCGACACGAAATCTTGATGGTTCGAGGCCGGAAAACTCGAGTATCTTTTTGGTTACAGCCAGCCGGCGACGCGCGTACAGATTGCCCGTATTATAGTGGCAGTCACCGGGATGGCAGCCGCCGACCAGCACGCCGTCGGCGCCCAGTTGAAACGCCCGGAATATAAATGAAGGATTGATCCGGCTGGAACACATCACCCGCACAACGCGCAGGTTTTGCGGATATTTCAATCGTGTGGTTCCTGCAAGATCAGCTCCCGTATATGTACACCAGTTGCAGGCGATCCCCAGTATTTTAGGCTCAAAATCCATGAAAATAATTTCCTTTCTCTAAAGCATAACCATATACATCTAATGCATACCGTTCAAAAATGTCCCAGATTCGCGGCGCGCAAGAAACGTATACTTTACAATATGGCGCTTCAAAAAGTTCTTAGGCAAGGCGCGCGAATCATGGGGAATGAGGCCTACTTTTTCGTAGGCCGCAGTGACGAATGATGAAGCGCAACGCAGCATATGAGCTTTTTCAAGCGTCATACCTAGAACTCCATGAGGCCCTCAATCTCCGCCATAACCTGCTCATTCGTAAAATGGCGGGCAATAATGGCCGAGGTCGGACAAGCAGCCGCACACTGACCGCAGCCTTTACACAAAGCCTCGTTAATTTCGGAAACGCCTTTTTGCGCATTGAAAGATGGCGCACCATATGGACAAACCCGCACACAGTTCTGGCAGCCGCAGCAAAATGCCGGATTAACTATTGCCGTTGTGGCTTCCAGCTCCAATTTATCTTTGACGACTATCGTCAGCGCTTCCGCCGCCGCACCCTGCGCCTGCGCGACGGTGTCCGGAATATCTTTCGGCCCCTGACAGACACCGGCGATAAATACCCCTTCCGTCATTGTGGAAAGCGGAGCCAGCTTGGGATGCCTCTCCATGAAAAAGCCCTGTTTGTCGGAGCTGAGATTAAAAAGCCTGGCCATATCTTTAGCGTCAGACCGCGGCACAATAGCCGGCGAAAGGACAACCATATCCACCGGCAGATTGATAAATCTGGCTGTCAGCGTATCTTCCGCTTCGACGATCAGCCTGTCGGGCTCATCCGTGCTTTCGGTAACGCGCGCACCCTTGCCGCGGATAAACTTGACGTCTTCTTCTATAAGACGGTTGTAAAATTCCTCGTAACCTTTGCCGGCCGCTCGCATGTCAATGTAGAACTGATAAACGTCGGCGGTTGTCTTTTCCTTAAAGAGATGGGAGAACTTGAGCGAATACATGCAGCATACTTTGCTGCAGTGTTCATGATAATTCTTGTCGCGGCTGCCAATGCAGTGCAGAATGGCGATAGCCTGCGGTTCCCTGCCGTCGCGCAACGTCACCTTCCCGCCCGTCGGCCCCGCGGAATTGAAAAGACGCTCCACTTCCAGCGACGAATAAACGCCGGGATATTTTCCGTAGCCGTATTGAACCAGCGGCTTTGTATCCATCAAATCGTATCCGGTGGCGACAATCACCGCCCCGGCCTTAATATTGATGTATGAATCTTCCTGCTCAAAATTTATCGCTTTCTGCTCGCAGACTTTTTCACACAGGCGGCATTTGCCCTTCAGAAAATAAACACAGGCGTTTTTGTCAATAACCGGTTTCTGAGGCACCGCCTGCGGAAAGGGTATGGAAATAGCCTTTTTCTTGGCCAGGCCTTCATCCCATTCGGAGACGCCTTTACCGGGGCATTTTTCCGTACAAGCGAGGCAGGCGTTGCATTTATCATGATCCACATAACGTGCTTTTTGCCGGACGGTAATATCGAAGTTGCCGACATAACCTTTTACCTCGGTAACTTCGCAGTAAGTCAACATTTCAATATTTTTGTGCTGCAAAACCGCGTCCATTTTCGGCGTCAGGATACAGGCGGAGCAATCCAGTGTAGGAAAAGTTTTGTCGAACTGCGCCATATGTCCACCGATGGTGGGGCTTTTTTCCACCAAATATACCTTCTTGCCCACCTCAGCCAGTTGCAGGGCCGCCTGAATGCCCGCAATGCCGCCGCCAACGACAACAACATCGGGATTAACGTCAATCACCCGCGATACCAGAGGATTAAGCAGCCTGGCGCGATAGACAGCGCCGTTAATCAGCGCCTTGCCTTTGGCCGTGCCGACTTCAATATCCGGAGTAACCCAGGAAGTCTGCTCACGGACATTGACAATCGTTAAAAGATACTGATTCAAGCCGGCATTTTCGATAACCTTGCGGAATGTTTTCTCGTGCATCAGCGGTGAGCAGGCGGCGACGATTACTCTGTCCAGATTGTGTTTTTTGATGTCATTCTGAATAAGCTCCTGCCCCGGCGTGGAACACATGAATTTGTATTCCTCGGCAACAACAACATCGGGAAGGATGCGGGCGAATTCCACAAGTTCGTTCACCCGCACCGTCTTGGCTATATTTAAACCGCAGTGACAAACAAAAACACCGATTCTGCTCATTATTATTTCTCCCTGAAGATCACTTTTATTCCACTTCTAAATCGAGGCTTTCCAGTAAAAGTTCCGCCACATCCTTAACTTGAATTTTGTCGGCGACGTTCAGCGTAAGAATGCTGTCTTCGAACATGGCTATACAGTAAGGACAGGCTGTCGCTAAAACGGTTGCGCCGGTCGCCAACGCCTGTTCGATGCGCAAATCACTTAACCGTTCGCCCTTAAGTTTTTCCAGCCAGAGCCCGCCGCCGCCGCCGCCGCAGCACATGCTCTGTTCACGGTTTCTGTCCATCTCGACGTGTTCAAGGCCCGGAATGGCCTGCAAAACATCTCGCGGCGCATCGTATATATGATTGTGCCTACCCAGATAGCAGGGATCGTGATAGGTGACCTTAACTCCGCCCAGATCCTTTACAGGATTGAGTTTCCCCGCTTTTATAAGCTCGGACAATAATTCACTCAAATGGATAACCTTGTAATCCCGACCGTACTGTTTGCTGAACGTGTCCAGGCAGTGAGGCGAACTCACTATCATTTTCTGAACATTATTCGTGTCAAAGAATTGCAGATTAGTTGTTTTAAGCCTTTCAAACAGCTCCAGATCGCCCACTTTATTCAGGCTTTCACCGCAGCACTGGACCGCTGTCGGTGGCAATCCCCAGCTTAAGCCGGCAGCGTTCAGAATCATTGCTGTTGCCTTCGCCACCCGTGTATTGCGGGGATCATAGCAGGATGTACAGCAGGTCCAGTTGAGATATTCCTTGCCTTCGGTAAAAAGGGGATATTGCTCCCTGGCCCAGGCGTTTCTTTTGTCTTCATCGCCCGACCAGGGATTTCCGCGGGCGGACATACTTCCGACGAAAGCACGCAGGCTTTGCGGCAGCCGGCCGCCGTTGCTGTAAACATTTCTAATCGCTCGCACCAGATCAATTATTTCCACCCCGCGGGGGCATCTGTCCACGCAAAATTTGCAGGTTGAACAACTCCACATGTTCTCGTCCATGCCTTCCAGACCAAGCTGACTCAGCCTAACCAGCATACGAATATTAAAATGAGTAATAGGCGTCCAGGGACACGTGCCCGTGCAGGTGCCGCATTGGTAACATTTTTTCAGGGCTTCGCCGCCGGCTTCAATGATAGCCTGGGACATCTCCAGAAATGGTGTTGCGATAGGTGACATGAAATAAATCTCCAAATTATTGATATATTCGGACTGTCGGGATCAAAATGATTTTTATTAACATATGAACAGCAAAATCGCAAATTCATACTTGAACAACCTCCAAAAAACAGCCCCGGTAAAATCAGGAGCCGCCAAACAACCTGTTAAAAACTGTCTTGTTGAAGATTATCCAAATACGTCAAAGCGAAGCGGCGGTGGCAAGCTGAAATATCCCCTTGTTTTTTCTTCTTAATCGCGCCCAGTATTTCTCCCAGCGCAGCGCCGTTTCACCGACAACGCGGTAGCAATTCTTTATTTTGTGGCAATCTTCATTTGTTTGAAGCACGGATCAACCGGCCTGTCCCCTACCGACAACAAATTTACCGGTAAAATATTTCTTCCTGATTTGACCGGCTTCATCTCTAATCCAGTTTTCCAGCCCTATCTTCCTGATGCGGCAGAGATTGTATACTTTCATATTGTGCGGATACCGGGCGGCCTGATCAGCCGTTGGCGCCAGAAACGCACAGGGGAAATCCTCGCAATTACCGCACATCTCTACCCCTTTTTCTTTAACGCAATCCAGCGTAGCACATCCTGACACCGGCAAGTGAAAATGCTTGCCATCCTGCTGTCGACAACCTTTGCAGGCTACCTCTTCCTTGGCTAAACCCATCTTTTTCTGGATCACTTCCGCCAATTCACTGGTCAGATTATCACTATAAAGTTCGCAATTAAAACAATCCAACCCGCAAGGCGCCGTCAAATCTTTTTTGTTGTTCATAAGCCCCCCCTTTACTTATCGATAATCATTAATTTTACAATTCCGCCAGATTCTTTCTTTGGCGATACATGGCGACCTTTTGCCGGTTTCCGCAGATGGACATCGAGCACCACCGGCGGCGATTCGACAAAGACAAATCGACAAAGATCATCTGGCAAGAATCGCAATCACATATTTTCAGACGGCTTTTATCTTTACTGCCTATCAGCATTATTGCATCCCGGGCAATGACTGAGAGAGAATTCTTCAATGGATCTGACATTTCCCATTCCAGACAGAGGGATCCAGCATTGAGCTGCGGTAGGGCGATCGAATGCCTTGCCGTCGTGTTGATGAGAGTAATGTCCTGCGGAAGCGGCTTCTGATTTAAAATGTAAGACCGGACCATCCTGTAAACGGCTTCGCGAAAAAAACGGGCATACTCCTCTTCTTCCGCGGACAGACTGACAGACGCCCCGGTAATGCCCGAGAGTTCAAACCATTGCGACAGCGCAGCCGGTTTGAACAAAAGGTCATTAGGTTCAGAACCACGATGTCGAACAGTAGCCACGAAGTTAAGGGCAAGGCTGCCTGCATCAAATCTGAACTGACTGTACTTTGCACATGATTTCCTTTGCGCCATAATTGCAACCCCCTATGTAACCTTATTATATGGTTACCTTTACCTTGTCAAGAAAATATTCCTCTTGCTCGAGCAACAGCAGAGCTTTCATCTATTTCCGTTAAGACGTGATGAAGAAAGATAAGATAAGAAATGAGGCGATGGAGAACGGGAGGAAGGTTAAGAATGTTCAGAGAATGGCGATTAAGCCTTGAAAAAGCAACTTTTAAATTTAATCCCGACTTTTTACGAATTCATCAAACATAATAAAGAAAAATTTGTTGACATAAAAAATCAATCGCATTATAGTCTCGTCCGTCCAAAACGATGGTGATCGGACGGACGAGTTTTTAAACATCTCCTGCTGGGGAATCGTTCAATGGTAGGACGCCGGACTCTGACTCCGTTAATCGTGGTTCGAATCCACGTTCCCCAGCCAAAATTATTCCTTACTAACCTTTGTCCATGAATCCCGCAGCGGAACAATACGGTTGAAGACTAGCCTGTTTTCCGTGGAATCCGGATCAGCACAAAAATATCCCATTCTTTCAAACTGATATCTGCTTCCCGGTTCTGCATTTTTCAAACTCAATTCCGCATAGCAGCTCTGGACAATCTCGAGGGAATCCGGATTCAAATATTTCGTAAAATCTTCTTCACTTCCGGGATCATGAATACTGAAGAGCCGGTCGTACAAACGGACTTCCACCGGCAGACAGTGATTCGCCGAAACCCAGTGAATAACACCCTGCACCTTGCGCCCGTCCGCCGGTGCTCCGCAGCGTGTTTCAGGATCATAGCTGCAGTGCAATTCCACTACTTCACCGGTCTTCTCGTCCCGCACCATGCTTTCATATTTTATTACATAAGCATTCCGCAGGCGCACTTCCCGCCCCGGGCCGAGGCGATGGTATTTGCGGGGTGGATTTTCCATGAAATCTTCACGCTCAATATAAATTACCCGGGAAAAAGGAATATTTCTGGTTCCCATATCAGGATGCTGCGGGTGATTCTGAGCCTCAAACTGTTCAACCTGGTTTTCCGGATAATTGTCGATCACCACCCGGAGCGGACGTAAAACACACATAGCGCGAGGCGCCCGTTCATTGAGATCGTCGCGGACGCAATGTTCCAGCAGAGAAACGTCAATCAGATTATCGTTTTTGGCAACACCAATTTCTGCGCAGAATTTTCGAATAGCTTCAGGCGTATAGCCGCGGCGCCGCATTGCCGTCACGGTCGGCATACGAGGATCATCCCAGCCCTGCACATATTTTTTTTGCACCAGTTCAATAAGTCTGCGCTTGCTGAGAACCGTGTAGCTCAGGTTAAGACGGGCGAATTCAATCTGCCGCGGCCGGTTGCCGGTAATTAAACGTTCGACAATCCAGTCATAGAGGGGACGATTATTTTCGAATTCCAGAGTGCAAATTGAGTAAGTGATGCCTTCCAGCGCATCGGAGAGACAATGGGCGAAATCGTACATAGGATAAATAACCCATTTTCCGGCGGTTCTATAGTGCGGTTCCCGCTTGATGCGGTAAATGACGGGATCCCGCATGACTATATTGGGGGATGCCATGTCAATTTTGGCGCGAAGCGTATGAGCGCCGTCTTCGAACTCTCCGGCCCGCATGCGGGTAAACAAATCCAGATTTTCTTCGACGGAACGGTTACGATAAGGACTTTCCTTACCCGGTTCCGTAAATGTTCCACGGTTTTCCCGGACCTCGTCGGCGTTCAAACTGCAGACATAAGCGTCGCCTTTTTTGATGAGCTCAACGGCAAAGTCATAGAGATTTTCAAAGTAATCGGATGCATAAAAGAGACGGTCCCCCCAGTCAAATCCCAGCCAACGGACATCACGGATAATTGATTCCACATATTCCATGGACTCCCCCAGCGGATCGGTATCATCCAGTCTTAGATTGCAGGTTCCCTTATACTGGGCGGCAATGCCGAAGTTCAGGCAAACCGATTTGGCATGCCCTATATGAATGTAACCGTTGGGTTCCGGGGGAAAGCGCGTAGCGACTCTTCCTTCATTTTTGTTTGTCCGGAGGTCATCGTCAATGATATCACGGATAAAATCGTTCGGAACTAATACTTGAGGTTGTGTCATATTAAGACTCCTTGTAACTTTTTATATTAAGGAACTAGCTTCCCGTTAATTTGATTACTACATCTTTTCTTCGATGAGAACATGCTCTATTGTAAAGAAGGCGGATGATGCGCTTAAGTCAATAAATTTTGACTCGTCTTCAACAAACATGGCACGCAGTTTCTGACCTTCCGGTGAACTGACAGCAGCGAGAAATTCTTCCTCCGACCTCCACCATATTTCACCAACTCCATCATACGCTTCCGATAACCCTCTTGATTTCTTAATATAATCATTTAACGGCGAATCAATCGTATGACTCTGCACATATCGTACAGCTTTATATTTATCTGCATATTTCTTGAATAAAGGACCATGATGAGTAAACTACCACCGACCTTGTCGGTGGCCTTCTAAAAGACGACAACTCCTGACAATGTCATTCGCTGTCGTCCTTCCATAGCCTGAGCTGTTCTTCGCGAATTTGCTCTTCGGCTTGTTCTTTAACATAATTCTGTATCACGGTGCTGTTGATACCCACGGTACTGACAAAATATCCACGCGCCCAAATGTGCATCCCCCAATATTTCTTCCCTAATTCCGGAAATTCATCGCGTAGGCGCTCAGCACTTTTCCCTTTTAGTATCTTCATCACGTAGGATGGAGAATACTTCGGTGGCACGGATAAATACATATGAACATGATCCGAACATATCGCACCTTCTATGATCGTGATATCCAACCACTCACATAATTCCGTCAGAATCTCTCGCAGCCGGGGCTTAATCTCCCGCACCAAGACATGGTAACGATACTTCGGAACCCAAACAAAGTGATACTCACAACGATATTTCGCATGGGAAGACCTGTTGTAACCCTCCATTTCCAATTCCTCCGCTGTTTAGGCTACAACATAATCTCATGCTCATCAACTACGTTGATTCGCTATATGTGTGGGGCCTCCGCCCCCAAACCCCACCCCTGACTACGTCAGGGGATTTGCTAAAGATTCAACCAATAATCCTGAAATTGCTTCCGGGGCATGTCCGGATGACGTTTTGCACAAAAAACAAATTTAATCATGCATCCTTCCTCCTCTCTCCTTGTACATCGAATAAATCAGCAGCAAGCTGTTTTACAATTTTACAAATAAAAAAGGGAGCACACAGGCTCCCTTCATGTATTTATCATTGCTTGAATCCGGCAACTTTTTAATACTCTTTTGTCAACTTATCCAGTTCCGCCAGAGAAAATACAGGGCCATCCTTGCAGACATATTTGCTGCCCACATTGCAACGACCGCATTTACCGATTCCGCATTTCATCCGCATCTCCAGTGAAGTTATGATGTTTTCTTTAGAAAAGCCCAGATCAAAAAAGACAGGCAATGTAAACCGAATCATGATCGGCGGACCGCAAATTACCGCCACAGAGTTTTCCTTGCTGGGAGCAACTTCCTTACAGACGGTGGGAACGAAACCTTCCCTGCCCTTCCAGTTCGCATCACCCTTATCGACGGTAACATTCATGTTCAGATCATCTCTTTTTTCCCATTCGGCAAGCTCGTCTTTATAAAGCAGCAGGCCGGGATTTCTAGCTCCATAGATAACTGTAATAGTACCAAAACGTTTACGGTTATCGCCGTAAATCATGTAATTAATCAGAGAACGCAGGGTAGTAAAAGCAAAACCGCCGCCGACGATGACAATATTTTTCCCTTCGAGGTACTCCAGCGGCCAGGAATTGCCCAAGGGCCCACGAAGACCCATCAAAGCACCCTCTTCCATTTCATGCAGAGCTGTGGTGACCACTCCGGCTTTCTGCACGGTGAATTCCACATACCCCTTTTGTGTAGGCGATGATGCTATTCCGATGGGCGATTCGCCTTTACCGAAGATGGAAAGTTCGCCGAATTGCCCGGGAATGTAACTATATTTTGCCTCGTCTTCCGGATTTACGAACTTAAATCGAAAAGTCTTAATGTCTTTTGTATCGACTTCAGTGATAATTTTATCCACGATAACCGGATATGGTACATACGGGTTCTGCATTACTAACTCCCTAATTATATTTTTGAAATATCTTCAATTACTTTTCTGATGTCCAGATTCACTGGGCAGGACATGACGCAACGGCCACAGCCAACACATGCAATCGCTCCGAAATTATCGACATAATACTTGAATTTATGCATAACGCGCTGACGCCATCTTTCCTTTTGTGACGTTCGCGGATTATGGCCGGACGTCTCCTTCGTAAAGAGCGGAAACATACAGGAATCCCAGGAACGGATACGTACACCGTCACTTCCTTTTGCTTCATCGCTGATATCAAAGCAATGGCAGGTCGGACACAGGTATGTGCAAGTGCCGCAAGCCAGACACTTACCATGAATTGTCGCCCAGATAGGATGTTCAAAATTATTGTCCAGGATGGGTTTTACTTCATGAGCCGGTATTCTGGATGATATTGCCTGCTTTGCTTTCTGAGCAATCTCTTTTTTCTTTGCGTCGGCTGCAGCATCAGCTTTGTCTTCACCAAAATATTTAGCCAGTTTTTCACCTTTGGGAGTAATAAACTCCACCAGATAATTTCCACCAATGTCCGTCAGCAGAATATCAGCGCCTATATCCGAAACCGGTTCGCCGTCTACCGATGTACAGAAGCAAGTTGCATATGGCGGTTTAACGCAGGACAACGAAATTACCGTTGTGTTATTCCTTTTATTTATATAATACTCATCCTTGTATTTTTCTTGATCAAAAAGCATATCCAAGAGAACAAAACTATGGGCGTCGCACGGACGCACTCCAAAGAGAACTGCCGCATCAGCTTTATTTTCTTCAGAAGTTAAGGCCATACCCTCGGGAGTACGGGTGAATTTCATCATCACTTCCGTATGCGGGAAGAAAACATTTTTCGGTGCATTCTTGGAATTTAAATAAGCAAAGAAGGGCTCAACATCTTTTTCCAGCGGAACAAAAAGCACGTTATCTTCTTTTTTCACCGGAGCCCAGACCAGGAATTCCTCTGCCATTTTCTTGGCAATGCCCGCCAGCGCTTCTTTTTTGATCAACCGTTTTTCCATATTTATTCCTAATTTAAGTATTTTCTCTGATTATATAAATTATTATTAAATCAAGTTTAATTGTCTCAGTAATGGCTGAGGATCAAATATGTGTGATTTGAATGTTTCCTGAGCTCCGGAAAGTCCCATAGCCAGCGAAATTAATTCTGAAAAATAAAACACCGGCAGTTTCATATCGGAACTGGGGCGCATATCCAGATTAGCCATACAGAGCGGACAGGCTGTAACAACACAGTTTGCTCCTGCTTCTCTCGCCGCGCTCATCAGTTTGTCGCACAGTTCAACGACAATTGCTGTTTTACTGATCGCCAGTGAACCGCCGCAGCAATCAGTTTTGTATGACCAATTTTTTACATCAGCGCCAATTGAACCCATTATTCTATCCAGCATGAAGGGATTTTCATAATTTTCAAACTGGCAAACCTCCGGCGGACGCAATAACAAACAGCCGTAGTAGGAAACAGGCTTCAATCCGGTCAATGGCTTTACAATCTTCGCGGCCAAGGTTTCGAGACCGACATCATTGTAAATAATATCGATGGGATTACGTATCGTAATGCCACCCTGATATTTTGCACCGATAATACCTTCAATCTTCGACTTGAGTTCTTTGTCTGCTTTTAAATGATGTTCAGCGGTTTTAAAACGATTAAAACAGGCTGCGCAGGGAACCATGAGATCCATTGCCTCTTTTTCCGCGGCAACAAGATTGCGCGCTGATAAAGCAATAGACAAATCAAAATTTGTACTGTGCGCCGATGAAGCTCCACAACAGGACCAATCGTCAACTTCTTTCAGTTCAATGTCTAAGGCGCGACTTATGGCCTTCATGGACTGGTCATATTCTTTTCCCGTCGCGTGCAGCGAGCAGCCTGGATAATATGAAACTTTCAAGAGAGTAGCCTCCTTCTATACTTGTTACTTCACCGTATCAATCCGTTGAGCATGGTACGGAACAACATTAATTATTTATCTTGTTTTAGTTTTCTCAAAAATATTTCTAACCGATTTCATATCTTTCGTTCGTGGAGACAATAGAGCTAATTTGCCCTTTTTGAACATATCCAGGCCCAGCATTGCATCAGCTAGATAGTCGCCAGATTTAAGTTTATATTTTACCATCATTATCGGTTCGTTTATCCGTCCTCCGGACTTCATACCCGACAAGAAGGCTTCATGGAATGTCAATATATTTTTCTCGCGAGCACCGACACCGGATTCAATGGCCATCTGGCGAAGCACGTCCATCATACGCGCTATATCCACTTCATTAGGGCAACGGGTGATGCAGGTTTCACACGAAAGACAAAGCCAAATAGTAGAACTATTCAGCACTTCATCGCGTTTACCGTTTTGAATCATTTTAATAACCTTGTTAGGGTTATGTTCCATGTAAGAAGCCATTGGGCAACCGGCGGTACACTTGCGGCAATGATAACACCGTTGAATCGGCACACCGTTGATCTTCTTATTAACATCTTCTAAGAAATTTTCCATACGCACCTTCTATTCGCTAAACTTATTCTGGGTTGTAGATAAAATCTTCTTTATCCTTTTCACTGTGCTTGCCCAACGGCGGCATATCTTCCAGAGAAGAACCAGCTCGGGAACCGAAAAATTCAAAGCAATCTTTTTCTATCTTTTTCAAATAATTACGCAGATCAACACCCATGGGACAAACGGAGATGCAAGAACCGCAGTCCACACAGCGTCCCACCATATGATACAGGCGCATGCACTGGAATACCTGCGTATCACTTCTATCTTCGCCTATTCCCACCCATTGCGGCTGGCTCTGTTCAGCAAAACAGGTAGGACAATAACAGGAGGGGCAGGCCTGACGGCAGGCGTTGCAACGAATACACTTTTCCATTTCTTTTGTAAAATAGTCCCAGCGATCGGCAATGTCCTTTTTCTCAAACTCGATAGTTTTGTCGTATTCTGTGGAGAAGTCTTTCGCCGGAGCCGGTGATCCGACCATCACATCAGATATAACCGGATTATTAAGACGGCAGACAACACAATTAGGCGCAATAACATCGTTGAAGGCAACTGTTTTGTCACCCGTCGACGTTTTCATTTTCAATTGTCCGCCTTCTATTGATCCTTCAATAATATCCGCTCCATCTATGGCTTTCGCCAAATTTTTCCTATCCGCATATCCTTCACAGGGCACACCGATAATATAAATATCTTCCCTCTGATACTGACGCTCCTGCAAGTGGATGATGATTGAACGGGTTGTACAGCCACGAGCAACAACACCTATAATTTTTTTCTTGCGGTCTTCCGGTTTGACACGCTTCTGTGATTCCCTATGCTGCGATACCAGGTCATGAACAAACTTCGCTAAATTCTGCGTACAGAGCTCATTGAAAACAAGTTTGTCTGCTTCTTCCGCAGTCGTCACGAAGCACGGTGTGGCCGTTAACGGCAATGTACCTTTTTCGTAGCCGATAATGACATCTACCTTCTTCTCGGAAAGCAGTCCTTTAGCAACTTCTCGCAATTTTGATTCGATGTTTTCCACAGTGATGATTCCCCGTTTAATTTTTATTCCAAAAGTTTAACCAATCTTTTTTATCATTTTGCTGGCCGGCCCCAGAGCCTTTACTTTAGCTGTAACGCCCTTTATTACCTGCGCAAATCTGTCACCTTCGGATGCGGAAACCCAGGTAAAGATGGTTCTGTCGCCTTCCATACCGATGTAATTCAGGAAACTTTTTAACGTCGCAAACTTGCGGCGCGCCACTAAATTTCCGGATATATAGTGGCATTCTCCCGGGTGTCAGCCGGAAACCAGAACGCCGTCGGCCCCCGTCTGCAGAGCTTTGACTATATAAAAAGGATTTATTCTTCCCGTGCAGGGAACGCGGATTATCCTGACATTTGGCGGATACTGGATTCTGCTTATGCCAGCCAAGTCGGCTCCGGCGTATGTACACCAGTTACAGACGATGGCAACAATTTTCGGTTCCCATTCTTTGTTTGCTAAATTTTCAGCCATATATTCTCCTTCTAACGGCAGTAATGCACCGCTTTATCAGCCACTTATCTTAATTTAAATTATATATCTGCGCCAGTACCTCTTCGTTATTGAATCCATTGAGGTCGACGGCGTTCATCCGGCAGGATGCCGTACAGACACCACACCCCTTGCAGAGAACCGCATTGACTTCGGCGTACCCTTCAGCGACATTTACCCGAATCGCACTGTATGGACAATTGATTTCGCACAGACCACAAGCCGAACATCTCTCTTTGTTGACATAGGCGGTTTTACCTTCCGCCTCAATGAAATCGAGAGTCAGAACAGTACAGGCACGGGAAACTGCCGCGTTGGCCTGAGTAACGCTTTCATCGCTGAACTTTGGCGAATGCGCCATACCGCACATAAAGACACCATCTGTTGCAAAGTCAACCGGGCGCAGTTTTACGTGAGCTTCAAGGAAGAAACCGTCCTGGTTGGTGGGTACCTTCAACATTTGACCAATCGCCGCATTTTCCGGATTAGGCACAACACCGACACTTAAAACCACCATATCGGTGGATAAGGTAATATTTTCATTAAGAATTGGATCCAGCACTTTTACGGCCACCTTGTCACCGTCTGCAATCACTTCCGGTTTCCGGTCTTCTTCATAAGATATGAATTTGATATTTGCTTCACGCGCCTGCTTGTAATAATCCTCTTTGAAAGCAAAAGTGCGTATATCCCGGTAAAGAATTGTGATATCGCGAGAGGGATCCGCAGCTTTCAATTCCAGTGCGTTTTTGATTGCTTCACTGCAGCAGTAACGACTGCAATACGGATGCTCTTTATCGCGCGAACCTACGCACTGAATCATTACAACATTTTTCACCATTGCCAAATCGGCTGGTTTTTCATAAATCAGTGTTTCTAATTCCCTTTGCGTTTTAACTTTCGCATTCTGGCCATAGAGATATTCTTTCGGCTTGTTTTCGTAAGCTCCGGTGGCAACGATAACGATACCATGTTCAAATACCTGCTCGCCGCCCTTAGCTTCTATCGTAGTTTTGTAGTTGCCGATAAAGCCTTCAATCTTTTTAATCTTGGCGCTCGTTGCAACAGTAATTAAAGGATTCTTAGAAATCTTATCCAAGAGAGACTTCAGGTGCTTGCGGGTGTCAAGCCCTTCCAATGTTTTATATAGTTGACGGTAGTTACCGCCCAGTTGATCCTCTTTTTCCACAATACATGAGGCAAAATTCTGCTCAGCCAGTGACAGCGCCGCGGTCATACCGGCTATACCACCGCCGATAATCAGAGCTGCATGATTGACAGAAAGTTGACCCGGTTTCAACGGTTTTAAATACTGTGCCTTGGCCACAGCCATTCTCACGAGATCTTTAGCTTTTTCCGTTGCCGCTTCGGGCTCGTTCATATGCACCCAGGAATCCTGGTCGCGGATATTGGCCATCTCAAACAAATATCTATTCAAACCTGCTTTTTCGCAGTTTTCCTGGAATAACCCTTCATGTGTCCGCGGCGAACAGGAAGCAACAACAACCCGCGTAAGGTTCTGCTCCTTGATAACTTCAGCCATCTTAACCGCTGTATCCTGTGAGCAGGTAAAGAGGTTATCTGCAGTATAAACAACAGTAGGCAATGTGGCGGCATAATCACGGACAGCCGGTACATCAACCACACCCCCGATATTGATTCCACAATGACAGACAAAGACGCCGGTGCGCACAGACTGTCCCCGCAAATCTTTTTCTTCAGGATTTTCTACAGGTGTAATCATTGTGCCGCGTCTGGAAGCAAGCAACCCCTCGGCGCAGGCAGCGGCGGCGCTGGCTTCCATAACTGTTTCCGGAATGTCCTTCGGCCCGCCGAAAGCACCGCAGACAAAAACACCGGGACGCGACGTCTGCACTGGATTTTCCAGCATAGTTTTACAGAAGCCGTGCTCTTCGAGCTCGATCCCCAGACTTGCAGCCAGTTTCTTTGCTTCTTTAGGGGGCGTAAGACCTACAGACAGCACAACCATGTCAAATTCTTCTTCTGTTAGGCTGCCGTCCTGATTGACATATTTAATCAACAGATTGTTGGTCTGCTGTATTTCTTTAATAACCGAAGGCATGGAACGGATGTAACGAATTCCATACTCGTCTTTAGCTCGATTCACGAAGCGGTCAAAATCCTTGCCGTGAGCACGAATGTCCATATAAAAGATTGTGGGCTCCAGACCTTTGGCGTGTTCTTTACCAATGATCGCTTCCTTGGTTGCATACATACAGCAAACCGATGAGCACCAGCTGTTGTCGCAGGAAGTGTCTCTCGAACCTACACATTGAATAAACGCAATTTTTTTGGGTTCTTTGCCGTCGGATATTCTCTGCACATGCCCGAAGAAAGGACCGGAAGCGGAAAGAATACGTTCAAACTGAAGACTCGAGACTACATTCTTGTATATACCGTAGCCGAATTCACCACGCAGCCGCGCATCAAAAATTTCAAAACCGGGCGAAGCAACGACTGATCCGACTTCGATAGTTTCCTCTTCAAAAGTCATGTCATGGTCAATGGCTTTGGCGATACAGGCGTCCACACACTGATAACACTCAGAGCAGATGCCGCAGGCCAGACACCGCGAAGCTTCCGCAATCGCCTGGGCTTCATCAAAACCAATACCAACTTCCTGGAAATTGGTTCTGCGCTCTTCCGGGTTCAATAGCGGATATTTTTCACGACGAACCTTGGTCACATCGGACAAATCGGCTTTGTCCGCCAAATCTGCGGTCCAGTCTTTTTCACGCCCGGCTTTCATATCTTCGCCGCGCAGATAGAGATCGATGGATTTGGCCGCTTCCTTTCCGGCAAAAACAGCTTTAACAACCGTCTGAGGACCAGTGACAACATCTCCACCGGAGAAAACACCGGGAATGTTCGTCGCAAAAGTAACATCGTCAGCATCGACGTTATTCCATCTGTTAATGGAAACTCCGCTTTCTTTGGTAATAAACGACAAATCCGCTTCCTGACCGATAGCCGGAACGATGGCATCACATTCGACAATAAATTCAGATCCCTTTATCTCGATAGGTCGGCGACGGCCGCTGGCATCAGGTTCGCCCAGCTCCATGCGGGTGCATTCGATACCGGTCACCTTTCCGTCCTTGCCCACCACGCGCTTGGGGGCAACGAGGAACTTCATTTCAACGCCTTCTTCGAGAGCCTCTTCAACTTCCTCGGCCGCCGCAGGCATCTCCGCACGGGTTCGACGATAAAGGATGAAGACTTCCTTGGAACCGGTGCGCACTGCAGTCCGAACAGCATCCATAGCCACGTTACCGCCACCAATTACGGCAACTTTATCTCCAAGGGCAATTTTCTTACCCAGATTAATCTGCATCAGGTAATCCACACCGTGGATAACGCCTTGCATATCTTCACCGGGTATATTGAGCTTACTGCTCTTCATAGTACCGCAACCGATAAAGACAGCGTCATAGTCGCTCTTGAGTTTATCGAAGGAAATATCTTTACCTATTTTTTTATTGAGGTGAATTTTTACGCCCAAATCTTCAATGACTTTGATTTCCGCGTTGAGAACATTTTTGGGAAGTCGATATTCGGGAATACCAACGGCCATCCAGCCGCCCGCTACCGGCAAAGCTTCGAAAACATCCACATCGTAACCTTCAATGGCCAGATAGTAAGCACAGGTAAGTCCGGAAGGACCAGCTCCGACGACGGCCACTTTCTTACCTTTACTTTCTTTCTTCTCCGGCAAATAACGTGTATCCGAGTTCAGATCCAAGTCGGCAACAAACTGCTTCAGGTGCATAATATCGATAGGATCATCCACTTTACCGCGCATACAGGCAGTTTCACAGGGATGATTACAGACACGACCGCAGGCCACGGGGAAAGGATTGTCTTTTTTAATCAGTTTCAGCGCTTCTTTATATTTACCGGCGGCAATCAAGGCAACATAACCCTGCACGCTGATGTGCGTGGGACAAGTTGCCTTACAGGGCGAAGTTCCCAGTTTGTCTATGGCAAATCCGCTGGGAATTGCCTGCGGAAAATGGCGATAGATCGCCTTTCTTTCACTTAAATTACCGTTGAATCCGGCAGGAACGGAAACCGGGCATACATTGGCGCAATCGCCGCAACCGGTACATTTATCCAGATTGACGAAGCGCGGAGCCCTGGTCATTTTTACTTTAAAGCGGCCGGGTTCTCCTTCGACCGATTCGACTGTGCGAAGGGTCTTGATTTCCACATTGGGATGACGGCCTACTTCCACCAGTTTGGGGGATAAGATACATGCGGAACAGTCGTTTGTGGGGAATGTTTTATCGAGCTGCGCCATAACACCGCCGATACTTATTCCGTTTTCCACCAGATAAACTTTCATTCCGGAATTGGCCAAATCCAGGGACGCCTGAATACCGGCGATTCCCGAGCCAACAACCATTACTGCACCAACTTTTTCGTTATCTTTCAGCACCTGATTACACCTCTATATTCTATGTAAGAGCCTAAAAAACTTTTCTGAACGATAGCCAGATTAGCTTGAGACGGCTAACATAATTTAGTCATTCTGTCAAGGAGAGATACCTTGATTGTCACAGATTTGTTACAACATCTCTTAACTTTTTAATATAAAAAGCAAAAACATTGCTTTTTTTTAAAAAAATCGCTGCCTCTCAAATTTTTCTTTAAATTATAGACGTTATTCACCTGCTAATGACTGCAGGTGAGCATCCAGCACCTGCCAGATTTCACCTCTGCCTTTCTGTGTAACAGCGGAAAAGAAAATGGGCTTTATGTCTGCGGATACATGCAGAATTCTTTCAATAATGCGTCGGCGGTTGAACGCTTGATTATTGGACAGCTTATCGACTTTGGTTAAAACATAGAGGTAGGGAATCCGGTATTCCTCCAACCAGTCCCGCAACGACAAGTCATCATCACCGGGGTCGCGGCGAACATCCAATATTAAAATTACCATGACGAGATTCTGCCTGTTTTTCAAATAAGCCTCGATCATTTCCCCCCAGTCTTTCTTCAGCGCCCGGGAAACTTTGGCAAATCCGTAACCCGGCAAATCCACAAAAGACACCGTTTCATTAACGACAAAAAAGTTTATCAACTGTGTCCGTCCGGGAGTATTACTGGTTTTAGCCAGATTTTTGCGCCCTACAAGCGTATTGATCAGAGATGATTTGCCAACATTGGAACGTCCCACAAAAGCAATTTCCGGCATAGTCGCCGGAGGATACTGGGCCGGCCAAACCGCACTTTTTACAAATTCCGCACTGGTTATTTTCATACGCGGCAACAATCCTTCCAACTACTCCCGTTCAAAAGTAATCCTGTACTTATCCAGCTTCCTTTCGAAGGTTGGCCGGGATATCCCGAGAATTTCACAAATCTCTCCTTTATTTTTACCGGTCTCGCGGATGATTTTTCGGATATAGCGATTTTCGACTTCATCGAGCGTCAACAACTTCTCCGGCCCGGAAGCTTTAAATATTTCCTCTATGCCATCGGCATTGCCTTGTGTACTTCTCAGAGCATTAACATCTTCCTGAGAACCCAGCTCCGGAAAATCATTTTTCCCCAACACCTGACCTTTGGCAATTACGCAGGCGCGCAGCAGCAAATTCTCCAATTCACGGACGTTGCCCGGCCAATCATAGTTTGTAAATCTTTCCATCACTTCATCGGACACCCCGATAACCTTTTTTTGCAAATCCAAATTGATTTTTGCCAGCAGATAATCAATTAAAGGCGGAATATCCTGTTTTCGTGATCGCAGCGGAGGAATATTGATCGCTACAATATTTAACCGGTAAAATAAATCATCACGGAATTTTCCTTCTTTAACCAGCGTCTTTAAATCTTTATTTGTCGCAGTCATAATCCGGGCGTTAACCTTGATTTTATCTTTGCCGCCGACGCGTTCAAATTCCAGCTCCTGCAAAACACGCAGCAGCTTTGCCTGCAGATTCAGAGACATTTCACTTATTTCATCCAGAAAAACGGTACCATAACGGGCCAGTTCAAACTTGCCGAGCTTGCGGGCTATCGCGCCGGTAAAGGAACCCTTCTCATGACCGAACAATTCCGACTCCAACAGGGTCTCGACAATTGCCGAACAATTAACGGCTATAAACGGATCATCGGGTGAAGTATTCTGATGAATGACCTTGGCGATCAATTCCTTTCCCGTGCCGCTTTCACCTTGAATCAATACAGTTGTGCGGCTTTGCGATACAATGCCGATCGTCTTAAAAATTTCCCGCATTTCATTGCTTGTACCGATTATATCACCTGCCCGGAAATTGCGTGACGGCAAGGTTTTAAGGCCCTCCATCTTTTTTTCCATCTCCAGAGATTTCAATGCTCTTTTGATCGCGGCATCCAATTCATCCATATCGAGCGGCTTGTGAAGATAATCAAACGCCCCCGCCTTCATGGCGTTGATTGTCGTTTCCATGTCATAATAAGCCGTAATCATAATAACTTTTATGTTTTCGTTTTCCTCTTTAAGATCTTCCAGAACAAGAAAACCGTCAACATCCGGTAGGCGAATATCCAGAATGACCACATCGGCGGGATTACTGACATACTTATTTAAACCATCGGTGCCGCTTTGAGCCGTGTCGACAGTGTATCCTTCTTCTTTAAGGCAAAGCTTCAGCGTCTCACAAACAGCAGCGTCGTCATCAATAACTAAAATTCTCGGCATAAAAAAAATACCATTCGGCAAAATTGCTTAGAAAAGCACAGAACCTGTAGCATATTTTCCCCGTGTAAAGAAGGAATTAAATAAAGGCTGTTATTTATCGCTTTTGAACGTTTTATTAAACGCTATTTAACAAAACTTTAAATTTGTATAAAAACCGTAGATAATTTTAGCGCAACAAATAACATACAGACACATCCTTGCATAATGACCGATTATTTTCTCTCTACAAAATAATATCAAAATAATATCATACCATTGCAATTAAATTCTGTTTTATACCCCGTAGCGTCAGCCCAGTTATCCGGAGTTTAATTTTACTTGCGGCAATAACGGCATGTTTTATGCTTGAGTTTAACACAATTAAGTTTCAGAATTATTTTACCATTTGATATGACCAAGGACGTTCTTATATCACATGGCGAATAATCAATACAACATCAGGAAAGGAATTGAACAATGGCTAAAAGAATTTTAACAGTAGTTGCAGCAATGGTTGTTGTGCTTGTATCGAGCACGTTGGTTTTCGCAGCAGAAGCAGCAGGAGCACCGGCTGCTGAATCTTTCCCGAAAGCAATTTTTGCCGTTGGCGCCATGATCGCCGCCGGTATTTCCATGGGCGTTGGCGCAGTTGGTGCTGGACTTGGTATTGGTACCGCAGCCAGCGGCGCTTGCTCCGCAGTAGGAAGAAACCCCGGCGTACAGGGTAAAATCATGATGACCATGCTGGTCGGTATGGCTATGGCCGAATCTATCGCCATTTACGCTCTGGTCGTTGCTATGATTCTTCTCTATGCCAACCCCTACAAAGCTTTCTTCCTGGGTTAAGGCTTAACGGTTAAATTCAATAAGTTTATGGCCTTCGTCTTCGGCGGAGGCCATAAACTTAAGAACAGCCCCAAAATTGATTCCCTGATCATAAATTCCCCAACAGTTAATTTTCCTTCAACAGCTGAAATTCTTCCCATACCGGTAATGTTTTTTCCTCTTCACCAAGTCAATATCCTGCCGATACCAAATACTCCGTATGTGTTTGAATTATTTGATATTTATTGTCTGGTATTTTTGTTTTTTTTATTTGACTTAGTAAATCAAAACTGGTAGATACTCGCAACCTTTATGCCAAGTTGCATTCAAAGTATCAGCTTAAACAAGTGAGAGGCTTTGCAGGCGCTCCATGAAACCCTGCTCGAAGCCGGCGACTTGAAAACAATATTTGGGATTGTACCCAGGAGGATTTTGATGAAAGACAATAAGTTGATCTTATGGTTTGACACTATCGAGCTCAGCGATCTTGCTCAAGTAGGCGGCAAGAATGCTTCCCTCGGTGAAATGCGCAAAGAACTGATTTCGAAGGGCGTCAGCATTCCGGATGGTTTCGCCGTTACGGCATACGCCTACCGCCACTTATTATCGCATTCCGGAATTACCAGTGAAATCACACAGCTCCTTTCCGATTTGAACACTCATGACATTAAAAATCTGTCGGATCGCGGCAAGAAAATCCGTTCACTTATTTACAATGCAAAGTTACCGGATGATCTTCGTGAAGAGATTATTCAGGCTTACAAAAAACTTTGTACTGAATATGGTCCGGACACTGACGTCGCCGTACGAAGTTCAGCCACAGCAGAAGACCTTCCCAATGCCAGCTTTGCCGGACAGCAGGAAACATTTCTCAATATCCGCGGTGAAGAAGCCTTGATTGACGCCTGCAAGAAATGCTTTGCATCACTCTTTACCGACCGCGCCATCTCTTATCGAGTCGATAAGGATTTTGATCATATGTCTGTCGCCCTCTCTATCGGCGTACAGAAAATGGTGCGCTCGGATCTGGCTTCCTCCGGTGTTATCTTCTCCATCGATACCGAAACGGGATTTAAAGATGCCATCCTGATCACCGGTGCTTACGGCTTGGGCGAAACTGTTGTCCAGGGAACGGTAAACCCGGATGAATTTTATGTTTTCAAACCAACTTTAAATGCAGACTACCGCCCGATCATTCAGAAAAAACTGGGAACCAAAGAAATTAAAATGATTTACGCCTCCGAGACGGACAGCGAATCAACCGTAGTCAACCCGACGCCGCTGGAAGACCGTAATCGTTTTTGTTTAAATGATGATGAAATACTTACACTGGCCAAGTGGACAACGATTATTGAAAATCATTATTCGCAAAAAGCCGGCTATTTCAAACCCATGGATATTGAGTGGGGCAAAGACGGTAAAACCGGCGAACTATTTATTCTGCAGGCCCGGCCGGAAACAGTCCAGTCTCAGAAAGACGGCAATGTCCTGGAAAATTATATTATGCTGGAAACAAAAGAGCCCATCGTTACCGGAACAAGCGTGGGCGCCAAAATCGGCGCCGGACCGGTACATGTCATTGAATCGGTAAGCGAAATTAAAAGTTTTCGCAAAGGAGAGGTGCTTGTCTCCGACATGACCGATCCGGACTGGGAACCGATTATGAAAATTGCTTCCGCCATTGTCACCAACAAGGGCGGCCGTACCTGTCATGCCGCCATTGTCAGCCGTGAGCTGGGAGTCCCCTGCATTGTCGGCACCGGCAACGGCACAAAGATTCTGCATGATGTTCCCGAAGTAACCGTATCCTGCGCAGAAGGTGAAGTTGGTAAAGTCTACAAGGGCATCCTGAAATATGACATTCACCGTATGGATGTCCAGGAAATGGAACGTCCCAAAACAAAAATAATGATGAATGTCGGCGATCCGGACAATGCCTTCAAACTCTCACCAATACCCAATGACGGCGTCGGACTGGCCCGTCTGGAATTCATTATTACGCATTTCATTACCGTCCATCCGATGGCTTTGATTCATTTCGACAAAGTTACCGATGAAAAAGTCCGCAAAGAAATTGAAAAACTTACCCAGGGCTACGCCAATAAGGGAGATTTCTTTGTCGATAAACTGGCTCAGGGAGTAGCAAAAATTGCTGCGGCATTTTATCCCAACGATGTCATCGTCCGCATGAGCGATTTTAAGAGCAATGAATACAAAAATCTGCTGGGAGGTCCTTTCTTCGAAGAAGAGGAGGAAAATCCAATGATTGGTTTCCGCGGAGCTTCCCGTTATTACGATGCACGTTACCGCGAAGCTTTCGCTCTGGAATGCCAGGCAATGATGAAAGTTCGCGACGAAATGGGGCTTACCAATGTAAAACTCATGATTCCTTTCTGCCGTACAGTTAACGAAGGGCAAAATGTTGTCAAACTGATGGCTGATCAGGGTCTTGTTCAGGGGAAAAACGGCCTGGAAATTTACATGATGGTGGAAATACCCAGCAACGTTGTTTTAATTAAAGAATTCGGCAAAGTATTTGATGGTTTCTCCATCGGTTCCAATGACCTTACCCAGCTGACTCTTGGGCTGGATAGAGATTCCGCCCTGATATCCCATATTTTCGACGAAAGAAACGCCGCGGTACAGGAACTCATACGTCAGGCGATTACTGAAGCTAACAAAATGGGTAAAAAAATCGGTATCTGCGGCCAGGCTCCAAGTGATCATCCGGAATTTGCCAGATTTTTAGTACAATGCGGCATAAACAGTATTTCGCTGAATTCCGACACCGTAATCAAAACAACCATTGATATAATCCAAACGGAAAAGGATTTGGGCATCAATAAATAATTTAAACCGGACAAAAACAAAAACCCCTCTGGATGAATAATTCATAGAGGGGTTTTTTATTTTTATCGCAGGGGAAAGAAAAACATAAGCCGGGTTCTGTCCCGCACTCTGGTCTCCCCGCAGCACGGTGATGATCATTCATCTGGGACGACAGTTGCCTGCCGCCTCAAGCGACGCTACCCGAGAACATCAGGCGGGCCGCCCTTAAACGTTCTCCTATTTGGTCTTGCTCCGGATGGGGTTTACCATGCCTTTTCTGTCGCCAGAAAAGCGGTGAGCTCTTACCTCGCCATTTCACCCTTACCTGCGGCATCAGCCTCAGGCGGTATATTTTCTGTGGCACTTTCCCTGGGGTCACCCCCGGTCGCCGTTAGCGACCATCCTGCCCTGCGGAGCCCGGACTTTCCTCCGGCGGATAAATTCCGCCGACGATCATCTGGTCTTCTTTCGCCTTACTATATATTAAAAATCTTACAATCTTTTAATTATATTTTCAAGCAATGTTCAATTGCTTTTGACTACTTCCGATCCAATTCCTCTCTAACGGCGAGGCCGATTTTTTCCAAAATATACGGTTTGCGGACAAAAGCTCCGGCACCCATTTCCTGGGCCTTCCGCACACGGTCCGTTTCCGAGAATCCGCTGACAATTATAGCCTTCTGTCCGGGATGTATTTCCACTATTCTCCTGTATGTTTCCATACCGTCAATTCCGGGGTCCATAATCATATCCAGAACTATCAGGTCGGCTTTTTCTTTTTTCAGATATTCTATCGCCTCTTCTCCGCCGGGGGCCGCCGCCACCTGATAACCAAGCCGCGCCAGCATATTCATTGCCAGTTCCCGCTGTTCTCTTACATCATCTATTACCAGAATTGATTCACCTTTACTTCTATAGGCGCTAACCGGTATCGATTTTTCGATTTTTGCCGGCTCTTCTCTGGTTACGGGAAAATAAAGTGTAAAAGTAGTCCCCTTGCCTTCCTCGCTTTGTACGTCAATGTAGCCGTTATGATCCATAACGGTTCCCCAGACAACCGCCAGTCCCAGCCCGGTGCCGCTTCTGCCCATAACTTTCTTCGTATAAAAAGGTTCGAAAATTTTACCGAGATCATTAGCGGAGATGCCGATGCCGGTATCGGATACAATGAGTAAAGCGTAATCCCCTTCCTGCATTCTGTCGTACCCGTGAATAGGTTTATCCAGATAGCGATTTGCAGTTTTAATTGTTATCTCTCCCCGATCCGAGATGGATTCGGCGGCGTTGGATACGAGGTTCATGATCGTCTTGATCAGATGTATCGGCGACCCCTTGATATTGAGTAGTCCATCTTCCAGTTCGGTCCAAATCTTCACTTGCGGATGATAGGATTTCAGCTTCTCAAATTCCGGCGACCGCAGATAATCAAAGACCAGCCTGTTGAGATCGACAATTTCCGAAACGTTTACGCCGCGGCGGGCCAAAGTCAAAAGATCCTGAATTATTGCCGCCGCCTTCATGCTGGATTGCAGCAAATTATCGGCGTATCTTCTCAGAGAGCTTTTTACCGGCAATTCTTCCCGAATAAGCTCTGAATATCCTACCAGCACTCCCAGGACGTTATTGAGATCATGAGCAACCCCGCCGGCCAGAGTCCCCAGCGATTCCATTTTCTCGGCCCGTTTTAAATGTTCCTCTAATTTTTTACGTTCCGTATTGTCGCGGATGCATTCAATGGCTGCGGCCACTTCACCTTTTTCATTACGCAAAACAGAAGCCGTCGCGGATATGTGGGCATCGCCATGCGGTAATTTGGGCGCAAAGGTTTCACCGAAAAGTATGTCGCCCACTCGCTGAATAGCCGTATATTTTTTTTCCGTTTCCCTGTCCGGATGTAAAACAAGATCAATCAGCGTAGGTCTTCTTTCCCCGTACAAGGGAAGGGAGTATTCATAATCGCCCTTTCCGAGCATATTTTCCTTCTTCATGCCGGTCATGGTTTCCATGGCCCTGTTCCAGGCGATAATTTTCCCGTCCTTATCAATGATAAGTGTTGCATCCGGAAGGAAATCAATTATATCGGCCAGTCTTCGCTGCGATTCCTGAAGTGTTTTTTCAGCCTTTTTACGTTCGGTTATATCATGAAGCGAAGCTATGCTTTCTTTTGTGCCGGGAATCATGTCGACGCTGAGAGCAATATCCTTTATATTTCCATATTTATCTCTAAAACTGCATTCATATTTCCGCGGGACGGCGCTGCTGTTTATACGGCGCAGCTGATGATATTGCATCATCCGCGTTAAATCATCGGCGAAAAAAAACTCCGTCCAGCTTTTTTTCCCTTCAAGTTCTTCTTTGGTATAACCGGACAATGTTTCGAACTCGGAATTCGCCAGAATGATTTTTGTATTTTCGTGCAAAAGAACATTGGCATTACCCGTGTTCTCAAAAATTACCCTGTATAAATGCTCCGATCTTTTCAGGGCGTCTTCAGCCTGCTTACGGTCGGTTATATCACGGTTGTAGACAATGGAGCCCAGAAATTTATGATTTTCATCATAAATGGCCTTTTCTTTCCTCCAGACGGCAACCTTCTTTCCTTTGGATGTTACAAGTTCGACCTCGCCCTCCCAATAACCCTTTTCCCGCAGCATAGAACGATTCCCGGCAAAATGTTTCCGGCTCTCCTCAGAAAAATAAGCGGAGGACGGGCTTCCCAGAAGGCGTTTTTGAGAACAATCTAAAAGTTTTGTCTGGGAATCATTGGCATCCAGAATGTTACCCGCCGTATCCAATACTTCAACTCCATCGGGAGCTGTCGCAAATAGTATTCTGTAGTTGTCTATCCTCTCCAGATTGGAGTTTATTTCTTTGATGGTCTCGTATAACAAGAAACTTTCAATGGCATTGGCGCTGTTGAGCAAAACGGTGGACAAAAAGGACAAAGAAGTATTGAATAAGCCTTGATGATTTCGGGGTAACAGGGCGACACACATGCCACGGACGCGGTTTGTCGTGGCCATTACATGCAGCAGGATTTCCCTGCCGTCTCTCGCAGGTGCAATGATTGGTCTTTTCTGCCTCAAAGCCCAGGCAAATGTTCCAGAATCGATGAAACAATCCACTTCACTCTGAACGTACGGGCGATGCTTCTCAGAATCAATGTATTTCAGAAGAAAGTCATTGCTGCTCTCCTCGACCAAGAAAAAAGCAATGGACTCAAAAGGAATCAACCCCTGAACTCTTTTTTGAGTTTCCTCAAGGATGGTGGCTATATCACTGAGTTTGCTGATATTGCTTTGAAAATCGCCGAGTGACGCCGCCATTTCCAGGCCGTCGACGATGAAGCGTTCGACGCTTTCCAGGTATTCAACACGTTTTTCGAGGTAAGCGATAATATCGCTATCTTTGCTGGAACTTGTCGTCGGCATATATCACCTTAAAAACATCTTCCAATTGATGATCGGCTTGTTCCATTACCAGTGATAAAATATTGGACGACAAACCAAGTCGCGACCACGCTTCCTCGTGCAATGGCGGAATCAATCTTTCGCCGCTTGTCCCGACACCCATCACGTTGGCTATAATGTCGGCTATGTGGAGAATGGAAGGTTCTATCGAATTTTTTGATTTTTGCGGTTCATGATGATAACAAACCATTTCTTCCAGCGACAGAGGCATTTGCCATCTATTGATAAGGCTCTTCCCGATCATGGCATGATCCATATCAAAAACTTCGCGTTCCGTCAGATAAAGCAAACGGCTGTCGTTTTGCGCCTCCAGAATGGCGTGGAGGGATTCCTGGGGCAGATAATTATAACAGACCAGACGGCCGATATCATGGAGCAACCCGGCTGTGAACAACCGCTCCGTATTCTGGATATTTTTATAGCCGGCCAGAATCCTGGCACATATTCCGCAAAGAATACTGTGCTTCCAGAACATCTCCATATTAATAATACGGGCAGGCATCTTGTTAAACACACTGATAACAATAATACCCATAGCCAGGGTGCTCAATTGCTGCGTCCCAATAATGTTGATGGCGCGGAAAATGGTGTCTACTTTCGCCGGATAGCCGTAAAAGGCGCTGTTGGCAATCCTTAAAAGCTGCGCTGACAGACTGGTGTCTTTGTTGATGACATTTTCGATGTCGTAGCTGGAACTGTTGGGCCTGGCAATGGTATCCACAAACTGATTGTAGATGTCCGGCAGAGTTGACAGCTTTGTGTGCTCACTGATAAATTTCAGAGGATTTGTCTTTGCAGACTTTGTCTCTTGTTCTTTAGTATCTTCCTCTTCGATTTTAAGCTGGAAGTTTTGTCTGATGTAATCCGGGGCGGCTTTTTTATTCTTGACGGTTCGCAAAATACAGAGGCGAACTAGCTCCCGGACGGCCGGATGTCCCATGTCAGTATGACAAAATCGTTCATGAACAAACTCGGTAGCTTGAGCAAGTTCACGGGGATCAAGCTCATCCAGAGACGATTCTTCGACCTCAGCCTCGGATACTCCTTCGATCCGGGCTTCGACAACACCCCATATTTTACATATTTTGAGATGTTTTTCGGTAAGAACGGTTCCTTTAGCGATCAGGAGTCTTCCCGTTGCGTCTGCGAGATCCTCCGCCAGAATCATACCGGCCTGAAGATTCTTTATATTCAATAGCCCCACAGTATTAATGTCGCCTTCTTTTAATGAATACGAAGTCGCGCTTGAAACTTTATTTTGTTGATTCAAGTCGACGGATTTCCGGACGCATAACCGTGGACAATACGTCCGTAAAATACCTTTCCCGCCTGCATCCAGATTTTTGAAATGCAACTCGGCATCTGAATTTGTATCGGTAGAAAGGATAACAAACTTAACGTTGTATCTTATATCTGCTAATTGAAACCGTGCTTAATTTTAACTTTAATAAACCGAATTTAATTTTAATGCAACTATTTATGCGTATCAATTGCAAGATTTGCCAGTTTATCGGCCTGGACGTTTTTGCTGCGCAGAACATGCTTTACTTCAACGGTGTCAAACAGGGAGAGCAAACTGCGGACTTCCTGCATTAAAATTTTTAAGTTTTCATTTTTAACGCGGTAGGAGCCATTGATCTGGCGGGCAAGGAGTTCCGAATCCAAAAAAACAGCCAGCTTCCTGCAGCCGCTGGTCAGCGCCCCTTTCAACCCTAAAATCAATGCTTTATATTCGGCAATATTATTGGTGCAGGTTCCGAGATATTCCTTGCCTTCCCAGATAACATTCCCTTCGGCATCCAGAATTACGGCGCCGGCGCCGCCCTCACCGGGATTACCACGGCAGGCGCCGTCGCTGAAGAGCCTGTAAGTTTTCTTTTCCATAAAGCTCAGGCGGGCTTTTCCATGTCCTGAAAATACATGATCCGCTGGCAGTTGGGACATGCTATCAGGTCCGCTGTCTTTTGCAGCTCAATATATAATTGAGGAGGAATATTCATATGACAGCCGTTACAGACTGATTTCCATACGGAAATAACACCGACGCCATTGTTCCTTTTCTTAATCTTTTCAT
>Ga0208462_1000670_pt1 | contig 31077 bp, 24 predicted proteins | sample AD_SCU001_MetaG_FD_184452 | JGI IMG/M metagenome (GOLD analysis project Ga0208462, IMG submission 184452) | Active sludge microbial communities of municipal wastewater-treating anaerobic digesters from China - AD_SCU001_MetaG (SPAdes) (version 2) | ecosystem: Engineered > Bioreactor > Anaerobic...
GGTCTTCACCCAGATCTCATCTTTAACCTATCTGATTTAGGCTTTTACTAAAAGTTCGCGCGCCCTTTACGGAGCCAGGACATTGCCCTTGATATGAATGGCTGCAGTGGAATGACGGGGATCATTGCTGTAGATGAAGACAGATTTGTGCTGCGGGCCTGTACGTCCACGCGTGTCAAATACCACCGTAAAATAGCTCTCTTCACCCGGCTTAAGCAGACTCTTCTCCGGATGGGTAGCGGTGCAACCACAGGTTGCCTTCGTTTTGCGGATGATCAGGTCGCGCTTGCCCGTATTCTTAAACTTGAAATCATAGGTAACCTTGGTGCCTTCCTGCACTGTGCCAAAGTCATGTGTCTCAGTCTCAATGGACATGACAGGTGGATTCTGGCGTTCCTCCTCCGTCAATTTGGAGAAATCCTCTTCAATGTAGGCACGTACACTGAAGGTCTTGATCATCTGCTGGGCATCATTGGTACGCAGGCCCAGCCGGTAATTCTGGAAGCCATAATCGCCCTGAGCAACAGCATCATATGTAATCAAGATCATTCCCTCCTTGCCGGCAGGCAGGGGATTCGGGGTGACCTGGCAGATCAGATAGGCAGGCGGTTTTTCGAAGGATATCTTCATAGAAGAATCCATCGCATTGTATATCAGCAATGTATCTGTCCTTGCCTCGGTATCTTTCAGGTAATCAAAATTGGCAAAGCTCTTGCTCATATGCAGGTTACCCATTTTATGCGGAAACCTGTCGGTACCTGCATCCTGTGCCTGTAACGCACCCAGTCCCAGCACCAACGCCAGGGGCATGATAGACCACTTCTTCATAACAAACATATTACGGTTATTTTACTGTTCCAATCAAGTGCAAATATACTTCCTGGCGCCGAGGATCATTCGTTACCAGGTAAATAGTTTTATGTTGCGGCCCGGAGAGCCCGGATGTCAGCATACGTACTTCGATGAATGCCTGCCCTCCGGGAGGAATATCCGTTACACTTTCCATGAACTCAATACAAGGACATGCAGCTGACATCTTTCTGATTTCCAGCGGTTTCTTGCCTTGATTACGCAACTCAAAGCGATAGTGCACGGTATCGCCTTTTGGTATGGAAGTAAAATTGTAGGAATCCCTGACAATATGCAGACTGGCTGCCTGTGCAATTTCTACCTGCGGCAAACGGTCGAGGGTATCCAGAACCTTCACGCCCATGGTCAGGATCTTGACTGGTCCGGCTACATCCAGCACATTGATTCTGGCTGTATCAAAGAGGAGGCCCCAGGCCTGGCGCAAACTGGCCTCATAGCGGATGAACAGGTGACCTTCTTCACCTGGCAGGGTTTTTGCCGCATTCGGAACCGCCTGTAGCCATGCGGGCAGGGATTTCTGTTTCTCGGGCCAGATCACCGGTTTATCTGCCGTATTTACGAAGAAGAAAGTATCCTGTTTCGTTTGACCCAGGAAGGCTTCTCCCAGCGTGATATGGTTGCTACGGAAGCGCAGGCTGCCCTGAACATGGGGATAAAGCTCTTCCCTTGTTTTGGGCCGTGGCAGCACCATCCCGCTGATCTGAAGTATTATCGTGATGCGGTCCGGATCGTTCGTCGTCACAGCCACAGCATTGCTGAAGCCACCGGGGCGACCTGCCGGATTGTATTCCACATCGATATAGCCTGCCTGGCCCGGAGGAATGGGCTTTTTTTCCCAATCCGTGGTTGTGCAGCCGCAACCGGCCTTGACATCCAGCAGTCTGAGCACCGCATCGCCCTCATTGGTTACCTCAAAGCGGCGCATCACAGGCCCAGCTTCTTCACGCAGGGTATCAAAAGAAATGTGGTTCTGCTTGAAGGCGGCAACCGGTCTTACCTGTGCATGGAGATGGCTTACCAAAGCAAGTATGCCCATCAGTACCCAAATCCGGAAGAGACTAGCTATTTCTTTCATAGTGTTGCTGTAGCGTTTCGAAGATGGCCGGCATCTGGATCCCATGAAAATCGCCCGAACTCATCATCAGCAATCCTAATTTATTTGTTTTAAGACCCATGAGATAGTCCTGCAGTTGCCCGCTGTCATGAAAAATCAGCAAGTCGGGCCTGTCGAAAGCCGTGCGCACCTGTTCAGCACTGACCGGGGGGAGCTTCTTCAGGGCAATGGTATCCGGATGATAGAACACGATGGCGGTATCTGCCCCCTGCATGCTTCCGGCATAGTGGGGCAGGAAATCTGCATTGAGACTGCTATAGGTATGCAGCTCCATACACGCTACCAGGTGATGGCCGGGCAGCAGCTCCCGCACCGCCCCGACGGTGGCTTTCAGCTTGCTGGGGGCATGGGCAAAATCACGGAAAACATGGAGATTAGTGCCCGTAAATACGCGTTCCAGGCGGCGCGAAGCACCAGGGAAGCTTGCAAGGGCAGGCCAGATAACGTCCCCCCCTATTCCAAGTTCACGGCAGACTTCGGCGGCGCCCATGAGGTTGCTCAGGTTATGCCGCCCGAATACCTGTAATCCGTATGAAGCCCCTTCCATTTCCAGCCAGGCCCTGCCTTCATCCATATGATAAGCTGGCAGGGAATAAGGGATGCGCCTGACACCCTCCGGTGTCTCCCTTTCTACCATTTCCTTCAGTACAGGGTCATCGACATTGTAAACGATGGCCCCATTTTCAGGCAACCCATGTATCAGGCTGACAAAAGGCGCCAGGTAGTCGTCAAACGTTGGAAATACATTCATATGATCCCAGGCAATACCTGATATCAGCAGCAGATGGGGGTGATAATGCAGAAATTTGGAGCGGCGGTCGACCGGACTGGTCAGGTACTCATCCCCTTCCAGAACAGCGATTCCATCTCCTGCGCTGATGCGAACCATCACATCAAACCCATCAAGCTGGGCACCCACCATATAATCCGGTTGCTGTCCCGCCTGCTTAAGAACATGCAAGATCATGGCTGTGATGGTTGTTTTCCCATGTGATCCTGCTACTACAACACGCTTTTTATCAATATATTGACGATACAGGAATTCCGGGAACGAATAAACGGGAATGGCGAAATCTTCGGCTCTGACCAGCTCCGGGTTATCCTTACGCGCATGCATTCCCAGTATCACCGCATCTATATCAGAAGTGATACGTTCCGGGAACCAGCCGTAGGCTGACGGCAACAGACCATGCTTTTCCAGACGGGAACGGGAAGGTTCAAAGATCTCGTCGTCCGATCCACTTACATCGTGGCCAGCCTGGGCCAGTGCGATGGCCAGGTTGTGCATGGCAGCTCCGCCAATGGCAATGAAATGATAGCGCATATCGCTTGGTTTACTGCAAAGTTAATACGATTGGCAATGCCTTGCTTCCCAGTTCCTGTTGGGACGGGAGAATTAGGATTTCTTAACATCCTCCTGGAATAATACCACCACGGGCTTGGCGTTATAGCAACTCAATTCCCATGTATGCAAACCAGGAAACCCACCACCATGGTATTGTTGAGCGCCCTTCTCTTCACAATACTGTTCTATCGTCAGCGACTGGGCGTCAATTTGTTATTCTTTGAAGCGGGCTTGATCACATATTGGGCCATCACACATCAGCTTTTGTGGCAGCAGAGAACAACAAAGCTATGGCTGGGTAGTATCCTTGTTTCAGCCCTGGCCTTCGTGGTACACGATACGACTCTGGCGGCTGCGGTCAATATCGCCCTCCTGGTTAGCTTCGCGGCCTACCTGAGCTATCCACAAGTCAGATCAGCCGCCACGGCTGCCCTGATGTCTCTGAGTGCCCCGTTTGCAGCACAATGGCAATTCTTTACTCATATACTATCCAGCCGGATCAGGGGACTCAGCACGCGGACATGGCTCAGAAGGGCGGTGCTGCTGATCCTGCCTATCGTGATCATCATCCTTTTCCTGCAGATATACAGCGCGGCCAATCCCAGGTTTGAAGGCCTCATGGTTCAGCTGACGAACTGGCTGACCATCGATCTGGCAAGGTGGCTTTCTAACCTGGATATAGAAATGACAGGGGTCTTTGTATTGGGATTCTTGATCAGCAACGTCCTGCTGCAACAACTGGCCCATCCTTATCTTTCTGAATGGGACCAAAAGAGTGACTGGGGCATTGTCCGAAAACGCAGAACCTTTCGGTTTTTCCGGTTCCGTCAGCTTGGACTGCGGGATGAGTACCGTGTTGCGCTCTTCCTGATGGCCTTTTTGAACCTGGCCATACTCATCCTCAACATATTGGATATAAGATATGTATGGTTCACATTTGAATGGGAAGGGCAATACCTGAAGCAGTTTGTCCATGAAGGAACCTACCTCCTCATATTTTCTATCCTGATCTCCATCATCATTACACTATACTTTTTCCGTCGCAACCTGAATTTTTACCCATCAAAAACGCTCAAATGGCTCAGTTATATGTGGTTGGCACAAAATGCCATCCTGGCCATCTCGGTAGGCATCCGCAACCTGCATTACATCGACTATTTTGCACTGGCCTACAAGCGGATTGGGGTCTTCATCTTCCTCTTATTGATCCTGTATGGTCTATACAGCGTCTATCGCAAGATCCATCACCAGCGATCCGCTTTCTGGATACTGCATGTCAACAGCATGGCCATTATTGCCATATTATTCATCGCTTCTTTATTCCCATGGGACAGATATATTGCTAATTACAATATCGCCCATGCAGACCGCAGCTTTCTTCATCTGGATTTCATGGTCGGGATGCCGGACAAAACCCTGCCCATCCTGGATATCAAAGCAAAAAGGCTGCAGGAGATTGCAGCCTTTCAATCCGGGAAGTACCCCTTCCGTTTCCCCTATATGACAAGCGGTGAATACTACAGTCGCATTGCCATGCGGAAGCAGGCCTTCATACAACGTTGGGAGGCGCAGCATTGGTTATCATGGAACCTGGCAGAAGCCCGCGCTTACCACAGGCTCAAGCACCAGGAGTAGGATCATCAACCCATCTGCTGCTATCCTTGTTGCAGGTATTAGTATTCCAGTACCCTCGGAAGCTCTTTGGCCTGGGCCACCCATCCTTCCACTTCTTTCAGGCTGGGGGTGCGGCGCGTGAGTTTCTTTTCTTCATTCACCTGCTCCATTTTCGCAGTAAGGTTGTCAGCATTGCGTTGTGCAAGTTCAGCAACGGTGTCAACACCGGCCACTTCTAGCAATTGAGCGAACTCCTGACCAACCCCTGAGATCCTGAACAGGTCTGCCATATTGGCAAATTTGAGCACCATCGTTTCCTGAAGACCGCTGGCTTCAGCCAGTGCTTTGCGCTGCTTCGGTGTTTTGGCAGCTTCCAGCAGCTTGTCTGTGTTGTTAATGCCTGCATTGCGCAGTTTTTCACCCGTCACCGGGCCAATGCCTTCAATTTCCTCAATCTTGTAGTTTGCCATGATCTGACATGTTAAGAATCCTACTCATATGGCTTTTCGGCTACGCCCCGTTTTTTATGTGGGTTCTGGGCTCCACACAGTTACTTTCGAGTAGAAATATAACAAAAAAAACGCAAAATCGCTCCTAAATACCTGGATTTTTTATTCCATATCCGGTTTCAGACTCCCGGCTGGGATACGGTCGGTATAAAGGATGCCATGCAGGTGGTCGATCTCATGCTGGAAGATACGCGCTGTGAAGCCATGGACTTTTTCCTTCTGCTGACGTCCTTTTATATCCTTGTATTCCACCCAGATGGTATCCGGGCGCTCTACCCAGCCACGGTAACCAGGGATGCTGAGACAGCCTTCGTTATAGCCAGTCATAAAAGCAGAAGTCCTCTTTATAACTGGGTTGAGTATGAGTTCAAACGGTTTTTCTGCCTTATCAAAGCGCTGGACAAGGACTGCCTGGCGTGAGATACCCACCTGGGGTGCTGCGATACCCACGCCCCTGGTGGCAGAATCCATGACAGAAGCCAGCATCCGGGATGCCAGGAGCTGAATATCATCGGATTTGAAGGATGAGACCGTCCTGGCAGGGGTTCTCAAGACCAGGCTATCGGCTTTATTAAAGACACTTAGGACCCGCATAGGCTCCGTGGCCTCTCCCTGCCGGATGAAGGCTTTTTCGGATGGCAACATACGACTGCCCGCGCAGGCCGTCATCAATAACATTATGGCACCCACAAGTCCAGGTAGCCGACCTCCCAGCATTTTTCCCATGGCGCAAAACTAGAAAAAATCAGAAACGCCCCTGTCTTTTGAATAAAGGCCAGCCTCCCGGGATATCATTCCCGGTGCTATACCAAGCTAATATGATAGATAAGTAAAAACTATACCTCGCCTGTCCCGCTGCAATAGGGACAATCCACCACCTTATTTCCGCCACAGTGGAAGCATTTTTTAAAATACGACACCTTTCCTGTGCCGCTGCATGCCCCGCATTGCACCGTTCCCCAGGTGGTGGATACCCAACCGGAACCCTCACATTTTGAGCAGGTTTCAGAAACAGTTTCGCCTCCCTTGCCATCGCAATAGGGACATTGAACTACCTTGTTGCCCTTACATTTCGGGCATGTTTCCCTGGCCATACGAACTCCTTTCTTTGTAATGGGATATAGAAATGCTAAATCAGGAAAAGACAGTAAACGATAACCGACCGACAGATATCAACAGAAGAAACAAATATAAATAACATATAGTTATAATCAATCTTATGTCTCGAAAAATCGTATCCTCTTCTCCCTTCGTCCAAGGAACACTCAGGAAGGAGGAAACACGGCGAAGCCCTGATAAGACCATTCTGTTGGAACAACTGCCCAGCAAACCTCAATGGTATTACTTTTGCATCCCAACTTTTTCATGAAGTATCTGATCACATATTTGCCCTATGTTGCCTGCCGCAGCCTTTCCTACACCTGGGAGCTGCCGCAAAACCTGTTGGGGTGGATGATATCCCTGATCGTTGGCCAGCGTATCATGGGCAGGGAATGTATCCAGGGCAGACAATTTATAGAGGTCCGGGACTTCGGGCTTAGCCTGGGGTACTATATCTTCTGGTCGCGCATACCAGTAGATGCCAGCACCCCCGACAATCGCGCCCATGAATATGGACATGCGCTTCAATCCCGATACCTGGGTCCTTTCTACCTGTTGCTTGTTGGATTACCCTCATTGCTGCGGGCTGTCTATGCCCGTTATTACTTCAAAACCAGGCACCGCGTCTGGAAGCCATATCACCATGGTTATCCGGAGCGTTGGGCCAATCGTTTGGGAGAGAGATACGGGGCTCGGCTGAATAAAACAACATAATTCGGAAAGCACGCCTGGTATGCTTCCTGGATTCCTTGTATTTTCGCAAACCAGAAGAGGCCCGGCAGACAGGCCTGCTACGGCTGGATTTCCATTGGCATGGGACTCAGGAGAAGGACCAAGAAGTGGATAGCTATATTGCTGGGGCTTGCCCTGGTGGCGGGAATCGGTTTGAGCATCCCCCAGGTTCGTCACTGGCTCCGTAGTCTGGGAAGCAGTCTGCACCGCCATCATGTCCCCGAGATGGAGTCGGTGGTCATCGACCACAGCCTGCGGCTGCGCAAGGACCTTTACCCTTTGCACCGCGCCGTTGCGGAGCGGCATGGACTGCCGCTCATGGAGGACGAGGACGACATCCATGCTGCGGTGATGACCAAGGACCTGGTCTGGGTCAAGGCCAGAACAGGCTATATCATTGGAGATCTCACGCACAGCAAGCCGGCCCTACATCCCAAGGCCTATGAAATGTTGCAGTTAATCGGGCATCTCTATGAGCAGGAAGCCGGGAAGCGGCAGCACCTTACTGTTACTTCCCTCACCAGGACCATGGGATCGCAGAAAAAGCTGGTGCGGTCGAACCGCAATGCCACGCGGGATATCAGCACACATTGCTATGGAATCTCCTTCGATATCAGCTATGTACGATTCAATGGCATCAAGGTGTATGATGCGGAGCGGAAGCGGATCCTCTCGGCCATCCTGGCGACCCTTCAGCAGCAGGGAAGAATCTACGTGACCGAGGAGCGGAAAGTCGCCTGTTACCATATCACGGCGAGGTGGTAGGTTGGAAGGCTGGATTCATTAGCGTCCTCTTCTAGAAGCATAATGCTATTAATCAAAGGTTTGACGTTGGTTTCACGCAGAGAGCGCAAAGAAAACGCAGAGATCGCAAGGTTGGATTTCTGGGAGCACCCTCTGCCTCCTTTGCGAGAAAAATAATGTTGCTAATCAAGGGTCGGACTTTGGTTTCACGCAGAGACCGCAAACAAGACGCAGAGTTCGCAGAGATGGATTTCAGGCAGCACCCTCTGCGTCCTCTGCGAGAAAAATAATGCTGTTAATCAAGGGTCGGACTTTGGTTTCACGCAGAGACCGCAAACAAGACGCAGAGTTCGCAGAGATAGATTTCAGGCAGCACCCTCTGCCTTCTTTGCGAGAAAACAAAACGGGGTAATTCAAGAATAAGGCCTCTGGTAAATACAGAGATACCAAGAAATCCAAATCACTTCCAAGTATTTATAGTTGATTAGCAACTCGTTTTATCCCATCCTTGAGCATCACAGTATTAAAGTTAATAAGCAGTCCAAGCTTTTTCCCGGATAGCCTCAGGTAGGTCAGAAGCTGCGCAAAATGTACAGGTGCCAGTTGATCAACGGATTTCACTTCAACAATGACCTTACCTTCAACAAACAAGTCAATTCGAAAGCCCACATTATACTTGGTCTCCTTATAGACGAGCGGCAAAGGGACCTGACTTTCCACATTGTATCCAATTTCTCTTAACTGTACCGCCAGGACTGTCTCATATACAGACTCTAACAATCCAGGTCCCAAATTTTTATGAATTTCTATCGCGCACTTAATAATGTCATTCGAGATACAATTCTCCACAACTTTCGATGAATATGTGTTCATTAACCCATTGATTAGTTTAAGACAGAATTTTCTAACAGAACGGTATAGATATAGACGGATTTTGAAAGCGATATGGACAGCTGAAATCACTTTTTTTATAAAACATTTTTGATAAAATCAGGTCGTAGCCTCCGATATGTAATAGAGGTCCTATATTCTGACTCATCTCACAAGGTATATGCAGGGATTTTGAAGTACCCTCTGCGTCCCTTGCGAGAAAAAATAATGCTGTTAATCAAGGGGTCTGGTGTCGGATTCACGCATAGACCGCAAAGAAGACGCAGAGTTCGCAGAAATGGATTTCAGGCAGCACCCTCTGCGACCTTTGCGAGAAAAATAATACTGATAATCAAGGGTCGGTCTTTTGTTTCACGCAGAGACCGCAAAGAAGACGCTGAGTTCGCAAAGGAAATGCATTGGGATCTGGAAGATCTCCGGCCCTGGGGCGGAGCAGGCCCGAAGGCCCACTCCTGCCACCGGACTCGCGTCCCGGCCGGTCAGGTGACCCGTCAGACGAGCCTGGTAGTCGTCTGCAGACAGTCCCCTGATTTCCCACAACAAGGCGGCGTCCTGCACCTGCCGGCCATACGTTGCCATGAAATCCGTATCTTTGAGATCACACATGGCCGGCTTCGTTGTGACAAATTAAAGGCCAGGGATTGCAATCTATTTTCAACCTCTGAACTATGCCCATTACCCGTAAACCTACCCAACGCATGGAGATCGTCTACGGACTGATCCGCGATGCACGCTATACCAAGCAGGAACTGCTGGATAAGATCAACACCATCCTTGCAAATGAAGGTGAAAAGGGCATCTGTGCTCGGACGCTGAACAACGACATCATCGCACTCAAATCAATGGGAGCCAGTATCTTAAGCCCCAGACGCGAAGGAGACGTCTATGCCTTCGAAGAACCCTTTTACCTCCGGGGCGTGGAGCTGGATATCGAAGAGATACGCTCATTACTGCAGGCCAAGCAGATCCTGGAGAAGTCGGGCCTGCAGGATGTGGCCAGGGATATACATAATATCCTGAAAGACAACCGAAACACCCGGTACTACCATTACGAGAACATCCCAGACTATATCTCCTTCGAGGATCACACCCGTGCCCTGGGTTTCGAGTTGCTGGACAAATTCAGCGATGCCATCCTGGGAGAGACAGTACAACATATTAGCTACCAACCTTTTATAAAGCCCTACGAAGAGTTCCGTTTTCATCCCTACTACCTGAAGGAATACCGCAATCGCTGGTTTGTGCTGGGCCGGCACCATGAGAAGAACTGCATCTACAACCTGGCACTGGACCGCATCTGCAGCCGCAGCAACGATACAAAAACGCCCTTCATCCCCAATAACCTCTTCGATCCCAGGACCTATTTCGAGCACATCATTGGGGTTACGCGCGATCCTGAAGGAAAGCGGGAGCATATCATCATCCGGGCCCTGCCTGACACGGCGCCCTACATTCGCACAAAGCCGCTTCATCACAGCCAGCATATCATGGAGACGATGCCCGATGGCAGTCTGCGGCTGGAGGTCTTTGTCGAGATTAACTACGAACTGATCAGCACCTTGCTGGGTTTTGGAGATGGGATCGTGGTGGAGAGTCCGGAAAATCTGCGGGAGCGTTTGCTGAGCAACCTGCAGCGTGCTATCCACGGGTATGTGAAGGAATAAATAAGGGTGGAATACCGGTAATACATCTCTGCGTCTTCTTTGCGATCTCTGCATGAAATAAACCTCATGCAATATTTATGTATTTTTGCATTTGTTTTGCATTTTTACATATATTTACGGCATGATACCACGCCAACTCTCAGAAAAGATCTTGTATTTCAGTCAGAAATACCCCATTGTCACTATCACCGGGCCCCGGCAGTCCGGAAAGACCACACTCATCCAACACCTGTTCAAGGATCATGCCTATTATTCCATTGAAAACCCGATGATCCGCGACCTTGTCCAGGAAGATCCGGCCATCCTGTTTCAACCTGCCGGGAAGAAGATCATCATTGATGAAGTCCAGCGCATGCCAGAACTGCTGTCATACATTCAGGTTGAAGCGGACAGGCAGCGAATCAATGGGCAGTTCATCCTGACGGGCTCTCAAAGCCTGCTGCTGAGCGAAAAGATTTCACAAACCCTTGCTGGCAGAACAGCCATATTGAAACTGCTGCCCTTCAGCCTGATAGAAATACAGCCCAGGGTATCCAATCCCGACGCACCCTATGAGAACTGGATACACCGCGGTTTCTATCCCAGGATATATGACCAGCATCTGGGACCTTCGGATTTCTATCCATTTTATTTTGAGACCTATATCCAAAGAGATGTCAGGGAACTGCAGCAAGTCAGGGACCTGAACCTGTTCTCAAATTTCGTGAGATTGTGCGTGGGGCGGGTTGGACAACTGCTGGATTATTCCTCGCTGGCCAATGACGCCGGGGTGAGTGTGAACACAGCCAGGGGATGGATCTCGCTGCTGGAAGCCAGCTTCGTGGTGACTTTATTGCATCCCTACCATAAAAACCTGAATAAACGGGTCATCAAATCGCCCAAGCTCTACTTCCTGGATGTAGGATTGGCCGCTTTCCTGCTCAATATCCAGGACCCATTGCAGTTATCCAACCATTACCTGAAAGGGTATTTGTTTGAAAACCTCGTGCTGGTTGAACTACTGAAGCGACGTTATAATCAGGGACAGTTGTCCAATTTGTATTTCTTCCGTGACAGCAACAAGAACGAAGTGGATTGTATCCTGGATGATGGTGAAATGAAGGCGATTGAAATCAAGTCGTCCAGGACGTTTTCCAACAGCTTTGCCGATGGACTGCTGCGTTTCTCAAAGGCAGCCGGGATCAGGCCGGAGAACTGCTTCATTGTCTATGGCGGAGATGAAGGGTTTACTTTCAAAGGGGTGAATGTGGTGTCCTGGAAAGCGCTGGATCAAATCCCGGTTTCAGGTACCTGAGATCATATAGTATAGGCTATTGTGGTTTCAATTCTCATTCAGTCAGGAAGCTCTTCTTTGCGATCTCTGCGTGAAACCTACGTTGGGCCCTTGATTGACAGTATTATATTTCTCGCAGAGGACGCAGAGAGTGCTTCCGGAAATCCAACTTCGCGTGCTCTGCGTATTCTCTGCGATCTCTGCGGGAAACAAACACGAGTCGCTTGATTAATAGGACTATTTTTCTCGCAGAGGACGCAGAGGGTGCTGCCGGTAATCCATCTTCGCGTTCAATCGGTTTCCATGGATGATGCACAATTTCTCAATATTTTGTATTTTTTCTCATTTTATTGAGTAATTTTACTCAGCTTATTGAGTAAATTCTATATTTATGTACCAAAGACCTGAACTACAAACAATTATAAGCAGGCTTCAAGAGCCCCCACACATGATCCAGGTGATCATGGGCGCAAGGCAGGTTGGAAAAACCACCCTGATCAAGCAATTGCTGGATACGCACACGGAACCATACCACTACGCTTCAGCCGATGCAGTACCTGCCGGAGATTCTTCCTGGTTACGAGCCATATGGGAAGCGGCGCGACTGCGTTATGTGCAGAATAAAACACAATCCTATCTGCTGGTGCTGGATGAAGTCCAGAAGATATCCAACTGGAGTGAAGAGGTGAAGCGACTCTGGGATGAGGACAGGTTTTATGACTTCAACATAAAAGTCGTGCTCCTTGGTTCATCCCGCATGCTTTTGCAGTCCGGATTATCTGAATCGCTGGCGGGCAGATTTGAAACGATGTACCTGACCCACTGGACCTACACAGAGATTGAAGCCGCTTTTGGTTTAGGTGCCGACCAATATGCATGGTATGGTTCCTATCCAGGCAGCATGGCATTTCTGGAGGATGAGCAGAGATGGAAACGCTATATCCTTGATTCACTGATTGAACCAAGCATCTCCAGGGATATCCTAATGCTTACGCGCATTGACAAGCCCGCGCTGCTTAAGAACCTGTTCGAATTGGCCTGCCATTACTCAGGGCAAATCGTTTCCCTGAACAAGATGCTTGGTCAGCTGGTGGATGCCGGCAATACAACCACCCTTTCCCATTATCTCCAACTTCTGCATTCTGCAGGGCTTTTGAGTGGTCTGGAAAACTACACTCCTTCCAGGGTGCGGCAGAGGGCAAGCAGTCCTAAGCTACAGGTGCACAATAATGCGCTGTTCAGCGTCATGCAGTCGACGAGTTTTCAGGATGCGCGGGCCAATCTACCACTCTGGGGACGTGTCATCGAGTCGGCGATTGGCGCCCACCTCGTCAACCAGTCCATCAAATCCGGGTTTAAACTCTATTACTGGAAAGACCGGAATGCTGAGGTTGACTTCGTTCTCGAGAGAGGAGATCAACTGGTTGCTTTGGAAGTAAAGTCAAATCTGACGCGTCAACACAATGGCTTAGCCGCTTTCAGAAAGCAGTACCCGCATGCGCGTACACTATTGATAGACAATCGTGTACTCACATGGCAGGAGGTGCTGGGTTCAGATCCGCTTACATGGTTTTGATACGGATTACTCACGGTGGTTTCAGCGTTGGCATTACGTGAACCAATGACTGTCCCTTGATTAACAGCTTTTTATTTCTCGCGGAGGACGCGGAGGGTGCTGCCGGTAATCCATCTTCGCGTGCTCTGCGTCTTCTTTGCGATCTCTGCGTGAAACAAACACTAGTCGCTTGATTAACAGCATTATATTTTCTCGCGGAGGACGCAGTCCACGGGTATATACCATCTATGGCTGGCAAGGCACCCTGATTTCTGGGTTCGGGCACGGTGGGCTATGCAAAGTTTTTTAAAATCCGTTCCCGATCCTCGCTTTCCTTATCGTTCTTATGGTACAGTTCAATAAAAACAATCCGTTGGTCGGCAGGGAAATATGCATAAACCAATCGCAAGCCAGAGTTAACCCCTCGTCCTTTCAGTGATCTACAGGCTATCTTTTTTACCTTGATTATACAGGTCTCTATTCCCAGATTGTCAATCCGATAGCTGAAGGGTGGCCGCTCCCCTGGCAGCTTTCGCAGGATGGCTTTCACAACGCCCAGATCATCGTTTAGGGTGCGGTAACGTTTAAGCAAAGCTTTCAAATCCTTTCCAAATTCGGGCAGCTCGTCAAACCTCATTGCTGCTCCGCTTCATTTTCATAATTGCGCACGGAGAAGGGAGCCTCACGGTAAAATGCCAGTTCGTAGTTGATATACCTGCCCTCATCGGTTACTATCCATGGCAAATCCTTGTGCGAGTATTGGCTTATGGCTGTAGCACTCCAGTCGCTCATTTGGTCAATAACCCTATCGATAACCTCTTTTTCGCTTGCCTTAAGTTCGGTTAGATTGGCTTTGACAAGGGGTAGATATCTTGTTTGCTGAAAACCGCTGTATTCTGTCTTAATTCTCTGAAGTTGCCCGGCCTCAATCATCTGGTTAATAATGACATCTAACTTATGGGGTACAGGGCCAAAGGGCAATTTCCGGTATTTAGCACCGGTTAAATGCTCCTCATATAACTCGTAATAATTAAAATCTGAGAAGTATAGTAGTTTATAAAGCACTGTTTCCCCTACGTTAGGTTTACCTGCGCATTTTTCAAGGATATAAAGAAGCACATTTTTGAATTTACTCATCTGTAGCTCAGGAACAGAAACACGTTCTTTGGCCAGTACTTTTTTGTCCTGGGTTTTAATATCAGTCAAATTTGCGGCAGTAAATTTTTCTGACATAAATTCATCTAAAGAAAAGCCTAGTATAATCGAAAGATGTTGTAGTTCAAGTACGTCCACGCTTCTGTTGCCTAGCTCAATTTGCGCCAGGGAAGGCCGGGACATGTTTATCTTCCTAGCTAATTCGGCCTGGGAAAGACCTTTAAGCTTGCGCAGGGCAGTTATTCTCTGACCTATTACTTTTTGCGAAAGTTCAATACGCATCGTCATGTTAGATTTTTACCGTAATAATACAACAAAGATACAAAATGTTTGATTATCAATCATATTATTGTTCTTTTTTAAATCTTTTTAGTATTTCCTGATTATATAGTATTTGAAAATTGGACCATGATCTGGTTGAAAAGTGTAACCCCCAATTGAAGTTAATCACTTGATTACCTTCCAACCGGCTACAAAAAGCGATGATAAGCAATAGAACCGGGCAGGTGAATATTCCAGTACTTACTGTTTACCATACCATACTTATGGAAATCGATCTTCGCGTGCTCTGCGTTTCCTTTGCGATCTCTGAGTGAAGCCAACCTTAGTCCCTTGATTAACAGCATTATATTTCTCGCAGAGGACGCGGAGGGTGTTACCGGAAATCCAACTTTGCGTGCTCTGCGAATTCTTTGCGATCTCTGCGGGAAACCTACGTTGGGCCCTTGATTAACAGCATTATTTTTCTCGCAAAGGACGCAGAGGGTGCTGCCGGTAATCCAACTTTGCGTGCTCTGCGAATTCTTTGTGATCTCTGCGTGAAACCGAAGCCTGACCCTTGACTAACAGCTTCGTAGCTGTGTTCTGGCGAATACGCTTTTAAACCACAGCGTTCCAGAGACAAAAAATGGAGTTTCACGGAGCTTGGGGGCCAGGATGCAGTGGTTAGTTCACTCGCTCTCCTCCTGGAAATCCAACCCCAACTGCTTCGCCGATTCCTTGACGATCTTATACTCCTGACTCGTGTCTGTCAATGGCCTGGCCTGGGTGGACCTGCCTTTGATCCTGATCTGGATTTCTATGTTGTTTTGCGCCAATGGCATAACGAAACTGTTGAATAGCTGCGTGTATTGCTCAAGCGGAACATTGCCCGAAACTGTTATACTTTTGATCCTTCTGGTCTCTACCGCTGCAAGCTTGTCCCTTGCCGCATCAACCGCCGCTTCTTCCTCAAAGAAAGAAACCTGGCCCGGGACGACAGACTTATCACCCGCCTGGCTTTCCTGCCCGGCCTGGATGACCGGTTTTAAAGATTTGTCAATGAGCCAATAGCTTGGGTCTTCAACATCAAAGAATGGCAAGGCCTCCTGGCAATAATACCTGCTAAAACTCACCCCATCACCCACAGCAACGCAGAAATCACCTGAACCACAATACTTCTTAATACTTCTAACCACCGCTTCCTTGTTGGTAATCATGGGCTTATCGTCGAAGCGCAGAAAAGCCTCATAGATGTCTTTCGTCCTGATGGCTGTATCAATGGATGGCAAGAGGTTGTTATTCCTCAGCGTTCCCAGTCCAATGGCATCCAGCAGCCATTCTTCCTCTTTCAAGGCCTCAAGGATATGGGTATTCAGCTGGTTATCCAGTGTGTCCCTGAATTGCCGGATCTGCAGGACGCTGGCACCGTTTTTCACTGAGTATTTCACGATGATGGAATACGCAGCCACGAGATAGCCATCCACACTCTTTGACGCATCCTCGATGCGTTTCCGGATATCCTGCCTCTGCTCTGTTTCCAACTGACTATGGTACTCTGTCTGTATCTTCTGGCAGGCAAGGTACTCCCGTGTTTCGGCCTGCAGTTTTCCGATGCCCAATTCAGAACAAACAAGGAACAGCATAGTATTGCGGTATATCCGCTCGCTGTTGCCCTTTCTGGTGGCAATCCGCTCAATGATGGGTAATGAATTTCCATTGACACCGTTGGGGTTGCCCAGATGTACAGGGCTCAGGACCAGGAGGGTGGGCTTAAGCTGCTCCGGAATTTCCTCGGATGGATCCGGTAAAACAGTGAAGACCTGCACATTCCTTGTCCGCTGCTTGATCCGCTGAAGGATCTCAGCCGTAATATCATCCGCCTTGATATCCCCCTTTGCCTGGTTGATCAGGATATTGATATTTGGTTTGGTGTGAAACCAAAACCGCTTGCCTGAAGCAGAAGACTGGGCATAATAGAGATAATAGGCATTGCTTTCCAGCTCGTCGAGCGCCCCATTGATGCTGTTGTGGTTAAATCCATTGGGTGTCAGCAGGTTGAGCTTCAGCTCCGGAACACTGATGCCTTTGTTAGTTCCTTCACTTCCAAACGAATTCATCAGTACTACCGATGCGAGCGACTGGGTCAGATACCAATGACCGTATTCACTCTTGGTATTATCGATTTTGAAGGCGTTGGAAGAGGAGCCGGCGACGTCGGCGGAGATCACAGAATCATATCCATTGCCATAGAGCTTTTTCAGCTGGCTGGAAAGCGGATCGAGGGTGGCGAAATTCACCAGACCGGTATGTATCATGGCATTCTCACCGGCGAGGTTATGCTGTCTTTTCCATAGGTCGCTGACGATGGCTGCCAGCAGGCGCAAAACGCCCCTCGTCCGTTGAAAGTCGTGGTGGCTGGCCCAACGCACCCTGAAAACATCAATCAGCTCCGGATGAAAAGGATAGGATTTGATGATCTTTTGTTTGTATTCGGATTTGTTGGCATTGGGTGGCAGCTCCGACCAGAATTCCTGGTATAGATGCATATAACGGGAGGCGACATTTTCGATAACCGAAGGATCGCCTATATCTTCGAACAGCCGTCGGCGGATGACCTCATAGATCTCTTCATCTGCAACAGGCTGGGTATCAGCACCAACCCGGCTCACCCGTTTCTGGAGAGAGGTCAGGATGGATTGTGCCTCAGGGGTATTTCCCACTTCTTGCACACTGGCAGGGAGGGTTATTACGGCCACGCAGTGATTGGTGCCCGAAACGGCTTCGGTCAGTTCCTGCATAAAGCTGATCGTCTGATCGGCCAGGCTGCTGCTACCTGCCTGGCGCGCAGAGGCCTTGACGCAATAGTCGGCCAGTTCATCGATAAGGATGAGCGCCGGTTTGCAGCGCTCCAGCACCTGCCTGAACCTGCCGGCCGGGGCAATGAGACCCTCATCATTTTTCCTGACAATTTCATAAGCTTCACGACCCCCCAGCTGATAGGCCAGCTCTCCCCAGATCGTCTGAATCGTTATTCCTTCTAAGGTTTTACGACCGTTGGCCGGGTCGTTGGTGGTATTGGTGAAGACGGCAATCTGTGCGCTTTCAAATTCAGGGTCTCCTGTGAAGGACAGCAAATCCCTTGTATATCCCGAATGGATGGCATTCTTTCCCCATTTAGCCAGGTGGTATAAGGAGATCAGCGTATGTGTTTTGCCACCCCCGAAGCCGGTTTGCAGGGAGATGACGCGGTTGTCGGCGTCTTCGTTACCATTCAGTCCTTTCAGCACCGTTTTGGCCACGTTGCGCAGCCCGGCTGTAAAGAAGGTCTTGGAGAAGAACATACCAGGGTTGCTGTATATCTCACGTCCATTTCCGAGGGCCACTTCGGCCAGGTTGGCGGCAAACACCGATTCATCCAGCTTCCCTTGTTTGATATCCAGGTGGGGTGTGACCACCCTGAACCACGGGACCAGGCTGCCGGCTTTATCTCCGGCAGCAGCCTGCTCCGCCCTGGTTTTCGCGCCGTTCTCTTTCCTGGCTTCCTGCAGGCCGGCCAGTTCCTCCTCGAGTTCATCCATCCTCACCGCGCGTGCGATGCTTTTCATGTTGATGAATGTCTCCACATACTCGTCGTTGCTGATTTCCTGGAAATGCGCCAGTTTGTTCCGGATATCATAGATGGTCTCCAGGCGGGTGGCCAGTTTGTTGATATCCCTCCCAAAATCCTCACGCAGTAAGTCCCTGAATTTCAATGCAAAATTCTTTAGATGAGGATAATCTATCAGGGATTCGGGGGTTGAACCGGAGCGCAATCCCAGGTTCCAGTTCTCGCGTTGCTGCGGGTGCAGTGCCTCTATGAAGCGGGCCGGCCAGCGCTCGCCTTCCTCCTTGCTGATGACTTCGACCACATAGGGCCTGAAGGCCTCCAGGAAGAGGGCAAATGCTTTGAAGAGGTTGTCTTGTTGTACTTGTTGTAATGCCATGGCAGCTTATTCAAAAAGTTTGGATTGTTCGGCTTTGGGTTTGGCGGCTGACAGGCTTTCGCGGATCAGGCTGTCCTTGTTGGCCAGCAGACCCGCGGCCTGTTTGTGGTCATCACAAGCTGCGGGGAGCAGTTCCAGCAGTGAGGTGAGCACCCGCCAGAACGGGTTGTCGGCGTTGGCGGCGTAGCGGTATATATAATCCAGCAACAAGGCCCTGTTGCTGCCTTTGTAAAGGTGCATCGCTTTATGGGCCCTGTCGATCAGGTAATGTTCCGGGCGCTCGCCCAGGTGCTTATTGGCTGCGATCCTGTCGGTGAAGCTGCCCAGGGTTTGTTTGTTGCCATTTTTGATCAGGATATGTTCCTTGAAGAGGTCCTGCACATTGATGCTGAGGCCCACTTTGGTGAACTTGGCGGCATCGTCGAATTCGCTTTCGGTGAAGCCGTATAGCTGCAGCCAGCCGATATAGAACTTGGTAAATTCATCCCCGTCAAAACCTTTGAGCAGGGCATTGAAAGCGCTTTCCCGTGCCATTTCCAGGAGTTCGGCCACGGTGACCTCGCTGCCATCGGCTTTTTCCACTTTCTCGTACTGGCCAAACTCACTGACCGCCTGCCCGAAACAGGCTGTGAGTAGGTCGGCGCCGCGGAACCCCAGGCGGTAGAGATGCTCAACCTCATTGGCGACCCGCAGCTCAATGGCTTTCTTTACTTTTCTGTATTCACCGTTACCACTGGATCTCTGAGTTGGCCTACATGCAACTGTTACTGAAGATGCCAAAGCTGATGAACTTAATGCAAGAGTTCTTGCCTCTCTTTCACTATCTATCGCCCAACTTCCGGTTATATTCATTCTAGAACCAAGAATAGAATTACACAAGGTTGTCCAAGCCTCTGTACTTTGATGGGCGAACATAATACTCACGATATCTGATGTTTGATACTCTATAGCATCAAATATTTGCATCAATTTATTTTCAAAATGTGTTTTTGCAGACACTGAATTACCATTGTGGTGATGCTTCAATGCTGTGCACTCTTCTGTCTTAGGTGTTTGTGGTGTAGCAAAATTAAATGGATAAATATCCCCCAATGTTCTTTTTAGCCACACGTAGAAAAAGTCAGATAAATCAGCATACGCAATGGCATCATAATAGGGAGGATCAGTAACAACTGCTGTTAAATATTTTGCAGAAAATTGAGTCCTCTCTCCACTTGAAGCGTTTTGTAAATGAGTTGAAAAAGGCTGAACAGATTCACTCTCGATGTATCGAATTATCCATTCAAGCTGATTTAGTGAACCTCCTGTCGACTTTGAAAAGATATTAGGTTCTGGAAAGTCAAAGACCATGGGGATAGCCTGTTTACTAAAAGGTGACACAACTGCTTCAAGTCCTTCTTTCCATAAACCAAAAGCGGTTGACATCATTGTAGATCTATTTAACAATAGAGCCAAGTAACTTATTATAGCCTTTCCATGTTCTGATTTCTCAACAGTCAATTGTTCTTTTATTTCGTTTATATTCTGAACCAATGTATAAAAAGTATATAGTTGACGTGGAGTAAACATTTCACCCCATGTTTTATAACCCCAAGACATAATTGACCCACCAGTTAAGGCTTTTGGCAATTGCTCTTGGGGGCTTTCAGCTTCAGGAATAGTCAACGTTAATTCAATGATATTAGGTAAGCGATAAGATTTTCCATCCTTACTATCTTCAATAATTGCAAGGAGACGTACTTGCCTATTCCCATTTTCTATATCACTTCGTAAAGCTCTCCCATCAGTAATACTTCCGCAACATGGGCATTTTAGATTCCCTTTTGAAATCCAACTTTGTTGATCTGACTTTCCAAATTCAATGGAGAACTCTATTAAAGAGTTGCTCTTTATTACTGGTTTTAGGAAAACACTCTTAGTCTCCTTATTGCATAAATAAAACTGTCTCAGCAGGGGCACCTCAGCCCGGCAGCTAGGGTTGCTGCAGGTACCGACCCTGGCCCAGTAATAGGCGATGGGTTTATTTCCGTTTTCATCGGCTGGATAATAATGCCCGATTTCTTTTTCGGCGGCCGCCAGCAGCTTTTTGGCGTAAAATTCCACATCAAAGCTCAGGCGGTTTTTGACAGTTATCAGTTTACAGTTTTCAGTAGACAGTAGATGGGATTTGGATTCGAAGTCGGACCAGCTGTCCACCACCAGGGTGTTATCATACACAAATCCCCCCTTCCCCCTCCTATCTGTTAACTGTTCACTGTAAACTGAATACTGTTTAACAAAGGCTTCCCGGGTGTAGGTAATGGGCTTTCCGAACTTCTGCGGAAACTCCAGGCTGCCCTTCTGTATGATATGCGCCACAGGGTTGATGTCGTTGCCATAACTGCGGCAGCCCAGGCGTGCGGCTTCCAAAGGGATGGCACCACCACCGGCAAAAGGGTCAAAAACCCTGGGCATCCTGTCCAGGAACTGTTCGAGGGCGGTGTTTAAGTTAGCAGTTAACAGTTTACAGTTATCAGTATCTAAATGGCGGTCGGGCAGGCTATATAGCTCATTTTCAGCATCCTTAATCGCTTTATATAAGCTATCATACTCCGCCAGCAACCCCCTTGCTGTCAACTGTGCAACGTCAACTGCATACTGTAAACTGTTAACTGATAACTGAAAACTGACAAAAATCAACTTCCGCGCTTTCCCGATGATCTCTTCATTGTTCTTATTGTCCCATTTGATCAGGCTGGCGTCGGAAAGCTGGTCTTTGGCGGCGGTGGTCTTACCCAGCCTTTCGTTTTGTATGTATTTATCAGAAAACTTGCCGATGAACATCAGCAGGCGGTTGCGTAGGTTGTCCTCCATCCTGTCGGCAATGGCCGTGTAAGGGATATCATCATAAGGCTTGTAGGGATCGCCGGGGTTATTGGCTTTACCTAACAGGATTTCCACCGCATCGCGGAAAGCCTGAGGGCAATGCTCATCCAAGGGGTCTGGCACCAGACTGGCAAAGACCACGGCCCTGCAAACAGGCAAAGGCCTGCGGGCCCACCAGAGGTGCAGCGTGCTGATGTGCCCATGGCGTATGGATTTATCTCTCACGCTTTCTGCTGAGATTTCCTTGATGGGCAAAGCGACCTCTATTAACTTCTTACCGCTGATCATGCGTCCATGTTTTTTAATTCTTTACGGATAAATTGCTCCAACTTTTTCTTATCGGGCAAAGCAACCAGGTATTTGGCTACAAAGAGCTTTTCGTCAATGCCGGCGGTAGCAAATTCGACATGCTCGCTGTCCTTATCAGTACAGAGTAATATTCCCACTGGGGGGTTGTCTCCGGTCATCATTTCATACTTTTTATAGTAAGCCAGGTACATATTGAGCTGCCCGGCATGGCTGTAATGAAAGCGCTCGGTTTTAAGTTCGATCAGTACATGGCAATGAAGGATGCGGTGGTAGAAAACCATATCAACAAAATGGTGCTCATTGTCAATCACAATACGTTTTTGCCGTTCCTCAAAACAAAAGCCTTTCCCAAGCTCGAGCAAAAACCGCGTCAAATGGTCAAGCAATGCTTGCTCCAACTCTCTCTCTCTGAGCACTTCATGCGGCAACAGACCAACAAATTCAAACACATAGGGATCCTTGATAATATCATCTACTTGCTGAGGTTTGTATTCCTGACTGGTCAACGCCAGCAGTCTTTCCTTGTGTTGTGAAAGCCCGGATCGTTCATAAAGCAGGGATCCAATTTGCCGCCTGAGTTCCTTGACACTCCATGTACCCCGAATGGCCTCCAATTCGTAAAAGAGACGCTGGTAAGGGTCTTCTATCCTGATCAATTCCACAAAATGGGAGTAGGAAAGCTGCCTACACAGATTAAGAACATGTTGGGCTGGAAGTTCCAATTCGGGGGATGCCGTCCCCCGAATTAAGGGTAGTTGTCCAGAAACGGGGGGCAGCAACCCCCGAAATGATGCTGTGTTGCTCAGGCACTTTGAAAGCTGTGGGTATATCAGGTAAAACTGGCGGTATCTGCGCAGTTCCCGCTCGTTGGTATTAGGAATACCATGGTGTGAGATGGCATTTGAGATTTCCGCAAGAAGGTTGACTCCGTATTGCGCACGGTCGTGACCACCTTGCTCAAACTCAACAATATAATATCCAAAGCACCAGTTGCGGAGTGTTAGCGAAGTATTGACGGCGCGCAAGGCTTGGGTCTTCAGTTCATGATGAAGATGTGACAGTGTAGTTATAAGCTCGTGAAATTTCATCTATACCAATACTTTACTTTTCCATTCTGCCATGGGCAAATAGTACTGTACGCCCTTGCTTTTCAGTTCAAAATTCAGGGAACCGGCCGGATTCTGCAAGCGGTATAGTTCGGGCCGGCTTTTACAGTTCACCACAATATAGAGCCAGGCAGCATCGCCCAGCTGCGCGAGGCGGTTCATCTCATTCTCGCTGAGCATCACGCTGCCGTCATGACCACTGCGGCCTTTCACTTCGATATAACGCCGCAGGGCTTCCGGACTGGTGCTTTTGATGTCATAGCCTTCGTTGTGGGCACTGACATCCACAGGATGCCAGCCGGCATCGCGTTCATAATCCAACGAAACCTGCATGGCCATCGCCTCGGCTTCATCATCCCGGCTCATCCCGTAATGACTCAGGTACTCAACCTGTGCCAGGGGGATCACATAGGCACAACCCAGTACCTCCGGGGTTTTCGGACTGATCTGCTCCATCAGTGCCAGTTTGCTGATGCGGTCCTGTTTCCTGAGGACGAGCTCGTCGATGTGCGCCTGCTTCTTCTGGATCTTCTCCTGAACCCTTGTATCCCCATAGAGCACTTTTTGCTGCAGCTCCTGAATATCGGACTGCAGGTTCATAATCACCTGGGTAAAGGCCGTTTCGAGGTAATGTCTGCGTTCGGCACAGTCTTTACCAACATGCCGGGCTGTTTGTTCCAGCTGATGCAGGGTAATTTCCTTAAAACTCCACTGAACCACTTCATCCACGCTGACAATACCGGGGGGTGTGACAGGCCTGGCAAATGAAGTGGGCGAATGCAGGTCGATGAACTTTGCCGGAGAAGTGAGCTGGAAAGAGCCATCCGGTTCCTGGTACACCATCATCAGCTGCTCATCTGCCACGCTGTCTTCGCGTTTATTTGGCCTGTTGTCAACGATCTGGCTCTTCACAAAAAAAGCGAAGTAATCTGACTTATCGTCCGGTGAGATCAGCACGGTACCCCTGAGCATATCTTCCCGGAAACGCTCCCTGACGACCTGGATAAGGCTGTCGAAAACCGGGTTACCGGGGTTGATGTAATACACCTTGTCGAGGCCGGCAACATGTTGATAATCAAGAAACACCTGCTTATTGAAGCAGAAATGTATGGATTTAAGGGTATCAAAATGGATGCTGTAGGAATCCCGGAGCCATGCCGCTACAGCCGGGGGCATCTCATCAATCCGGAAGATGTAGGGCTTTAGTTCGGTGAAGGAGCCGCCCAGGTGGCGGAATGCTTTTTCAAAGAACAGCCGGATATAAATGGGCTGTAATCGCTTTTCATCCGAATTGTCCTTAAGTGTGCGGGCATCCTGATAATCAACTGTGCTATGGGAGAGCTTCTCCCGGTTATCTCTGATTTTCTCAGTGAACCGCTGCCTGATGGCCTCGTCGTCCTGCGCCAGAAACCTGTCCAGATCCGTCTCCCGGCCGTTGAACACTGAGTCGATGATATCCTCCAGCCCAACATCCTCCAGCACATCCTGAATGACATCATACACGCGGTCGTCGCCCATCTCAGCCCGGATGATATCCAGCTTGGTGAGCAGCCTTTCCAGCACTTTGCCTTCCCTGGTATTGTTCGCTACCATATTGAAGACCAGCACATCCTGCTTCTGTCCATAGCGGTGAATACGCCCCATGCGCTGTTCCAGGCGGTTCGGATTCCAGGGGATATCCCAATTTATCAGCAGGCGGCAGAACTGCAGGTTGATGCCTTCGCCGGCTGCATCCGTGGCGATCAGGATCTGCGTCTCAGGCCTGGCAAAATCCCACTGTGCCTGCCGGCGTTCGTCCACCGTTTTACCGCCATGAATGGTAACGACCCCATAGCCACTATTTTTCGCAAGGCGTTCTTCCAGATAAAGCAGGGTGTCTTTGTGTTCGGTGAAGATGACGAGCTTCTCCCTGGCTTCCAGTACCCCATTGGATTTCAGCAACTCCTGCAGCACCTGAAACTTCTTTTCTTCCTGTCGCCTGTGATACAGGGCCTGGGCCATCTCATAGAGCGTCTTCACTTCAGAAGCCTCCTGCTGGATTTGTGTGATGCTTCTGGCCGTAGTAAAGAGCTTGAACTTCCGGGGATCAGACAGGATGTTCTCCAGGGCGTCCCTTTCCTCGTCCTCCAGATCTTCAAAGTCCTCAATATCATCCACATCAAACCCATCCAGCTTATGACGCTGGTTCCAGAGGTTGGGATTTTTTGCGACCTCGTCGGCAATGCCCTGCAAAGCCGCCCATCTCCTGCCCAGGGTGTTCCTGATAGCGGCAATGGAGCTGACGAGCCTTCTCTGCATTACCGTAAGGGCCAGCGAGACATGGATATTTTTCGTTTCGGAGGCTTCCTCCTTCTTTCGCATCAGGTAATTGGTGACCGCCTCATACAGCTCCTTTTCTTCGGGTGTAAGCTGATAAGCCACCGTTTTTGTAAAGCGTTTCTTGAACAGATCCTTGCCATGCCAATCCTTCATATCCTCTTTCAGTCTCCTGATAAAGAAGCGATTGATCCCATCATGTTCCATTTCCTTCACGCGGGCAGAGGCCAGGTCACTGGTGGCAAAGATGTCTTCGTCAAGCAGTTGCAGCAGTTTTCTGAACGTGTCTTTCCTACCCCGGTGGGGCGTGGCTGTCAGCAGCAGCAGGTGTTCCGATTGCCTGGAAAGCAACTGGGCTGCCTTATAGCGCTGGGAGAGGTATTGTTTGGCGCCATAGTCATAGGCAGAGAGCTTGTGACATTCATCGAACACCACGAGGTCCCAGTGCGCATTGCCGGCGACATTTAAGACATCTTCCTTACCGATGAAATCAAGGGAGGCGACCACCCTGTTCTGGGAATGAAACACATTTGGGTCGGAGGAAAAAAGGCTGCGGTTTACCAGGGTAAAGGGGATGTTGAACTTCATACCCAGCTCATCCTCCTGCCATTGTTTGGTCAGGCCTCCGGGGGTTACAATCAGGATACGGTCGGCCATGCCGCGCATCATCAGTTCCTTGATGAGTAGGCCCGTCATGATGGTCTTACCCGCTCCGGTATCGTCTGCCAGCAGAAACCTGATCCGCGGCAAGGGGAGCAGGAATTTGTAAACGGCTTCAACCTGATGTGGTAAGGGGTCAACAATGCTGCAATTCACGGCAAAAAGCGGATCAAACTGGTAGGCAGAATGGATGCGCTCGGCTTCGGCAAACAAGAGGAACCCGGCCGGATCGCCCGAGAAATTGAACTGCCCTTCACCCGTCAGGACTTCCAGGGCTTCAAATTGCTCCCTGGTAATGACTTTCGTATTAACACGGCGTGTATTAACCCCTGTATACTTGAGCGACACCATTGGACCCAGGGCTTGCACCTGGTTGATGGTGACAGCCTCGGTCGGAATAAGGTTCTTTACGATCTGTCCGGGTTCAATCGTCATCCGTATGGTTTTTAAATATCTCAAATGTACCTGCCTGCCAGCATCCTGCGGCATAAGCGGCGGCCTGATCATGAACTTTTCAAATTTACCTTATTCGGTTGACATTACCAATCCATCCTGACAACCTGGAGAAGAAGACCAAACTAAATTTAACAGGCGCAAGCCGGTTCTAACTGAAAGTCATTGCTCGCAAAGGGCGCAGAGGGTGCTGCCGGGAATCCAACTTTGCGTGCTCTGCGTCTTCTTTGCGATCTCTGCGTGAAACCTACGTTGGGCCCTTGATTAACAGCATTATTTTTCTCGCAAAGGACGCAGAGGGTGCTGCCGGTAATCCAACTTTGCGTGCTCTGCGAATTCTTTGCGATCTCTGCGTGAAACCTACGTTGGGCCCTTGATTAACAGCATTATTTTTCTCGCATAGGACGCAGAGAGTGCTGCCGGTAATCCAACTCCGCGTGCACTGCGAATTCTTTGCGATCTCTGCGTGAAACTAACGTTAGCCGCTTGATTACAGGATTATTTTCTCGCAGAGGACGCAGAGGGTGCTACCGGTAATCCAACTTTGCGTGCTCTGCGAATTCTTTGCGATCTCTGCGTGAAACCTACGTTGGGCCCTTGATTAACAGCATTATTTTTCTCGCATAGGACGCAGAGGGTGCTGCCGGTAATCCAACTTTGCGTGCTCTGCGAATTCTTTGCGATCTCTGCGTGAAACCGAAGCCTGACCCTTGACTAACAGCTTCGTAGCTGTGTTCTGGCGAATACGCTTTTAAACCACAGCGTTCCACAGACAAAAACATGGAGCTTCACGGAGTTGGGAGCCGGATTGCAGGTGAAGATTAGGGAGGAAGTTATTGGGGAAGGATTCGATGATTAACTGGCCGGCAAGCTCATTAAGAACACCTACCGCACCCTGATGACCCGCGGGATGAAGAGCTGCCTGGTCTGCTTCGTGGACGATGAAACAAGGGAGTATTTTGAGGGGAGGGTGGGGTGAGGATATGGTTATGGGGGAAGTGAGCCATGAATACTGGATATGATTAAGTTATGCCCAATACCAATAAGATCAAACTCATACTTAAAGATTTTCTCTACCTTTGATTTATGCTAACCAGAAAAGACATAATACTAAAGCTTAAGGAGTTAAAACCTATTCTTCAAGAGGACTTTGCGGTGAAGGAAATAGGCTTGTTCGGATCTTTTTCTGATGAAACCTTCACTGAAGAAAGTGACATTGACCTGTTGGTTGAATTTGAAAGACCCATTGGCTGGAAGTTCTTCTCACTTGAAATCTATCTGGAAAAGATTTTTAACCGGAAGATAGACCTCGTAACCAAGAATGCTTTAAAAGACCAGATTAAAGAAAGTATACTAAAACAGGTTAATTACGTCTGAATTGAAAAGTGAGAACCGCACATATATAATGTATTTTGATGATATTATATTGTCTATGAAACGAATAGCAGAATATATCGAGGGGCTTTCATTTGACAGATTTAAAAAAGACTATAAGACTGTAGACGCTGTTATCAGAAATTTTGAAATTATTGGTGAAGCAGCGAAAAACATTCCTGTTGAAATAAAAGATAAGTACCCTGAAGTTCCCTGGGCAGAAATGTATTTACTACGCAATAAAGTATCGCATGAGTATTTTGGTATTGATTATGAAATCATATGGGATGTAGCGTTAAACTATCTGCCTGAAAATCAAAAGCAAATCGAGGGCATCCTGGAATTGGAGAAATAGGCACCGACAAATCCCTGGCTGTCATACCGGGTATGGCGAAGAAATACCCTGCGCGCGCAGGCGATGGCAGGCAAGCTTATCAAAAACATATACTGCACCCTGTCTTTCCTCGTTATCTCTGCGTGAAACCCACGCCAGACCCTTGATTGACAGCATTATATTTCTCGCAGAGGACGCAGAGAGTGCTTCCGGAAATCCAACTTTGCGTGCTCTGCGTCTTCTTTGCGGATCTCTGCGTGAAACCATAGACTGACCCTTGATTAACAGCTTCGTAGCTATGTTCGGGCGAATACACTTATTAACCACAGCGTTCCACAGACAAAAAAATGGAGTTTCACGGAGTTTGGAGCCGGATTGCAGGTGAAGATCAGGGAGGGAGTTATTGGGGAAGGAATCGATGGTTAACTGGCCGGCAAGCTCATTAAGAACACCTACCGCACCCTGATGATCTGCTTGATAAAGAGCCTGAGAATGTTAAAGTTAATTGTCTTCAATTGGTATTTTGATGGTTATACGTTATTAGTATGCCAGTATGATTTTTAACAAAAAACTACAAAAACTTGAAAAATTGTAACTTATAAGTTACTTTTGCGAATCATTGAATAACAGATGGAGAAAATCCGGGAAATTGTAGCCTTCAAGCACTATTTTGAAGATTTCCTGAATCAACAACCTATAAAAGTTCAGGATAAAATCTTTAAAATACTTGAAGCAATTGAGACCTTAGAGCGAATTCCAACATCTTATCTAAAACTCATTGCTGGAACCAACGGACTTTATGAAGCAAGAATTCAATTAGGATCCGACATATGGCGTGTTTTCTGCTTCTTTGACCACGGAAGGCTGGTAATTCTCCTGAATGGTTTCCAAAAAAAAGAAAAGAAAACACCTTTGAAGGAAATCGATAAAGCAAAACAACTCATGAAAGAATACTATGAAAACAGAAAATAAAAACATCTCAACCTGGGAAGAAATCAAAGATAGCGTTTACGGTAAGAAAGGGACAGAAAGGCGTGACAATCTTGAGAGAGAGTCCGAATCATTCAGAATTGGACTGCTGCTCAAAAAAGCACGTGAATCCCGGAATCTAACACAGGAGGAGCTGGCGCAGAAAGTGGATAAGAAAAGGACCTACATTTCAAGGGTCGAGAACAATGGCAGCAATATTACGCTTAGCACCCTTTTTGAAATTGTTGAGAAAGGGCTTGGTGGCAAGGTAAACATCTCGATAGAGGTTTAATCTTGAATAAATTGGGCTCTCCAGTTGCAAAGGCTGCACCTCAGCCAATGTTTGAGGTGAGCACCTCAATCAAACTGGATTAGTTCACAAGCCTCTTTCGCGGCCGGACAGATGTCTTTGCCATCCGCTGGGAAAAGATGGATAAAAGCGGGTATATGCCAGCGTATTATGATGACCAAGCACCAGAGCAGCATGTAAGCTCATGCCTTTTAACGCCCGGAGCAGGAGCTGGGGGATGTGAACAGCATCGTTGAAAGATACCTCATGGCCAGTGAGGGCAGGATTGTGAATGAGTTCGGGGCGCTTGCCTCCCTTTTGATATACTTCCGCCAGTTAGGATTTCGTCGAGGCTGTTGAATTACAGTAAGAGAGGGATTTGTATATTTATCCTCCTAATGAATCACTCCGAAAAGGATGGACAGCATGCTCAAAAACTACATATGAGGAAACAGAAACAATGCTATTCAGCAATAATTTCGTGCTTACATAGCCCAAGTCTCTATCAAGATGAGGAAATAACTTTTTGTAATGACTTCAGAAAAACTCAAAGAAATACTACAAAAAGGGGAAAGCATTGATACTGAGTTTAAAGCATCCCATTTCGAACTAAACAAGGATGCCTTTGAAACTATATGTGCTTTTCTTAACCGCAGAGGCGGTCATTTGTTGCTGGGCGTTATGAATGATGGTAAGGTTGAAGGTATCCTTGAGGAATGCGTTCAGGATATAGTCAGAAACATTGTAACCAATGCCAACAATCGTCAAAAGCTCAGTCCACCGTTTTACCTGTCTACCCAGGTAATAGACTATGAAGGGAAGAAGGTGATTTATGTGTACGTACCGGAAAGCTCACAGGTTCACAGCACTAATGGTAAGATATTCGACCGGAATGAAGATGGTGATTTTGACATAACCCGGCAAACCGAACAACTTACCCAACTCTATCTGCGAAAACAAACCACCTACTCTGAAAACCGGGTCTATCCTTTCCTGAAACTTTCGGATTTCAAACCGGAATTATTTAGCCGGGTCCGAATTCTCGCTAAAAATGAACGTGCAGATCATCCCTGGCAGGATATGACAGATGAAGAGTTGCTGCGTTCAGCGGGACTATTCAGGCAAGATCACCAAACAGGCAAAGAGGGCTATTCATTAGCATCGGTGTTACTGCTCGGAAAAGATGAAGTTATTCAGAGCGTATTGCCCCACTATAAAACAGACGCCATTCTTCGGATAGAAAATGCAGATCGTTATGATGACAGGGATGACATCCGAACCAATCTCATTGAAAGCTACGATCGGCTAATGGCTTTTGTACGAAAACATTTGCCCGACAAGTTCTATCAGGAAGGTGAGCAGCGCATAAGTCTACGCGACCGGATTTTTCGTGAAGTAATTGGCAATCTGTTGATCCATAGGGAGTTTACCAATGCCTTCCCGTCCAAATTCATAATTGAAAAACACTACTGACCGACTAACTTTTTATGAAAATAGGGGTTACTCCCCGAAAGTTTCACCCCTTGTTGTAGGTTTGTTTTTGGAAAGAAAACGTACAACATGGGTAAAGATACAACGATAAAATTTGTCG
>Ga0208462_1000672_pt1 | contig 31053 bp, 37 predicted proteins | sample AD_SCU001_MetaG_FD_184452 | JGI IMG/M metagenome (GOLD analysis project Ga0208462, IMG submission 184452) | Active sludge microbial communities of municipal wastewater-treating anaerobic digesters from China - AD_SCU001_MetaG (SPAdes) (version 2) | ecosystem: Engineered > Bioreactor > Anaerobic...
ACGTTTCCAAAAAGTTTTTTTCCATTCCCGGGCGCGGGCACAGCGCCACGGTTTTGATGCCCATTTCGCGGCAAGTGCGGATGATCCGCAGAGCGATCTCTCCCCGATTGGCAATTAATATCTTTTTAATTTCCACCATAGAAAATAAATTCTAAATTCTAATATCTAAACTCTAAACAAAACCAAAATCCAAACTTCAAATTTCAAAAAAATACCGCTTGCGCTCTTGTTTTGACTTTTAATTTTTGTATTTTGAATTTATTTAGGGTTTAGGATTTGGGATTTGATGTTTGAATTTGGTTGGCGAGGCGGCGCACTTCTTCTTCTATTTTTTTTGACACATCGGCGCAAAGCCCGTGATAGGCCCGGGAATGCTTGTCCAATTTGGCGGCGATTGCGCGCTCTTTGGGAAAATCCAGCGGCCGGCCGATATTGACGCGGACGATTTTTTTGATCTTTATTTTGCCGTGCGGCGGAAAAACTTCGCGAGTCCCGAAAAACGCCGCCGGCAGAACGGGAATCCCGCTTTCCAAATGCAACATCCCCACGCCGGATTTAAATTCGCGCATAACGCCATCATAGGCGCGGCCGCCTTCGGGATAGATGACCACGCAGTAGCCCTCTTTAAGCATTTTTATCGCCGCGGCAACAGCCTGTTTTTTTGATTCGTCGCTTTTGCGGTTTATGGGAATTATTCCGCCCCACCAATAAATCAGGTTGCGCCACATCTTTTTAAATCCTGTGTATTGGTCAACTTGCGCCAAAAAAGTAAAGCGGCGCGGCGTAGTAATGTAACCGCTCATAAACCAATCCGAATGGCTCAAATGGTTTGACGCCAGGATAAAATTGCTTTTTTGGGGAATATTGTCCAGCCCGCTGATATTCTTGATCAGCAGACCCCTTACCGCTCCCCCGAGCGCCATTCTGGATAAAGTTGAAACAAAAGTATTCATCTTTTAATTTTTAATTCGCGGCCAGCAGGGCGCGCACTTCTTCTTCGGCTTTTTTGGCGATGGTCTCGCAAAGACGCAGATATTCCGGCGAATCGGCGGCGAGGCGCTCGGCCGCCGCCAGTTCCCCGGGAAATTCCTGCGGTTTGCCGATTGCCACAATCGCCGAACGATTCAGTTTCGCTCTGCCGCCCGGCGGCATCATTTCATAAGTGCCGATCATCGCCACCGGCAAGATCGGCGCGCCGGTTTGCAAATAAATTTTGCCCACGCCCCGCTTGAACTCGCGCATTTTCCCGTCCCGCGAACGCGCCCCCTCGGGAAACATAAACAAGTTATATCCTCTTTTGACAAATTCCACCGCCTTGACCGCGGCGCGGGCGCGCGAGGCGGGATCCTTGCGGTCAACGCGGATCGTCTGGCCCGTCCAATACATCAGATCGCGCAATGCGCCGGCAATCCCCTTGATCTTATCCACTTGGCCGATAAAAGTGTATTTCCGGGGCACGCACAAATAACAGCCGATCAGCCAATCAAGATGGCTGGCATGATTGGAAACCAAAATATAATTTTTTTTATTGGAAAAATTCTGTTTGCCCCGGATTTCTTTAATCAAAAACAGCTCAAAGAACCATCCCATCAATATCCAAGAAATAAACGACACCGGGCGCGTCATAGTTATTGCAATAACGCCGCGGCATTATCCAAAATTTCTTGGGCGCCGCTGACGATTTCATCAATGATCTCCTGGCAGGGTTTGATTTCTTTGACGCTCCCCGCGCAGGTGCCGCACAGCAACGCCGACAGATCGGCGTTGGCGCCGCCTTTGTTGCCGGCAAAACGCTCCGATTTGATCTCTTCGGGAAAAGGATTTTTGGCTTCAATCTTGCGCACCGATTCCACGAATTTGTTTTTGATCATCCGCACCGGATGGCCGGTGAAGCGCGCCACCACCGCGATGTCCTCATCGGTCGCCTTGATAACCGCCTCTTTGTAGCTTTCATGTATCTGGCACTCGGTGGCCGCCAAAAATCGCGTGCCGATCTGCACGCCGGAAGCGCCCAAAATCAGCGCGGCGGCCATTGTCCGCCCGTCGCAAATGCCGCCGGCGGCGATCACCGGAATGTTTTTGACCGCCGCAAACGCTTGCGGCACCAAACACATCGTGGTGCTCTCCCCGATGTGCCCTCCCGACTCAAGCCCCTCCACCGCCACCGCGTCGGCGCCGGCTTGCTCCATTTTCACCGCCAGGCGCACATAAGGCACCACCGGGATCACCTTCACGCCCGCCCGCTTAAAATGCGGCAGTACCGGCAGAGGATTGCCGCCGCCGGTCCACACCGCCGCGACTTTTTCTTTGATAATCACTTTTACCAATTCCGGTGCCCCCGGATTTTGCAATAAAAGATTCACGCCAAACGGCTTGTCCGTGAGCGCTTTGGTTTTCTTGATTTCTTCGGCCAGCCATTCCGAAGATGCAAACCCCGAACCGATCACGCCCATTCCCCCGGCGTTGGAAACCGCCGCGGTCAACACCGCTTCCGACACCCCGGCCATCCCGCCCTGGATGATGGGATATTTGATATTCAAAAGTTTGGTAAGTTTGTTATTTGCGAACATATTCTATGAAAATCCAAATATCAAAGTCCAAATGTCAAATCAAATCCAAAACCAAAATATCAAATATCAAAACAAAATTCGTGTATTTTATTTTGACGTTTGAGCTTTAATATTTGAGCTTTATTTGACATTTGTCATTTGGATTTTGACATTTATGCAGTTAACGGGTCTTCCTTTAATATGCCATTGGCTTCCCCAACCAGTTCGTCCATAATTTTTTTGACGGTGGTAATTTCTTTAACCCGCCACACATTGGCGCCGGCAAACACCAGCCCGTTGTCCAGATCGCCCTTGCGCGCCGCTTCCAAAGCTTTCAGGATGCAATAGCTTTTGTTGCACACCGGTCCGATGCATCCCTTGCATTCCTCGGGAAGCGCTTTGGGCGCGGTGCCGGCCACCACCTTGTCCACGAACGGCGTGCGCACCGCCCGGCCGGGCAGTCCCACGGGCGAACCGATAATCACCACATCGTCTTTTGTCGCATTGACATGCGCCTGCTTGAATTTGATGTTGGCGTCGCACTCTTCGGTGGAAACAAAACGCGTCGCCATCTGCACCCCCGCCGCGCCCGCGCGCAACATTTCAACGATATCCGCGCCGGTAAATATTCCGCCGGCGGCGATCAACGGCAGGTTAACGCCCGATTCCTTGATTTCTTTGAGAATGTCAATCGTTTTGCGGAACGGCTTGCCGTGGGGAAAACCCAAATGGCCGCCGGCGTCCGCGCCCTCAACCACGATCGCCGCCGCGCCGGCATCTTTGGCTTTCTGCGCCACTTTCACCGAAGAGGCGATGGAGAACATCGGCGTGTTGTATTTTCTTGCCATCTCAAAAGTGTCCAGGCGGAATCCTGCGCCCTGAATCACCAAGTCAACGCCTTCTTCCAGCGCCGCGGTGAGCAGTTCTTCAAACCGGCCGATCACCCCCATAATATTGACGCCGATGATTCCGTCCGGCCCGGCAATCGCGCGGGCTTGGCGAATTTCGCTTTTGACTTCTTCGCCGCCCATCATCCCCGAGATTGCCACAATCCCCACGCCGCCGTTTTTGGCGACATTGCCCGCCAGATTGTGCAACGACACGCGCACCGCCATCCCGCCTTGGATGATGGGATATTTGGCGGTTTTGCCGCCAATCGCCAGCGGCGGCAAAGAAAAACATTCTTTTCGCGCCGTCGGTTTTGCCGCCGTTCCTTGTTTTAAAAATTTTTCTTTCATTTCCGATTTATCCATCACCGCCACCGAAAAACGAACCTCGCATTTTAACACTCCGTCCACCGACGCTTCGCCGGCGAAATTGGCGATTTTTTCATCGTAAAAGCCCAACAGCTGGACCCGGTATTTGATTCTGTCTCCCGGCATAATCGGCGCCAAAAATTGCGCCCCCCGCACTTGGTAGGCTAAAAGATGTTTGTTTTTGTGGCTCCCGCCGATTTTTTGGCGCAACAGCAAAGTGCCGGTCTGGGCGATTCCCTCTACCACCAAAACTCCCGGCATAATCGGAAAATCAACAAAATGCCCGGCAAAAAAATCGTCCCGCGGCGAGGTTTGTTTATAGCCCACGATCGTGTCGCCTTCAATTTTTTCAATTTCATCCACCCACAAAAACGGCTCTCCGTAAGGGATAATCTCCTTTATTTGCTCTTTGTTGTAAAGCATAATTTTGATAAATCGTAAATCCCAAGCACCAAATCCTAAAAATATTCAATTCCCAACTCCAATATCCAAAACTTGAATTTTGAAATTTACTTTGCGATTTGGTCCTTGATGCTTGGAATTTACTCTATTACCACAAAAAAACCGGCAAGACAACCGGCAACCGCCGGCATCACAGCCACAGACCGCCGTCAACATTCAACACCTCGCCGGTGATAAAGCCCGCCTGATCCGACGCCAAAAATGCGATCGCGGCGGCCACTTCCTCGGGTTTGCCGGTGCGCGCCAGCGATGTTAACTTTTTCACCATCGCTTTCACCTCCTCGGGCATCGCCTCGGTCATTTTTGATTCAATAAATCCCGGCGCCACCGCGTTGACGCGCACGCCGAATTTGCCGACCTCCTTTGACAAAGTTTTGGTAAACCCGATAATGCCGGCTTTGGCCGCGGTATAATTCGTTTGGCCGAAATTGCCCCGCAATCCGGAGAACGACGACATACTCACAATATTGCCCTGACGGGCGATAATCATCGGCAATGCCGCTTTGGAACAGTTAAATACGCTGGTCAAATTGACATCAATCACTTTTTGCCACTCTTCGGCCGTCATTTTCGCCAGCGTGCGGTCTTTGGCGATGCCGGCATTATTCACCAAAACATCCAATTGGCCGAACCGCGCGGCAACGTCGGCCATCATTTTTTCCACTTCCCCGTATTTGGAAACATCGGCTAAAAAATATTCCGCCTCGGGCGCGCCCGCGCTTTTCATTTCTCCGGCGGCGGCTTTTAATTGTTCTTCCTGAAAAGAAATATCGTTGAGCGCGATCTTTGCGCCCATTGACGCGAATTTTCGCGCGATCGCCCGGCCAATCCCCTGCGACGCCCCGGTTACCAACACCACCTTGCCATTAAATGTGTACATTAATAAATCCAAATATCAAATTTCAAATGTCAAACAAAATCCTAAATCCCAATGTCAAATTTTAAAAAAGTATCTCTTTTCATCATTTGTCATTTGAACTTTGACATTTGTTTGTCATTTGTCATTTGAACTTTGACATTATTTAGAAGATTTCCGCCTGATATTGAACTTCCTTAATCGTCCGGCCGGCTAACGGAATATTTTCCATCGGAATATCTTTGACAATTTCGGGTATTTTAAACGATTGCGTAATTTCGCCGAAAACCCGATCCAAATTGGCCGCCGATCTTGATGCCAGCGCCAATCCCAAAAACGCCGCTAGCCGGTTTGACCGCTGAACGAACTCTGCCTCGCCGATCACGGTCATATTTTTCAGCAACGGCGCCAATCCGGCGACAATGGCCGCTTCCGAAGACAGATATGCTTGCGCCGAATAGTTTTCCTTTTTCAAAACCCGAAACATATTCTCGCCCGCGGCCGCGCGCCCCATTTTTTCCATTGACAAGTTGATAAAAATATCGGCCTCAAGAATCGTTTTGGAAATTTCAAATTGGCCGGCTTGAACGAACTCACCCGCCGCCAAATCCACCGGCGCGATGCCGAATTTTTGGCAAACCGCGATCAATCCCGATTTTTGCGCCATCGCGACCACCGGCAGATCGCCAAAACTCTGCTGTGCCACCGCGATATTCTCCGCCTTCGCGCCTTTCTCCAGCAGTAACTCCAAAACCGCCGCTAAGAATTCCGGCGACGTATTGTCGCGGAAATAACCGTGACTGGCTTTCTCCAGCGTCGGCAAAACGGCAATTTTGGCGTTTGCGCCGGCATCAATGCCGCCGATTAAATCCAGCGCCTTGCCAATCGCTTCTTTCTGGTCGTATTTCACCCGCCAGACCGCCACCGCCTCCGGATCGTTATTGCTCTCAACGGCAAATTCTTCGCCGATTTGATATTCTTTCTCCGACTTGTGGCCCCAACGATTTCCGGCACCGTCCTCCAAAACCAAAACATCATAGGGCTTATTGGGATGAAAAAGCGTCAAAATGGAAACTTTGGCCGCACCGCGCACCTTGGCGGCGCTTTCCGGCATTTTATCCAACACGATCAGGCAATATGGACATTCGGACACATAATGACCCCATCGCCGCTTGCATTTTTGGCATTCATAAAACATAATCTTGTGGTAAAATGTTATTGTTTTGAAATATTTAAAATATTCAACCAAACAATTCCCGGAAAAGCAACAACTGCCCGCCGAAGGCGGACGCGCCCGGGTGCGATTGAAAATTGGAAATTATCCCTCATTATATGCCAAAAACCTATATTTTGCCAGAAAAAAACCGCCTGCGGATGCAAAAGGTCTGGGGCAAGGCGCTTTTCGGCCCGGAAACCGAAATAAAACAAAAGTATGCCCAAACTCTGGCCCGAAAAAAATACAAAACCGTGATCACCGTGGGCGATTATTGCTCACACCACCTGCAATCCGATATTAAAATATTTGACAAAAAAGTCCAGCGCCGCAACTTTGACCAAAAGCACGCCTGCTCCATAAACGTCAAAAACCCGGCGGGCACCATCCAGAAAGAAAGCTGGGATGCCGTGCGCGAGGCCGTCAAAAAAACCGCCAATCTTTGCGTTGACGGCGAGGAAGACCTGCTGGTGATCCCGGCGGTGATTCTGGCAAAGCCCAAAACACTGGTGGTCTATGGCTTCCCAAACAAGGGCATCTGCCTTTTGGAAGCCAACCTGAAAAACAAAACCATCTTCCGCCTCGTCCTGAAAAGATACTTCACCCCCGCCAATTGACGGAAAAATTGATTTTGGTAGTATCAAAATATGCCAACCGATATCACGATAAAACAATCTAAACAGATTCTGTTGAGCAATTTGCGCAGTTTCAATTTAAGATTGAAACAGCCACTTTTGGCCTTGATTGAGCAAAATGAAAAGGAATTTGTCTGCGATTGCCCCGATGTTGATATTTACGGAGTTGGCGACACCGAACAAGAAGCCATCGTTGATTTTTCGGAAAACTTGGAAGATTCCTTCTATCTTTTTAAAAAAGAGGGCGAAAAAAATCTTGGCAAACAAATGATTCACATTTGGCGTTTTTTGGAAACAATCATTGAAGAAACCAATGCAACTGAAAGCAAGGCAAGTTGAGAGAATATACGAAAAATTAGGGATGGAAATAACCCAAACTCATCATAAACTGGCGTTTTTCAGATACAACGGCAAGATAATTATTAAAACTCGCCTTTCGCACGGCAACGGCGACGCCAAGGCCGCCGATAAAATCAGACAGGATTTTCGCTTGAGCGAAAAAGATTTTTGCGATCTGAGAGATTGCCCGATGGATAAAAACCGCTATGTGGAAATTTTAAAACAAAAAGGCATCATTGAAAATTAATAATATTCCAAAAAAACCCGCGCGGTTATACCGCGCGGGTTTTTTAAAAATAAATGCTTGACATTCAATGAAAAAAAAATAAGATAAGGCCAGCAATCGCAGGAGGTGCGATTATTTACAAATACAAAGTAGTTGTAAATCTAGAAGACATCGGCAGATATGATAACTTCGGCAAAGCGTTTGGGGCATTCCATGCTGGCGTCAAAAATTTGCTGACAAAGGGAACATCCCGGCAAATCTTGGAAACCGCTTGCTGGATTGAATACGATAAATTCAGTATAAGCTTCTATGAAGCAAGAGATATTGCTAATATTTGGGAACTTATGAAGGATGGTAAGCTCATAAGGACCAAAACTTCCGCAAGAGAGGAAGAGCTGATTCATATCGGCTTTGCGCCTTCGGTTGCCCTCTCCCGCATCGCCCAAAGTCTATGACGACAGCTCCGGTTCCGGAAAATTCCCCCCGGGCTCTTTTTTTATTCATTATGATTTTTTGAATATATGCACGGTAACCGAACCTCCCGCGCCGCTTTTAGCTCGCCGTAGCCTTGGCGAAGGCGGCCGATATATCAAGTATGGCGAAAGATATGCACTGTTACGCTACCTCCCGCGCCGCCGATGTTGTGCGTCAGACCGATGTTGGCGTTTTTGGCTTGCCGCTCGCCGCAATTGCCGCGCAACTGTTCGGCAATCTCATATATCTGCGCCAGCCCCGTGGCCGAAATCGGATGGCCCTTGGCTTTCAATCCGCCCGACGGATTGATCGGCATTTCGCCGCCCAGATTGATTTTCCCCGAACGGATCAACTCCCCCGCTTTGCCGAATCCGGCAAATCCCAAATCTTCATATGACAACATCTCCACCGAGGTGAACGCGTCGTGAATTTCGGCGACATTGATGTCTTGCGGCGACAATCCCGCCATCGCAAACGCCTTTTTGGCCGCAATTTGCGTGGCGGCAAAATGCGTCAAATCCTTTCTTTCAAAAGTCAAGATATAATCCGTGGCAAATCCCGAGCCGACAATTTCAATTTCGCCTGCTTCTTTGGAGACAACCGCCGCCGCGCCGCCGTTCACCGACAGCGAGCAATCCATCAGGCGCAAGGGCGACGCCACTTCCGGCGACTGCTTGATCTTTTCCAGCGACACCGGCCGTTGGTAATAATAGGCCTTGGGATTTTTCTCCGCGTTTTGATGGTTTTTAAACGCGATCAATTCCAGCGTTTGGCGATTATCGCCGTATTTTTGGCAATATTGCTGATAGACCAGCGCGTTTTGCACCGGAAACAGCAACCCCTCGGGCTGTTCCATCACCCGCTCGGCCGCCGACAAAATCCAATCGGTGGTCACCTCGGAACGGTTGTCCACCAATTTTTCTCCGGCCAGCACCAGAATGTTTTTAAACTCCTCGTCGCGCAGAAGCCGCAAGGCCGTCCAAAACGCCAGTCCGCCGCCGCCGCAAACCGCCGGCGTTTCAATGACAGGAACATTGGTTTTGAACAATCCGGAAAGAAAAGAAACTTTGTGCGTTTGGTGTTCTCCGCCCGCGGCGCTGGACACCCCGGAAAACACGATCGCGTCAATCGCGCCCATATTTGTTTTGCCGTCCTTTAACGCCTCCAGCGCCGCGTCAAACGCAAACTGCCACCAATGTCTTTGCGCATAATCAAATTTGGTCATTCCGACCCCTTTAACATACATTTTCGGATTCATATTTTCTTTAAAGTAATTTTTTCTGATTATTATTCATTGACTCAAAAATCCCGGCAATCTGCTTTTTTAAAACCGGCAAATCATCTTTAACTATGTGTCAAATTTTTCTTGGGTCAATTCCAAAATATTCATGAACTATTTTGTCGCGCAATCCGCAAATATCTCTCCAAGCAACTTCGGGATATTTTTTCCGGAAATCCGTTGAAATATATTTCGTCGCTTCACCGATTATTTCCAGCTTTCTGAAAACCGTGGCACGTTTCACTTCGTGCTTTTTGAGAATTTCCACGATTATTTTTTTGGTTTGGGCGTCAATCATTTTGGCACGTCACCTGCCCCCATCCTATCCAAAAACGCCCGAATTGGCAAATCCCCGATTTTGTGCTATCGTGAACCCGCATTTGTCTTTCCGCATTTTAAATTTTTTTGACATTGGAAATTTGGATTTTGACATTTTTCAAATGTCCCCGTAGTTTAATGGATAAAATACAAGGTTGCGGACCTTGAGACTACAGGTTCGATTCCTGTCGGGGACACACGACAAAAACTCCTCCCAAAGAGGAGTTTTTGCAATTTTCAATTACCAATTTTCAATTTTCAAACGAAATCCCAAATATGACAAATCCACTTATCTTTACAATCCCCCATTTTCCTGTAATATAATCACCAGCAAGAATGAGTGATTTTGGGCTATTTGCCATCTCATTTTTTGAAAATCGAAGGAGGATCTTTGCGATGAACAACATAGACGACAGGAAAGTATTGGAGGCCGCTAGGTGTATAATATTTGCGCTTGACGTTAATAGCGCGGATGAAGCGAGAGAGATGGTCAGAAAAATCCCACCATCAATTAGCTATGTTAAAGTGGGATTGGCATTGATAAGCGCGCAAGAAGCGGGAATAGTAGCCAAAATGCTTCAAGCAATAGGAAAGGAAGTATTCTGGGATGGAAAATTCGCCGATATTCCCAACACCGTAGCAAAAGCTACAAGCAATGCCGCTCGATTTGATGTAAGCATGATTAATGTTCATGCTTCGTCAGGAATGGAGGCGATCAAAGCCGCAGTTGCCAACAGGGGAAGTTCGTTCATCTTGGGAGTTACGATCCTAACATCCATAGATGAAACTGAATGTGTATCGATTTTCGGCAACAAACCAAATGCAAAAGTCATTCAATTCGCTCGTATGCTTTTGCAAGCTGATGTCCATGGAATCATTTGTTCCCCAAAAGAAGTAGAACTGCTGGGAAAATACAGGGAATTCGACAAACTGCTAAAAATCACGCCGGGCGTAAGGCCGGAATGGGCATCTGCAGGCGATCAGAAACGAGTCATGACTCCAAGAGAAGCGATCGAGGCAGGCGCCACGCACCTTGTAATCGGTCGCCCTATATCCTCGCCACCGCCAGAAATCGGTAGCCCCGAAAAAGCAGCCGCAATGATAATCGGAGAGATCGCCGAAGCATTGGCACAAAGGAGGTAGAAACATTGGAAGATATTCTGAAAATGAGGCGAGAAGAAATTCTCGCCCTTGATCCTAACAGCATAACTCGTCTGCTGACAGGAGAAGAATTGTTTCGCATTGCTGAAGCGCTTGGAGCACTATGGCAATATGATTATCAAGCGGCCAAAGAAGGCCGGTACGGATTGCATGCCGAACTAAAATCGGGCAAGCATAGCGATGGATTCTTTGTATCCAGAATTCTTCTCGCCGAACCAAATATGCTTGAAATTATTGCAAGGCAACTGGCAATAATCGTGCACAAAGAAACAACCAACTATGGAGTTCCCTTGCCTGATTGTATAGTTGGAATTCCCACCGGTGCAACAACACTCGGAGAAAAGCTCGCTGAAATTCTCGGTGTCCAATCGGCAACAATGGAAAAAGTTGATGGCCGCATAGAGATGATAACCGAACTAAAACCAGGCGATTCCATTATGATGACAGAAGATGTTGTCACACGCGGCACCGCCACAAGAGAAGCGATTGCATCAATATTTCGACAACAACCAGGGGCAATCGTTATGCCATGGATAGTTGCAATAATCAACCGCGGACGATTAGAAAGCGTGACAGCAGATGCGTCGAAGTTTCTTATATGTGCAATCGCTAATACACCGATGGACGACTGGTCTCCCGAAGAATGCCCGCTTTGTCGAATGGGTTCTACGACTATAAAGCCCAAGGAAACCAATAAAAACTGGCACAGAATAATTCGTTCTCAATGTGACGACAAGCAATAACACGCTCGCCGTCAATTTTTTTTATTTAAACGCGATATAAAGCGAAATTTTGTACGTAATTGATTACGTAAACGATTACGTAATCCGCAACGCGCGATGTAATGACATATGCAAGGAGATATGTAAGGAGTTTTTGCCTTGTTTATTTTTTAGCGCTTGGTTTTTTCTCGAACCAACGTCGCTTCGGAACGATGAAAACAAATATCTTGCCTTTTCTTGGGTTTATCTTCCAGAAAAGCGAATTTTGGAGCAATCAGTTCGGTGCCAAGCGCTTTGGCCATTCGTTCCAAAAATGACAAGCTCGGCAGATAATTACCGCTTTCGGCGCGGGAAATCGCCGCTTGTTTGGTTTTCATTTTTTTTGCCAATTCTTTTTGCGTGAGGCCACATTTTATGCGAATTTTATTTATCGCCAAGGCAATATCCAATCTAATGTCATTAACTTCCCCATAATCGTTAAGATACTCTTGGCTTTCCGCCAACTCTTTTTTTAAATCTTTTGAATCCATAATTATTTAAGTTGATATTTATTTCTTACTTCCATCGCCGTTCTTATTGCTTTATTTATTTCTTGCGGCGGCGTTTTTTGTCCCTTTTTCCTGAACGCATGACAAGCAATCGCGATATCCTCATCTATCATCACAAAGAAAAAACGGAATTCAAAAGCAATAAACTCATAAAGGGCAAATCCATATTTTTTTCTGCATTCTTTAAAATCGTCCACATCCCCTGCGCGATATAATTCCCCCAAAGTGAAATCTGCCACATTTTTAAATTTTCTTTTAATCTTTCTTATGTCGCGCGGACTTTGTTTGTCAATAAATTCTTGCACCGGTTTTATCCCTTTGAGGTTTAGCCAAAAAATAAATCTCATAAAAATACGGCCCTTTATTGATAATAGCCACAAACAATCATCATAACAATTTTGTTATATTTACATATTATCTCCCCCGCCAGACAATGTCAACATCAAAAAGGCGCGGCAACCCGCGCCTCTTTATAATTTGATTTTACAGCCGGTACTTCGTGCCTTCTTTGGAATCGTAAATTTTTACGCCCATCGCCAGCAGGCGGTCGCGGATCTCGTCGGACTTGGCAAAATCTTTCGCCGCGCGGGCGGCGTCGCGCTCCTTGACCAGCGATTCAATGAATTCGCCGCTCTTTTCCCGGTCAAAGGTCATAAAATCCAGGAATGAGTTTATCTGATTCAAAAACTCAAATGTCCGCCGGCCGGATTTTTCTTTTTGGTTTTGCGCGCGAATGAAATCAAACAGCGCGGCAAACGCCTGCGGAGTGTTCAGATCATTGTCCAGCGCGGCGCAGAATTTTTCTTTTACCTCGCTTACCGCCGCTTCATCGGCGTTATCATCATAGACCGCGTCAACTTTGTTGAAAACAAATTCGTCAATGCGGGCCAAAGAATTTTTTGCCTGGTCCAACCCGGTATCGGAAAAATCCATCGCCGCGCGATAATGGTTGCTGATGAAAAAATATCTCAAAGTCCGATAATCGTAGGCTTTCAGAATATCACGGATGGTTTTGAAATTTCCCAGCGATTTGGACATTTTCACCGAATTAATATTCAAGAACCCGGTGTGCATCCAGTAGCGCACAAACGGCACCTTGCCCGAAATTGATTCCATTTGCGTAACTTCGGCTTCATGGTGGGGAAAAATCAGATCAATCGCGCCGCCGTGAATGTCATATTGCGGCCCGAATTCAACCTCGGTGATGGCGGTGTCTTCAATGTGCCAGCCGGGACGGCCCTTGCCCAACTCGGTTTCCCACGCCGGCTCCCCTTCCTTGGATGATTTCCACAAACAAAAATCATTCCATCCTCGCTTGAAATCGCTTTCGTCAACGCGCGACACGCCATCGGTTTCCTGCAATTCAGTGCGTCCCGACAATTTGCCGTAATCTTTGAATTTGGCAATTTCAAAATACCAACTGCCGTCCGGCGCCTGATAGGCCAAATCTTTGTCAATCATCCGCTTCACCTGGCTCACGATATTTTCAATGTAGTCCGTGGCCCGCGCAAATTTGCTCACCGCCGTGTTGTGCAGTGCCAGCATATCGTCTTTGTAAATTTTTTCATAATCATCGGCCAGCTGGCGCCAGCTGATTCCCCTTTCCGCGGCCCGCTTAATAATCTTGTCATCCAAGTCGGTGATATTCTGCAAATAATTCACCTCAAACCCGCGCCAGCGCAGATATTTGACGATGAAATCAAATTGCGTGTAGGTTTTGGCATGCCCCAAATGCGGAAAATCATAAACCGTCGGCCCGCAAACGAAAAACTTGATCTTCCCCTCCTCCATCGGCGATAATTCTTCCACCGATTTGGAAAGCGTGCTGTATATTTTTATTTTGTTCATTGGTTTTATTTTATTCCTATTTTCCAAACTCCTTTTTCCAAAAACGCTTCTATCGTTTGTCGATTCGCTTTGTTCAACGCGCCTGAATGCGAAACTTTATGAAGTTTGGCAAATTCTTTCAAAGTTATTATTTTCTTGTCTTCCAAATAGGCAAGCCGCTTGTGATAGCTGTTCAGAAGCGCGCGCCCGACAATTTGTTCCATTATTTTGGTTTTTCCGTTTTCGTCAAATTCTTTAAACGCTTCATAATATTTTTTCCGGTCAATAAATTTGATGTTGATCGGCACGAACCCCTCTCGAATGAGCAGATAATTATTCAACACTCTGCCAATACGCCCGTTGCCGTCAATAAAAGGATGGATATGTTCAAAATCAAGATGTAATTTTGCAATTCTTTCAACAATGTCTCCTTTAATGTTGGCGTTGTATTCGGCAATCATCTTTTCCAACCGCGACGGTACTTCTTTGGGATTAACCGCGATATAATTTCCCACTTGAACCCATTCATTATTATTTCTGAATCGGCCGGCGGCATCATCGCGGATATTGGAAAGCAACATTTTATGCAACAACAATATCAAATCAAGGTCAAGCTCCCGTTCTTTGGCTTTTTTATTTATATAGGAAGCAACCCGCGCAAGATTTTTCGCTTCAAAAATTTCTCTTTCGGAGATATACCGATCCAAATCTATCTGTAATAATATTTTTTCGGTTTCTTCAAAAGTTAATGTGCTGTTTTCAATCGCGTTGGAATTATAAACCTGCTCGGCAATCTCTGTTTCGCCGATTAATTCCAAAAGTTGCTGTTTTCCGGTTGCGACCGCGTAATATCGTGCGCGCAACTCGCCAATTTTATTATAGACACTTGATACTTTCGCCATAGCTTATGCATAGCATACTTTCACGGTTTAAACAACCATAATCGTGAAAATACGCATTTTAAACCTATTTTTCACGCTTTTGCCCAATTTTCGTTCCGAATCAACAAATTTTAACTGTATCCGTTAATATGCTATCATAGCTATATGGCAAAACTAAACGACAGAAAAAGATACTTGCAGATCGCGTTAAACGGCGATCTTGCCGACGCGCAAAAAATTATTTCACAGCTCCCGGCCAGCGACCGCGTCATTATTGAAGCCGGCACGCCGCTGATCAAAGAATACGGCGCCGAGGCGATTTCCCGCTTGAACCATTGGTGGCAAAGCCGTTTGCTTTCGGCTGGAATTGGCACACCCGTCTACATTGTCGCCGATCTGAAAACCATTGATCGCGGCGCCACCGAAGCGCAAATGGCCGCGCGCGCCGGCGCGTCCGCGGCAGTGGCAATGGGGCAAGCGCCGATAGAAACTTTGAATTCATTTATCGCCGAGTGCGAAAACCTGGCCATTGACGCGATGATTGATATGATGAATGTGGAATATTCCCTGAATGTTTTGCGGCAACTGAAAAAACCGCCGGCGGTTGTCATTCTGCATCGCGGCGTGGACGAGCAAATTTTTAATAAAGAAAAACAAATTCCCTACCACGAAATCCGGCGGGTAAAGGGAAATTATGACATTATGCTGGCCATCGCCGGCGGCGACACGCCCCGCGAAGTCCAGCGGGCGTTTTTCAACAGCGCCGACATCGCCGTGGTCTGGAAGAACTTCTACGCCGCGGCCGGCGACACCGTCGCCCTCGCGCAAGATTTCTTGCGCCAAATCAAATGATTGAAAACGGCACACACTATCGATGGCCGACGGCATAGTTCATGCCGTAGCTGGTCGGACATTGGGCATTGGCATCACAGGTCGCCAAATCCGCGGCGGCGGGTTTTTCAAGTTTGGCATAGACATAGAAACCGTTCCCGCGCAAATAAAGCATATAAGCATATCCTGCCGTCGTGCTGCAAGATGTTCCGCCGGTCGGATCCTTAATGATCGTCGCAACTTTACCGCCGTCTTCAACCAAAGCGCGCGCGATCGAACGCGGATAATTCACGCCGCCCTCATAGCTGAACCAACCGCAGCCGCAACTGACGCCGGTGGCGGCATCGGTCCAGCCGCTATTATCGATTTTATAATGTTCGTTGTCCAGATTATACAATTCCACCGCTTTGGCGATTTGCGCCAAATCCTGTCTGCGCCGCGCATCGCGCGCGGCGGCGCGCATATCCTGCATCGCCACCATCACCATCCCCGACAGCGTGCCGATAATAGAAATCACCACCAACAACTCAATCAAAGTAAATCCTTTTTGTTTTTTTGAGTGCGAAAATTCAAACATCTCTTGTTTTGATTTTAACGCGCCTCGTTGAAAATGGCGAAGGTCTAACCTTCGCCATTTCGCTGCGGAAGGTTCGCTGCGGAAGGTTAGACCTTCGTCGTAAAATCGTTCGCTGCGGAAGGTGCGGAAGGTTAGACCTTCGTCGTAAAATCGAATAAGTTGCAAGATCTACATTTTTTCCGGCGCGGAAACGCCCAGCAAACCAAGCGTGTTTTGCAAAACTATCTTTGCCGCCAAGACCAACCCCAGACGCGCCCGGGCGGTTTTTTTATCCTCGCCGATCACTTGGCAATCGTGGTAAAACTTGTGAAATTTGGCCGCGATCCCCAACGCGTAAAGGCAAATGCGCTGGATTTGATAATCGTTCGCGGTATCGGCGACAATCTCGGGGAAACGCAAGAGTCGTTTTGCCAATTCAATCTCACTTTGATGCCGCAAGCCCGACAGAGGTTGGACCCCTGCAGGCTTACTGGAGCCAACCCCCTGCTTTTGGGCTTTCTTCAAAATACTGGCAATGCGCGCATGGGCATATTGGACATAGAACACTGGCGAATCGGCAGATTTTTTCTTGGCCAATTCAACGTCAAATTCCATTTGCGACTGCAAAGAATTTTGCAAATAGAAAAACCGGGCCGCATCCACCCCCACCTCGTCGATCAACCAATTCAAGGCAACGATATTGCCCTCTCTTTTGGAAATCTTGCCGCCCTTGATGGTGACGATCTGACAAATCAAAACTTCAAACTCGCCCTTATAACCCAAGATATCCATCACCGCCTTCATTCGCGGCACGTGCCCTTGATGATCGGCGCCCCAAATGTCAATGATTTTTTTATAGCCGCGTTTGATTTTGTTGTGATGGTAAGCGATATCCGACAAAAAATATGTCGGACTGCCGTTTGAACGCAGAAGCACTTCGTCCTTCTGGCCGTATTTTGACATATCCAGCCAATAGGCGCCGTCTTTTTCAAACACCAGCCCTCTCTTTTTTAAAAAGTCATAGGTTTTAATGATCAATCCCCGCTTGTAGAGGCATTCTTCAAAAATCCAACCGTGAAATTTGATTTTCAAATCTTTGGCAATGAATTTTTGCAAATCCTTGAGCACCGCTTGCGCCAAAAAATAACCGGCATCGGTTTCGGAACGGATTTTTGAGAGCTTCTTTTGCAAAGACGCGATCTTTTCTTTCAAATAGGGCGACAGATAGGCCTCTCCCCGCCCCAAGGCGGTGGCGCCCAGAGTTTGAATTTGCTTGGACACCCGCGCGTCGTTGACATAATATTCTTTTTCGGTTTTGTGTCCGGACATGGCCAAAACATTGCCCAGCGCGTCGCCATAGAACGCGCTCCGGCCGTTGCCCACGTGCAATTGCCCGCTGGGATTGGCCGAAATAAATTCCACCTGCGTTTTTTTGTTTTTGCCAACATTCACTTTACCGTAATTTTTGCCGAGTTTCAGAATCTTTCCGGCTTCGGCCAGCACATATCCGTCGCTCAATGAAAAGTTAACAAAACCGGGCGCGGCCGCTTCAATCTTTTTAAAAATTTTTGCCGCTTTTTTGTTTTGGTTCAGTTCTTCGGCGATTTTTTGCGCGATTTCCCGCGGCGGCTTTTTGGCCGCGCCGGCCAATTGCATCGCGCAATTTGAAGCGTAATCCCCAAATTGCGGATCTTTGCAAATCCCAACCGAATTCCTTTTTAAAGCTTCGTCAACATCCCCCACGCCAAAAAAACCGTCCCTGGCCAAATTTTCCAAAACTTCCTTTAATAATGAATTGATTTGATCACGAACCATAATTAAAAGTTTATCAAAGTCAGTTTAACTCAAATTATGGTAAAATAAAAGGATACCGTGTATAATTTATTCAATTATCGCTAAAATTAAAAGTTGAGCTTCTAAAAGCTTTTTGCAAAAATGCCAAGGAAAGCAACAAAAAAATGCCATTCGAAAATCCATCAGAATTAAATCCCGAAGCAAAAACCCATTTTTATATTGAAGAAAGCGGCAAGCCGCGGCCCGGAGAAACCAGATACCCTGACCACAAGATAATGCAAGGGGCCGGTGGATTAACATGGAAAGACTTCAAAAAAATGCAACGAGCTGCGGATTATTTAATTACTGGGGACACAGAAAGTGGCCTCGCCGAAATCAGGAGCACCTTTAGTTCCAAGACAGAGGCCGGTAGCGAAGAAGTCGCCGAAGCTCTTGAAGGAATTTTTTATGGTAGCGGTTCAGAGTTAATAAATTCGCTGTTGCTTCAAAATTATATAGTGGTAAAACTTCGTTTCGATGCAATGGAAAGAGCGGAAGATGACAAAAGAGTCGAGCTGGCAAAAGGACTTATCGCGCCTTTGTATGAAACACTTGCTCAAGCATACCGCCTCGGAACGAAAGATATCATAAAGGAATTTGAAGAAAAACTTACCCAGGTAAAGGATATTATTTCAGAAAACGAAATCGTGATTGGTGATGCAATTTGATTTTAAAAAAGCACCGCCTCGAAACACCGCATTGGACGCGGTGTTTTAATAAACAAAAGTATATTATCTTTTTGTCAAGACTAACCCTATCCGGCCTTTTCGGCTACAATGAAGCAAGATTAAAGCGCAAATATGAAAGTTTTTGCCGAGAACAAAAAAGCGGGGTTTGATTATGAGATTTTGGAAAAGTTTGAGGCCGGTTTGGTTTTAAACGGCCAGGAAGCCAAATCAATCAAGACCCGGGGGCTGTCCTTGGCCGGATCATATGTGATTGTTCGTCCGGACGGCGTTTTTTGGATTGGCGCCAAAATCCCCCCCTATCAGCCCGCCAACGCGGGCGCCGACTATAACGAACGGCGCGATCGGCAAATTCTACTGCGCCGGGCGGAAATCCGCCGCCTCGTCGGAATCGCCGCCCAAAAAGGCTTGACTTTTGTCCCGATTAGGTTATATACTAAACAGCGTTATCAAGATGCCGGCAAGATCAAATTGGAGTTTGCCGTTTGCCGCGGCAAAAAGAAATTTGACAAACGCCAGGCGTTGAAAACGCGCGCCATCGAACGGGAAATCGCCCGCAGTTTCGGAAAAATTTAAGATTTGGGGATGCAAGGATTTGATGGCAAATCAGCCAAATTGTTGCAAGCCGAGTCGCCGAATCTCGTTAAAATCGGCAAAACTCCAAAAGTGCCAAATCATACAGCACTCCCGAACTCGTTTACGCTTAGTATCCGATTCGGTGTCCGGCGGGCGGATTCTCCCTCAAACTTGCCGGGCATAATCTTTGGGAGATAGAAAAACGCTTCTTGCCCCGAACCGTTTTTTGAAACCAATTTCGGGCAGAGAATCAAGGAATTTCGTCCGGTTTCAATCTTTGATTCTTAAAAAAGCCGGGCTACGCTTGTAGACGCCGTTTGCCGGATTTGCCAGATACGGGTTCAAGTCCCGTCGTCTCCACACTTCGGCGCGCTTCGCTTGCTCAGTGCCGGCCTATCGCCCGGGAATGTGGCAATACCAACAAGGGAATGGTGAGTTTGCCGAACCATCCCGTCGTCTCCACATAATGTTTAAAAAACCTCCCATCAACAACCAAATAAGGGCGGCGCAGGTGCGCCTGATTGACGAAAACGACCAGCAGATCGGCGTGGTGGCGTTAAAGGACGCTCTGGAGATGGCATGGAGCAAAAAGCTTGATCTGATCCAAGTGACGGACAAGGTGAATCCTCCGGTGGCCAAAATCGCCGAATTCGGAAAATATCTTTACAATCTGCAAAAGAAAGAAAAGAACGTCCATACCAGCGAAGTGAAGGGAATCCGCCTGACCTATAATATTTCCCCGCACGATATGGAAACGCGAGCACTTAATGCGGAAAAATTTTTGAAAAAGGGCGACCGCGTGAAAATTGAATTGCGTCTGCGCGGCCGCCAAAAAGCGTTCGGCAATCTTTCCCGGGAAAAGGTGGGGCAGTTTCTGGCAATTTTGGAAAAGCATATCCCCTACAAGATTGACAAGGAATTAAAAAATGAGATGGGCGGATTCAATATGATAATATCAAAAAAGTAATTTTCAATTTTCAATTTTCAATTTTCAAACAAAATGCGAAAATACAGAATGCGAAATTGGTAAAAAGATGAAGACGAGAAAATCAATCACCAAAAGATTCAAGATCACCAAGACCGGCAAAATATTGCGGCGGCCGACCGGATCGTGCCATTTCCGCTCCAAAATGTCGGGCGACAAAGTCCGCGCCGGCAGAAAATGGGTGCCGCTCAACGAATCCGAAGCCAAAAAGATCAGAAAATTATTGATAAAATAAGCAGATTTAGGATTTAAGATTTAAGAATTAAGGATTTTAATTCATAGTTCGTAAATCATATATCATAATATCGTTGAATTTCTATGCCAAGAGTTAAAAGAGGGACGCTCCATAAAAAACGGAGGAGAAACATCATTGAATATACCAAGGGTTTCAAATGGGGCCGCAAATCCAAGCTGGCTTCCGCCAAGCAGGCGATGATGAAAGCGCTGTCGTATAATTACCGCGACCGCAAAGTCAAAAAACGCGAAACGCGCGCCCTGTGGAACATCCACATCAATGCGTTTTGCCGGAAGAACGGCATCACTTACAGCCGCTTCATCAACGCAATGAAAACCGGCAATATCGCCATTGATCGCAAAATTCTGTCGGAATTTTCCGCCAAATATCCTCATTTGTTTGAAGCGGTGTTGGAAAAAATCAAAAAATGATCCAACGACACAAAACAAAAAACGCTTCCCGTATCGGGAAGCGTTTTTTGTTTCAAGCGGACACTCCGCGCCCGCCGTACAAGTCCCTGTTTTCCATTTGGATCAACGCCGCAATCAACGCCTGCTTGGCGGTTTCTTTCCGGTCCCACCGGCGATGCGTTAAAATGCCGATTGCGCCTTGATCCGACCCCACCGATGGATTTTTCGTCAGCCCCAAAGAATAAAAAGCCTGGTTGATATCCATCCCCTTTTTAACCAATTCAATCGCCGCGGGAGGATACTCAAACGCCGCCGAAGCGCCCAGGCAAAAATCTTTGCCGTCGTAAACGGCGCAAACGCCGATGTTCATCAATCCGGTGCGGGATTCGGGCACCGCCATCAGCCCGTCCTCAAGACCAATGCCCAAATCTCCCGGGCGCGCCTTGCCGGCCAAAAACGCGGCGCGGGCGCGGGTTTTTGCACCGCCAACGGTTTCGGCCAGATTTTTCGGCTGGTCGTCCACGCCGCTGGAAACATCAACACCCTTAACCTCGGCGCCGGATAAAAATTCATAATCAGCGGCGATTTCAAAAACTGCTTCAATTTTGATTTTATTTGCCGTTCCCGCAAAAATTTTCATAACTCTTGTTTTGATTTCAACAAAAACGGCTTTTTTGAAAGCCGTTTTGATTGAAATTTTAGTTTTTTATCTGGTCAATTCTTCCGGAGAAAAATTTTCACTGATAATCCCTTCAACCTTATAGGTAAAATCCGCGGAAGGGGTTTCACAAACGGCGCCGCTCTTGCAATTGCCATTAGCGGTTAAAACCGCATTTCCCTCGCCTATTACCTGATAAACTCCCTGCACGCGCGCATCGTCAATATCCACATTGCGCCGCGTCAGCACCATATCATTACTTGAAGATATCGTCCAATCATACTCTTCGCCCAACATCAAAGTGAGGTTTTTCCCGGGAGTAAGCGATGCCGCTTGGCGATTGTCCTCCCGCGTCACCCGCAAAGGTAATTGGCCTTCGGCCAATTCAAGCTTTCGCGCGACGTCACGGTTAACTTCGGTTTCCGACTTTGGCACCGCCGGCGGCGGAGTCATTGGAGGCACGATCTCCGCTTCTTTTTTTTGCGAATTTATGGCAACAATCCCCCACACCGCCAAAATCAACAACAAACCTCCGATCGCGTAATAAATTATTTTTTTGTCCATATTTGTTTTTCTCCGCTTTCCGGAGTTTTATATATTCTACGACTTCATTCTAGCAATTTCAAAAAACAACGCAAATATCGCCTTGTGGAAAACGGCTACCCAAGAACCGCCTTTATCCGGCGCACTCCCGCCGACGAAGATTCTTCTTTGATGATTTTAAAATTTCCCAATTTTCCGGTATTCTCAACATGCGGCCCGCCGCAAATCTCTTTGGAGAAATCCCCGACTGTATAAACCGTCACCCGACCGCCGTATTTTGATCCGAACACCCCCATCGCGCCGCTCGCGCGCGCATCTTCCAAAGCCATCTCCTCTCTATTAACGGCAACATTCTTTTGTATTTGCCCGTTCACCAGCCTTTCAACTCGTTTAATTTCTTCGGGCGTCATTTTTTCCGGATGGGAAAAATCAAACCGCAATCTCTCGGCGGTGATATTGGAGCCGCGCTGAACCACATGATCGCCCAATACCTGCCGCAACGCCGCCAGAAGCAAATGCGCCGCCGTGTGCAGTTTGGTTGTTTGCTCCCCCGCGTCCGCCAGCCCCCCCTTAAACATTCCCGCGCCGGCCGTGCGCGAAAGTTCTTGATGTTTTTTAAGCTCCGCGTTGAAATTATCCACTGCGCTTTTGGCAATTGATACATTCTTTTCTTTGGCAATTTCCAAACTTAATTCCAGCGGAAATCCATAGCTTTGATATAAATCAAACAATTGCCTTCCATCTAGTGTGTTTTCCGCAATCCGTTTTTCCATTTCTTTTAACCCTTGTTTTAAAGTTTTTCTGAATTTGATTTCTTCTTTTTTCAATTCGCTTTTAATTTGCTCTGTCGGCAGTTTGTATATGTTTAAATATATATTTGAATATATACTTGCAATTTTATCCAAAAAATTATTTTCAATTTCCAATTCATGGCCTTTGACAATCGCACGGCGCGCCAAACGGCGCGCAAAATAGCCTTGCGCTTTGTTGGAAGGAAGCACGCCATCCCCGATTAAAAACGCCGCGGCGCGGATATGATCGGCGATCACGCGCATCGCCGCGATTGTCTTCGCGCCGTCTCCGTATTTTTTGCCGGACAATTCCTGCAATTTTTCAATTACCGGCCAAAATAAATCGATTTTAAAAACATCCGGGTCGCTGTTTGCCGCCGCGGCGATACGCTCCAAACCGCCGCCAAAATCAACATTGTGGTTTTCCATTTTCACCACGGCGCCGGCGCGTTTCACATATTCCATAAACACATTGTTGCCGATCTCCAAAAACCGGCCGCAATCGCAATTGGGATGGCACGGCAAATCTTTCCACGGCGAATTTTCGTGCAGTTTTAAGTCTGCGCCAAAATCATAAAAGATTTCTGAGTCCGGCCCGCCCAATTCGCCTTCGGGCATTTTGTCCGGAGTGCCGGAACGCGACCACCAATTCTTTTTTTCGTCATAATAAAAAATCCTTCCGTTTTGCATTCCGCCGGTTTCCGCAAAATCAACCGCGGCGGCAGTCACCCCCGCGGCGGCAAACATCTCCTTCCAGATGTTGGCGGTTTCTTCATCTTTGGGAATTCCGGCTTCGGGCAAACCGCGAAACGCGGTAACATAGATATTTTTCGGATCCAGGCCGACCTCTTTGGTCAAAAATTCAAACATCCAAGAAATCTGTTCTTTTTTGAAATAATCATTCAGCGACCAGTTGCCCAGCATTTCAAAAAAAGTGGTGTGGCGGTTGTCTCCCGCTTCCTCAATATCCTGGGTGCGCAAACATTTTTGCGCGTTGGCAATGCGCGTGCCCAGCGGATGCCTCTCTCCCGAAAGATAAGGGATCATCGCCTGCATCCCCGCCGAAGTGAACAAAGTCGTCGGATCATTATCCGGCACCAAACCGCAAGAAGGCACGATTGCGTGCCCCCGCTTTTTCATATAGCTCAAATATTTCTCCCGAATTTCTTTTGCGTCCATGATTTTATTTTTGCAAATATCCGATAATTTTGCTTCATCCCAGACTGAATTTTTTCAATCCTTTTTTTATCTTTGCATCGCTTATTTCGACCCCAGGCATATAACGAACGGTTTCTTCATAATTAATATCTTTAAAATAAGCCAATTGAACTTTGAATATTTTTTCGTTGAATTCCGAACCAAAAATTTGGTTCCCCTTCCCGACAATCTCGTTAATGCCGTGGAAATCGCGCATTATAAAATATAAATCGACATAATCTTTCCATTTCGCCCGGCGGCCCAGCGCGAACGCTTTCATCGCCGCCAAAGTAAGTAAATCCGGCATTTTTACAAAAGCGTCCAGTTTTTGAGAATATTCGATTTCATAAATATAGCGGAAAAAAGTGAATTTCACTCCCCTGGCGATAAATGTAAATTCATCCAGCTTGTCAACAATTATTTTATCGATCGCGGTTTTTTCTTTTATTTTTCTCTCAACCGCCGAATTGCTGAATTTATCAAACGAAAACATATCAAAATCAACCGACCTGCGATGGCCGATTTGCAACGCGATTGCCGTGCCTCCCACCAATCCAAATTTTCGAGAAAACGCCTTCAACGCCGGCAATAATATTGTTTGTTCCCGGGTTAGGATTTCTTTGTGGATCATTTGGCGTATTTTTTGAAATATAAATTGAAATAATTAATGATCTCCGGCCGTAAGTTGGTCCTTTTTTGCTTGGCCGCTTTTCTGAATATCTTGGCCATTTTTTTGATGCCGATTATTTTTTTAAGTTCGTCAATGTCGCCAAAATCGCCGTAGTTCAAAACCGCCTCGGTAATCACTTCCGGGCCGAGATTATCGTAATTATCGGTGCTCCAAACCAGATATTTTCTTTGCTTGATGAATTCCGCCAATGTCATATTAAATTTATAGTACCATAAAAACACCCCAAAATCCACTCCTGAATTTGACAGATTAATAAAAATGATATTAAATTATTTCGGTGATAATTCTGAAAATGACGACCGAGTCAATCAAAAATGAACTTGCTGTTTTAAAATTACCCCTTCTCCACAAAAAACACCCATGCCCAATTTGCGGCGAAGAATGCCTTGAATATTTAAGAGGAGAATGGCAATGCCCCAACTGGCAACAGCCAGACCATAAAGAATATAGCAAAAGATTCCGCTAGATTCTTTTTTTTTGTTTAAACGCCTGTCATTTTTTTCACGCCGTCAATAATCCGTAGCCAGTATTCGTTTGAATGCGGAGAATATTTTTTTGGAAACTTTTTTAAATCTTTTTCCAAATCATCAGCAAAAACAAATTCCAATTTTTGGACTTCGGATTCCTGAATCTTCATTTTTCCGATTCCGCCGTCAAACCTCGCCAGATAAGAAGCGGCAAAAACTTTTTCATGATATTTTCCCAAAGTTGTTCAAATTTATCAATTAACAACAAATCAAGATTTTCTTTTTGGATCGCCAAACCGATTTCTTCGCCCGTTTCCCGAATCGCAGTGTCCAAATAATCCTCGCCGGCGGACACATGGCCCGCTGCGCCGACATCCCAACGGTTCGGATACAATTCTTTGCCTCTCCCGCGTAGCTACATCAAAATTTCACCTTGCGAATTATAAACAAAAACCCGGGCAGTGCGGTGCCACAACCCATTTCTCAAAATATGGCTTTTCATCCCTTGCCCGATAATATTGTTATTTTCGTCGCAAACATCCATCAATTTATCATTCATAATTTTTATATTTTTCGCGCATCATAGGCCCAGTGCAGAACCGCCTGGCGCTGGCGGCGGCGGCACGAAAGATCGCGCGGCGCGCATTTTTTTTTGATCTGGGCAATATGACGGCGAATCGCTTTCCATCGCTTGATCTGCCATTGGTCATATTCGGGCATCCGCCGGCCCATAAAATAGCGGCAATACCACTGAAACCATCCGCGCGGATCCGCCGGGTATATCCATCCCTTTTTGCGCCACACGCTCAACGGCTGGGAGGCATTAACCCCGAAATAATTCAATTTTGGATCATGGAATTCCGAATTGAGTCTGGCGCTGGCAAACCAGTCTTTTGGAAACTCTTTTCTGCAATCGGTCATATATTTGCCGCCGAAAATTCCCATCGCCAGCATCTGTTTGGGCGTTAATTCCGGCAAAAATTCCGGCGCGAAATTTTCCCCCGCCGGTTCAGTCAAAAAATACTCATACCCCTTCTGCATTTTATCATTGACCGCCACCCTCTTTTTCATAATCATAATTCTTCCTCGGAAATAATTTTGATGCCATTCCGATTTAATAATTCTGCGGTAATCCCATCACCATCAATAATCCTCCCGCCAAAATCGGCATAGATTTTGCCGCACCCGCATGACGGGCTTTTTTGTTTCAAAATCGCTTCGCGGATATTCAATCCTTTGGCGATCTGCAAAACTTCTTGCGCGCCCCTCACAAACGCATCGGTTTTATCATTTCCCAACTCATCAATAACCTTATCCCCCTTCCGGCAAGACCGCGGCCGCGGCGTTGGCAAACCGCCCAATTGTTCCGGGCAGACTGGAACCAAAATTTCTTTTTTGGCCAATTCCAAAACCTTCGCGTTGGCATTGTTGCCGCCGTTATATTTGCAATTTATTCCCAATAAACACGCGCTGCACAAAATTTTTTTCATATTATCCGGCCAAAAAATCAACCGCTTTGCCAAACCACTGCCCCCAAAAATCCGGGCGTTCCAGATCATGATCGCCGCCTTTGACGATTATCCGGTTCGGAAATTTGACATTCAAACTTTCCAGAGGCACTGACAAATCAAATTCGCCGTGCACATGCAAAACTTTTTCTTTTATCTCGTCAAAGTTATGGGAAAAATCAAAATCTTTGGCCTCCATGAAATAATCGGGGTTGATATAATTTTCCCGCACCATTTTTCCGGCCCGCGCGCAATCTTGCAAAAATTTGCCCTCATCCAAATATTGTTTGTAATTATCCCATGTTATTTTTGCTTGCCTCTTTTCTTCCTTCATTGAGTCGCGGACAAAATAAAATCTCATCAGGTCTTTCTGGTTCAACGCCGGCGCGATAAACACCATTTTGTTGGTCAGCGGCTTAATCTCGTTCAAAACCAATGCCAGCGGACACATTCCCAAACTATGCGCGACAAAATTGATTTTTAATCCGCCGAATTCTTTCTGAAAAACTTCCAGCGCTTTTGACAATTCCCGCGCCCGGCCATTCAAAGTAAATTTTGAAAAATCGCCATCCGACAACCCGCACCCGGCCGCATCGTAACGCAACGAAACTATGCCCCGCTCCGCCAATTCACCGGCCGTCATTTTTGACTTTTTCTCCACCGTGGCATTGCGTTCAAACCCCTGCAAGAAAACCGCCGCCGCGCGCGGCTTTTTGTCAGGCGCGGTGATTATCCCCCGCAAAGTTTCATTATTTTGATTTTTAAATTCAATCAATTTCGTTTGCATATTTCAAATATCATAAAATAAGAACGCTGAATAATTAACAAAATCGTCAAATTTTAAAAAAATTAATTTTAAAACGATTCCTGTATTGTTAAAATTCAACAATCGTTCAACGCTCTAAAATATTTTTCAGCCAATCAACGATCATCCGCGCGGCAATTCCTTCTTTTTCAAAATAGGTGTGGTCGGCGCCATTGATGATGAATGTTTTTGATCTTGGGTTTTTCAAATGCGGCGCGATGATTTCCAAATCTTTCTGCGCCGAATATATTAAGGTATTCTCGTTCTCTCCATAGAAGGCCAACGCCGGAACTTTGATGTTTTCCAGCTTGCCGAAATCGCCATCGTCAAAAATCGGGAAAATATCAGCCTCTTTTCCGCTCATCTCATTAACAAAAGTCTTGGCCGAGATATAATACCAGCCGCGAATTTTATCGGGCAAAAGATCTTCCCCTCTTCCCGACCGAATCATTTCTTTTGCCAATACCAAGTTTTGTGCAAACGCCTCAGGTTGATATTTGCGCAACAACCCCGGCGCGTCCGCCGGCGACATCAACACCATGGCCGCAATTTCCGGCCGGAGCTCTTTGCTCAGAAAATAGACCAGCTTGGCCGCGCCCTGGCTGTGTCCCTGCAAAATTATTTTTTTGAATCCTTTATTTTTTAAAAATTCAACCCACGCGGCGATGTCCAAAACGCATTCCTCAAAAATATCAAACGCTTGGCCGATCCTGACGATTTTCTCGGTTTTGCCAACCCGAAAATCGGCGATATGATCATGCCCGCGCGTGTTCACCGACAAGAGCGCCAAGCCGGCATTTGTGTAATTTCCAACCATTGCGTCCAAAAACCCGTTGGCGTAAAAATTGCCGGCGCGTCCCGCAATATGCAAAACCGCGGCGCGCGCCTCCCCTTCCGGCGCAAACAGCAATCCGTCCAGCCGCAATTCATCTTTGGTATTGACCCGGCAAAATGTGGTTTCCATAATTTAAAAATTAATCGTTAATCGTATATTTTTCCAAATAAACATTCTTGCCTTGATTTAACGCTTTTTGGATTGTATCCTCGCACCCAAAAGAATCGTTCACCTGGAATGCCAACAACGCGTCGGATGCGTCAACCACCGCGCCATTTCTTTCAAAATAAGCTTCGTCGTCAACCACCTTGTTTGTTTTATTTTCAATAATCGAATTTGGATTGCGCCGTTTTAATTCTTCTAATTGGAAAATCAAATCCTCCGCTTGCTTGATCGTAATCACTCCCTCTCCCGCCCTTTTGCGATAATGCGCCGCGTATAATTCAAGAATCACGGGCAAAAATATTTTTATTTTATCTGTCGCAAAATTCAGTTCCATCGCTACATCCGTGGCAAAATAATCAACATTCAACGCCCCGCCTGAAATAATGCCGTCACCCCTTGCAATAATTTTTTTCACCGCGTTTCTCACCGATCTTTCTACTTCAAAATTCGTCTTGCGCCACGAACCGGATATGCCAAACCATAAAATCCCTTTCTGTCTTTTGGCTGATTCCGATTTTTTAAATAATTCATCCAAATTATCAATCAACATAATTTTTTATAAATTCCATAAGTTTCCTTATCAAAACAAGCAAAGATTATTTCGTCAAAACCGGCAGGATTAAAATTGCAGAAATCTTGAACTGTTTTAACGGTGATTTCGGCCGCCTCATTTTTAGGGTAACCGTAAGCGCCCGTTGATATTGCCGGAAACGCGATCGTGCGGATTCCCTTTTCTCTGGCCAATTTGAGGCAATTTCCATAACAATCGGCTAATAATTTTGCCTCTTTGCCATTTTCTTTGCCATAAACCGGACCCACCGTATGAATAACATATTTTGCCGGCAGATTATAGCCCTTGGTGATTTTGGCTTCACCGGTTTTGCAACCGCCCAATTTTTTGCATTCTTCCGACAATTCCGGCCCGGCGGCGCGATGAATCGCCAAATCCACCCCGCCGCCGCCCGACATTCTTTCATCGGTCGCGTTAACAATCGCATCCACTTCCAATTTTGCTATATCCCCTTCAATAATTTTTATTTCCATAATTCCATATATTCCAATATTCCAAATGGAATATATTTTCAATAGAAAATCGTGCGGCAACGATGGAATGGTTTAACGCCGGCTTGGTCTTGGCTCATCAACCACAGCGCGTTGTCGATTTGTGCCGCGGTATAAATTTTCAGCCGATAGCGGATGAGTTCAACGCACCATATCGCCGCCGCCCGAATTTCAACTTCCTCCGGGCTGCCGGATTTAATGGAAACAAAACCGTCAATCTTTTGCGCCAATCCATCCGCATAGCCAATGGCGCCGAACTTTCTCAAAATTTGTGGCAATTTATAATCCGCAAATGCAGTGAGCCCATCCAAATTGGCGATTGGCCTTTCCCCGTATTTTTCAACGACATAGTTGATATCGCTGGCACAAATTTGCGCCCGTTTCAAAAAAAGAATTTTTTCGTTTTTATAAACCGCCTCATCGCGAAAAGACGGAAATTCTTCATAAAGAAATTTTACGATTTTAACCGCGTCAAAATCCGCTTTTTGCAACAGCATCAAAAAACGACCGCTATAATTTTTTAACAAAATTTTTCCGGCCTCATTCAAATTATTTTGACGAGCCTCAACCATCGGAATATCAACGCCGCCATCCCCGGCAAATATTTTACGGCATTGGTCAAGCGTTAACTTTGAAGCAAATTCAGCGTCAAGAACCGGAATTCCCTCTTCAATCGTCCGGCGAAACCCGGCCACCAATGAATACCAACCACCGTTTGCCTGCACTCCTTCGGGATAAGTTATCCGCCATTGTGGCATTCCCGCGCCGTTCCAAAAAGAAAAATTAACCGCATCCTCAAAAAACACCAGCCGAAGGTCATCCTCAAAATTGCCCGCGCTCCAAAAAGATGTTTCGGCACTCTCCAAACCGGATTTTAATTTTTTGCCAACTGCGGCGGCGACAATATCCAATTTATCTTCATTGATGAAAACGAATTTGGATTTTCGCGCCACATTGGCCGCGGCCACCAAAATCCCAAACGGATCACTTTGCGAATTTTTGCAAAATAAATTCATGGAACCGATTTTTTATTAAAAATATTCAAAATTAAATATATGGCCAGTCTGCCTACCCGTTATTTAGCCGATCTTTTTCAGATAATCGTTAAGAATTTGTTTGAAATTAAAACCGATGTTCAAGTTTTGCAATTCGGCGGGCGAAAAAAATCGCATGGCCGCGCCTTCGCCAAGATTCAAATTTTCCAATTCCACCGGCTCAGCCAGAATGTAAATCATTTGCTTGATGCCGCGGTCAATATATTCGCCAAAAAATTCCGCGCGCCCGATTTCAAAACCGAGCTCCTCTTTGATTTCCCGCGCCAGCGCGCTTTCCGGCGTTTCGCCGTCTTTAACTCCCCCGCCGAACAAAACCCATTTGCCGATCTCCGGATCTTCGTCGCGCAACTGCAACAACAATTCTTTCTTCTTATTTTTAACAATCAAGCAAACTTTTGTCTTTGCCATAAAATATATA
>Ga0208462_1000678_pt1 | contig 30856 bp, 17 predicted proteins | sample AD_SCU001_MetaG_FD_184452 | JGI IMG/M metagenome (GOLD analysis project Ga0208462, IMG submission 184452) | Active sludge microbial communities of municipal wastewater-treating anaerobic digesters from China - AD_SCU001_MetaG (SPAdes) (version 2) | ecosystem: Engineered > Bioreactor > Anaerobic...
CGATCCTTGATCAGTGTAGCGACATGACCATGATCTTTAAGAACAACCGATTTATTGAGGTGAAAGAAGCCTTTATCAGAGAAATAGCGCAGCTATATAATCATGAAGAAGCGCTGTTCCTGTTCCGGATTTTCTTTGAAGAGGTGAGTGGTTATGATTACAGCAGCTTTCAAATGCAGCGCGAAGCCAGGCTATCCGAGAGTGTCCTGCGCGATCTCATTTACGTGGTCGATGATCTGAAGACAGCCAGGCCCTGGCAGCAGATCATGGGTTATACCGAATTCTGCGGCATGAAAATCAGGGTGGAACCTGCCGTCCTGATTCCAAGGCCTGAGACAGAAGAACTTGTACTTAAGGTAGCAGACAAGATACGTACAATTCAACGCCTGGATGGCGACGCCGGCCCAGGCTTCAGTATGCTAGATGCCTGTACCGGAAGCGGTGCCATCGCCCTTGCCTTGAAAAGCTTCTTCCCTCAGGCTGCTGTCTATGCCTTCGATAAGCACGAAGCCGCTCTGGCGGTGGCAGAAAGAAATGCCCTGGAGCTTAAGCTTGATGTGGTATTTAGAAAGGCTGATCTACTGGAGCCCCCATCAGACTGGCCGGCGGTTGATCTGCTCATCTCCAATCCTCCCTATGTGCGTGATGCCGAGCGCGCCCAGATGCATCCCAATGTCCTTCAACATGAGCCCCCTTCCGCTTTGTTTGTCCCGGATAACGACCCCTTGCTTTACTACCGTGCCCTGGCCGACTGGGCCCTGCAGTTGCTGAAACCTGGCGGGTGCCTGGCAGTAGAGATCAACGAGGCCCTGGCAGCTGATACATCAAACTTGCTATCCTCCTTTGGATTCACAGATATGTGCGTAGAGAAGGACTTCAGAGGTAAGGATCGGTTCATCATTGCTTACCAGTGATCAGTTTATGGCGATCAGTTTACAACAATCAGCCATCATCGAAATACCTGAATGTTAGCTGATTACTGCATACTGATTACTGTTAAGTATTCGTTAAGCGATGCTTATTCAACTTAACGCAGAATTAACAGGCTGTTAATACTCAACTAATACTGTGGGGGTTTCTTTGCATCATCAAATTTTAGATGACTACTCATAAAAAAAAGAAATCAACATGAAGAAGCAGAACACATGGTCTCTCGCCTGGTTGTTTGTGGCAGCCGTACTCACATTCAGTGTCAGTTCCTGTAAGGATGATGATGATGATGATCCCACGCCGACACCTTCAGGCAATGTCATTGTGAAACAGAATATCACCACCAATACTACCTGGACACGCAACAATGTGTATCAGCTGGGTGGTAGAATCACGGTTGTCAGCGGTGCAACGCTGACCATCGAAGCAGGTACCATTATCAAAGGTGAGGCCGGTACCGGTGCCAATGCCACAGCGCTGCTGATCGCCCGTGGTGGAAAGCTTATCGCCGACGGTCGCGCCGACGCCCCGATCATCTTTACCTCCGTAGCCGATGAGATCGCTCCCGCCGACATTTTGGCAGGCAACTTCAACAGCCCCAACCTCGATCCCGATGTCAATGGTCTGTGGGGTGGTGTGCTCATCATGGGAAAAGCCAGAATATCAGCATCCAATACCTCGGGTGATGTCACCGAAGTTCAGATTGAAGGTATCCCTACCTCTGACCCTAACGGCCTATATGGTGGCAATGATGATGCCGACAATTCTGGCATTATTCGCTATGTCTCCATCCGTCATGGCGGCACCAATATTGGCTCCGGTAACGAGATCAACGGACTGACACTGGGCGGTGTTGGTTCTGGAACAATCATCGAGAACATCGAAATCGTTGCCAACCAGGATGATGGTATTGAATGGTTTGGCGGCTCAGTGAATGTCAAGAACGCCCTGGTCTGGAATGTAGGAGATGATGCCATCGATACTGACCAGTCCTGGTCAGGTACCCTTGATAACTTTATCGTGATTGCTCCCGATGACCATAATTTCGAACTCGATGGACCGGAAGGTTCCTACGAAGCAACCCATACCATCAAAAATGGTCTTGTCCTCGCCACCGATAGTGCAATGGGTCGCTTTTCCTCAGACCTGATCAATGTTGACCAGAATTCACGTGTCAATCTGGTAGATATTTATATCACCAAGATTGCTCCAGGGCAGAAAATCAACCGTGTTACTGCTCCGGCCGTGACCTTTACCGACATTCAACTCAATGTCCCTGCAACCGATCTGGCTAATTACGTCAATGGTGCTGTTCCTGCAGGTGTGACCGCCGGCACGACCAACAAGGCCAATATGACTGCTTTTACGTGGACCTGGGCTCACAAGGCCGGTAAACTGGCCGGATTCTGACAGGAAGGTAAGGTATTCACAGATTGAAAGCACAACATACGAGATTGCTTTGAGAGCGAGACAGACCTGCATCGAAACGGCAGGTCTGTCTCATCGTTATTCATAATTCATCCACATATGAGGCTTTTATTTATAGTTGTTTCAATATTTACCTCACTCTCGCTGTTTGCGCAGCGGGGAACACTGAGGGGCTCAGTCTATGATGACAAGACCGGAGAATCGCTGGTGGGCGTGTCCATCTTTCTGAAGGGAACCTCGCGTGGCACCATCACCGACCTCGATGGTAAGTTCTGGGTGGATGTTCCACCGGGAACCTATGATATCCAGGTGTCTTATATTTCTTATCAGACGCTGGTTATTGAAAAAGTAATTATCCGGGAAGGAGAAGTGAGTCTGTTAAATAACCTGAAACTTAAGGAGAGCTCACTCGATCTTCAGGAGGTGGTCGTCACAGCTGAGATTGTACGTACCTCGGAGGCAGCCATAAATACGCTGAGAATGAAATCAGCCGCTATCATGGATGGTATCTCGGCCAGTCGTATGCAACTCATCGGGGATGCCACCGCGGTAGAAGCAGCGAAAAGGGTAACAGGAGTATCAGTGGAAGATGGTAAGTATGTGTATGTCAGGGGATTGGGCGATCGTTACTCTAAGACAACGCTGAATCATATGGACATTCCTGGCCTTGATCCGGACAGGAACAGCCTGCAGATGGATATCTTCCCGACCAACCTGGTCGATAACATCGTGGTGAGCAAGAACTTCACCGCTGACATGCCGGCCGACTTCACCGGAGGTATGCTGAATATCGAAACCAAGGACTTTCCGGATACCCGCATCTTAGGTGTTTCATTCAGCACTGCCTTCAATCCTGATATGCATTTTAATTCTGATTTTCTGACCTACGAAGGCGGAAAAGCCGATTTCCTGGGATTTGATGATGGCAGCCGTGCCATCCCTACCCGCGCTACCAAGCCCAATGTGCCCACACCCATCAGCGGTGCATCCCAGTCCGAAGTGGTTGATTTCATTAAAAGTTTCAACCCCCAACTGGGCGCCCAGCGGCAGACCAGCCTCATGGATTATAGTCTTGGAATCTCCTTCGGTAATCAGGTCGCATTGCAAAAAGAAGGACGCAAAACGGACAAAGACCCGAAACTGGGATATATCCTTGCGCTTTCCTATAAGACCGATTATAAATACTATGATGACGTTACGTATGGTGAATATCAGCGATATACTAACCCAGATCAGACAGAGTTGAGGTATGCTACGGTCCAGACAGGTGCTTATGGTGAGCGGAATGTGCTCTTAGGCGCCATTGGTGGATTGGCATACAAAACCAAGTATTCCAAATTGAGACTGACGTTGCTGCATCTCCAGAATGGCGAAAGCAGGGCAGGAAAGTTTTTTATCGATAACGACGGCCAGGCCATTGGACAATCAGGCTACTTTGCAGGGTCCGACAACCTTGAATACAACCAGCGGTCACTCACCAATCTTTTCCTGGGTGGTACCCATGTTTTCGTTGGACCGGGCTGGGAAATCGACTGGCGGATTTCGCCAACTTATTCATCTTCAAGTGATCCGGATATACGGAAAACGGCTTTTACTTTTAAAGATGCCGACACGGTATTCAGTGCAGGGGCGGGTGGGAATCCTTCCCGTATCTGGCGTGATCTCAGCGAGCTCAACATCAGCAGCCGTTTCGATGCAACAAAAAAATACCTATTGCTGAAAAGAGATGCCAAATTCAAGGTTGGGCTGAATCATGCCTTTAAATACCGTGATTATGAAATCCTCTTCTTTGATATGCAGTTCTTCTCCACCCAGCAGTGGTTAACACCTGATCCTGACCTGGTTCTATTACCCGGTAATCTATACCCCAATAAACCCAACAGCATCTATTACCAATCGGGTAATAATAACCCGAATCCCAATGCCTATCAATCCAATATCAATAATATTGCTGCCTATGTTTCCAATGAATTTAACCTCCTGGAAAAGCTGAAGATTATCCTGGGACTGAGGGTCGAAAACTACATCCAGCGGCATACCGGACGCGATCAGGCCTTTGCGAGCGGGGATACACAAAATGGCAAGAACCTCGACAACGATAAAGTTCTGGAATCGATGGACTTTTTCCCCACTGTCAACCTGATCTATTCGCTGTCCCCAAAACAGAACTTCCGGACCTCTTATGCACGCACCATCGCACGCCCTTCTTTCAAGGAGCTTTCGTTTGCTCAGATTATTGACCCCATCACGAACAGGATTTTCAATGGATCCCTCTTTACGTATTCCGATTGGGATGGACAACTGACCGAAACACGGATCGACAACCTGGATCTGCGTTGGGAGTTGTTCCTGGAGCGAAGCCAGGTGATTTCACTCAGCGCGTTTTTTAAACGCTTTGATAACCCGATTGAGTTGGTGCGCATTCCGGAGGCTCAGACAAGCACGGAATACCAGCCGCGCAATGTAGGAGATGGTCAGTTGCTAGGATTTGAATTTGAGTTTCGCAAGGATCTGGATTTCATCACGACTAAACTGAAGAATTTCAACCTGAGCGGCAATTTGACCTGGGTGTCCTCGCGCATTGATATGACAGAATCGGAGTATAATTCGCGCAGGAATTTTTTGAGAACAGGGGAGAATCTTGAAAAGTCCAGGCAAATGGCGGGTCAGTCGCCGTATGTTGTCAATGCCGGGGTTGTCTATAGCATTTTGGAGAGGGGACTGGATGCAGGTTTCTTTTATAATGTAAAGGGAGCTACGTTGACCATCGTGGGCGGCGGCTTGTATCCTGATGTCTATATTGCCCCATTCCATAGCCTGAATTTCAGTTTTAATAAGAAATTCGGAGAGGAGCGCCGAACGGCATTGGATTTCAAAGTTTCTAATCTGCTGAATGATAATGTTTTTAGTTATTATTCATCCTACAAGGCAGACGATCAGACTTACAGCAGCATCAATCCGGGGATGTCCTTCAGTCTGGGGATCAGTCACAAATTCTAATCGTGCAGGCGTAGTATGTCATTCATGGGTATTTCCTGCCGGCTGTTGCATGGTAAGTATGGATTTACTAATTTTAATAGAAAGTTAAAGATGATGAAAACGAGGATAGCATGCACCCTGATTGTGGGATTGTTCCTGTTGACCGGTGTTGCAAGCGGACAGGAGTTGCAGATCCGGGATGGGCATTTTTTTAAGGATGGAATGTTGTATACCGGCACCCAGCAGGTTTATTTCGATTCCGGTGCCATCAAACTGATACGTCATATTAAGGATGGGGTGGAACACGGAAAGGTCACGCTTTTCTTTGAAAACGGGAAGGTGAGCGAGGAGCGTTATTACCAGATGGGGGCTAAGGATGGCCTGTGGGTGAATTACAGTGAAACCGGCATCCGCCTGGCCGAAGCCAGCTGGAAAAATGGTTTAAAGCATGGCTATTGGCATGTCTGGGATGAGTCGGGCGTCAAGCGGTATGAGATGTTTTACGAAGAGGGTCGAAAGGCCGGAACCTGGTATATGTGGGATGAAAAGGGTGTGCTGGTCAGTGAACGGGTTTACTGATAGAGGCGACATTTCATGGGTATCAAATTCTTATCTCTGGCGGGTAGTTAACCCTGGTGAGATATAAGCCTTTGGCAGGCACGCTCCATCCGGCCTGTGACCGGTCACCAGAGTTCAGTACCTCTCTGAACGCCTGACGATCCATCTTCTTCCTCCCTACCTCAAGCATTGTTCCAACAATGGCCCTTACCATATTACGCAGGAATCGATTTGCCTTGATGGTGAATATGAGGCAGTCATCTGTTTCCTTCCATTCCGCTTCCATAACATGGCATAGATATGAGCCAACATCGGAATGCGCCTTTGAAAAACAGGCAAAACCCCGGTGTGCCAGCAGGTCCTCGCAACAAAGCGTCATCTGTTCAAGTGCAAGGTTTCCGGAGTAATGGTAGGCTTTGTCAATGAGAAAAGGGTTCTTTCGCCTGGTAATCAGGTAATCATACGTCCTGTCGATGGCTGAGAAACGCGCATGGGCATCATCCCGCACAGGATACAGGTCCAGGATGGCTATGCGGGGCTCCAGGATGGCATTCAGGGCATGGATGAGTCTGTATGGCTCAGGCGAGCTCACGGTGTCGAAATGAGCCGGCATGCAGCGCGCATGAACACCGGCGTCTGTGCGTCCGGCTCCGGTGACGGACGTTTCTGTTTTTAATACAATCGAAAGCGCTTCCTCAATACACTGCTGTATACTGGGTGCATTGGGCTGGCGCTGCCAACCTCCGAAGCCTGTGCCATCATATGCGCATTCAAGGAAATACCGCATGATTCCCTGTATAGGTTTCGCTTTTGACAAAGATGAGAAATTGACGCTTACATCCACGCAGGCCTTGAAGAATATTGGCTTTTCACCAGGTAGTACTGTACGCATTATAAACATATAAACATGCAGAATGCAAAATATATTCAATCATAACGAAATGAACAAGATAGGTGAATTAGTATATTGATTTTACAACATGAAATGAGAACCGCATTTCAATATGTCCTTACTGTATAATTAGTCTAAATAACAATTCAGGCTTTCAGGTTTATTGTGAATTCTATTGTTAGCAAGATAACAAAAGGATGTTTACTTTTGCTACGAATTTGATTGTTAATCTGTTAACAAGAAAATATAACTCACTCTAAACCAGTAAAAACCAACGGAGGAAGTATGACGAACACACAAGCCTTAATCAAGGACCTGGTTGGCAAACATGGAAATTCCCGCAATGCGTTGATGCCGGTATTGCAAGGTGTCGTGCAGCAGGAGAGATACCTGTCGGAGGAAGCCATGCTGGAAGTGGCCAGGGAACTGGACATTTCTGCAGCTGAAGTATATGGCACGGCCTCATTCTATACTTTCCTGGATACCGTACCCAGGGGTAAATGCATCATCCGGGTATGTAAGACCATCACCTGCCATATGGCCGGTAAGGATCAGGTCATTCAGGCATTGGAGGAAACGCTAAAAGTCAAAGTCGGCGAAACAACGGTGGATCGCAAGTTTACACTCCTCACAGCCAATTGCCTTGGATGGTGCCATAAAGGCCCCGTTATGCTGGTAAACGATGACGTTTATCCTGAGATCACACCTCACCGTGCGATTGAGATCGTAGAAGAGTACGCAAAAAAGAAGTAAATCTTCCACCCAAAGCCTCATAGTGTTATGGAAAAGAAACAATTGAAAAAGGTTGATATCATTTTTGCCACCGATATGTGTGATCCCATGGATGTGCTCGCCAAGACTTTGCAGCGCAGTCCGGATGAAGTGATCCTGGATGTGATTGATTCAGGGCTCAAGGGTAGGGGTGGAGCCGGTTTTCCTACCGGATTGAAGTGGAAATTCACCCGCAATGAAAGCGGAGATACCAAATACGTCATTTGCAATGCCGATGAAGGGGAGCCCGGTACCTTTAAAGACAGGGAAATCCTGGACAGGGTGCCTGAAAAGGTGCTGGTTGGTATGGCCATCTGCGGGTATGCCATCGGAGCCCGCGAAGGTTATATCTACCTGAGGGGTGAATATAACTTCCTGCTGAAAGGTTTGCAGCAGAAAATTGACAAATTCAATGCCAAGGCCAGGGAACTGGGACTGGACTATACCATATATCTGAAGTCGGGTTCCGGTGCCTATATCTGCGGAGAAGAAAGCGCACTTTTCGAATCCATGGAAGGCAAACGTGGTGAGCCCAGGAACAAACCACCTTACCCGACCCGTGCCGGCTACAACTATAAGCCTACGGTCATCAATAATGTGGAAACCCTGGTTTATACCACCATGATCTGCACCCTGGGTCCGGAGCAGTTTAAAGCATTGGGAACCAAAGACTCCAGGGGATCGAAAGTCTTCTCCGTCTCTGGAGATACGCCCATTGCAGGTATCTATGAGCTTGAGCTGGGTATGCCCCTGGCTGATTTCGTGGAAGAATTTGGTGATGGCGATACCAAAGCGGTACAGGTGGGAGGCGCCAGCGGTCATTGTGTTCCCAGGAAGAACTTCAACAATACCGTCATTGGTTTTGAGGGTATCCCTACAGGCGGATCAATGATGGTCTTTAACAGCTCCCGCTCAATGTATAATGTGTTGCATGATTACCTGGAATTCTTCACCGAGGAATCCTGTGGTCAATGCACCCCTTGCCGTGTCGGTTGCCAGCAGCTCCTCAAAGGCATCGAAGCCGTGAAACGTGGAGAACGCAAGCCCGACTATCTCGACGAACTCAAGAAACTGGCTGATACCATGAAACTGGCCGCCAAATGTGGCCTGGGTCAATCCGTCGCCAATCCCTTCAACTCCATCGTGGATAATTTCCGGGAAGAGATCATCTATTAATCCTCTGATTCAGAAACCGATAATAGACATAACCATGAGCAAGTACCTGGTAAATCTTAAGATAAATAACATACCGGTGACCGTTGAAGAGGGCACCACCATTCTGGAGGCAGCTGAAAAACTCAACTTCCGCGTACCTACCCTTTGTAACCATCCTGACCTGAGTGTCGCCGGTAACTGCAGGGTTTGTGTAGTAGAAGTGACCGGTGCCAAAGCACTGGCAGCCTCCTGCGCAACACCCGTATCCGAGGGTATGGAGGTTTTCACTAACAGCGCCAAGGTGCGCAACGCCCGCAAGCATGTGATCGAGCTGCTGCTTTCTGAGCATAATGCCGATTGCACGAAGTGCTTCAAGAACGGGCATTGTGAGCTGCAGGACCTGTCGGCCGAATACAGGGTAGGGGACCATGTGTTCCTGGATCTGGTTAAGGCCAAGGATAAAGTTTTGGATATCAGTTCTCCATCCATCCAAAAAGACAATAGCAAATGCATCCGCTGCCAGCGGTGCGTGCGCACCTGCGACGAGCTGCAGGCAGTCGGCGCCCTCTGCGTTGCCCATAAGGGGGATCACCAGATGATCACCACCTTCCTCAACAAACCCATGCATCATGTGGTTTGCACCAACTGCGGCCAGTGTATCAACCGCTGTCCCACCGGTGCCCTCGTTGAACGTAACTACATGGAAGAGGTCTGGGAAGCCATCAATGATCCGTCCAAGCATGTCGTGGTTCAGACAGCCCCGGCTGTCCGTATCGGACTGGGTGAGGATCTGGGTCTTGAGCCCGGTCACAGGGTTACAGGTAAGATGGTCTCTGCTCTGAAACATATCGGATTTGATTCGGTGCTGGATACCGACTTCACCGCCGACCTTACCATTATGGAAGAAGGTACCGAGCTGCTGGTGCGCCTGAAGAAAGCCCTCGTCGACAAAGATGAGAGCATCGCACTCCCCATGACCACCTCCTGCTCACCTGGCTGGATCAAATTCATTGAGCATACCTTCCCGAGCTTGTTGCCAAACGTATCTTCCTGTAAATCACCACAGCAGATGTTTGGTGCCCTGGCCAAGACGTATTTTGCCATGAAGAAGGGTCTGGATCCCAAGAACATGGTGTCGGTTTCCATCATGCCCTGTACTGCCAAGAAGTTTGAGGCAAACCGCCCCGAAATGCGCGCCAGTGGTTACAAGGATGTCGATTACGTTCTGACAACCCGCGAACTGGCTATGATGATCAAGCAAGCTGGTATCGAGTTTATAAAACTGGACGACATGCATTACGACAGTATCATGGGTGATTCTACCGGTGCTGCTGTGATCTTTGGTGCCACCGGTGGTGTGATGGAAGCGGCGCTGCGTACGGCCTATGAAATCGTAACCGGACGTGAGGTGCCTTTCGCCAACCTCAACATTATGCCCGTCAGGGGTATGGAAGGCGTCAGGGAAGCCAGCGTATTGATCAAGGATACCAAACCGGAGTGGAACTTCCTCGAAGGTGTGGAACTTCGTGTCGCGGTTGCCCATGGTCTGACCAACGCCAAACACCTGATGGAAAAAGTCGAATCAGGCGAAGCCAACTATCACTTTATCGAGGTGATGGCCTGCCCGGGCGGTTGTCTGGGTGGTGGCGGCCAGCCAATACCGACTTCCCCTGAAATCCGTGAGAAACGGGCGGAAGCTATTTATGCTGAAGATGAAGGACTTACACTGCGTAAATCCCATGAAAACCCGGAAGTGGTACAAATTTACAAGGACTTCCTGGGTGAACCCCTCGGACATAAGTCACATGACTTACTCCATACGCATTACAAACCCAGGGAAAGGCATTGATCCAACCTGGTTAAGGGGAGGCTGTCTCAAAAGGGCAGCCTCTTTTTTTAGGGTACCAGGGATGGTCAGATGGTAATCCATTGTTTTGACGTATTACCCAATGTTTGCGTCTCAGGTCAAATCTGAGGATAGCCCTCTGAAGCCAAATGATTTAATTAAACCGGGAGGATGTCCTATTTCATCTACCGGATAAGGATACCCAGTTGTCTCTATAATTCCTTGTATATCAGAAAACCTAAATATCCAAGGTAAGCACTGGTCATAAGCACTGCTTCCCAGCGGTCCAGCTTACGCCGGCCTGACATGAACATGGCCAGGAACATAAACACTGTTCCACCTGCCAGCAACAGGATGTCCAGATTGAATGCCCGGTCGAAGGGAATGGGCCGGATAAGGCCGCTGATAGCCAGGATAAAAAAGATATTGAAGATATTGGACCCGATGATGTTACCAACGGCCATATCATTATTTTTCCGGATAGCGGCCACGACCGAAGTGGCCAGTTCCGGCAGCGATGTGCCGGCGGCAACAATCGTAACGCCAATGATCTTCTCACTGACGCCCAGTAAGGTAGCAAGGTCAACAGCATTGGGTACCACAAGCCGGCCTCCGGCGATCATGGCAGCCAGTCCACCGGCATTCAGCAGCCATATCTTCCATCCTGCCATCGTTTCCTCATTGCCTTTTACACGTACAGGATCCCTGCGTAACTGACTGTAAACATAAAACAGGAAGAGTCCGAACATCCCAAGCAGCACCAGCGCATCCGACCTGCCCAGCAATGGAGAGGTTCCTCTGATATAGTCATTTGACATGAAGAAAAGAAGGATGATCGCCAGAAGCGATAGGGGTATTTCCTTCCATACTGTGCTGGATTGAACCGGAACAGGGGAGATGATTCCCACCAGGCCCAGAATTAGTAACAGGTTCATGAGATTACTGCCAATCACATTGCCAAACACGATGCTTTGGTGGTCGGTTGCCGAGGCGAAGGCATTAACGACCAGTTCAGGTGCTGAAGTCCCAAAGGCGACAATGGTCAGGCCAATGGCCAAATCTGAGACATGATACTTTCTCGCGAGGGCGGAGGCCCCTGAGACAAACCAATCTGCCCCTTTGATAAGGAGAAGAAAACCAACTATAAGTAGTAAGATATTAATAATCATTGTTCTAAAGATTTTTTTCTGGCAAAATGGTTTATTTGATGCTGATCAACCAATTGATACTGAGCCAAATTCTGCTTCGTCCGGGTGCGTTAAGAAGAGACGAAAGCCGGTAGTCGAGGCCACCTTCCAGCTTGTTGTTATCACTGAGGTAATAACCAAGAAAGGGCTGCCAGCGCATTTCAAGATCATGTTCATCTTGCTCAATCTCAAACAGGTACTCATTGCTAAGCTTGAAATACAATTCACCCGGATCGATGGATTGACCGCGCAGCGCTTGTTCCCACCCCAGCCTGTACCGAAAGCGAACCGACAAGGGATCATCCCCTCCAAAGGTCTGATCCGATGCGATACGATGTGCAAGTCTCAGGGTACTCAACTGTGAAACAATTGTATACTGTTGCAGAATACGGTGTCTAACCTGCTCTGGTTCATGGCGAAGGAGGTATCCTGCTGAAATGCGGTTGTTCAGACCCGACCGCCTGCTCAGGATCAGGGAATAGTCAGCAAGAAGGTGTGCATACCCCAAATCGCTACCCTCACCTGCAATGCCTTCAACCAGCTTTTGACGGGTTTCACCCCGCAGACCGATACTCCATCCACTACCCAGCCCTTTGCTAACGCTAATCCCCGGAAGGACACCTCCCTGAAAGGCATGCTGACCCGAGGCGATACCGGCAACTGCCAGAAGTATCAGAATGATAATCTGTCTGCCCATCAGTAAGTTAAGGTATCTGGATTTCTAAGGACGATTCGCGATTCCTTTTCGGGTTTTCCTTCCAGGGAGAATAGAAACTCCCACAATTCCAGGTTTTTGCTACTTCTTCCCCTTACTTCGATCTCAAATTTCTGAACCAGTCCGTCCTGAACAGTACCTTGTAAAAGCATGGTTTTCACGGCTTCAGGATCGCCACTGTATTGCAACTGCACCCGCATGATCCGGTGTTTTTCAAACCTGGTTTTCAGGTAGGTATCGATGGCTGTTCGGGTCTTATCTGGAATATCAGTCTGATGTATTTGCAGTTCTGCATCCATCAAGCTCCCATCCAGGTTGAATTCGAGACTGATGGGCCTGTTGCGCATCCTTGTTTTGGCTTCCAGACTGATCTCATCAGTGCTTTCTTCCCGAAACCACTTAATCTTATCCGTGATACTGAGTGCTGTCAAGTAATTCCTCGCCATGTCAGGCACTTCCTGCTCCTTGATCCGGTATTCCCTCTCCCATTTTATCTGGGCCCCGGCAAACGACGCTGTAAAAACCGCTAGCAATCCGAAAACCACTGACCGCGGCGGGAACAATACATTCAGATATTTGCTCTTCATGACCTTGAAACTCAAATAATGCGTATTCATTTGATGTGGGAGTTTCCGACAATGGTTTACAGACTGATGACATTTCCTACCCCAGCCAGGCCGCCCAGGGCAAACGGCTCAGAATGAATACGAGGCCCAGACCGTAAAATACCAGGATGGTCTTGTATTTAAGGGTACTGGTAGGTACGCGCTTCACACGGGCATACCCAATGGTGATTAGGACGATACCTAAGATCATCATCAGCGGATGCTCCAGGGCATAGAGCCGAAGCAGAGATTGCTTCATTGTCTCGGGTGACCAGTTCAGAAACCCCAGCGGGGAAAAGAAATACAGAACGATGCCACCGAGTAATTGGGCATGTGCAAAGATGAGGCCAATGAGGGCCAGGCGTTGGCTGGCAGCAGTGAAAGGTCTTTTACCAAGCCACCTCAGCAGGCTGTATATGATCAGAAAAACGAGTGCTGCCAGCGCCAGGTAGGCAAAATAGGAGTGGAGGTGTTTTAATCCGGTATACATGGGTTCTGATTAATTGCATTAAACAACACAACCGGCGTTTTGTTTGATGAAAACGTTGATGCCGGGGGCCTGGAGTAAATAGGATATATGATAAATTATTCTGATACAATCATTTAACATAATTACTTCTGCATGGCTTGATACCGGAGTTCCGGTGGCATTTTTTCAATGGCATAGCGCAGCGCCGTTCTGGGCATTTTTTGCTTGTTCAGCATAACAAAATCAAAGATAAGCTGCTGGTGCTGCTGGCTGGCTACCTTCAGTAACCAACCATACCCTTTCTGCACCATGTCATCCGGATCAGTCAGCAGGCGCTGCGCGATTTCCAGAATATCCTCCAGAAACATACCCTTGCGGGCAGGCACGATCAGGCTTACGGCAGCTGCTCTCTTCACCCATCGGTTGCCGGAATGAGTGAATGTCTTGAGGTGATGGATAAAGGAAGGATACATCTCAATAAAAGCCCCAAGGCTGTGGTTGCACAAGGTGTCGCAGGTGGCCCAGTTGGTGATGTAATGATGGATCCAGTGTTCGAATATATCAAAATCAGCCTGTTGATATCGCTTCCTGATGGCATGTGAAAGGTGACATGCGATGAAACCGGCTTCCATGTACCCGGTCTGCCATAATCCTTCACAACAGGAGAGGATGGCATCCTTATCCAGGTCTTTGATCTCCTGATAATACTTCCTGCCCAGCCCACTTACCAGGGCGGCCCGTATACCATGGAGTTCCACGTCTTCCTTAAAAAAGCGCCGGCCGCTGATGCGGTTCCTTTCTTCGCCCAGGGACTTCAGTTCATCGTGCACTTTAGCAACCCACGCCCTACACTCATGATGTTCCATGTCTTTGTGTTTTTTCTTTTAACAGGATAAACTGGGTATCCTGATCGTACTTGCATAATCATTGGTGTGCTTAATATCTCCACTTCAGTTAAATCCTGCATGCTAAGCTGTTTTCTTATGTTCTTATTTGATAATTAAGAGTTTAAGAAGCCCACCCTGCTGCGCTCTCAGAAAATACAGGCCAGGGGCAAGATTGTCCAGGTGTAAAGGTATGCGCTGGTCCTCTGATTCAGCTGCATTAAATCTTATCGTGCGTATTAAATTATATTGAGCATCATATAATTGAAGAAAACCTGTTTGGCCCAAACCTCCAGATAGACCGCTTATCCAGGTTATGCCCCGGGCAGGGTTGGGACTGATTGTCCATGTTGTTGAATAACTGATGTTTGATCGAATACCGGTTGAATTTCCATTGTTCAGATAAACATCCATACTATCCATATTCATGTTGCCGCATTCATCCCAGGCTTCTATATAGATGCGATAGTTGCCATCGACGTAGCTGGCCGTCGGGATGAACAGGTTGAGTTCGTTTAGTTCCAGCAAGGTGTCACCGTTATTGCGTGTCAAAACATGGTAGTATTCTCTGATCAGGCTCATCCAGGGCGGGGGAAGGCGCAAACTGTCTTTGTAATACAGCAAGGGGGCATAGGCTTCGTATTGGGTTGCAGCGTAGAAGGGATATGCATGATTGAGCTGCTGTCCAAGTGTGCGTGGAATGACCCATTGCTGGTCACTGAGGCGCTTCATGCCGTAATAGGTTTGATAAGCCGGCAAGGTCCATGCTGAAAGTCCATGGTAATCGCTGATCCTGGCGATGATCTCAATGTCTCCGCTCACATTGGCGGGATCCAGGAAAACCCCATTGGAACCATGGCGGTGCAGTCCCAGCATGCTGCCGGCAGCAAAGGGCTCGATGAGCGGGGCAATGGTATCGCTGTTCGGACTGAGTGCCAGCAGGGGATTGAACAAGATGCCCCATTCACCATCATCATAAGCCCAAACCAGCCCGTGATCCCTGATCTTTACAAAATGCAGATGTCCCCAGTTTGTGCTCCATTGGATGATATCTCCCAGATAATCATGTATTTGCACTGTATCTCCCACTTCCACCTGGATGGTTCCCGGATCCAGGTGGGCATACAACCAGCCTTCGGATGTATCTGGTGTCTGTACCGGGCTCACAGCCACCCGCCAGTAGGCTTGACCTCCTGTCGTCAGAACGCACTTAACAACGCCTGCCTCAACAGCATAGCAGGGTTCTCCCACCGGTGTGATGATATCCAGCCCCTGATGGAGATATGACCATGTGTCATAGCCATTGCCCATATGTTGCTCGTAGTAATTCCAGACTGTATGCATGCCATTGAAAGGGACAAAAGGCCAGGGTATCGTCTGGATCCCTCCCTGATGCATCCTGGCATCCAGCGGGGGATTGTGATGCGCAAAAGTTTTTGAAGCGCCTTCCTGAATATCGGTCAGCGAGCCATCTTCCCTGAAGGTGTATAAGAATCCCGTTGACCGGCCCGGTGCTTTCCGTTGAACACCGGCGTATAACAGTCCATTTTCGAAACGAAGATCGCGAAAAGCCAGGTCAGAACCCAGGGTGTGGCGGTGGATTTGTTTTCCATCGCCGTCGAAAAGCAATAATTGGTTTTTATCTATACAGGCAATGCGGGTTCCATCGGAATTGACCGCGATACGCCGGACAATTCCGGATTGTATATGAGCGTCGGCATGCAGCGCAAGGTTGTGATAGATGTGAAGCTTCTCACCGGATAATGTGACGAGGGTATGGCCTGAGGTCGAAAAGGCGAACAGCCTGCATGCGGGAAAACGGCCGGCAATGTGCCCATTGTCAACATCAAAAACCTGGCAACCCTCCTCGGAGTTGACAGCAAAATAGCGGGCATCAGGAGAGAAATCAAACAAGGCGGCGTGGAAAAAAGTATGTGACCACCGCTTTTCTCCCGTCACTGAATACATGACGATATCCAACCTTCCCATGTCGTGAAATCGCGTGTCGAACACCGCGAGATCACCCCGGTTGGAGAGCATGATATCGGAACCATCAATGGGCAAACGGGAATACATTCTCTCGTTTCCGTGGTACATCTGCGCTATCTCCAGTTTCCTGATCTCATCACCAGCATCCAGGATGTGGTAATGCACTTTGTAGGCGCCATTTTGACTTGCCATCATGGATCCGGGAATATCGCCGGTAACGAAGCAGCCATTTGTTGACAGGAGCATCCCGGATGGCAGAACAGGCTTGGATTGCGCAAAACTCCCGCTTGCCGGTGTAAGGACCAGCAGCAGGGCAGGAAGCAAGGACGCAAGGCTGTGGAAAAGCATGTCTTTGTTCAGATTGCTGTTGAAGATGGAAAGTTAGCAATATTTGCACGGCATCATGGCAACATTTCCGGCTTTTTCGGGTTAATGCATCTGTTTCTGGTCCCCCTGCAAATCCGTTTTTACCAATGCAACGCCCTGCATGAAAACATTCCTGGCTTCTCTTTTGCTGATGCTGTCCCTTTATGGTCTTCAGGCCCAGACGGTCACGGTTACCGTTATGGACAGTGAAAAGCAAACCCTGCCGGGTGCCAGTGTGCAGCTGATCAGGCTGGATGACAGTCTGACGAGATCCGGGATTACCAATATTCACGGACAACTGCGCTTTGAGGCTGCAAGGGATGGAAGGTATCAGCTCCTGATACGGTTCATGGGTTATCAGCCGCTGGATAAGAACCTTCATGTGCATGAGGGCCAGCGCGCCTTCACTTTCAGGATGTCAAAGGACGTGATCACCCTGGGTGAGGTGGCCGTCGTTGCCAGAAAGCCGCTGATCAGGCAGGAAGATGATAAAATGATCGTGGATCCTGAGCCCATGGCCCAATCTGCCACGAACACCCTTGAAGTGCTGGAAGCGACACCTGGCGTGTATGTCGACCAGGAAGGTGGGATATTCCTGAATACCGCAAGTCCCGCCGTAGTGTATATCAATGGTCGTGAGATGAAGATGAGCCAGCAGGACCTGGCCGCGATACTACGCAGTCTGCCTCCCGGGAGTGTCCAGCGCATAGAGATCCTGCGAACACCTTCCACCCGTTATGATGCGTCGAGCGCGGGTGGTATCGTGAACATCGTGCTTAAAAAGGGTGTCAACCTGGGCCGGCATGGCTCTTTGCAGGCAGGAATGAACCAGGGGAAGGCCGGGAACGCCTTTGCCGGAGCCAATCTTCATTATTCCGGTGAGCGACATTCGTATTACCTGAACCTCAACTACAGTTACCAGGGCGGGTATGAGAACATGGATGCACTGCGTTACCTGGATGGTGGGAATGCCATCCGGCAAAGCGCATTGACCACTTCAGGCAGCCGGCAGGGCTACCTGGGATTTGGGTTGAATTATAACTGGACTGATTCTCTGAGTCTGAGCTACGATACAAGGCTGAATATCAATGACAAAACCAGCGTTTCGGATCATCAGAATATCATTGAATCGTCGTTGCCGGCCATCTTGTCAGAGAGCATGAATACGCTCGAAAACAACAGCAGTTTTGTGAGTGTCCAGCAGGACCTGGGCCTGCTGCGCATCTGGGATTCCCTGGGTTCTGAATGGGATACCAAGCTGAGCTTTAGTTATTTGACTAATGAAACAGACCAGGATTATGTGGATACCTATCTGCCTCCCCTTAGTCTTACGAAAACAGGCGACGGAGAGAATCTTCAGCAGCGTTTCTTCTTTGTTTTTCAAAGCGATATAACCAGGGCATGGCGTAGCAGGATCAAGCTGGAGACAGGCATTAAATCAAGCTATCAGCCCTTCCGGAGTAACACCGCATTCTGGATCTCCGGAACAGGCATCAGAACGCCGGACACAAGTCGTAACAGTGTGTTCAGGCATCAGGAAGCCATACAGGCAGCCTATGCCCAGGTCTCTCTACCCTTGCCGGCAGAGATCACCATGAAGACAGGCGTCCGCCTTGAGCACACTTTTATGGAGGGACAGCAGACAATACCCGTTGATACCAGTTTTGTGGTCCGGAGGCTGGATTGGTTTCCTTACCTCTACCTGAGCCGTTCCCTGATTACCATTGCCGGATTTGACATGAAAGCCTTTCTTATATACCGCCGTACGATTGCCAGGCCGGGCTACGGCTTGCTGAATCCTGCTGTACGCTATGTGGATGCTTTTCTGTACGAGACAGGCAATCCGGATCTGCTGCCTCAGTTTACCGACAACATCGAAGCCAATATCAGCTTCGATGAACGTCCCATTTTCGCCATAGGCAGGAATTATGTCAGGGATATCTTTACCAATGTCATATATCAGGAAGCTGAACCTTCTGTCAGGGCAGTCAGAACCTACGACAACATTGGTAAAAACCGCGAAACCTATTTCCAGGCAGCGGGTGCCATCCCTCCGGGAGGGCGGTACTTCTTTGTGCTGGGCATCCAATACAACCTGACCACTTATGACGGACGTTATGATGGTATCCCTGTGTCGTTTACAAGAGATGGATGGCGGTTTTTTACTTTTCACTCCCTGAAACTTTCAGAACAGACCCGCCTGACCATGTTTGGATTCATGATGCACAAGGGGCTGCAGAATTTTTATGAGTTAAATACTTTCGGCCAACTGAATTTTGGTTTGACGCAGACGTTCCTCGATAAGAAACTCACCCTTACACTCAGCGCAAGGGATGTCCTGCGCACCATGGTCACAGGCTTCAGCCTCGACCAGGTAAGTATCCGTTCCAGTGGCGAGCGCTATATGGATAACCGCCGGTTTGGATTTCAGTTGCGCTATCAGTTCGGCGTTATCAAGAAGCCTGAGAAGCAGGATATGATGCCTTTTGGCGAGGAGGACTAGTGCTGTTACGTTTTGATGAACCTGATATGATCCACGCCATGGGCAGCATAGACACCAAGAATATAGATACCCGGAGGGAGTTTTTTCCTTCATCCCTGTCCCTATCCCTATCCCCAGCTGTCCGTAGGCTGTGCCTGCGGACAACGGATCCAAAGACAAACAACTCCGTGAAACTCAGTTTCTTTTTCCGTGCTGCTCTGTGGTTTAATAATGCCTCAGAAAGAAGCACATCCTCCCGATTCGGGGGTCCGCCTCACCTCCTTAGCCATATGTCAACCTATTGTAAGGGCTGGGTTGTTTAACCACAGAGTTACACCGAGTTAAAAGGAGTTGCACAGAGTTGTTCTCCATATCCCTCTCCCTCTTCCTCATCCTCTCCCTGTCCTCCATCGACCCCTCTCTAAATCTCTCCCCTGAGAGGGGAGAGACCCAGTTGTCCATAGCGTCCTCGCTACGGACTTGTAAAACCTTGGTTTTAGTCACCCTGATGCTTCCCTTGCCATTCATATGGCGTTTGCACGTGTGCAAGTGTGCCCGTACGAACGTGTGCACATAAACATTTCACGTGATCCCGTTAATGTGCATACGTGCACATTTGCCCACGTTCACACGTGCCCACGATACCGGTTATCCGTAGGCTATGCCTGCGAACCCTGATCCGAAGACTACCAACTCCGTGAAACTCAGTTTCTTTTTCTGTGGTACTCTGTGGTTTAATAATGCCTCAGACAGAAGCACAATCTCCCGATTCGGAGCTCCGCCTCACCTCCTTAGCCATTTGTCAACTTGTTGTAAGGGCTGGGTTGTTTAACCACAGAGTTTCACCGAGTTAAAAGGAGTTGCACAGAGTTGTTCTCCCTCTTCCTCTTCCTCTTCCTCTTCCTCTTCCTCTTCCTCTTCCTCTTCCTCTTCCTCTTCCTCTTCCTCTCCCTCATCCTCATCCTCTTCCTCATCCAGATCCTTGACGACGGGAGCCGGAATTTTATCGCTTAACATGCAGTGAATGTGATTGTTGATGTTGTTCAATAAAAATTTCGCAGAATTTACTTGACAACAGTGATCTCTTTTGTTATATTTATTGTCTCGAAATATGACAAGAAATATTATTTATATAATATTTAAGATGTTTCATTACTGCCGGGTTTAAGATTGACGAAGAGTTTTTTGTGAGTACTTATCAGTATTACTAAACCTTTACATAGGGTTGTGGTACACATAGTGCTATGTGATTGATATTATATTGTTTTAAATGAAAACAAAAAAATGAAAACTCACACGCTTCAGCTTGCGAACATCTTTATTGTCTGCGCCTTATGCTCACTGTTCTTCGCGCCAGGAACAAGCACCGCACAAGTTATAAATCCCATCATATGGTTAAGGGCCGGAGACTATGCAGCAAATGCCACACATTGGCATGCATGGCCCGATACCAGCAAATATGCACTGGCAATGCCGGGAGGCACCGGCCCATCATTGGCATTAATGAATTACAATAACGCCTTGCGCATTGACGGGTCTTTTGCAGGCTTTGACCAAACCATCGATAAGATCAGAAACGTTGCAACCATATATTATGTTTATCATCCCGACACTGCACTTACCGAAAACCTATTATGGCAGTTACGGCTTAATCAGGACAAAAAAATACAGCTGACCTCAAAACGGTTGAACCAGGTATGGGGGCATGTCGACTTCCTTGACAGCCTGTCGACGGGGCCACGCCTTAGTTCTACCTTTATAGGATGGTCCCCGGTTCCTGCCGATAGCCTGGGAGTGAGTCTGAGATTTGCCGGCAGCGACAGTCTGAAGATGAGCGGGAACATCGCAGAGTTGGTGGTGTTTGATAAGCGGCTGCATGGCTTCGACGATATGGTATGGCAAACATACCTTGCTCTGAAATATGGCATCACACTGTATCATGCTGATTATGTTTGTTCTAATGGGGATACCCTTTGGCGTTATGCTGAGAACAAGGATTTCTGTTACAATATTGCGGGAATTGGACGCGATACAATTCTTGGTCTGAACCAGAATCTCTCCGGTAGCTTTGATGATATTCTTTCGATTGGCACAGCAACACAAAAGGAGGTCAGCGGCCATAATCCTTCCAGGATTAAAGCACAGGATTTTCTGATATGGGCGAGTAATGGGAAGGACCTGTTGCCGGTAAATACACCGGGGCTTGAAGATACCAATGTCAATGCAGTGCTTGAGAGGGCATGGAGAGTGCAACCTTCCAGCAATACAGCCCGCAATATTCATACACAGTTATTCCTGGATGGTAGCAATATACCGGCACAGGAATTAAACAAATGTGTTTTGCTGATAGACCCGTCAGGAATTGGTGATTTTGCGCAACCCGGCATACATTATATATACCCCGACAGCGTGGATGCTGACCAAAAGATCTACTATCCCATAATTCGTTGGGATAAGGACAAGTCAGGATATGATGTGTTCACCTTTGCTTTCCTTGTCAATGACAGCATCACACCGGTCCTGCCACCGCCGATATTACCAGGAAATGGAAAAAGTGCAGCCGGAACCATCATCGATGAAAACATCAGCCTGACTAGCAAGGGCAACACCTATCGTGTCTATCCGAATCCTAGCAAGGGCAATTACAGGCTTGATATACAGTGTGATCAGCCCACCGCTGTGAAAGTGGAAGTCTTTGATCTGAGCGGACGATTATACCAGAGCTATACGGGTGAGGGGAGTGATGAATATCTCTTCAGTAAACACATCGCTACACCCGGCTTTTACCAGTTGCGTATCACCACTTCCAGTCAAAACGAGACACTTCAATTGGTAATACAGTAAATACAAATGAATTAGTTGAACCCTGGCTTACAAAACGCGCTAAGAAAATGAAAAACAACAAATTAGTTGTCGGTCTTTGTCTATGTAGTATCATGGTCGCAACAGTGGTTTTTAATACCCTGAGCAAAACAAATACAGCAAATTATCGACGCCACTGGCTATCACCTGCGGTTATTGATAAAGCAGGAATTGTACCGGCAGAAAATCCGGCAATAAGACCACCAGATGTGGCAGCGTTATCAACGGAAGAAATGGAAATGTCGTTCGCCACTGCCAGCTCGTCTGAAGGCAGGATAGGATACCATGGTGCATTTATGTATGATGATCCTTCAGATAATATATTCCAGATTGACATTACAGAACCCCCTGATGATACAAAGGATATATGGCTGGAGTATAACCTGAAAGGCATAGTTGACCACACGGGTATATGCCGAAGTATCAACGACCAACCTTCGTTTGGTGGTATTTATATCAGGAAGTCAGAACACTGGAGCCTGCAACGGGAGCGGATACCTGCTCATTTGCTCAAAACCGGCATGAACATCATCCGGTTTGCGGCCCATCAACAAACCGGGCACACGTATCAGGTCAAAGATGTAAAGATACGATATGCCGGGTCAGCGACCTGTGGGCGTGATATCCTTGTCAGCCAGCCGGCACAGTACGTCCGATATGGCAGTCAGGGATATATTAAGGGATCCCTGAAGGGACCCGGCTATGCAAATGCCATCGTCAAGGTAAACGGCAAGCCGGTCAGGTTGATCAACGGAGAGTTCGAGGCTGTTGCCGATATGATCACTGAGCATGGATCTGAACACTATTTGACAGTGCAGGCTATTTTCAATGATGGGGAGGTATTGGAAAGGGAAGTGCACTTCAGTGCCTCAGTTGCCCATGATTTGTATGTTCCGCCTGTCGCCAGCCCATCTTTTGTCGAGATGCAGGCAAGCCCGGGAATTCCACTGACACTCAGGCTAGCCGAAGCGGGAATCGTAGCTGGTGCAGGCAGCATTGACAACCCGGTGCAGCTAACCATGCAAACCTTACGGCCGCATGATGTGGTGCCATCGGCATCTGGTATGATAAATGTAACGGGAGCTGCTGCGGGGTTTCGCTGTTTGCCACACGGTATGCAGTTCAAGGAACCTGTAATGCTGGAGATCCCTTACAGTGAGGTAATCCCCAAAGGGTATAAGCCCCAGGATATCTTTACCTACTTTTTTAATGAAGAAAACCGCAAGTGGATAAGAATAGAAAGGCAAAGTGTTGATACCCTGCGGCGGGTGATCATCTCCCGTGTGGATCATTTCACCGATTTCATCAATGGAATAATTAAGGTGCCGGAAGCACCGCAGCACAATGCTTTCACACCCACAAGTATCAAGGATCTGCAGGTAGCCAATCCCCTGGATGAGATCAATCTGATCCAGTCACCCAAGGCCAACAACATGGGTACTGCCAACCTCACCTACCCGTTGAAACTGCCCGCGGGGCGCAATGGTTTGCAGCCCAATCTGGCCATCACCTATAACAGCAATAATGCCAATGGCTGGATGGGGTTGGGTTGGGATATTAATATCCCGGCCATTACGATAGAAACCAGATGGGGTGTCCCTTACTATGATGAAAATAAAGAATCGGAGACGTACTTGTTAAACGGGGAGCAGCTGGCCAATAAAGACAATGCATATTTTTACCTTCCATTGACGCACAGAGCCCCGTGGCGGGACCGGGTTGGTGATAGCCTGCAATTTTACCCACGGGTTGAGGGTGCATTCAACCGGATAATAAGATACGGAGATGCGCCCACTAATTACTATTGGGTTGTAACTACCACAGATGGCACAAGGTACTTTTACGGACGTAAGTTTAATGATGATGCCGTAGATACTTCGGCGGTGTTAATGGATGCCAAGGGTAACATCGCGCATTGGCCACTAACAGAGGTGCGAGACATGCACGACAATTTCATAAGGTATGAGTATAAGATAATTAAGTCCATAGGGTTACCTAATGGCAGTGAAGGGTGTCATTTATATATTGACACAATTGTATATACAGGGCACGGTATAGTTGATGGGAATTATCGAATAATCTTTGACTTGGTTGACAAGGCTGAATACACTAGGGAAGATAATATCATATCTGGCATCAATGGCTTTAAAGATGTAACCACGGAGCTACTTGAAAAGATAGTGGTGCGCTATGACACAACCTTCATTAGGGCATACTTTTTTAATTACGGTAGTGGCAAATTCTCCAAGACCCTCTTATGCAGTTTTGCAGAAACGGATATTCAGGGATACAATGAGATGATCAAATCATACCAGGTCAATATGTGCGAACCAATAACGGCATGCAAACCTGGTATACTGAGGTATGAGTTTGAATATTACGATGATCTCTGTAGTAATGATTTGTTTGGAGATCCAATAAATATAAATAATATCGATAATGATGAAGGGCCTTCTTATCAACTTGGTTTTGCTATTGGAGAGTGTCCCACTGCGCTTGGCGGCAGCTCAACATTATCTTATTCCTGGGGTGGAGCCATTACCGCAGGGATAGACCCTGCAATAGCATTGAAAACCAATTCATTTGGTGGTAATGGCAGAGGAAGTTGCGAGAAGAGCGATGGCTTGCTTAGCCTGGTTGATATTAATGGTGATGGATTGGTGGACAAACTCCAAAAACCTGTTGGCGGAATGCCCGTGTTCCAATACAGGCCCATGAAGTATAAAGATGGTGGGTTCTACTTTGATAGTCTGGTAACAATAGAACACAGCCCAGGGTTTTTTATGCAAAGTGAAAGCAAGACAGGTTCGTATGGTGCAGAAGCACAGTTTGCTTTGCTATCTGCTTCAGGAGGACCAAGTTCTTCCTGGTCTTATACCAATAGTTACCTTTCAGATGTGAATGCTGATGGGCTGCCAGATATAGTATCAAATGGATATGTATATTTCAACAAATTGGTAGAAGGTAAACCCCACTTTATACCTTTTCTTTCTGATACAGTATGGGTTGGTGATACCATATGTAATGGGATTTCAACCACAGGGAGTATTAATGATTCCTTGTTTTTGCCAGGCCCTTATTTTGATCGCGAATACTTCTATCAAGAACCTTACGTGGAAAAGCTTGAGATGGATGCTGTCCGAATATGGATTGCTCCTTATAATGGATATGTCAATATCTCTGATACCATTAAACTAACAGATGAGTACATGGATTTTAGACGAGGTGAATATTTGCACGATGGCGTGCTCTTCTCTGTTCAGCATAATGACGTAGTCTTAACTCGTGATTCACTTAAGCCATACGTGGATACGGTAATCTATATTGTTGAAAGTGGAGTCGTTGTATCAAAGGGTGATCATATTTATTTCAGACTACAACCAAGAACGCGTAGAATTTATGACAAAGTTACCTCTGATCCGGTCATTACATACACAAGTATCAACAATCAGCAAGTGGACATTCACAGGAAAGATGCCGACAATAAGGGTGTTCATAGATTTAGGGCGTCTGAAGGATTTACTTTAAACGGCCGCATGAGGATTGGATTTCCTTTTGAAGGTGCAGTCCGGGTGAAAAATAGAATTAACTGTTTGAAGGATTTGAGTGATACTGTTTTCTTCAGGGTATACCATAATAATCCAACTGTAGCGATTTGGACGGATACAATCATAGATTTAGCATCATATGATAGCGTGATAGATAGTATTCATGTTGAAGAAAATGATAGCTTATGGTGCATTGCCAGCTCCCATTCAAACGTTGATTGGCAGTCTGTTAGATGGGATGTGAATGTAGCATATTTTCATTCAGATGTTGATTCTATTTATGTTATTGATTCGTCCAATTTGGCCGATCTGAAGTATGCAGTTCAGTACGACATTATTCCCTACAAAACCATATATAATCAGGCCATATATCCTTCTACGGTCTTCAGCACCGCTCTGCCATTGAACAATGTCTTAGTTGAACCTTTCTTTAACGTCACTCCAATATACACGGGCACGTCCTATGTATATTTAACTGTTAAAGACGAGGGTAATTTGAACTACCGACATAAAATTGATGTGATCGGAGGAATACCGCAATTTGGGAGTTTTCAATTATCCTTCAACCCGGCAACTAACTACTACTTCGACTATTTTACCCCTAATACAGAGCTCGCCAACGCAATCACAACTCCCGCATGCGTGATTGATAGTGCTACCAGCTTCCTAACAGGCTTGCATACATTCCAGCCAGATTCGCTGGAAATCTATGGACCATTATACTTAGGGTGGGGCCAGTTTGCTTATAATGGAGCACTTACAGGTACCGATTATATTGTAAGAGATAGCCTTAGACTTGGTTCCAATTTTGGAAAAACCGTTGCTATCAATGGTATTATCGACACAGCTAAGATGGATTCCCTGTTTTATCAACTTGCATCAGCTGAAGCTTATAATCCCTGGACTTGTACTTTCAATATGATGCTGCCGGATGGTAAGAAAGGCTATTACCATGGTCCTGGGTTATTCACAATAGTTGACACATCCTTAATGCAGCTGTTTTATGAGGATGATTCTGCCTTCTTCGTACCTAGTTTCCCCGTACCGATGGCGCTGCTTAATGGGCCGGTGAAAGCAATCAGGAAAACCACATATTCTGAAACAAATGGTTATGGTTATAGCGCCTTTTTAAATGGGAACAACTTCAGCGATACTGACATGTGGTTAATAGCGGATTTTATGGATGTTAATGGTGATCGTTACCCCGATGTGGTTGGGCCAAACCGGGTTCAGCTAAGTAAGCCTCAAGGCGGGCTATCGACAAAAGTGAGTGGTTTACGTAAAGATTTTAGCCAATTGGATCACACCCTTGCCAATGCATCTGGGAGTACATTCGGTACCATACCTCCTGATCAGCGAAAAGAACCAGGCCACTCTCCTAAGAGAAGTAATGTAGAATCAAAAGGCACCTCAAGCGCTGGAGGGAGTATCGGCAATTCTTATGATGAGGGAATATCTACTTTTTTGGATATCAATGGAGATGGTTTGCCGGATAAGATCAAAAAGGATAATCAAGTGCTCATGAGCCTTGGTTACGGTTTCACAGACTCACCTGATTTCTGGCCATTTCCCAATACCTACCGCAAGGGTCAAAGCGAAAATGCAGGATTAACCGCGAGCTCGGCAGGTGCTGCCGGTAAGCTTTTCGAGAAGATTAAAGACTTTGAAGGTGCAGCTGTTAGCTTTTCAGGAGGATTTTCTGCTAATTATTCCGAAAACACTTCTGATATATTGCTTCAAGACATGAATGGAGACGGGCTTATCGATTTAATAATCAAGGGTATAGACAGTTGGGTAGTATGGTATAATAGTGGTAGCGGTTTTCCTGATAAGGCGTATTCGATAAAGTCCTATAGCACCACAGATGAGTATTACCATGGGCAATCACTTAATGTCGGGATTTTTGGTGCTGTTGGCTTAGGCTTTGCGTTACCAGTAATACCCGTTAAAATCGTAATCAACCCGCAGGGTAGTTGGTCAAAAAGTGTTAATAGGACACGAAAACAGCTAATCGACATCAATGCTGATGGTTATCCGGACTTTGTTACCTCTGATTCATATAGTAATATGACAGTTAGGTTCAATCAGACACATCGGACCAATTTACTAAAATCAGTACGCAACCCGGGGTTCTCAAGCTTTGAAATGAACTATACCCTATCGGAAAATTCATATAATCAACCCCACAGGAATTACGTACTTTCCGAAGTTCGAGCTTATGACAGGTTTGTCGCCAGTGATGTAGTACCTAATAATCATGAATCTGCCTATTCGAAGAAAACATTTGAATATAAAGATCCATATTATAATCGTTATGAGCGCCAAGCGTTTGGTTACGCTACTGTAACTACAATAGAACATAATACCGACGATTCTTCAGAAGATCCCTACAGAATATTGACCGAATGCTATCACAACCAAAACTATGTTTTTAAAGGACTTAAGTGGAAGGAGCGGCTTTTAGATGCTGATCGAAATACGCACACAGCAATCACATATATCTATAAGCTGAAAGAAATTGAAACAGGTGATGTTATTGGTGATGGATTATGCTTTTGTGTGGGAGAAGGTTTTCCTGCAATAGACACAATTATAAAGTCTTATTATGAAGGTGATATTAAGCCTGGAATAGTCACAATGGAGTTGTATAAACATGGACCCCATGGCAACGTCAAATACTATAACAACATCGGCGACACCCTGGATATCAATGACGACTATATGGTAGAAATACACTACCATATGGATCTCGACAATCACATTCTTTCATTGGCTGATTCTGTTTATGTTACAGATTGGAAGCATGAAAGGACCCGCGCTGCAACAATTGATACCCTCGGAAAAGTGATCGAAATTCGCATGCATACTGATAATGCCACAAGCAAATACAATATGATTTATAATCAATATGGCAACTTGATCAGTTTTATTAATCCAGAGAACCATAACAACCAAAGATATTACCTGAATTACATCTACGATTCGGTGAACAATACCTATCCTACTCAGGTTAGCGATGTTCTGGGCTACACATCCAGGACGGAATACAATTACTTGTTTGGGAAGCCTTCAAAAACCAGTGGAATCGCTGGTGAAAATGTCTGCTTCGAGTTTAGTTACGATGGCTTTGGACGGATTAGCGCAGTAAGAGGACCAAATGAGACAAGCACGAATGCTGCATATATCATTAAGCATAGCTATTGGAACGATTCAGAATGGCCGAATAAGAAATATTCAGGTAACGATTCCGTATTATGGGCATTGACAAGCCATTACGATCCAACAGATACAGCAAATGACATAAGAACAATCGTTTTTACAGATGCTATGGGCAAGGTGCTGCAAACCAAGAAAGAAGCAGTATTGTTTGATCAAGACAAAAATCAATATACGGAGGGCCGGATTGTGTCAGGTCGGGTCCTCTATGATTGCTTCGGGAGGGTTAAAAAGTCATGGTATCCGGTTGAAGAATTCACAAACGAGATTATTGACTTCAATTTCTCCTTTGATGATATCAATCCTACCATTATGGAATTTGATATTCTCGATAGAACAGTGAGCAAAATGTTGCCAGACGGGGCTAATTCTTCACATGAATACGGGTTTGGGAATGACGGCTACTGTAACAGATTTCGTACAACAACTACCGACGAGAATAATAATGAAGTTCTGACATACACCAATTCTCAGGGTAAGAATACCCTTGTGGATGCGCCACAGAATGCTACAACACGGTTTGATTATAATGCATTTGGAGACCTGTTGCAGTCGATAAACCCTGACGGAGATACCACGTCATATAGTTACGATCGTCTCGGGCGGTTGATTTACCGGAAACAGCCTGATGCCGGAACTACGCGTTGGGTTTATGATCCGGCCGGGAACCTGCGGGAGCTTCAGACAGCCGAACTGGGTAATGTGTCTGCCCATGTAGAATACAACTACTACTACAACCAGCTTTCGTCCGTTCTCTATCCTTTGAATCACTTGAACCATATATCATACACATATGGTACCAGCATGGAAGGACTTAATGCGGGCCGCGTTGTAAGGATAGAAGATGGATCAGGACTGCAGGAGTTTAGTTATGGCAGGTTAGGCGAGCTCATCAAAGTTAAGAGATACATGCCTATACCCGATGGCCAGGATGCATTGTCATTTGAAACCCGCTGGGAATACGATAGCTGGAACAGGGTGCAGACAATCACATATCCCGATGGCGAGCAGATTCATTACAAATACGACGCAGGAGGTAAACTTTTCAGCCTAATTTCGGGTCAGGGACCAGGCGCCATCGTCATTATCGACACCATCCGTTATGATAAATTCGAGCGTCGCAAATATTTGAAATATGGTAACCAGACACGCATGGAATACGATTATGATGTTGACCGTGGTTTCCTGACCGACCTTTACGCGTATACGGCCAATAGTGAGCTTATGCAGAATCTGGACTACACATATGATTTAGTGGGCAATATCCTAAGGTTGCAAAACAACACACAACCCACCCAAAACGGTTTTGGAGGCCAAACAGATTACCAATACACCTACGACGACCTCTATAGGTTAACCAGTGCCGCAGGGTTTTTTGATAACGGATCGCAGTTCGACATGGAATTGTTGATGAGTTATACCCCTGCCGGTAAGATAAATACCAAAACACAGACAGCCGTGCTGCTCGACGCGGCCAATAATATTTCCAACCTGGATATTGATCACAGTTATTCCTATAATTCTGGGCAGACAGGAACAGTGAACTCGATAAATGGCAATGGTTACAATCATGTATTCGAGTGGGATGCGAACGGCAACATGGTTTACCATCATGATGAAGGGAACAGCATCACGCAACGGCTTTGCTGGGACGAAATAAACCGATTGATAGCAACAAGTGACGGGAGCCAGATTTCTCATTACATTTACGATGCCAACGGCGAGCGTGCGATGAAGTACAACGGAACCCTGAGCAAGCAGCAGATCAATCAGTACACACTGATTGACTATGCATTGATGGACAGGTACACCTACTACCCCAGTCCGTTGCTGGTGTTTGGCAGCAACGGTTATTCCAAGCATTACTTCATCGAGGGGCAGCGTGTGATGAGCAGGATAGGTGATATATGGGACGCCGAAGCCGCTCTGATCCCACTGGATACCACTCCCGACGGGGTGGATTTGAACAACAAA